>Ga0315314_1000042_pt1 | contig 181230 bp, 173 predicted proteins | sample TDP9_MG_FD_203631 | JGI IMG/M metagenome (GOLD analysis project Ga0315314, IMG submission 203631) | Freshwater sediment microbial communities from Lake Towuti, South Sulawesi, Indonesia - TDP9 | ecosystem: Environmental > Aquatic > Freshwater > Lake > Sediment | place: Indonesia: South... | reverse complement strand
CAATCAACTAGCAACACAGAGCGTGGTCTTCGTAGCCAGAGACAAGAGAATCGTCGGAGTTCTGTGCGTGTCTGATGCGTTGAGAGACAATGTGAGAGAGACGTTGCGTCAGGTGAAGCTGAACGGGGTCGGAAGGACAGTGATGTTGACCGGCGACAACGAGTATGTTGCCAAGATGGTTGGAGAACAGATAGGCGCTGATGACACGATATCAGATGTGTTGCCCGCCAACAAGGCTGAATACGTACGTAGTTTGAGAGAAGCGGGTCACAAAGTGGCCATGATAGGGGACGGAATCAATGATGCTCCTGCTTTGGCTGAGGCCGATGTGGGAGTCGCGATGGGTATTGCTGGCACAGATGTAACAATCGAAACGGCAGGTGTGGTCTTGACGTCCGACAACGTTGACAGGCTTCCAACGCTGGTGAAGATCGGCAGGGAAACGATGAGAATTATCAAGCAGAACATTGCATTCGCGATGGTGGTCAATGTTCTCGGCATTGCTCTTTCTGTTAACGGCTCGATTCCACCACTGCTGGCCTCAGTAATCCATGAAAGCAATGCTCTCATCGCCATGTTCAACTCACTAAGGCTTCTCCGGGTGAAGTGAGTCATCCACAGAGAAGAAGAGTATGCCTATCGGAGCACGCGTAAGCGCAGGCACTTGTTGTCGATGAACAGATTAGGACAGAAAAGGTGGCGAATTTTCCTTTCTTCCTCAGAGTTGTCGTCCTCAGTTGATGAACAGGCGTAGCCCTTGGAGCCCATCCTGGGCTAGATTCCATTGCGATTGGATTTTGGCTGAGGTACAGTGACTAGCTGCATCTCACAAAGATGACGATAGAGTTCGTTGTTCTTCTCTAGGTATTCATGCGTCCCGGTATCCTGAATTTCACCGTGATCGAGGACGACTATTCGGTCAGCCTCGCGAACAGTGCTGACTCTGTGAGTGACGATAATGATGATCCTGTTGCTCATCTCGGCTTTCAACGCGTTTTGGATGAGCTGTTCTGTGTATGGGTCTACGCTGCTGGTGGCTTCATCTAGGATTAGTACCTTGGGGTCGGCGATAAGGGCTCTAGCGAGGCAAACAAGTTGGCGTTGGCCGTAGCTGAGGCTGCTGCCACGTTCACTAACTTCCTCGTCATAGCCACCAGCCAGCTTATTGATCGGCTCATGGATGCCAACGAGCTTAGAGATACGGATCATATCGTCATCGCTAGCATCCGGTCTTCCAAACTTGAGGTTGTATCTCAAAGTTCCTTGAAAAAGGTAGGGCTCTTGCAGGACAATGCTGACGCAGCATCTTAGCGATGTGAACTTCGCGTTTCGGAGATCCATACCATCTATGGTCACTGTACCGGACTCAGGATCGTAGAATCGTCCGATCAGGTTAATGATGCTGGATTTTCCCGACCCGGTAGGTCCGAAGATGGCAAGTCGCTCTCCAGGTTGCGTCTTGATGGAGACATCTTTGAGCACTGGCTGACCCTTGATATAGCTGAACCTCACATTATGAAGTTCGACGATTCCTTTGCCTTCAGGGATGTCTACGGCATTCGGTGCTTCCTTGACTTCGGGTTGAACATCGAGGACGGCGAAGATCCGCTCAGCTCCAGCTAAAGCGCTCTGAATTTCTCCGTAGAATGTTGAGATGTTCTGGATTGGGTCCAGTAGGCTGGCACTGTATTGGTTGAAGGCGATTAGGTCGCCGAGGGTACGAGTGGCTCCGAGAACCTGTTGGCCTCCAATGAGCCAGACGAGGGCGCTGATGAGCGCGGTGAAGAAATTGACAACCCCGTCGTACGTATTTGCAACTGTCTCTGCCTTGATCTGAGACTTCATATTCTCCTCGTTCACTTTGTCGAACTCGACAAGAGATCTCTCTTCCTGCGCCATCGCCTTCGTCACCTTCGCTCCATACATGAGATCCTGCACCTTTCCCGTCATGGAGGCGATGTTCTGTCGGGCTATTCTCCAGTTCTCGCGAACATACTGCTGAAGAGTCCGCGTAACCACTGCAATGATGGGAGCGATGGCAATGGTGACGAGAGCAAGTTGAATATCCAATAGGAACATGGTACCTACAATCGCAAAGGCACTGAGCAGATCGGCGACTAGACCGATTATGCCGGAAGAGACCAGCTTCTTCAGTGCTTCCGCATCATTGGTCACCCGGGATACCAGTCTCCCAGTGTTGCCATACTCGAAGAAGTTCTGGCTTAGCTTCTCCAAGTGAAGAAAGAAGTCTATGCGTATGTCGGCGATGACGTTGAGGCCTAGCTTATTGATTGAGTATTCCTGGAGGCTCATCACCATCCAGAGTGCAACTCCAACAGCGACGTAGAGGAGCCCAGCAGAAAGAATCAAGAGCCAAGTGTCGGGCGGCCTGCCTCCACCTATTGCATAGGCCACGGACCTAATGATCTCGGCGAACCATTTGCCGCTCTCCCTCTGCTTGCCGCTTATGAAGAAGTCTAAAGTCACCTTGTATGTGTAGGGGCCGAGCAGAAGGAGAATCGTTTTCGCAATTATGAGGGCCCCAACGGCAACCACTTGGATCTTGTGGCGTAACATGTAGTTCTGAATGATCCTCTTCACCAGTTGCAGATCGCCGAACTGGCGTGTAGTAGTCTCCAGAGAGCCAACGTCGTACCTGCCAGAGTATTCAGCCATCAGCCATCAGCCTCCTGGATTAGAGCGAGCGCTTGCGATTCTATGAGAAGGCGATACTTCTCGCTCTTGTCAAGTAGCTCCGTGTGCTTTCCGACAGCAACGACTCGTCCCCCATCTATGACCATTACCTTGTCAGCGGACTCGCATGTGGAGGCGCGTTGGGTGATGATTAGCGCTGTTCTCCCTTCAAGCAGAGTGTCAATCGCTTTTCTGATTAGAACCTCTGTCTCCGCGTCAACATTACTAGTTGAGTCGTCAAGGATCAAAATTCTAGGATCAGTGAGTAGGACTCGTGCTATCGCGACTCTCTGCCTCTGCCCGCCGCTTAGAGTAAGCCCCCTTTCACCAACCACTGTATCGTAGCCTTTCGGAAGCGACACGATGTAGTCGTGGATCTGAGCTGCCTTAGCGACGGCCACCACCTCCTCATTGGAGGCGTCTGGCTTTCCGAACGTGATATTATCGCGGACCGTTGCGGAGAAAACGTAAATGTCTTGTAGGACTATGCCGATCTGGCTTCGAAGAGACTTCAAAGATACCTTACGGATGTTATGTCCATCGATAAGCACCTCACCCTCGGTTACATCATAGAACCGGGGGACGAGCTCAGTGAGAGCGCTTTTGCCTGAGCCTACGAATCCGATAATAGCGATCTTCTCTCCAGCTTTGAAATCTAGGTTGACGTCTCTGAGCGTTTCACGAGAGTCACCATAGCTGAAGGAAACATTCCTGAACTCTACATGGCCTGTAAGGCGGGGAAGGTTCACAGGGTTCTCGACTTCTGGGACGTCTCTTCCAATGTCTATCACTTCGAAGATACGACGCGCACTGACTATCGCGTCTTGGTAGAAATCAATGAGTCTAGCATACATTCTAACTGGACCTACCAGCTGGGTGAAGTAGGTTCCAAAGAGGACGAGCTCACCAAGCGTTAAGGTGCCGGCGATAACTCTTATGCCTCCAAAAACAATAACGAGTGCTACTCCCGTGGCTGTAATCACGGTGTTTGAGGGAGTGTAAGCGGCCTGTAATCCTGCCGTCTTCAGGCTTTTCTCTACATAGCTTTGGTTCTCTTTCTCAAATCTGCCGGCGAACGCCGCCTCTTGCCCGAAACCTTTGATGAGTTTCTGCGCCGTTATTCCCTCGATCAGAACCGAGTTGAGAGAATCCAACTGCTCCCTCGTCGCCGACATCAAGGGTCGGACTCGGCTGGTGTAAAGTCGTATGGATATGAAGATCACCGGCAAAGGTAGACAAGCTACGAGTGCGAGGCCCGAGTTGACCGTGAAAAGGACATAGAGAGCGAGAGATAGTTGAAGGGTCATCCTGAAAGCTTCTCTGACCGTTTCAGAGTAGAACATGTCGATGGCGTTCATGTCGCTGGTAACGCGGCTGATGATCTGGCCAGTGCGCACCTGTCCGAGATAGCTGAATGATTTGTCTATCAACGCCTCATAGAACTCGCGGCGCATGATCCGCAGAATGTTCTGGCTAAGAATGCCGCGGAGAGTGCGATGTACGATGAAGAAGACACTTCTCAGGGTTCCTGCTAGAATTATCAGACTGCACAAGATTAGCAGTAGCGTGAATCTATCAGTGATTCCTGTGTAGCTCCGCATGAGGTCGAAGAACCAGTTGTTTCTTCCGGGAGTTGGGACAAGAACAAAGTCGATTATGAGCATTACTAGCAGCGGCGCGACAAGTGAGTAGATGCCCTCTCTGCCTATGGCAGTGATGTTCACCAGTATGTATGTGCCAAGGAAGGGCTTGATGTAGCCGAGGAGCCGCTTAGTCAGCTCCCAGTTACTGAGGTCGTATCTGTTCTTCACGTGGGACGCCGTCTTGATGAATCACGATGCGTCAATTATCACGGCTCCGCCACAATCTGCGTCTACTCAGACATTGCTTCTGATATTTCGGATTGCAGCAAGTGGCTTCTGAGCGCGCGTTACAGCGCTCCCGGAGGAGATCGTGTGATCGTCACTTGTTTTCCGAAGGTTAATGCAAGCATCTATTATCCTTCCAGATAGACCCCGGCGCGGCAACTGTCGGGCAGGAAGACATAGAGCCGCTGGCGCAACCGATCAAAGGCGAGTGTGTGTGCTCTTTCTTCTGTTTGCACCTTCTCGGCGGTGGTCATCGATACGGTATCTATTACATCGATGACGCCAGGCTTGCCAATGGCAATGTATAGTCGTTCGCGCCGTGGATTGTACCAAATCACATCAGGTGAACCGGTGATAGGGATCGCCTTTAGTTCGCTTCCAGTTCTCAGGTCTAGTACGATCAACGCTTTTCCGTCGCAAGCGACAAAGGCTCGGCTTGCTGTGCCAAGCTCCAGGCCATGGGGGCCCTCAATTGAGATTGGGAGGAACGACAACGCCGTCAAAGTCTCAGGATTCAGAACTGAAACGCCGGGAGGGTCACTGATGTTTACCAAGAACTGGTCGCCTTGAGGATCATACTGGCACCACCTTGGCCTGCCTCGCAAACGAAGTGTGAAGGTGATCCGCCCTGTGTCTGCATCAACGAGGCGCGCCGTGTTGTCTTGTACGTCAGCTACCAGTAGGTGCTTGCGCCTCTCATCCCATGCGAGCCCATTTGGTTTTGATCCTGCAACGAACCTTCTCGTGACGTTGAGTGTGTTTGCATCTATCTGAAGAATGTCACCGGTTCCTCTTGCTGCTGCAAAAATCAGATCTTCTTTTTGGGCGCAAATCACGCCGCTTGCTTCCGGGCAACCATCAAGAGTTGCCATATGCCTAGATTGCTCACCATCGATAACTTCGACGGCTCCATTAGCGGTATGTGCCAGAAACACTCTTCCAGTCTTCTGATGTACGTCTGCGTGGTCGAATCCACCCTTCGAGTGACGGGGCAAATCGATATACGCAAGATGTCTTAGCACCAGTGGACTGGCCTCCACATCTGACTGGTTTGCCTACTTCGCTCGTTCAGCTCAACATAGGAGGCGTGCGGTGCAGCTCATGACGTGTGACCCACATCAAACACTGAGCAATCCTTTGAGACTACGCTGAAGCTGTCTTCCAGGTGCAATATGCGTAGATTGCGTCGTACATCGGGAATTGCTTCTGAATGTTCTCATGGTCAGTCGCAGAAATCATCTGGAAGCCTTTGGCAAAAGCTGCCAATCCCCTCGACTCTGGAGTCAGATCCTTAGCCTGAGTATCTGCTCCTCTCACTATTCTCGCCATCTCAAGCAGAGCGGGATCCTTCAACTCATACTTCTCTATGATAGCATCAAAGGAACACTTTTCGCCGTGATGTCCAAGTTCAACATCTTTCGCATCGTATGGGATGGCGCCTAGTTCCTTCGCCTTGGCCACAACTTGACTTGCTGGAACATAGATGAACTCGGCCTGAGAATCCACAAACTTCCTTATTAGCCAAGGACAAGCGATCCTGTCAACCATAGCATGACTGCGAGTTATCCACTTCAACTCACTCACCAACAGTAGATTATCTACTTACGTAGAAGATCTATCCATATAAGGCTAACCCACCGTAGAAAAGGGGGTTTGCGATGTCGCGACTGATGCCTCGCGGTATGAAAGTGGGAGCTGTTTCACTGTGGCTACTGCTTCTGCTATCCGAGAAACCCATGTACGGCTACGAGCTCATCAGGGAACTTGAAAAGAGATTCTCAGGATACTGGAAACCGAAAACAGGCACAATCTACCCGGCCCTCGAAAAACTTGAGAGGAACAATCTGGTCACGAGTCGAATTGAGTTTCGAGAAGAAGCTCCTGGCCGAAAAAACTACGCCTTGACAGATAAGGGACAGCTTGAGTTGTCTCAGACAATGGCCTATTGGACTAAGATGACTGAGATTCTAGAGACCTACCAGGAAACTCACAAGTCAATATTCAGACACAGGAGTGAAGTCAGCAAAGATGATCTGTCCAGATTTCTGATCAAACTCGGTGAGGCGCTGCGTAGCAAAGAAATCGAGATCACAAAGCTTTTGCCAGCTACAGGAAAGAAGAAGGTTCGCATAATGCCGACAGATCCGGTAGCACTAAAATTCCTGTATGCAAAGGAAAATCACAAACTCGAAATTCATATGGAACTTGAGTGGATACCGAGGAACACATCAGTTTCTTGCTAAATCCCTCCGCCTAGCACGTCCTTCCATGGAGTCGAACTGAGCGAGCTTCAGCAGGTAAGCCGAGATTAGCAAACTCCTAGATTTCACATCATCAATTGACAACCGAGATATCAGCGTAGATTCAATACTCCTTCACCTACTACCGGTGGAAGAAGTCTCTTCCAGACTCTCTCATTCCCTCACGCAACAAGATTGCAGAAAGGAGAAGCATTTTGGAAGGAAGGTAAAGACCGTTGGTTTTCGCTTGATTACCGGCAATTTCAGAAGGGTCTCGATAGAGGTTTACTGGTAAACTGGTGCGCGAATCCCACCCCCCGCACCATCCGGCAGCGGAAACACGATTTCAATGCCGTTTGACGAACCAAGGACTGTCAATTTAGCCTTGGCCGCATGACGGATGATACTCGCACTGATGCCTTGCCATTAAGGGTTACATCAGAGTTTGGATGGAGTAGTAGCATTCAGATTTCTTCTAGTAGCTTGAGAAACTCCTCTTTGGTCATTCTGCTATCTCTGATTATCTTAGACAACATTCCCCTTCCCAGATCTTCGCCGGGATGAACTGGAACAACGGTCACTCTTCCATCAGAGTGTTTCATAATAACGTGACTGCCTCGTTGCCTGACGACTTCGAATCCTATCTTGCTAAGAAGCTTGATGACTTTCTTGGCAGGTGTGGGTCTCAGGCTCACTTGACCGGGACCTCTACGAACTGAACGCCGACGATCTCGATCTTTCCCTCGGGTTTCGTTCCCTCAGTTTCCAGGTATAGCTCGATTGCCTCTTTGATTCTGCTCGTTAGCTGGTCTAGCGTCTTGGCTTGAGTGTGACAACCCGGCAATTCCGGGACCGAGGCGACGTAGTATCCATCCTCGTCCCTCTCAACCAGTACGCTGAACTTCATTTGCGTCTCCTAGAACCCGAATGTCATTGTGACTATTAAAGCATCACAGGACGAAGTCCAACCAAACGGTCAGTCGTCGCACTCGCCGATCGAATGCTTGGTCCAACATTGACAACACTGAAACATATCCAAACAAAATGCCTGTTCGTCTGAGAGTGTAAGGGTGAAGAAACCTATGCGCTCCTAATTTGAGATTGGAGACGCACTCCTGCGCCACCTCTGAGTGGTAATGAGGTTTCATCACGTCCGCAACTCGTCCGCTTTTCACGTAGGCTGAACAGCCTTCAATTTGGGGAGCTGTTTGGCCTATCACAGAAGTGCAATCATTCTGTAGAGGGCAAATGAGAATAGAGCTGGTAGCGGTATCGATAGTGCCCATGCAATTGCGATTCTTCTGCTGGTGACCCATTTAACTGATCTAGCCCTGTGGGCGAGACCAGTGCCCATTATTGCTCCCCCGGTCACGTGTGTGGAGCTCACCGGCAGTCCCAGTAGTGCTGTTGCCCCAAGTATCAGAGAGCTGCCAGCCTCTGCAGAAAAGCCTTGGTAGGGCCGTATCTTGGTTATCCTAGTTGCCATCGTCTTTACGATTCTCCATCCGCCAAGAAAGGTTCCCATCGAAAGAGTTGCATAAGAAGCCATGATGACCCATGTGGGAACCGCGAATTCAGATAGGTACCCGTAGTACATCAGGAGGACTGTTGCAATTCCCATTATCTTCTGGGCATCGTTCGTCCCGTCTGTGGCGGATAGGAACAATGAGGTGACTATCTGCAGTCTTCGGAAGGCTCTATTCGCTCTTGGGGCCGCCACGTTCCTAGAAGCACGGATTATGACCAGCGTGATTATGAACACTATCGCTATGGACGCCGGAGGTGCAATAATCATCGGTACGACTATCTTGCCAAGTATGTCCCCCAGCCTGATAACTTCCAGACCGCCCACTGCAAGCCCGCTTCCGATCAGACCACCCACCAAGACATGCGTCTCGGATATGGGCAATGCCATTCCCCAAGAGAATATCACGTCGAAGATCAAGGCGCCTGCCAGAGCCGTGAGTATCACCTCTCCTGATGCCACGGATTCCGATATTATCCCGGTCCCCATAGTGACGGCGACCGCTGACCCGAATACCATGCCTACAAAGTTGCCTACAGTTGCCAGACAGACTGCGAAGATCGGTTTCAGCGTCCTTGTGCCTATGACCGTTGAGATCGCATACGCCGCGTCGGTGAAACCCATCCAAAACGAGAGGAAGAAGGTCAATATCATTGCACTAACAAGGTAGAACAGCATCCCCCGGGACCATTCCTACGCGTTCTTGATCACTATATCTTGAATGCCCAACGCGACATCCTGACACTTATCCGCAATCTCCTCCAGCTGCTCATATATGTCCTTCATAATCATGATCTTCTTGAGGTCATTCTCCTCGAAGAGGGCAGGAATCACACCATCAAACAGATCATCTGACTTGTTCTCAAGGATGTGGATCTTTTCAAGGCCATCCCTAACCTGGCGATGATTGATCTTCCTCATCTGCCTTACTATGAAGTCTATCTCCTCAACAGCTTCCACTATGATACTCACAAAACGTTTGACCTCGTTACTTGGCTGAATGATTTTGAACATGCGCATCCTGACAGCAATGCCCTCGATATAATCGAGAACGTCATCATAAGTCGTGGATAGAGTCGATATGTCTTCGTGGTCTATTGGTGTGACGAAAGTCCTGTTCAGCCTATAGAAAATCTCCTCCACCACCTCATCGGATTGCTTCTCCAGCTTCCTGATATCATCGACCTTCTCGCCGAGACCTCTAGGATCACTAACAATGCTAAGGAGAAGATTGGCGGCCCGCAGAACGATGTCAGACTCCTTCTCAAGAAGAGAGAAGAACACTCTATCTTGGGGGATTATCCATTCCTTCAGACCCATATCGCTACATTCCTTGATTCGTAGTCGCTAGTGATCAAGCCAGCAATCGCCCTTATAACCGCTGCACCTGTCAGAGATAGCGCCAACTGTCGAATCGCTCGTTCCAGCTCCAATCCGTGAACGGTTCGACAGGCTTAGAGCCTTAAGTTCCAAGAGAAATGGCCTCGGCTATTTCATGTAGTTTCTGAATGGCGGATAGAGCTGCCACCCAGCTCGTCCTAGGATTGGTCGGGGCCGGAAGATTCTCGACCTTTATGGTGATCTTGCCAGCTACTCCTTGGGCCGATATCTCATGAATATTCTGTTTCACCGTTGGGTCTGCGATGACTCGAACACGTGTTCTGTGACTTCCTATTCCGGCTAGGCTTAGGGCAACTGCAACATTCACGTTCGCAGGGAAGGAAGAAGCGGCGTCGCTTGCCGGTCCCTCATATATCTGTGTGGGACTTCTTATTGCTCCGAGGTCTATCTTGTTCTTGACCACGTAAGGTGCTCCTTCAAGGGCCTTCGGAGGCTTACGGGAGGTTATGGTGACGCTGTCAAGGCCCGCTATTGACGCTGCCTTGATCCAATCGAGCCCTCCAATCGCTCCTGACGGAATGTGGACTTTCACCTTCATCTGCGAAGCCATCTTCGTGATCTCTTGGTAGAACTCTTCATCGGAGAGTGCTCCGACACTCATGATCATCACATGTTTTCTTGCTGCCAGAGCCTTGGGAATGAGAGCCCTTGCCGCAGCCTGCGATGCGGCTTCTATGATCAGTTCTACTACTGCGTCGGAGGCAATTTCTTCAAAGTTCTCGGCGATTCTTGGTTTGGCTGCAAGCTTCTGAGAAAGCGAAACTGCTCTGTCTCGGACCTCGTCGTATATCGTCACAAGTTCTATGCAATCCTTCAGCTCGTTATCGATAGCCTTAGCCAAGCTCTCTCCAATGAACCCACAGCCTACGAGACCCACTTTCAATGGTTATCTCCAACCCGCAGTCCGCCCAGAATCCGCTGCCTGTACACCGGTCCTAGCTTCAGAAATGTCTTTCCTACGTATATACAAGGCTGCAACACACCCCATCAGGCCCATCACGATTAGATAGGAGAACGCAACGCGAAACGTGAAATGATCTGACAAAAAGCCGATCACAATCGGCGACACAGTTCCACCGACAAACCCTGCAATTGAATTCGTCAATCCCATAACCTTGGCCCTATTAGAAGGATCAGTGATATCTGACACCATGGCGAAGAATACCGGAAAGAAAGCAGAACTCACAATTCCCTGAAAGAACAACCCAATCACGTAGAAGCCGCCGAAGGGCACCAAGGTGATCCAGAACGTGGCAACCAAGACCAACACAGCCGTGAAGAGCAGGACTCTAGTCCTTCCAAGTCTATCTGAAAGATACCCTCCAGCGAGCTGCCCTCCTGCACCTGTGAAGCGCGAAATGCCGATTATGAACGCCACATATGAAACATCTAGAAGGAACGTTTGGGCCAGGTACACGGGCACCATCGAGAGTAAGCCAAGGTTACATGACCACACTGCCGCCTGCAAAGCGATGATTGAGAAAAGCAAGGCATTAGATATGCGTGTTCTCTCAACTGGTTCGCGGGACGCTCTCACAGCCTGTCCCCTCCTAGGAACAAGGAGAAAGACTGTGACACAGATGGCAAGAGCGAAAAGACTCCATGCCTGCAAGCAGCCTGACCAACCCAAGGCTGCAATAGCGGACCAAACGAACAATGGACCCAAAGCCTGGCCGACAGGGGCAGCAGTCTCATGTATGCCTATCACATATCCTACGCGATCCATCGAGTACTCTTTTGAAAGAAGCGTGAGTCCCTGTGGGAGGTAGGCACCTAGCCCCGCACCCGCCAAGAAACCCAATATGACAAGGCTGACGAAGGACTTTGAGAGTGAGAAAGCCAAGAGGCAGAAGGCGGTTAGTGCTACTCCTCCACAAATGACCCACTTCTCGCCATACCTACTGGACAACAGTGAAGAGGGATACGATGAAGCCGCGTATCCTAACATTAGAGATCCGACAAGCAGGCCTACCGCCTCGTTGGATAGCTGCATTGAGGATTGAAGCGCAGGCATGATAGCCGTGAACATCATCCGGTACGAGAAGTTCCAAAGCCAAGTAAACCAAAGCACAGGAAGCAGCAGTTTCCTCGACATCGCTAGTCCACTATGATATCCGTCCGAAACAGACGCAATCGTTAATATCGTTATTGGCACATCTTTCATCGGGATGAGAATTGATAACAGAAATAGCAACCGTAGCCGTACTGGTGTCGAATGGAAAGAAAGCGAAGGAATGGTTCAAAGACAAGCTTGGATTCGAAGTCAAAGAAGATGGAGACCACTGGATAGTTGTGGCACCCCGGGAATCCAAGACAGGTATACATCTCTGCGAGGCAAAGGAACTTGAACCAGGCAATCAAGGAATACTCTTCTACGCTGACGATGTCGATGCTACATGCAGAGAGCTGAAGGAGAAAGGCTTAGAGTTCACCAGACCACTCGGAAAGGCCGAGTGGGACGAGAAGATGAGGTACGCCATGTTCAAAGACCCGGACGGAAACGAGTACTGGTTAATGCCGAAGATCGAATAGCCGCGTTGCCTATGCCTATTTCCTAACTAGAACGAACTGGCAACTCAGGGCCGCGAAACGTAAGCGGCGACGTAGACGAGCGGTTAAGAGCTTTCGTTCCTTACCGTACTGAGGATACCTTATATATATGAAGTAATGTTCATATGTTCATGGCAACATCTGCCGCCGACCTCATCCGAAAGCTAGCCGAAATCTTCCAAGTGCTCTCAGATGAAACAAGACTGAGAATCATCAGGGCACTAGAGAAGCAGGAACTATGCGTCTCAGACATAGTCAAGAAGACTGGAGTCTCACAGTCGGCGGTTTCCCACCAGTTGAGGATCCTTCGTCAAATAGACTTGGTCAGATCGCAGAGGAGAGGGAGAAACATCTACTACAGGATTGCGGACGGACATGTCTTCTCAGTGATCAGAGACGGAGTGGAACACGTAATGGAGGAGAGATGATGCCCACAAAGCAGCTCTCTGCAAAGATAGAAGGAATGGACTGTCCTGCATGCGCCAACAAGATCGAGGAAGCCGTCTCAAGGCTCGAGGGCGTTGTGGATGCTAAGGTGATCTTCAGCGCAGAGAAGATAAGCGTAACATATGATACGGGAAAAGTACGCGAGGAGAACATAGAACAAGAGATCAAGAAACTGGGTTATGGAGTAAGCGAAGAAGAAGGCGTGGGCGAGAGACGAAAGCGTAGATTCGAACTCTTGTATCTGTTAGCTGTGGGTAGTGGGATACTAGTGTCCTGGTCTGGCGCGCTCCGCTCCTTGATTCCATTCAACTTGGACACAGTCATACTAGTTATCCTCGCAGGGATTCCGGTCTTGAGATCTACCGCTCAGGCGCTGAAGGCCAAGTCAATAACTGCAGAGGTTGCTATGGCCACCGGCATGGCGGCTTCAATCGCCATAGGGCAGCTTCTCTCAGCTGCTGTGATCGGATTCTTTATGCTTATCGCAGAGTTCATCGACGATTTCACAACGGACAAGGCTAGAGCAGCCATTGAGGGCCTGATCAAGATCTCGCCGAAGATGGCTCTAGTAAAGCGGGATGGTCGGGAAGTCGAAGTCAACGTGAACGAGCTCATTCACGGAGATGTCGTTGTCGTAAGGACGGGCGAGAGAATACCCGTGGACGGCACTGTCATCGCCGGACACGCCTTGGTGAATCAAGCTCCTATTACAGGCGAACCTCTTCCCATAGAAAAGAAGAAGGATGACAATGTCTTTGCCGGCACGATCAACCAGCATGGCACAATGGAAGTATTGGTCACCAAAGTTGGGAAAGACACAACACTGTCCCGCATCATTCAACTCGTTGAGGAGGCGGAGACAGCGAAGGCACCGATACAGAAACTGGCAGACCGCTTCTCTTCCAAGTTTCTGCCCATAGTCTTCCTAGTTGCCGCCTCGACTTTCCTCCTCACAAGGAACATTACTTACACGATCTCAGTGATCGTTGTGGCATGTCCCTGCGCTATAGCCTTAGCAACTCCCCTCGCAGTAGTAGCAAGCGCAGGCAAAGCGGCCAAGAAAGGCATCGTGATCAAAGGCGGAATCTACCTCGAAGAACTCGGCAAGGCAGACACAATGGTGATCGATAAGACAGGCACCTTGACAATAGGAGAACCAAGAGTCGTACACATTAAGACGTTCGATCAGCATCACGACAAGGAAATCGTCACTCTCGCAGCCATGACAGAGGCGCACTGCGAGCATCCCTTGGCAGGTGCAATACTCAGCAAGGCAAAGGAGTACGGGATAGACTTGCCCGAACATGGCGCATGCAGCGTAATTCCTGGCAAGGGAGTCACAGCAACCTACGAGAACCAAACAATAGTCTTCGGGAATAAGGAGCTCCTTAAGGAAAGAAACATTGCAGTTCCGCCTGAGATAGAGCAGTACATAGAAACTGAGGAGAAGCAAGGGAGAACAGCAATGGTCGTTGCCCATGACAACGATGTTTGCGGTGCTATCTCCGTAGCTGACATCGTGAAGGACGAAGCCAAGAGCACAGTAGGCGAACTAAAGCGAAACGGCATGGATGTGATCATGCTCACAGGGGACAATTCTCATACGGCTAACGCGATCGCCCAGCAAGTCGGGATAACGGAAGTGTTCGCAGAATTGCTCCCAGAACGAAAAGTTGAGAAAGTCAAAGAACTGGTCAGGCAAGGAAGAAGAGTTGTAATGGTTGGCGACGGCATCAATGATGCCCCTGCCTTGGCTGAGGCTCAAATAGGAATAGCCATGGGCGCAGCCGGCAGCGACATAGCGATTGAGGCTTCTGACATAGCATTGATGACAGACGACCTCACCAAGATCGCCGAAGCCATAAGGATCAGCAAGCAGACCTTCAACGTAATCAAGCAGAATCTTGTCAGCAGCATAATCTTCAACGTTCTGGGAATGGCTTTGGCTTCCGTGGGAATTCTGAATCCGTTGATGGCGGCCCTCGCACACTCCTTGCCAGACTTCATTCTATTCATAAACTCGTCGAGGCTGATCCGTTAGCCAAGATCAGTGAACGACACCTCCAAGAACGAGGATAGTGAATTGGAGCATTCCGCTGCTGAGATGGACAAAGCAGGTTTGCCAAGACCTATTACTTTTCATATAGACACGGAGCTATCAGCCCCATATCTCAAGGATCTCATGAAATTCGTCTACCACAACTACCTCCTTCCGAATGGAAAGTTCTTCACACGAATCCGAAGATCATCTTTGGACGGAAGCCCGAGCCTCACCTTCAGAGCCGCTCCCAAAGAAGATACATGGCACGTTGACGTTGAAATCGTTGCTCAAAAGCCAATACTCGTGAAGATCAATCCAAGCAGCGACGCTGCCCCCTCCGAAGTCCTTGATCGGCTGAGGGAAGATCTTGTCATCAATGTCCAGCTCTTCGAAGAACGGGTCAGGAAGACAACGCTATACTTGGCCTACGTCAAAGGGCAACAGATACTGCCAGAGACAGCACCCTCAATAGCGAAGAGGGAAGCCGAGAGGCTCCTCACAGGAAACATGCTCTTCCTATATGTCCTCATGATCGGTCTAAGCGTAGCTGTCTTCAGCTTACTCGGTTTGTACGCTCCAATCGCAATCATAACCTTCCAACTCCTACTCATGCTTCTCTCAGGCAGGATTATTGCGAGGCTAGGGGAGTGGACCATAGACGAGAAGAATCCAGACATCTACCTAGTGCAATATCAGATTCCCATGGAGGAGTACAAGCAGTTTCGCGCGAAGTACGGAAAAGATCTCGTTGCGGAGATGAAGAGAGAGATATACGAGAGAACTCTAGCCATTGGAGTAGAACCTACGTGCAACGTAGCTGAGGAAGTCTTCCGGAGGTTCGGCATGGACTGCGACCCAAACCGCATGTCTACAAAACGCGTGAACCTCTACGAACTCGCTAACAAAGCCGCGGATAGATTTGGCATACCAGTGCCAAGAGTTATTGTCTCTAACAGCATGATACCCAACGCAGCCGCCACTGGTCCAACTCCAAGTCGAGGCGTGCTTCTAGTCACAACTGGTCTGCTCGTTCAGTTGGAGGAGGACGAGATATTCAGTGTTCTCGGTCACGAGCTTGGGCATCTGAAAGGAAGAGATCCCCTAGTTCTCTTCACTCTGATGGCCTCCGAGTACCTGTTACGCGTATATGTCCTCTGGCCCTTCCTCCTCTTTTCACCTTTCCTCTACCTCATGATCACAATGACCCTAGTCTACTTCGTAGCAAAATTCTTCGAAGCCAGAGCCGACCTACAATCAGCCATCAAGACAGGAAAACCCGAAGCCCTAGCGGAGGCACTTCAGAAGATCGGCTTCCACAAACTGCAATTTGAACGCGTGCCCGCGTACCGAATCCAAAGCTGGCTGAACTGGGACCCCCACCCTCCAACGTATTTCCGGATCAACCGACTTCAGAAGCTCAGCGATCCGTCACAGGTGAAACATCCCCTAATCCAATCAGCGAAGGACATTGTAAATGGATTCCGAGCAGCACTCCATTGACAACATACGCATCATTGAGATCTGTTGAGAGATTCTACGAGTTTATCTACCACAGCCTAGTTGATTTTGCGACCTCGCAAAGGTGTCGTTGATGGCAAAGGACCCGATCTGCGGAATGTACGTCGATGAAAGAATCGCTCAATTCAAAGCAGAGGTCCGCGGAACCACATACTACTTCTGCAGCAAGTCCTGTCTCGACGAGTTCCTAGCCCCAGAACGGGAACTCAAGCGTCTGAAGACATTCGTTCTTGCTTCAGCTCTCCTCACCGTGCCCATAGCAGGGCTGACCTACTTTCACCTCTTGCCAATGGATACCCGTAACATCGTTCTCTTCATTCTTGCAACCCCCGTGCAATTCGTAGTCGGCTTCCGGTTCTACCGTGGTCTATACCACGCAGTGAGGGCGGGAATGGGCAACATGGACACTCTGATCGCCCTTGGAACAAGCGCTGCATGGCTCTACAGTACGATAGGCATCTTCCTGCCGGGGATCTTCCCTATACGAGAAGTCTACTTCGAGACATCTGCGATCATAATAACCCTCATACTTCTAGGGCGATACTTGGAGCACATAACGAAGTCAAGAGCATCTGAAGCTGTCAGGCGCCTTCTGGATCTTCAACCCACGATGGCTCGACTCGTCAGGAACGGAGAAGAAGTCGAAATACCTGTCGAGGAAATCTCAGTCGACGACAAGCTTGTCGTCAGGCCTGGGGAAAGAATCCCCGTAGACGGAGTAATAGCCTTTGGACACACATCCGTAGACGAGTCCATGATTACAGGTGAAAGCATTCCTGTCGAGAAGAATGTCGGAGACGAGGTCATAGGCGCTACAATAAACAAGACTGGCATGATCAGGATCACGGCGGCAAAGGTAGGTCAAGACACTGTGCTCGCGCAGATAGTCAAGCTCGTCGAGGAGGCACAGGCTGGAAGAGCTCCGATTCAGCGCCTCGCAGACTTGGTATCTGCATATTTCGTCCCGGCAGTGATCATCATTGCCACCCTATCCGCTCTATTCTGGTACTTCTTCGGAGAACGATACTTCCCGGGAAAATTCGAGCCAGGCTATGCCCTCCTCGCCTTCGTCTCAGTGATAATCATCGCCTGCCCATGCGCTCTGGGAATAGCAACGCCAGCAGCCCTCATGGTTGGAACGGCAAAAGGAGCTGAGAACGGGATCCTCTTCAAAGGAGGCGAACACCTCGAAATCGCAGAGAAGGTCAAGATCCTTGTATTTGACAAGACCGGAACACTAACGAAAGGACGACCATCAGTCACCGATGTTGTTCCGACCAACGACATGTCAGATAGCGAGATCCTGAGACTAGCAGCAATCGCAGAAAAGGGATCTGAACATCCCCTCGGAGAAGCCATCGTTAGAGCCGCAACTGAGAAAAAGGGTCCGATCAGCGACGCCGAGTCGTTTGAGGCAATTCCTGGCAAGGGAGTTACGGCTACAATTGAAGGCCATCAGGTCCTCCTTGGAAATAGGACACTGATGAAGGATAGTGGAATCGCCTCCGACATAGTCGAAGACAAGATTCAACGCCTAGAGGAGGACGGAAAGACAGTTATGGTAGAAGCTGTCGACGGACGTCTTGTCGGGTTGATAGCAGTAGCTGACACTCTGAAAGAGAACTCCACTGAGGCGATCCAACGGCTCAAAGAGGCGGGCATAGAGGTCACGATGCTTACTGGCGACAACGAACGAACGGCCAAAGCCATTGCCAAGAGGCTTGGAATCGAGAGAGTCATTGCAAATGTGCTGCCCCATCAGAAGGCCAAAGTGATTGACAACCTGAAAGAGAGCGGAAAAAAGGTAGGCATGGTTGGAGATGGAATCAACGATGCACCAGCCCTAGCACAGGCTGACCTCGGAATCGCAATAGGAAGCGGAACCGACGTAGCGAAAGAGACTGGAGGAATAGTCTTGATCAAGGATGATCTACGCGACGTAGTCACCGGAATACAACTAAGCCAGAAAACGATGACGAAGATAAAGCAGAACCTCTTCTGGGCCTTCTTCTACAACATCGGACTAATTCCAGTCGCAGCCGGCGCTCTCGTTCCCTTCTTCGGTCCGCAAATATACGGCTTCCTTCCCTTCCTAGCCGCCGGAGCTATGGCCCTCAGCTCTGTCACTGTTGTAACAAATTCGTTGCTCCTGAATAGATTCAAAGCGAAACTGTAGCACCGAAAGATAACCGTTGCCCATAGGAAGGCCTCTTGCATAGCAGAGTCTTTCCCACTAATGGGAGCCTTCATTTTCAATGTACGATATCGCTACTGCTTCTCGAAGTCAGACGGAACCCACGGAACTATCCTAATCGAGGGCTCCCTCAGATTATTCAGAACCGCCGCGTTCAACAACAAGGGCGTAATCGACTCAACCAATCTTGAATTCACTAGAGGCCCGACACGCAACGGTCGAAGGTTAGGTATCTCACGGACGAGATCTGAAGCGACCTCCAATGCCTCCTCACTGTCGCCACTAATCAGCACATCGATGTTCAGAATTGAATCTAGGTCAGCTAGGTAGGATGCTGGAACGGTCTGAAAAGCCGAAACGACAGGGATAGGCTCTATCTCCTTAGCTATCATCTCTGCAGCGGATAACGGAGCCGATCCTTGCTCAGACTGGAAAGGCCGGTACTCGAAAAGCCCTCTTACACGCGTCATAGGAACTACTGTGGATATCACGGCCTGTTCTGGTCTCAGGTTTGTCTTCACATGCCTCATAACCTCGGTGGCATATTGCGATGGGATCGCCACCACAACTACATCTGAAAACCTGACGATTTCAGGGTTCAGGCCGCCTTCGATCCTTCCTCTCATTCTCTCTGCATGATATCCTTTCGCTATACTACTGTAGCTGTGCGCTACTGAACGTGCGCTATCTTGATAGCGTGAGCCAAGGTAGATCTCGTGGTTCAAAGACCATCTCAACGCAAGGCCTTTGCCCATGTTGCCGGTTCCACCCACTATACCGATTCTCATATGGAGCAGCCACCGGCGCCTTCGTCCTGTCTGGATACAGCTGCATCGCTACGGATTAATGTCATCTGCTGACACCTCTTGACTATCATGAGGTCAAGTCTCTGGCATTAACCTCACGGGCGTTTTTCTCCACAACAGATGCAATACCTAAGGAATCGAAAGCCACGCCTAGTCTTCACGATCACCCTGTTGAACTTATGTCCACATCTGCTGCATGATGTGCACGTGCTTGCTTCTCTGGCCATGTTAGATCTTACCTACGCACCCAAGGCACCAAGATCAAAGTGATCATGTCTCTCGGTAAGCCCTCACAACAAATGGAAGAGCGACCGCCAGATATGCAATGTGAACCAGTAGCCTTCCCCACTCTGCACTTACGGTATAGCCGAACATGACAGCGAGAATCGACCCTATGAATCCCTTATGATGGAACGGGCTGTCGCTGGGAATATCCAACTTGTAGGCGTATCCGCCAAGCCAACCCAAATCAACTTTTGCAAGCAGCCCATATTCTATGAGTTCATGAACCCCGTATCCAGCCAATCCCCCAGCCAAGAGAACCAGCAGAACACTAGTGAAGTAGAAGAACCTACGCAGATCAATTCTCATGCCCACGACAAATATCCCATAGGATAGGGCAATGGAAGCAAGTGCCCCTAGAGTTGCACCGATCACTGTACCTTGAAGATCGCTTGGTATGAAAGGAGTCAAGAAGAGCACGGTCTCAAGCCCCTCACGAAACACCAACACGAATGAGAAGGCCCCTAGAGCAAGTCGCCCGCCCTTAGTGGCGTACGCCTCAACTCGGCTCTCGACCTCCTCCTTGATCAACTTGCCCTTCACGGCTAGCCAGAATATCATGGAAGACAGTACTCCTACAGCGAAGATTGCCGCTAACCCCTCGAATAGAACTTGGATGGATTTCACAAGGACTCCATACACAAGCCAAATGATTATCCCGATAATCACACTCGCAATGGTCGCGGCTGAAAGTCCAAGCCAAACGTACTTCGTCAGGGGTCTACGGTTTGTTCTGACAAGGTAGGCTAAGATGATCGACGTGATAAGAGATGCCTCTAGGACCTCTCTGAATGTCAAGAGGAACTGACCAATCAATTAGGCCACCTAGCCGCATTCGGCAACCGGTGCGAATAGGTTCTCAGTGAAGTTCCTTCATGGCGATGAAAGCGCCGTGCCAGTTGTGGTACCAGACCTGCCCCGAGTAGCCATTGACGCTCAACATGCCGTAGATCTTTCCTTCTCTTAGCACGTGGAACGTGTAGTAGCCATAGAACACATCCGGTTCCTCCATTGAAGCGCCCGGAAGATATCCCCTCAGGAACTCCGCGGCGATCTTCTCAGCCTGCTCTGCAGTTATTGGCATATTGGTCGTCGGGGTGCCGCTCCATCTCCCCATCATTCCACCTCTGCCCATCCCACGCATCATGCCGTACTTCGTGTTCCACATCATGTTTGGACCTGGCTCTGGCCTTATCTGACCATCATACCGATCAATGAGCATCTCGAACGCTCCGGTACCTGTGCTCTCCTCGTAGACGATGAAGTAGAAATTCAACTCGAACTCCATGACCTCCTTCACATCTGGATTGGGATTGCCCAACGAAGTGACGTATTGCTCCGCCAGCTCGACCGCCTTGTCAAGGCTCATTGGCCTAGCTTCAGATCTCAGTGGAAGTTGCGTGATAGGACCCTGACCCATACGCCAGGGGACATATTGACCGAGCCGTGAGACATTTCCAACATAGACAAGTCCGATGCCAAGAAGGCCTAGGAGGCCAACAGTCAACAGTAGCGTGCCAAGAACTACTCTGCGGTTCACGGTTCTCAGCTCTGCAGCGCTTCCTTCATCTTCCGGAACTGATCTTCGTTGATTTCGCCCTTGGCGTATCGCTCACGCAAGAGTTCGATCGATCGGTCTCTGCTCGGCTCCGTAATGCCTCGGTCAGTAACGAGGTAGTATACGCCCAGCACTGTCAGACCTATGAAGACAAGAAAAAGCAAGGAGCCTGCAAGCATCCGACCCCATCCGAATCCATATCCAAGCGGGTTCCATCCCATCATCCCAGGCCCCATCATTCCGCGCCCCATCATCCAGCCTCCCTGAGACCCCATCCAGAAACCCATCGCTACCAATGGAACCAAGAACAGCAAAGCCAATCCGATGACAAGCCAAGCAAGGACACCATTCTTCAATATTCACTCACCATTAAACGATGGCAATAGGACAAATATAAATATATCTTTGGGTGATATATCAGGCTCGATAAGCTTGTCCGATCAAATGGAAGCAAAAGAGATAGCTTCTGACATGTCTAGGTTGATCATCCTATCGATGCTGTTTGTAGGGCCAATGCACGGGTATCAGATACTGGAAGAACTCGAAGCAAGGCTGGGAAGGCGGATCAGCCCAGGTCTAATCTACCCATTTCTTCGCCAATTAGAAGATAGGAAGCTATTGAGACACAAGGAGGTCCAGATTGGAAGAAAAACGAAGAAGGTCTACGACTTGACAGTGCACGGGAAGAGGTTTTGTATGAATATCTTCAAGCGAGTAGCTACAATGGTTTCCCAAGCAATAGAGCCGACCCTAAATGCGTGTGCTCATTGCGGATGCAAGGTATACCAGGGAGGCCATATCGAAGAGGTGGAGGGCAGGAAAATGATGTTCTGCTGCGTTCACTGCGCCCAAACTTACCTGCAGGACAAGGGTGAAGCTTAGATCAAATATCAAACATCCGAAGAGACAACGGGGATTCATCTGGCTTGAAGGACGGCCGAGCAATCATTGTGACAGGGACACCTGGAACGGGAAAGACAAGATTTGGCAGGCTTCTCGCGCGTAAACTTGGCATTGACACTATAAACGTGACTAGATTCGCCAGACAGCACAACCTCATCAAAAGCTACGATCGAAGACGAAGAACCCATCTGATCGACGACCGCAAGTTGCGGCGCAAGCTGGAAAAGCATGTAACACATCTGAAAAAGAAGGTCCTAGTCGAGGGCCATTATTCCCATAGTCTGCTTCCCACACGATTAGTGGATTCTGTGTTCATTCTCAGATGCAGTCCTGAGGTTCTTAGGGATCGCCTTAGAAGGAGAGGTTATCCTCCTGCCAAGATAAGAGAGAACATTGAAGCAGAAGTCCTAGATGTCTGCCTGAGTGAAGCAGTCGCCATATATGGTCTAAGGAAGGTGGCCGAAATCGACACGAGCAGCAGAACAATTGAAGACTGTGTCAAGGAGGCTTTACTGATCTTGTCAAAGAAAGAAGCTGGACATGTGGGAAGGTATGACTGGCTAGCCACGCTAGAAAGAACAAGAAGGCTGGGCAAGTTTCTGCAGGAGAGAACTATGCCTTGGAGAAAACGTTCGTCATAGCTAAATGTATTCGGTGCGGCCGGCTCTTGTTGTCAAGGACCGGGGTCAAGACAAAGATCTGCCCTTACTGTAACGCCAGGTTCGGCCTAGGTAAAGCGGTGATCGTCGCCTGTGCTAAGTCAGCTCAAGAAGGAAAGCAAATGCTCGCAGAGTTGAAAAAGACGCAGGGAGGAGCCCGCTAAAGGCACCTATGCCAAGTTCTTGACTACACTAGCTTCTCGCAATTCAGAAACTATCTGATCAAGCAGTCTGTCAACGTTTTCTCCAGTAAGCGCGCTGATCTGCGACAGAGGCACCCCTTGGAAGTACCGCTCGATCTCATTTGAGGCTGCCTCGAGCCGTTCTTGACTTACTCGATCAATCTTGTTGCCACAGACCATGACCTTGCCTGTGGCATCCACCTGTCTCAATATCTTGTTTATCGATGCGAGCTTCCGTCTGAGGAGAGGCAGATCGTCGGTCAGGTCAACAAGGAGCAGAATCAGGTCGGCTTGAGTGATCTCTCCGATCGTCGTATTGAACGCCTTCAGTATTATTGGGTGCATGTCCTCAATGAAGCCTATTGAATCCACCAAGATGAATTCCATGTTTCCTCCATCGTTTCGGACAGCCACACGTCTCGCAGCTGTCGACAGAGTAGTGAAAGGGCCGAATCCAACATTTTTCTTCTCCGAGGCCAACCTATTGAACAAGGTACTCTTACCGCTCTGCGTGTATCCTGCAAGGGCCACAATCGGAAAACCAAGTTCGTGCCTTCTCTCTCTGAGCAGATCCTTTTTCTTGTACAGGTCTCTGAGATTTGCCTCCAGACGGCTTATCCGCTTCCTGGCCTCTCGCTCATATTCGCTGTAGGGATAGTCGCCCGGTCCGCTCCATCCAACCTGCTCGCCCAGAATGCCCTCAAGCTTCAGAAACTCGCGTCCCCATGAGAACGTGTACCTAAGCCGAGCTAGCTGTATCTGAAGCTTCGCCTCCTTGGTCATCGCACGCCTATCAAAAACTTCCAGGATGAGGAGGTTCCTGTCTATGACCTTCACGTCTCCGCCCAGTTGCCTCTGAATCTTGAAGACCTGTCCGCTCGGCAAAGTATTGGCGAAGATTGCGTACTTAGCATCGTTCTCTTGGATCAGTTTCTTGACCTCCGCCAGCTTTCCAGGCCCGACACAAGTGGAGTGGTGGACGCTCTTCCTCTTCTGAACCACGGTCTCCTTGACATTGTATCCTATGTTTCGCGCCATCGAGGTCACCTCTTCCACTCTCGAAGGAAGCTTCTGAACTTTGCACTCAACCACGATGGCGTTCAAATCGGCGTACACTGACTTCCGTCGAACCTACTCCCACAAACCGTGAATTTAAACAAATACCCAGTGACCATCCCAGAAGGCCCCTTTTGATGCTAGGTCCTTTCTGACCCATCAGCAATGCACAGGAGGTCATTTCAAGAGACCACCGACCCTAACGAGTTAGCACAGTACTAGTGGTCCCTCTGTATCGGTACCATCTACCGTTACCGTTTACGGTACCTGCAGAGAGAGGGTGTCATACACCCTATGACAAGGAAGAAGGAGTCTACCTGCCGCTAGGCAGAACCTATGAATCCTGCTTGAAAGGCGCTAGAACAACCATTCGTACCGGTCTATGGCGTTCCACCACTGCTCGTCTGTGGCGCCTCGCCAGCCGACAATGCGCGTAACCTCATCTAATATCCTATGATGCCTTCTCTCGTCTTCAGCTATCTGCTTCAGAAGAGACTTCGCCTTCGGATCCTCTACTTTTTCAAGAATTCTTTCGAGCCGGTTCAGCATTTCCTTCTCTTGTTCAACATGTTTTTCCAGTGACGTTTTCATATCTTCCTTGTCAAGAACCGTCACCAAAGTGCCAGCATTGAGATCTATGAGAGCCTGTAGCATGTCTGCGTGCTTCAGGGAGTCTAACACAAGCCGATCTATGAAGAGCTTAACGACTGAGTTCTTCGCCTTCTGAGCAGTTGAACTCAAGACCTCAGCAGTCTTCTTCTCCAGCGCCATCTGATCTCTGAGAAGCTTCTCAAGTTCAGGCCCGCTCATTCAGCTTACCCTCTGCCTGACGTTCACCAATCGCACTAAAATTGTTTTGCTTAAGCTGTCATGAGCATCTCTAGCTGCGGATCAGGCGTGAGCTGCTTACTCCCACGAGAATTTTCCATCCTTCTGAATGGCCTTGCCGTCTAAGAGTATCTGCCCTGGCTTCATCGTTTTTATCATGTCCCAATGTATCGCGCTCTTGTTGACGCCGCCGCAGTCCTTGTATGCGTTCCCTAACGCTAGGTGAATTGTGTGGCCGATCTTCTCGTCGAAGAGAATGTTCTTTGTGAACCTCTTTATTCCTCTGTTGGTTCCTATCCCGAGTTCTCCTATCCTCTTAGATCCTTGGTCTGTCTCAATGATGCTCTTCAGAACCTCTTGGTTTGTTTCTGCAGAGTAGTCTACAACCTCACCCTTGGAGAACGTCAGTCGAATTCCTTTGATCTCCCTGCCATACCGAATGCCCGGAAGATCAAACCAGATCGCCCCTTCCGCGGAATCGTCGACCGGGGCGGTGTAGACCTCGCCACCCGGAACATTGTGGGTGGCGTCACCAACAACCGCGTTTCTGCCTTTAACAGACATGGTAAGGTTCGTTCTCTCTCCAACAATCTGAACCCTGTCCGCCGCGTCCAAGGCTTTCTTCAGCCGTTCCATCTGAGCCCTCTGTTTCGTCCAGTCAATCAGTATAGCCGAGTAGACGAAGTCCTCATACTCCTTGAGGGACATGTCAGCGTCTTGAGCGAATCCGGGTGTAGGCGCCTGAGTAAGGCACCATCTCTTGGTCAGCCGCTCGTCGAGTATCTTCCTAGTCGTCTTATCTCTCCTCGTGAGCTTCTTTGGATCCACATTCGCAAGTGTACGCGTGTTCACGTCTGACCTGATCAAGACGACAACATCCGACGCCTTAGTTAGATCATAAAGATGGTTTGGAAATATGTCCAGGTATTCTTCGGGGGCGACCTCATAGTACGCTCGAGTCACCTCCGACGGCGTCATGACTATTAGGGGGCTGCCTCCCAACTTCGCTGCCTCTTTGTAGACCTCAGAAGCCAGATCCAATCCGTAGTCAGAAGCCGTTATCAGAACTTGATCTCCTTTCTTAACTCCAGTCGAGTAGGTGACAATAAGCTTCGCGTGCTCATTTACTCTAGGATCCATCATTCTTCACGGTATTAGGTATGCCAAATCAGGGAAAAGCCTTCTGATGACAGTGTGGGTGAAGAAATATCGCGTTCTCATGCCGCAATCAGGCCAAGCACACTATTATTCTGGCGCAGATATTCGCGTTCCATTCGGTTATCCCAGCCTTGGCATGACAGAGGAACTCAGGATACGCGTCTGCTAGTCATCTAAAGAGCAAGGCGGCAAAGATGGATGCCGTCAATGATAAGACGGTTATTAAGGTGTTAAGAGATGGTCCAGCGGTATCCTTGAAAGGGTCGCCTACTGTGTCCCCTGTCACAGCAGCCTTATGGGTTTCAGAGCCTTTGCCACCAAGGTTACCTGCCTCGACATACTTCTTGGCGTTGTCCCACATCCCGCCCGCATTCGACATGAAGAGGGCATAGAGCAGACCGCTCAGTATGCTGCCTACCAAGAAGCCTCCGAGCCCTTCCTTGCCCAATACGAAGCCTGTTGCTATTGTCGCTACGATGGATAGGATGCTTGGCGGCAAGAGTTCTCTTATTGCTCCTTTCGCCGCTATGTCAACGCATTTTGCATAGTCAGGTCTCACGCCAGGCCTGCCTTCGATGAGACCCGGAATCTCCTTGAACTGTCTTCTGACCTCAGAAACCATAAGGTCCGCGTTTCGGCTTACGCCCAAGATTGTTAGGCCGGAGAAGATTGGTGGGATGATCATGCCAACAAAAAGGCCAACGAGCACCTGAGGGTTCATGATGTCAATAGTCTTCAAGCCTACTGTTTCGGAGTAGACGCCTAGCAGTGATAGAACTGTCAGTGCGGCCGCGCCAATAGCGAAACCCTTGGTGATCGCCTTCGTTGTATTGCCTACCGCGTCAAGTTGATCGGCAATCTCGATTGCGCTCTCGTCTAGGCCGCTTTGCTCCGCAACCCCTTTTGCGTTATCCACGATCGGGCCATATGCATCTGCCGACACTATCATGCCAGCAATTGAGAGCATGCCAACAGCTGAGATTGAAATACCGTATATTCCTCCGAGGTACCAAGCCGCTAATGTTGCTGCGCAGATTCCTATGACTGAAGGAGCCACACTCAACTGACCGTAGGAGAAACCTGTTAAGATGTTGATAGCTGCACCACTTCCTGCCGCCTTGGCAGTGTTGATGGCGAATCTCTGGTCTATCGAAGTAAACCAGTCTGTAGTCTTACCGATAACGAATCCTGAGAGCACACCGGCGGCGGCTGCGATGAGGTAATTCCAACTAGTATTCAAGTAGATCGTTACTAGTGCAGCAAATACTGCGAACACTCCTCCGGTGAAGAATGTTCCAAGGTCAAACGCGCCGCCAGGATCCCTTCCTTTTCTCAGTCTGATCAGCCATCGCACAAACAATGCGCCGGCTAAAGATGCCACGATCCCCATGGCTGCGAAGTAGATCGGCAGTAGCACGTAGCTGGCACTCATTGTGACTCCAAGTATCATCGTGGCCACAATACACCCGACATAAGAGTCGAAAAGATCTGCACCCATGCCAGCGACATCCCCGACATTGTCTCCAACATTGTCCGCGATGACTGCAGGGTTTCTCGGATCGTCTTCAGGTATTCCAAATTCCACCTTGCCAACGAGGTCAGCTGAGATGTCCGCTGTCTTGGTGTATATTCCTCCACCCGCCTTAGCGAATAGCGCTAGGCTACTTGCGCCGAAGCTGAATCCCAAGACTATCTCCGGGTCATTAAAGAGACTGTACACCACGTTGATTCCCAGAAGAGCGAATCCCACGACTCCTAGCCCCATCAGCGAGCCTGCGGAGATGGCTACAGTGAAGGCCCTAGTCAACCCGGATTTTGCAGCTTGGGCAGTCCGCGTGTTCGCCAAGGTTGCCCCTATCATTCCTACATAGCCTGCCAAGGCAGATAGAGCTGCTCCGACAACGTATGCAAACACAATTCTGAGATCTGCTTGCCCAGTCTGAAAGTTGAAACCCGTTAAGGCAAGTATCGCAGCCATCACTCCCACGAAAGCTGCAAGGTAGAGGTTCTGCCTCTTGAGGTAGGCAACGGCACCGAGCCTGATTGCGTCAGATACTTCCTGCATTTTCTCAGTGCCTGGGTCAGAGTTGCGCACTTGGCGATACAAGACAACCATCGCCACAACCGCGAGAAGAGGCGGTACTACTGCAAGCAAGATGTTCAGCTGCCCAGCATGCGCCGCTTCCATCCATTCAACCCTCCCAAAACCCTGCCGATTCAGGCCTTCCGGTCATGTGCGTCCCATCCTGAAATGAGTTTGTGCGCCCGTTGAAGGTATTGCTCCTATAAGTAACTTCCTTTCAGCCTTACATCAATTACAGGTGGCATACAATAGCTCTCGGTATGTCTAGGGATGGAAGCTTGTCTTAGCATAGTACCCACTAGGCCGCCGTCGGGATTGTCTCTTCTGAAAGATGTGATCACACGAATGCGAATCATACTCAGTAAGCCCTTTATACCCAGCGAGATGTTATCCGATGCGCTATTGCTGAAGTGACTGAATTGACTGATGCTTGGCATACTATGGACAAGCAAGCCGCAATTCAGATATTGAGGGCAGCTCCATCGGGCTTAAGCACCGAAGAGGCAACGAAGCGTCTGCAAGAATATGGATACAATGAGCTGAGAGAAAAAAAGCGAAGAACCGCCTTGCAGATGTTTCTTGAAGGGTTCAAAGATGTCTTCATCATGTTGCTGATTGTCGCCACAATATTCTCTGTGATAGTAGGATATTACGAATCGAGGACCGTTCAACGAGGCTTTCTTGAAACCTATACGGACGCCATAACCATCGGCATCATTGTCCTCCTAGTAGCAGTTACTGGTTTCATTCAAGATTATCGAGCTGAAAAAGCTCTAGAAGCTTTGAAGAAGCTTACTGCGCCTAAAGCGCGAGTATTCCGCGACGGCAGAGAAATGATCATACCCGCAAAGGAAGTAGTGCCCGGTGATATACTAGCCGTCGAGTCTGGAGACACCGTTCCAGCTGACGCACGAATCATAGAGTCTGTTGAGTTGAAGACAGACGAGGCTGTTCTAACAGGTGAGTCAACCCCTGTTGGGAAGGGAACCGAGCCCGTCAAACCGGAGGCGTCTCTTGGCGAGAGAAAAGACATGTTGTATATGGGAACTCACACGATCTACGGTAGAGGAAGAGCTGTTGTAACCTCTACAGGTATGGCCACAGAGTTCGGAAGAATTGCCGAAATTGTGCAAACCGCTGAGGAGGAAGAAACTCCACTCCAAAAGAGATTGGATAGATTCGCCAAAAAAATAGCGAAAGTTGTCGTGATCCTTTCACTGATCATTTTTGCGCTTGAAGTATATGCTGAAGAGGCCTTGGTAAAGGGTGGGGCTGCACTAATCTCAGCAATAATCGACTCGTTTATGACATCGATAGCTTTGGCAATATCAGTTGTTCCTGAGGGCCTACCGGCCATAGTAACGATTGGTCTAGCCTTGGGCGCTCGAGAATTTGCAAGACGTAACGTCATCATCAGGAAGCTCTCTTCAGCCGAGAGCTTGGGATCAGTCACAGTTATTTGCTCAGACAAGACTGGAACATTGACTAAGGGTCAGATGACAGTACGGCGACTGTACAACAGCGGAAGAAGCATTGATGTGTCCGGAGTCGGCTACGAGCCGAAGGGTGAGTTCCGGGAAGGCAATAGTTCCCTCAACATTGAAAACGACGAGGATCTGTCTCTGCTGTTGACTATAGGCGCATTATGCAACAACGCCAGCCTAGAAAACGAGAAAGATATTTGGCGAATAATGGGCGATCCGACCGAAGGAGCATTAATTGTTTCAGCGGCAAAAGCTGCTCTTGAGCGCACTCAACTGGAGAAAAAGTACCCACGGATAGGCGAGGTTCCATTTACCTCCGAAAGAAAGCGTATGACCACGGTTCATCAGACCCGTGAAGGAGAACTACTTGCCTTCATGAAGGGCGCGCCCGAAGTCGTCTTGGAACGCTCCAGCAATATTTTTGAGAACGGCAAAGAAAAAGAACTAACAGATGCCAAGAAGAAGGAAATCCTAGAGATCAATGAGAAGCTAGCCAGCGACGCCCTGCGCATCCTCGGAATGGCTTACAGAAAGTTGCCTAGCACTTTGAAGGAGTTTGACGAGACTATTGAGAACGGCTTAGTCTTTGTGGGCTTGGAAGGCATGATTGACCCACCACGAGATGAGGCTATTGAAGCAAACAAGCATTGCGAGCAGGCCGGAATAAAGACGGTCATGATCACCGGAGACCACAAGCTCACCGCAACCGCAGTTGCGAAAGAAATCGGAATAATGAAGAAAGATAGGCTTGTATTCACTGGTCCCGAGCTAGATAGGATGAGTGACGAGGAGTTCGAGAAAGTCGTAGAGATGGTGGCCGTTTACGCCCGCGTTTCGCCGGAGCACAAGTTGCGCATAGTCCGAGCTTTGAAGAAGAGGGGTCATATCGTAGCCATGACTGGCGATGGGGTCAACGATGCTCCAGCAGTCAAAGCGGCTGACGTAGGCGTGGCTATGGGAATATCGGGTACAGATGTGACTCGCGAAGCCTCAGACATGGTCTTGACAGATGACAACTTCGCCTCAATCGTCAGAGCTGTTGAGGAAGGCAGGGTCATCTACGACAACGTACGCAAATACGCCCGATTCCTAATTGCATGCAACTTCGACGAAGTCTTGGTCATAGGAACATTCGCCTTACTGGCCGGCCTGTCGGGTATCGCAGGGGAAATATGGTTCCCCCTTCCATTGCTTCCAGCGATGCTATTGTGGATAAACTTGGCCACAGACGGCGCTCCAGCAGTCGCGTTGGCCACGGATCCACCTGACGAGGACGTGATGAAACGTCCCCCGCGCAAACCAGAAGAGGGTATACTGCATGGAATGAGCGCATTCATAATCGCCTCATTCATACTGCAGTCAATCGGAACGATACTTGTCTTCTGTCTTGAGTACTATGTGTGGCCATCGCATCCATGGGGATGGCCAAACGGACCAATAATCGAGGCAAATAGAATGCTTAGCCTGAATGAGGCAAGAACAACAGCATTCGTCCAAGCGACCATGTTCGAATTGTTCGTGGTTTGGAACTGCAGGTCGGAGAAACGTAGCGTGTGGAGAATGGGACGAGACGCCTTCAAGAACAAATTCTTTGTACTTGCTGAAATAGTGTCAATAGTAACCACGCTTGGCATAACCTATGTACCAGTGACCGCATCCATGTTCCACCTGGTTCCCTTGAGTCTAACCGATTTGGCTTACGTTCTCGGAGTGGCAAGTTGGGGCTTCTTCGTGCTACCGGAAATCTTCATGGGAAGAAAAATATGGATATGGCAATAGCGTAGCCACATAAGACATATAAGGCATTCAATGGTTGAGACGTACGTTTTGACCTATCTTGCATCCACCAGGTACTCTTCCGATTTTCCAGTTCTGTTTTTCACTGTGTAAATGATCAGCACTACTTCAGTGAAGACGTTTCCAGCAGCGAAAAGGATGGAAGAACCTTTGTATATCGAAACTATGTAGAGGATGAGAAGGCCTAACAGGACCCAGACAAACACAAAATCTCTTGTCAATGTAACCAAATCAGTCTTTGTGTGGCTTTTGTTCTTCGCTTTCCCCTTGCTGTCCATGTAAACATAGATGCTGGCCAGAGTCAGGAATGCGATACTCGAGCTGATGCAAATGGCCCACCAGTTGAATAGTTCAGGATATGGCATCATCCCTGATCTTCACCATCAGAGTTTGCAAATCTTGTAGAAGAACACCTTACCTGCATCGACTAGAAACAGATAGGTGGCGACCATAAGTATCAGGAGCATCCAGTATTCGGCTGGGAGGGCCGTGAACCCAAGGAAACCGCCGAAGATCGTAAATGGGGTTATGGTTCCAAACGCCACGCACGAGAGCGTAAGCAATGTCAGCCACTTTCCGGGACGGCTCGTTAGAAACGGTATACGCCTGGTTCTAATGACGAACATTACCAAGACCTCCGTCCAGAATGACTCCACAAACCAGCCGCTCTGAAACAGTGTTGCTGAGGCATAAAAAGAAGGTTAACATATCCAGTGGCAAGCCGGAATGTAGAATGGATCTACCAATTTTAGATCTTGAGGCGCGTGTCGTGGAAAATCTTCTCTTCACCATAGGCTTACTGGTTATCGTGTATTCGATACACGCAGCCCAAGGCCAAATCATACTTTCGGAAATAGCAACTAACGCTCATATTTAGCTAGATGGTAGAGTTATGTAGGACGTCAATTCCGTCATGTACTTGGCGCCGTAGTATGATGCTGCTACTCCTGTGACCGGGAGGTCAAACCAGAATGTTGCAATTCTCGCTAAGAGTGTGGCTGAAGCGGCAACACCCAAAGGGACGCCAAACATCACGAGAACAGTGGTCGCGACTACTTCCAGGACTCCTAGCATTCCCGGGATCGCAATCGGCATCATCTGTATGAAGTCTCCAACCGTGATCGTAAGCATGATGGCCCAGACTGAGACTTTGTAGCCCAATGCCAGGAAAACAACGTATAGAATCAGAACTGAGGTTGTCCAATAGCTCAGCGATAGGCCGAACGAAACCAGTAACGTGCTAGGAGTCTTGAGAAGCTTCACAAACGTCTTTCTGAAGTCGCCTGCAAAACCACCAATTGAAGAAACGTTACGTTGATACTTCCCTGTCACCCTGTACAAAATGCGTCTAAGCCTATCAACAGGTCCAGGTGCGTAGCGTCTAAGTTGATCTGCTTTGACAACAAAGAGGGTAACTCCGGCTATTCCAATCATCACCAGCAGCGCCAGCACAAGAACGCTTGAGAAAAGTGAGTGCGAAACGCCGCTAGTCACAAACAGCATTGTCATAGCTAGAAGTGCATAGGTGACAAATCCTAGAGTGAATATGATCTTGTGAAGGATGACTGTTGCTGCGCTGTCACCGATACGTATGTCTGACTCTTTGGATGCCAACAGAACTCTCGACGCGTCCATAAAGGCCCCACTTGGAGTAATGTAGCAAAGAAATATTCCAGCCAGTGCAACTGATATCGTGGTAGAAAAACGAATCTTCAACCCGGCTCCGCGAAGTAGTACGTACCAGCAGGCTCCATACAGGAATAGACCAGCCATATCGAGAATGAACGTCAAGAACATTAGCATAGGATCAACACTTCTAATTGTCTTGATGACCTCGGCAAATCCCACGACGTAAAGAAAGATGATGAGGAGAGCGACTCCAACGATTAGGGATCCAGTGAAAACTATTCCTGCATGGAAAGCGTTCTTCTCTTTTCTTTGCAAGGTTCTCATCACATGCAAGAAGCTGTCATGGCGGGGCTCTCAATCTACGAAGGGTCTAATCTGACTGGATGATCACTGCAATGAAGCTTCTTCATCCCCTCGCCTTTTGACCCACCTCATCCATAGCTGATCCAAATCAACCTTCACCAAAACCACTGTAACGATCAGAGTGAAGACAGCTGAAATGGTTATTGCAGGAATGCCGCCGACCAGCTTGTGCAGCCCTAGACCAGCGGCCTTACCTAAGTATGCTCCGGGAATTGTTACAACGAGTTTCCCGACAAAGAACGCGAACAAAACCCGTAGAGGATTGTATCCTACCAAGCCTAGGCCGACCAAGACTGGCTCATCAGGGATGGGTGTTGCCGCCGCCATGAAAACAGCTAAGGACTTCCATCGCCCCATTCTTTCACAATACCTGTGCAGCCTCTCAACTTTCTCAGCACTCAGGGCTCCGCCCGCGAAGTAGCTCACATAGTAGGTCACCGCTTTCGCAATAGATGACCCGACAGCAATAGCCGTCCCGACGTAAATAGGAGGATAGTTTGGGTAGATGGCTGAGATCGCACCAGAGAGAACCATAGTCGACGGACCGATGAACGGAATTAGATATAGCAGACAACTGAAGAGGAAGATACCCATGAACCCCCAGCTCAGTATCTCTATCAAGTCAGACAGACCTCAGCCAGTCATGGATTCGAAGGCTATCATATGCGCACTTGATCTACATATAGCCCTATCCCGATACTGAGTTCTAACCGCTGTTGACAGGCGTCGATACTTGAGGCAAAACCTAGACACTGGGTAGAAGCGATGAGAGGGCTACAATGACTAGGAACCCAAGAATCATGGACACGACCACCAGTGGGCTCCTAGAGCAATGTTGAAGTTCAGGAACAAGATCAACCACTGAAACATAGATGAAGGTTCCAGCACAAAGCCCAAAGCCCAGCGGAATCATGAATTTCCCTAGGCCAACAAGAAAGAATCCGATCCCGATTCCCAGAGGGGTGTCGAAAGCGGTGGCAAGCACATAGAGGATGGCCTGTCTCCTGCTATCCGTTGAACTGAGGGCCAGCGAAAGGGCAGCGAAACAGGGATCTGATGTATCGCAACTGCAAGCGTGACTATAGTGCCAACTTCAGCCCCAGCCGAGAATCCTACCGGGATTACGAAACCATCAATAAAGCCGTGAGACGTGAGAGCGCTCACGCCCATGAAGCCATGGTTCGGATCGATCGGCTTGCCGTGTATGTGAAAGTGGCCGCCGTGAACTTCCTCTGTAGCCAAAAGATATCTCTCAACTACGAGCAGAATGAAGAAGCCAATACCAACACCAGAGCTTACATATAATGAAGGCACCGACGCCTCTCTTGCGACCTCAAAGGCCTCAGGCAGTATGTCCACAAATGTCACGCCTCCCAATATACCGGCACTGAAGCCAAGCATCAGATGTAGGATCCGCTCACTCACTTGAACCGCGAATAGCGGAAGCAGCGCTATTACAAGAGGAGTCGAAAAGGTGACCGCAGCCCAGAAGACTAGGTCTAAGACGTTGGAAACCATACAATTCATGCCTCAGATTAAGCAAAGCAAATAACAATTGGGGGATAGGTTCTGGCCCACGATCCTAACCATTTTCTCACATATGAATTTTGTATGCTCTCGTCTTGTCCTTTTGACCCTAGGACAGGACGCCGCCGCTGACATCTTGGCGCCTCATCCTGTTTCGAGGTATTCCTCTTCGCTCCGGGATGACTGGGCCTAGAAGAACCATAACCAGTATCACGATCAACGCCAAGAAAGCGATCGAGGTAGGTGAAATCTCCCATTTCCTGAAGAATGAATCTAGCATGATGTATCTTTTCACATGGCTTGTATGATCGGTTCCTGACAGAGTTTCCTGCCAAATGGTATATTGCTCTTCGAGGTTTATGAGTTGGAAAGTTGTTGTGCCTTGGCCTGCCAGCATCAACCAAAAATAGCCGGTGACCAGACGCGTATCCGTCTCGAACACTATGTCTGCATACATCTCTGTATGGTTGAAGTCGTTTCTCTGCTTGTTGAATGCCACAATATCTCCCGTTTTCTTCACTGTCACGTTGTATAGGACATCAATCCATGTACCTTTTCCGATGGTGATTTCATCATCGCTGTCGTTCCCTTTAAGCCATCCACAGGAAAGTATATACTTGAATCGGATTCCGTTCGTGTTGTTTCCGGCTTCGTCGTCAAACATTATCCTCCCCCAATCTGCTGTGGACTTCATGACGACCCTTATCGGAGGCGTCTCACGCCAACCAGTGCCTAAGTTATGTGGCTCCTTCGTCATACCTTCAGCTCTCGAAGCTGCGAGGACGCATGGTGGAACAACCTTCGTTACCAAGAGAACGCTGAGTATTGCCGTCATAGTCACCCAGATCTTCGCTGAGTTCATCTGGCGCCACTCAGTCTGGATGGGATTATCGTGCTAATAAGACCACTCCGGCAATATCTGCGAGTTTTTCTGCAAATAGCTCAGAAAACATTGGTCGCCTCCGCGTCGAGAAGCCGCGCCTGATACGGACAAGATTAGGCGTCTTCCTACCATTGGTCGCAATCTGCTCTCTCTACTTCAAGCTGAGACATTCTGCCTTCTTTCCAGCTATGATGACGCGACTCTCTAGGGCCCTCAAGAGCCACTTTATCTATTGGAAACTAGTGACCATTTAGGAAGTGCTCATACGGCATTTCTGAGTAGTTAAGCATGACCACGACAATCAGAAAGATCTTCGCTCCAGCTTCAATACTCATCTGCGTATGCGTGACCTCTCTTCTCTTTGTAGGATTCTACGGAGTGATGCCAGAAGCTCCAGTGTTAGCCAATCCAAGATTCAAATACTGGAGGCGCGACCCCATCTGGAATTTCACGAAGCCGTTGATGTGGGAGGTATCTCTATTAATTGGAGGCAAAGACCGCGGCTTCATAAGACATGACGTAGTTGACGGTATGCTGTCCATAGTCGGAATGATAATCTCAGCGGACGCTTACGGGCCAATCGTTGACAATGCAAAGGAGATAGCAGAGGGGGGATAGCTCAAAGGGGATAGCAGAGCAGTCGGGTTTGGGACATGAGGTTGTAGCCGTAGCCGATAGATTGGACGCTGCGGGCAACACAGCAAAAGCCATAACGAAAGGTTTCGCGATAGGAGCAGCAGCCCTCACGGTGCTTGCACTATTCGCGGCGTACGGAGAAATCGTTGAGGTCAGCATCTTCAACATAATGAAGCCAGATGTCATTACAGGCATTTTCCTTGGCGGCATGATGCCTCCAGTCCTTTCAGCGCTACTGATACTCGCCGTAGGAAAGAACGCTTTCAGAATGATCGAGGAAGTCAGGAGACAATTCAAAGAGATACCGGGACTGATGGAGAGAAAAGCGAAACCAGATTACGCCAGATGCGTTGATATAGCGGCCAAAGAGGCCTTGAAGGAGTTGATCCTGCCATGCGTCCTAGCCATCATAGCGCCCCTAGCGGTCGGCTTCATTCTAGGAAAGGAAGCTCTGGGCGGGTTTTTGGCGGGCAGCATCGTCACAGGAATTATCTTCGCTCTGCTGATGGCAAATGCTGGAGGTACTTGGGACAATGCCAAGAAGTACATAGAGGCGGGAGGCTTCGGAGGCGAAGGCTCAGACGCTCATAAGGCTGCAGTGGTAGGAGACACGGTTGGCGACCCGTTCAAGGATACCGCAGGACCTTCACTCAACACCATGATAACGGTCATGTCGCTGGTTTCCTCAGTCTTTGCACCGTTGATAGTCAAGCTGCTTGGATGAACCGCTTCACCTCGAAGAGGATTGAAATGGCCGAGCCTTGGCACGCAAACCCGATCGATCAAGCTCTAGAGAAGCTAAGCAGCACCAAGAACGGACTAGACGACGAAGAAGCCAAGACCCGTCTTCAACAGTACGGATTCAACGAACTCAAAGAAAGAAGACGCCGAACACCACTCCAGATGTTCCTGAGCGAGTTCAAGGACATATTCATCCTCCTTCTCATGGCGGCTATCGTTTTCTCGGTGGCGATTGGCTACTATGAACTTCAACAGCCCCCTCTTCCCGGACAACCACCGAAAGATGCGTTTGAAACATACGCCGACGCAATCGTAATAGGCGCTATTGTGATTCTTGTTGCCGTAGCTGGATTTGTCCAAGAATATCGAGCCGAGAAGGCTCTAGAGGCCCTGAGAAAGCTTGCGGCACCCAAGGCCCGTGTGGTCCGCCGCGACAGAGAGACGATCATTCCTGCACGTGAGATCGTCCCTGGAGACATTCTGGTCTTGGAATCCGGAGACATCGTTTCCGCAGACGGAAGGCTCATAGAAAGCGTCGAGCTGAAGACTAACGAGGCCGTCTTGACAGGAGAATCCACCCCAGTAAACAAAGACGCCTCGGCCATACTGCCTCCCGACACGAATGTCAATGATAGACGTAACATGATCCTCACAGCAACCCAAATCGTCTACGGCCGCGGCAAGAGCGCGGTTACGGCCACCGGGATGAGAACGGAATTCGGAAAGATCGCCGAACTCGTTCAGGAGGCTGAGGAAGAGGAGACTCCGCTTCAGAGAAGGCTTGACAGTTTTGCGAAGAAGATCGCCAAAGTCGTTGTCGCTGTATGCCTAGTGATCTTCGCCTTGGAAGCATTCGAGGTGGCCTCGGTGATGTGGCACGGTAAGGGAGTACTGGAGCTGGAGGGCTTTATTCAAGCGTTCATGTCGTCGATTTCGCTGGCGGTGTCTGCAGTGCCTGAAGGACTACCGGCGATAGTAACCATAAGCCTCGCTCTAGGTGCCAGAGAATTCGCCAAGAGGAATGCCATAATCAGGAAGCTTTCTGCGGCCGAAGGCTTGGGCGCGGTCACTGTTATCTGCTCAGACAAGACTGGAACCCTAACCAAGGGAGAAATGACTGTTCGTAGACTGTATGTAGACAACAGGCTGATTGATGTTTCGGGCGTCGGCTACGAGCCCAAGGGCGAACTCAAACAAGAGAGCAGCCCCGTATACCCTGCAAACGACGCTGAAGCCTCGGCGCTACTGAGAATCGGCTCCCTCTGCAGCAACGCCAAGCTTGACCAAAACGAGAAGGGGCAATGGATTATCATAGGGGACCCAACAGAAGGAGCGTTGATCGTCGCAGCCGCGAAAGCTGGTCTGACTCAGGAAACGCTGTCGAGGGAATACCCACGCATTGGCGAGGTGCCCTTCACCTCCGAAAGGAAGCGAATGACAACCATCCATCTGACACCTGAGAAGAGCAAAGTTGCCTTCATGAAGGGCGCTCCGGAAATAGTTCTGGAAAGATGCGGCCGCATTCTTGAAAATGGCGAAGAGAATACTCTCACCGAAACGAAACGAGAAAGAATCTTACAAGCGAACGAGCAGATGGCGACCTCGGCTCTACGTGTTCTGGCCACGGCTTACCGAAAGCTTCCAGACGAACTCAAGGACTTCAACGAGAACACTTCTGAGGAAGACTTGGTGTTCGTCGGACTGCAGGGAATGATTGACCCACCAAGAGAGGAAGCGATCGAAGCCAACAAGAAATGCGAAACTGCAGGAATAAGGACTGTGATGATAACGGGTGACCACAAACTCACTGCTGTAGCCGTTGCAAAGGAGATCGGAATAATGAAAGAGGGGAGCCTTGTCCTCACAGGTGCAGAACTGGAAGCTACGAGCGACCAAGAGTTTGAGAAAATCGTGGAAAACGTGGCAGTCTATGCTAGAGTGTCGCCTGAACACAAGCTGAGAATCGTGAAGGCTCTGAAAGCCAAGGGACACATTGTGGCAATGACGGGCGACGGCGTGAACGATGCCCCGGCGGTGAAGGCGGCGGACATAGGCGTTTCAATGGGCATAACGGGCACGGATGTGACGCGAGAAGCGTCAGATCTTGTGCTTACAGACGACAACTTCGCCACAATTGTCAAGGCCGTTGAGGAAGGAAGAGTGATCTATGATAATATTCGCAAATACGCTAGATTTCTCATATCATGCAACTTCGACGAGTTACTGGTCATCGGTTCCTTCGCTATTCTCGGTGGCATATTTGGCCCTGAGCTATTTCCGTTGCCATTGCTCCCGGCCATGATCTTGTGGATAAACTTGGTGACGGACGGCGCTCCTGCAGTAGCTCTGGCCACGGACCCTCCCGATGAAGATGTAATGGAGCGAAAACCGCGAAGGCCAGAGGAAGGGATCTTGCACGGGATGGGCGCATTCATATTGGCATCTTTCCTGCTGCAAGCCGCAGGAACAATTCTGGTCTTCTGTCTTGAGTATTACGTGTGGCCGGCCCACGGTTTCGGAACTGAGGAGACTCTGCGTGAAGCCAGAACCACTGCCTTTGTTCAAGCCGCTGTGTTCGAACTGTTTGTTGTTTGGAACTGCCGATCCGAAACTCGGAGCGTATGGCGAATGGGGCGCGATAGCCTCAAGAATAGATTCTTCGTCATAGCTGAAATCGCATCTATAATCGCTACTCTTGGCATAACATATGTCCCTATAACAGCCAGAATGTTTGGCTTGTCTCCACTCAGTCTCACAGATCTGGCCTATGTGATTGGCGTGGCCAGCTGGGGGCTCTTCGTACTACCAGAAGTATTCATGCGAAGAAGACTGTGGAAATGGCAATAGCGTAACTGACCTATGCTCACACATGCTTACGCTTGAGCATCCTTGAACACGCGTTAGATCAAAATGGCTCGGGATGAATCGTTACGGTACATTCACCGATAGATTGCTTGATTTGTCGTTCTATCACGCTGACTTCTCTGTGAACCTTGTCCATAGGGTCCATTCCTGTGAATGAGCATGTGATGTCAACATGCTTGTTTCTCTCGCTCAAATACACTCTTACAGAAGAAACCTTTCTGATGTTTGGATTCAATGCTAGGATCTGCCTTATCTTCCTGAGATCCGTCTCTTCACGAACCATCTGGCCCTTGTCTGCCTCTGGATAGCTCTCTAGGTGTACCGTGGTTTCCTTAATGTTCGGGAAGGAACGCTGTATGCCCTTCTCGATCTTCTGTGATACTTCATGCGCTTCAGACAACGTCAAGGATGGATCTGTTTCTATGTGCAGTGTGAGAAATGTACCCTGGTCCGTAGTCGTGGAGATTATTTTGTGAACTCCCTTAACTCTCTCATTTGCTGAAACGATTCTATCGATCTTCTGTTCAAGAGGCAATTCCTCCTTGGCCGGTTCGCAGTGAATGGTGACCACGGCCTTTCCGATAGATCTCCTGATCTTCTCTTCCACAAATGACGCGATGCCATGAGCCTTTTCTACGTCAATCGAGGATGAGAGTAAGATAGTTGCGTCAACATAGAGCTTGGACCCAGCCTTACGCATTCTCAGACCTTTGAATCCCTTTACACCGTCAACGCTCTCGAGTATGGACTGCACCATCTGATATTCGCTTGCAGAGGAAATGTCGCTTAGCTCTAGCGATGTTCTGTAGACCAGTCTCACGCTCAAGAAGCCTAGAAAAGCACTCAGAGCCAGAGACGACAGTGCGTCACCAACCGCATACCCGAGGGACGAAGCAGTAACTCCAATGAGAGCGGTCATCGTGGAGGAGAAGTCGGCCAGAGCATGAAAGAAGCCTGCCTTCACAGACGGTGAGTGCTCCCCCGCCCCGCTCAAGATCTTCATTCTGAAGACGTCTATGCACATAGTGTAGATTACGGCTAGCAAGGCGACGGGAGTCATCTCCTTTGCTATTGTTGCACCTTCAAGGAGACGCGTTATGGAATAGTAAAACAGCAGTCCTGCAACTCCCAACAGCGCCATACCGCCAAACTGGCCTCCCAGCGTCTCAATCTTCTCATGTCCGTAGGTGTGATTCGCGTCTGGAGGCTTCATTGACAGTCCAGTCGCGTAGAGAAGCCAAAACGTTGTAATAGCGTCAAATGAAGCGTGAGCTGCGTCGCTTATCAAGGCCATGCTTTTTGCAAGGAACCCGCCAAGGAACTCAACAAACACCACTGACAAGATTGCGTAAAGAGACCATCTTAGCACCCTGAGTCTGTTGTCTTGGCTCATGCGTGCGCATACCTTTCACTAGGACACGGAAGAAATGGGAGATTTAAGGATAGTACGGATCTCGGGAGGACATTGGTCAGTAGCCAAACTTCGCAACCTGAGGGCTTCTCCACCTAAATCAGAGAACTCCTAGACGCCTAAGGCCCTGATACATGACGATAGTCACCATGGCCCCCCGCCTCAGATTGGAAGGATTCAGACGGCAAGGCAGAGAAAGCACTGAAATGCCTAGGTTCTTTGTGTTGCAGATCCACAGCTCTTTTCTGCTACATCGGAACTAGTGATGCAATCAGTGATTTCCGGTGACAGAACCAACCTTTGCCGATGTCCTGAACGCCCGACGCACGATATCCAAGTATCTCAGGCCAACACCTTTCTTCAAGTCTACTCCACTCTCGAAACGATTGGGTTTCGACGCATTCGTCAAATGCGAGAATCTACAGCCTATTGGAGCCTTCAAAGTGAGAGGAGGCATCAACCTCATCTCTGGGCTCTCGGCTGATGAGAAGAGACGCGGAGTGATTACTGCATCGACAGGTAACCACGGATTGTCCATAGCCTACGCCTCGGCTCTGTTCGGGGTAGAAGCAACAATAGGCGCGCCTATTGGCTCGAATCCCTACAAAATACAGGCCATCCAAGATCTCGGCGCGCGCGTCGAACTTCACGGCAAAGACTTTGATGAGGCGAGGCTCTGGGTTGAGAGTCAGGCTCGCGAGAAGGGGTATAGATATATCCATTCGGCGAACGAGCCCTTGCTGATTGCCGGCGTTGGAACATTGTACCTTGAGATTCTTGAGGAGCTTCCCGACGCTGACGTGATCTTTGTCCCGGTTGGTGGTGGTAGCGGCGCCTCGGCAGCATGTATTGTGGCGAAGACCATCAACCCTTCGATCAAAGTGACAGGGGTTCAGTCCGAAGGGGCCCCCGCCGTCTATAAGTCATGGAAAACCGGAAGAATAGTTGAAACGGAGAAGGTCGAGACGTTCGCAGATGGCTTGGCGACCAGAGTGCCCTTCGAGCTGACGATGCAGATCATGCGCAGGCTAATCGACGAGATCATACTTGTAAGTGAAGAGGATCTTAGGCGCGCCATACTTCTACTTCTGGAGACGACTCATCAAGTGGCAGAAGGTGCCGGAGCCGCCTCAACGGCTGGTGCAGTAAAGATGCGCCAAGACCTAAAGGGAAAGAAGGTGGCGCTTGTGATATCCGGAGGAAACCTGACACTAGAAATGCTGCAAACAATAATTCGGGCCGGCAAGAGTTCGCTTAGATCAGCCTGATGAAGGCCGGGGACATTCTCTCATAACGTGTCTCAGACCGCTTAAATCCCGGACTTGGCACATTCTGAGAGATAATCAGACCGTCATCGGTAGTTGATATGGCTCAAGCGAGAATGAAAGGGTTCAAGCAGACAACAAGTCCGGAGCAGGCTCTCGAGATACTGCTAGAGCTTTTGAGTTCCAAACCGTTGGAGCCTGAGCGAATACGGATCGACGAGGCGCTAGGAAGAGTTCTCGCTAGAGACATAGTCGCGGAAATTGAGATCCCAGCCTTCAATCGGGCGGCGATGGATGGTTACGCTGTAGTTGCGGAAGACACTTTTGGGTCCTCACAAACAAACCCGGCTTTGCTAAGGCTCGTCGGCAAGACAGTAATGGAAGGCGAGGCATCTGAAATCGCCACCGGATCACCGCTCCCACTAGGCGCAAACGCCGTTGTGATGCTTGAGTGCGTCAGGAAGACTGATAGAGGACAGATCGAAGTCCTACTGCCAGTAACTCCCGGAGAGAATGTCTCAAGAGCCGGAGAAGATGTCCGGCGAGGTGACATTGTTCTTAGGCAGGGAACCCGCCTCACTCCTCCGGATGTTGGCATGCTTGCAGCCTTGATGTTGAATGAGGTGGAGGTTGTTCGTAGACCCAGAGTCGCGATACTATGTACCGGTAGTGAGCTTGTCGAGCTTGGCGACCCACCTCAAGAAGGCAAGATTGTGAATACCAACAGATTCGTTCTCTCTGCATTGGTTCGCGAGCTCGGTGGCTCAGCGTCTTATCTGGGAATAGCCGAAGACTCCGCGAATGACATCAGCCGTCTAATGGAAAAAGGCGTGGCCGAAGCGGACATAGTGCTTGTGACAGGGGGAACCTCTGTTGGAGAGATGGATCTAGTTCCTGAAGCTATACGGTTGCTTTACAAGCCAGGCATGCTTGTTCACGGCGTCTCGATGCGTCCAGGAATGCCGACAGGGCTAGCGTCAGTTAATGGAAAGGCCATTGTCTCACTGCCTGGGCAGCCTGTCGCTGCGATGATGGCGTTCAGAATGTTCGTACGTCCCGTAGTGCTGCGTTTGCTCGGTACAGAGGATGAGCCGGTTCCTTCGGTCAGAGCGAAGGTTTCAAGGAGAGTTGCCTCAGCCCTAGGAATGAAGACGTTTCTTCGGGTGATAGTAACTGAGGCCAATGGTGAGTATGTCGCAGATCCAATCAGCGCATCCGGGTCGGGGCTTCTGTCAAGTATGACTCAGGCCAACGGCATAGTTCTGATCCCTGAAGACAGGGAAGGAATTGAGGCAGGTGAAGAAGTCATAGTTGAGTTGTTCCGTCCCATCGAGAGGAGGAGGCATGGCTGAGCGAAAGGTTTTCAGAACTCTCCTCAGCCTAGAAGATGCAAGGAGAACGCTCTACAAACACTTCTCACCTCGTCCCCTAGGCGTTGAAGAGATCTCTGTTTCGCGGGCTTTTGGCCGAGCAATTGCGGAAGACATCCAATGCCCGATAGATGTCCCAGGCTTCGATCGAGCTTCGATGGACGGCTACGCAGTCAAGGCCAGCGACATCTTCGACGCCGATGAGAAGCGACCTGTAAAGTTGAAAATAGTTGGCGCGATCGAGGCAGGAGATGATCCTCAGATCGAGATTGGTTCCGGCGAAGTCGCCGAGATCTCGACGGGGGCTCCGATCCCGAAGGGAGCAAACGCGGTTGTGATGGTAGAGTATACTCAGCGCAAGGGGGATCTAGTGGACATCTTCAGAGCGGCTAATCCTGGCGAGAATATAATGGCTGCTGGCAGCGACTTGATGGCGGGGGAGCTTGTTCTTCGAAAGGGACAGAGATTGACGCCCAGAGAAATGGGCTTATTGTCTGCTATGGGATTCAAGAGTGTTAAGGTTTACAGTCGTCCAAGGGTCGCTGTCATATCTACTGGAAACGAACTCGTTCCTTCTGGCGGCCGCCTGACCTACGGCAAGATCTACGATATCAACGCCAACGTGATCGCCGGAGCAGTTGAAGAGTGCGGAGGCGAGGTAGTCTTCGAAGCAGTGGCCAAGGATGCTATGGAGGATCTGAAGGAGAAGATAGCGAGAGGGCTTCATCAGGCGGACGTTGTCATAACTTCCGGTGGGACTTCGGCGGGCACGGGAGATCTCCTGTATAGAATCTTGGACTCGTTCGGTCAGCCGGGGATACTAGTTCATGGTCTAGCTGTCAAGCCAGGAAAGCCCACGGTTATTGCGATAGCGAACGGAAAACCCGTATTCGGCTTGCCTGGGTACCCTACCTCAGCGCTGATGATCTTCACTCTTCTGGTTCGACCGATCATTAGCAGGATGTCTGGGATCTATGAATATGAACAGGCAAGGTCACTATTGGCGAAATGTGCATCGAAGATCTTTTCGGCGAGAGGAAGACGGGAATTTCTGCCTGTACATATAATACAAGACGAGTCAGGAGGCTTTCTTGCGTATCCCACAACAGAGGGATCGGGTGCGATATCATCCCTAGCTATGGCTGACGGCTTCATCGAGATACGCGAGCAGGTTCAGTTTCTTGAGGAAGGAGAGAGTGTGGAAGTAGAGCTTTTCAGCCCGACTGTGAGGCTGGCTGATCTGGTAATGATAGGAAGCCACTGTATCGGGCTTGACATTCTCGTGGAATCTATAAGGAGAACTAGTCCGAATTTCCAAGCCAAGATAGTCAATGTCGGGTCTATCGGAGGATTGCACGCTGTGAAGCGCGGAGAGGCTGATGTGGCGGGTATTCACCTTCTTGACGAGGCCTCTGGAGAGTACAATTTACCCTACCTCAAGCGATATGGACTATCGGAGCAAGCCGTGATAGTGAGAGGATATGTCAGACAGCAGGGCTTGATTGTAGCCAAGGGAAATCCGAAAGGCATACATGGAATCGAAGACCTGTTGAGGAAGAATGTTACTTTCATCAATAGAAACCTTGGGTCAGGAACCAGAATCCTATTCGATCTATGCCTCAAGAGAATCGCTGAGGAGCGAAGGACGACTGTTAAGGAATTGGCTTCTGGAATAAGAGGTTATGAGAACGAGGCGAAGTCGCATTCAGCTATTGCAACGGCTGTATTGCGTGGGAAAGCGGATGCAGGCTTAGGAATAAGGACCGTGGCAGAGAGGAACGAACTGGATTTCATCCCGATTGCAAACGAACATTATGACTTCCTAATCCTGAAGAGACGCCTAGAAAAGGAAGGAGTGAAGAAGTTGCTTGCTGCGCTTAGATCGGATGAATTCAGAGCTGAACTTCAGAGACGAGCTCCTGGCCTTGTTCCTTCAGCAGAAACGGGTCTGCCGTCTGACTAATTCGCTTCAAGCAGAAAGTGTTTTGATTTCGGATTCTTGTTCCCTTGCAAATACGAATCATCATGGATCCGGAAAAGGTGCGGGGGGAGGGATTCTCCTGAGCTCCTCGCTCATTTTGAACCTTTTCGTCAAGAGATTGCTCTTGATCTCGAACCCCTTCGGGACAGGATCCTCATTCCTGCGCCTTTGACCTGGCTTGGCAACCCCCGCACAATTCCTTAGCTATCATCAGCAAGCACTTTAATCTTCTCTTGGCTAGGTCTGGCAATGTTTGCGATGATAATCCTCGCCACTATGTTCAGAGCAAATGTAATTAGCTGCGAAGCGACTTCATTGTATCTGAAGAGTTGGGTTTGATTGGACAAGGCCGTTGTCTATTGCCGGGCACTCAATAGAATCGCGGTAGCTCTGGGCTCCGCTAGGAACCTATCCTCTGTTCTTCACCTGATCGCTAAGAGCGCAGTGGACGTGTTGAATCTGAAAGCATGCTCCCTCGGACTTTGGGACAAGGAGACACGCAGATTTGAAACTGTGGCGGCGCATGGCCTAGATGAAGAGTATGTGAAACATGAAGGCGATGTCAGAAACATACCGATTGATCAGGAAGCACTCAAAGGGCAGCCGGTAGTGGTCACAGATCTCTCCAAGTGGCTCTCTCCGGAAGGGGCGCGACGAAGAGGAATTGCCTCGATGCTCTGTGTCCCGATTCAAAGCAGAGATGATAGGCTCGGAGTGGTCTGTGTTCACTCGGCAAAGAGGCACAGGTTCTCTAGGACAGAAGCAGAATTCTTGAAGTCTCTGGGAAATCTTGGGGCTGTGGCTATAGAGAACATTCGGCTCTATGAACGCCTTCAGAGGCGTTTGGCGGAAACCACAACTCTAGTCGACATATCGAAGACCTTGACATCCAGTCTCAAGCCTCAAGAGGTTTTCGACAAGATCGCCAAGACGGCCACGGAGGCCATGAAAATGAAGGGATGCATAGTTAGGCTATTGGATGAGAAACGTGAGAAGCTTGAAATTGTATCGTCGTATGGTCTCAGTGAAGATTACCTTAGAAAAGGCCCCGTTCACGTGGACAGAGGAATGGATGACGTTAGAACGGGAAGGCCGTCGGTTATGGCTGATGTTCTGAAAGATCCGAAGCTAGAGTATCCACAGGAAGCGCTAAAGGAGGGCATCCGATGTGGGCTGGCGGTACCGTTGATTGTGAAAGAGAGGATCATTGGCTCAGTCAGGGTCTTTGGGGCGTCCCCGCACGAGTTCGACGAAGAAGAGACCAAGTTCTTGGAGGCAATAGCCAGCCAAGCCGCAATAGCAATAGAGAACGCGAGACTCTACAGGGTCTGCCTAAAGAATTGGCAGGACTTAGTTCAGGAGATCTGGGAAAAATCTGATGTCTGGGGGCGAACTAAGGCTGAGCCTCAGCCTAGCTAGTCTTCAGGGATTCACAAGCCCCTACTAGAAACTATCTGCTTGAAGCGAGCTCTCGGACATTACCTCGTCCAACACAATCTTTACTGTCTCTGGAATAGCGTTACGTGCAGCGCTGCTAAGGCCCTGCCTGTATCTTCTGGTATCCGCAACTTCGATGCCCAAAATCACAAGCTTCTTCGGAAAGGTTTCCGGTTGAGTGAGTTGCCCTATCTTGAGCAAGTCGATCAAATCGATTTCATGAAGGGATCTGATCTTGCATCTTCCGGCTTGAATGTCATCTAGCGACAACCGGTGAATGATACCGGGCCTAGATCCTCCGACAGCAGCATCGATCAGCACAACCTTGTCTGCTCCCGTGATTAACTCCAAGATAGACGATCCAACAGACTCAGCCGCGACGACTTCGACGTTGTTAGGTAGCTTCATCTTCAGAAGCCTGCGGGCTACATGAAGTCCTATCGCGTCATCAGAGGCAAGGGGATTTCCGAACCCGACGACCTTTACTTTCAACTAGATCGACCTGCAAACGAATAGTATGAGACATTGCCTGTTGCTTGCAGTTCTGCTTCTGTCTCACCTAATCTGCCTAGGCTTAAATACGTTCTATCATACTCTCGGTTCCGATCTGCAAGAGGAAGCGGTTGTGAGTCTGAAGAGGCGCGAGAATAGTGAAAGCACGAATCCTGATGAAAACAGATCTTGGCCACTTTCTTGACGCACTGAGAAGGGATTTCAGGGTTGTTGGCCCGAAGAGAAAGAGGGGGGAACATGTCTTCGGTGACATTCATGACCTTAAGGATTTGGATTTGAAATACGTTACGACCATCCTCCCGCCGAAGAAGCTGTTCCTTCCACCTGCAGAAACGCTCCTATCGTTTACCTCTTCTGGGGAAGCAATCCCAGCGAATGTTGAGACACAAAAATTGTTGGTTTTTGGAATACATTCATGCGACTTGAATGGTCTGCTATTACTTGATCGAGTTCTCGAGAGTGACTATCCCTATCCAAGATACGTTGAGAGGAGGCGCAACTCAGTTATCGTAGCACTGGCTTGCACTAATGTCGGGGAGACCTGCTTCTGCGAGTCAATGGGAACCGGGCCTGAACCGAAGACGGGATACGATATTCTCCTCACCGACTTGGGACGAGGTTTTTCGGTGGAAGCCGGAACAGCCGAGGGAAGTAGGCTGGCCGGGATGATGAAAGGGCATGAAGCCGAGGAATCAGATCTTGAGCTGAAGAAGAAGTTGCTTTCTGAAGCCAAGACGAAGTTCAAGAAGAGAATACGTACTGATGGACTGGCAGAGATCTTTGAGAAGAATCTTGACCATCCGTTGTGGAAACAACTTGCTGATAGGGATCTGGCATGCGCCCAGTGCGTTATGTCTTGCCCAACCTGTTTCTGCCTAGACATTAGGGATCAATGGGACAGGACCCCGGGTGAAACGGTTAGGTGCGCTGAGTGGGATGCTTGCTTTCTTCTCGAGTTCGCAGAGGTTGCTCTGGGAGGTAACTTCAGGAAGGACAGAAGTGCAAGACTCAGGCAGTTCATGGGACACAACCTGAGCTGGGGAGGAGCCGCCCAGTATGGCCCTGTCAATGGGCAACATAAATGTGTGGGATGCGGCAGGTGCATCCGCGTCTGCCCAGTCGGCATCGACATAACTGAAGTGGCGAGAGAAATTAGAGGGACGTAGGTTGAAGGACCCATACTTGCCGAGCCCCGCCGAGATAGTTGACGTGAAAAGGCAAACCTACGACACTAGGACATACAGGCTTCGCTTCGTCGGTGATCAGAGGCAAGAAGAATTCAGTGCTGTTCCGGGCCAGTTCATGATGATCTCGGTGCCAGGGCTTGGTGAGGCACCGTTCTCTCTGAGCTCGGAACCTGAGAGGAATGATTGTTTTGAGACGACCGTAAGGAGGGTTGGTAATCTTACGGGGGTTTTGGATCGATTTGACGTAGGCGCAAGGATTGGGGGGCGGGGGCCCTACGGGAAAGGGTGGCCTGTCGAGGAGGCAAAGGGGCAGGATGTGCTTATAGTTGCAGGTGGCATAGGGCTGGCACCTTTAAGGCCTGTAATCAAAGCAGTTCAGGCGAATAGGACTCTTTATGGGAGCTTGGAGGTTCTCTATGGTGCTAGAACTCCTGCTGATGAGATGTTCGTGGACGAATACGATGAATGGAAACGAGTCGAGGACACTACTCTTACTCTTATAGTTGACTCGGTTCCGAAAGGTGTTACGTGGCCTCACAGAACAGGAGTGGTCACAGCACTGTTCGACGACATGAAGACTTCTGCTGAGAACTCTATAGTGATGACTTGTGGTCCGGAAATAATGATGAGGTTTGTGGCCCGTGGACTTCTTGCAAGAAACTTTCGAAGAGACCAGATCTATGTTTCACTTGAAAGAAGAATGAAGTGTGGTATGGGACATTGTGGACATTGCCAAATAGGGTCGAAGTTCGTATGCAAGGATGGACCTGTCTTCAACTACTCGGATCTGATAGGTTTGCCAGACCTTACACTGTAGGAGGTGTAGCCCCATGGCCGACAAGCTCAAGATAGCTGTTTTCAAGATGACTGGGTGTGCCGGCTGCCAAATGGAATTTCTGCGATTGGAAGAGGAGCTGCCGTTTCTTCTCGAGATTGCAGAGATAAGATACTTCGTGATGGCTAAGCGTGAGAACCTTAGGGGCCCTTACGATGTGAGCTTCGTGGAAGGATCAGTTTCAACTCCAAGAGAACTGGAGGAACTCAGAGAACTACGAAAACAGTCTAGAATTGTTGTTGCGTTTGGAGACTGTGCATGCCATGGATGCGTACCATCTATCCTTAACTGGGTTCCGCCAGACATCGCATCCAAGATTGTGTACGAAGATTATGAGGCTATTCACTCAAGGAAAGAGTCATACCAGAAGATTTGCCCACTTGACGAGTTCGTTCCTGTGGACATTCATCTGAGAGGATGTCCGCCTCATAAGGACACGATACTTGAGGTCCTTCGAAGCACGGCGCTTGACGCAAAGCCATTCCTCAGGCGCCATCCCGTATGCGTCGAGTGCAAACTGAGAGAAAATGTCTGCATTCTGACCTTTGAAAAAAAGGCCTGTATGGGGCCTGTGACAGCCGCAGGGTGCGGAGCAATATGCCCAACTGCGGATAGGGAATGTGAAGGATGTTATGGTCCGATGTCAGATGCGAACTCTTCCTCGCTTGCCCAACAGTTTCTGAAGATCGGGCTGACTAGAGAAGATGTGGCTAGAAAGTTCCGGAAATACGCGGGAATCTCGCAGGCGTTTGCGCCGGAGGCCAATGCACGATGAACAAAGATAGAGAGATTGAGGTAGGTTACATCGCCAGAGTTGAAGGGCAAGGGTCACTCGAAATCAGGGTTTCATCGGGAAAGATAGAAGAATTGCGTTTCGACATATTTGAGCCACCGAAATTCTTCGAGGCTTTCCTGGTTGGTAGACATTGCAGCGAGGTTCATGAACTCACGTCTAGGATCTGTGGCATATGCCCGGTGCCTCATCAGATCACTGCTCTCCGCGCGGTCGAGAATGCGTTGGGCATTCACGTCAGCGAACAGACAAAGGACCTCAGGAAACTGATGAACTACGGATGCCACATTCAAAGCCACATCCTCAATCTCTACTTTCTGGCGGCTCCTGACTATCTTGGCTACGAAAGCATATTTCCAATGGTGAAAGGACATCTCGCAACAGTCAAACGAGCCCTGAGACTGAAGAAACTGGGCAACGACATGATCGAACTTATCGGTGCCAGAGCGATCCATCCTACATCTGCCGTAGTCAGCGGATTTACAAAGATCCCTGAGAAGGAAGAGATGGAGTTGATGCGTAAGAGGCTCGTCGAAGCAAAGCAGGATGCCCACGATACAGTTGACTTTGTCTCTTCATGGAAGATGCCGGATTTTTCTAGAAAATCAGAGCATGTGGCGCTCTCCACATCTAGAGAGTTCGCGATCAACGAAGGTTTACTCGTATCGACTGAAGGCATGAGAATTGAGGAGGACAAGTATCGAGAATACATTAGGGAGTCGCAGGTGGATTACTCTTGGGCGAAGCATTCGCGCATCGTTGGAAGGGGCTCGTTCTTGGTTGGCCCATTGGCGAGGGTGAACTTGAACTGGGATAGGCTGTCACATGATGCGAAGAAGCTCGCTATGGAAATCAGCTTTGAGGTTCCAAACTTCAATCCGTTCATGGCGCATTTGGCCAGGGCTCTGGAGGTCGTTAACGCTATCGACGATTGTATCAAGATAATCGATAGAGTCTCGCTTAGAGAGGAGGACCGATCGTACGAAGTCAGGTCAGGAACTGGCTTTGCCGTCACGGAGGCTCCCCGCGGGATACTTTACCACAGCTACGAGATTGGAAGCGACGGATGCGTTAAGAAGGCGGACATAGTCACCCCTACGGCTCAAAACGCGAGAAACATAGAGAACGACCTTCGCGAGCTTGTGCCGTCCATGGCTGACCTAACTGATGAGGAGGCAACTCTCAGATGTGAGATGTTGGTCAGGGCCTATGATCCATGCATCTCCTGCTCGGTGCACTACGTGAATCTTGATAGAGTTCGGCCGTGATAGGTCAAGACGACGATTGACACTTGCTGCCAAACGACTGGTCTTGGAGAGTAACGCCAGAGACATACATGTGTGTCATCCTCCTAAGACATACAAGTGTTAACGTGCGGGTTCAAATCTAGTCGTCTTGAGCGATATTCCATGTTGCAGAGAGTTCCGACAGGCATCAGCGGACTTGACCCCCTTATCGAAGGAGGACTTCCGAAAGGCATCTTACTCCTACTGGCGGGGGCTCCAGGCACGGGTAAGACTTCTATGAGTTACCGGTTCTTGGAAAAGGGGGCGTCAGTGTACAATGAGAAAGGCCTCTACGTGTCTCTGCTTGAGTCAAAGGAGACTCTGATGACACACCTTTCACATCATTTCGGACCACATCTCGATGATCTTGTGAAGAGTGAAATGATCAATATCCTTACGTTTCCTTCCATGAAGAGCGAGGGCGTACCAGCCATAATGGATTCGATAATGACAGCAATCAAGGATGAGGAGGTGAAGAGGCTTGTGATTGATTCCGTCACGGCGCTCTCCCAGACCTTTACAGACCAACGGGAGTCCAGAATCTTCACCCACACAGTCCTCACCAAGCTCATTCCGAGTTACGGATGCACCGCTTTGGTCACAAAGGAGATACCGTCAGATGGATCGAGAATAGGCGAATCTGCTGAGGATTTCGTGGCAGATGGCGTGTTCATCCTCAGAAGGCTTGTGTATCGAGGAAGAACCTTGCGGGAACTTGAGATCGCGAAGCTTAGAGGAACTAGGATAGATTCGCCCACTCATCCATTTACATTGGAAGGCGGCTTCACGGTGTTCCCACGATTCACTCATGAGGCTCTTGGCCGGTTAGAAAGGTTGAAGCGGATCCCAGATTCTGATACCTACTTCTCAACTGGAAACGCTTCATTGGACAAAATACTGGGAGGAGGATATCCGAAAGGAACTATGGTACTCCTCGAAGTAGGTGAGGCGATTCCGCTATCTGTCTTCGGCGTCATATCGTATCCTATAGTTGCGAACTTTCTGAACGACGGGTCACCACTTGTTGGGATACAGTCCCTAGGAGCTGATCCGGCACGCACCTATGGAAGATGGAAAGCTGTTGCTGGAGAGAACGCTGCATATGGTAGATCTGTGGAGAAGCTGAAGGAAGGTGTGGAACAGGAGAAGCCGTACCTAGCGACTTTGAAGAGCGGGAAGCCCGAAGACAATGTGAGGGAATATCTGCAGCTCGGAGACAGGTTGAGGAAAGAAACGAAAAAGCCTGTGGTCTGGTGGGTCGGCCTGGATCATTTTGTCGACATATTCGGACTTGAATATGCTGACAAGGCACTGAGTGAGTTGTCGATGAACGTAATTCGCCATAGAGAGCTTGCTGTGGTGCTTGCGAAACCTGGGCTTGAGCATATTGTGGAAACTGTTTCCAACGTTGCGGCGACTCATCTCCGCATACTTGACAAGGACGGAAGTGTGCTCATGTATGGAGTGAAGCCCAGAACCTCTCTTTACGCCGTAACTGTTGACGTTGAAAAAGGGTTGAGCTCTGTCACGCTCACCCCCATAGTCTAGTCCAAACGTGAGGTACGCCAGGGTACGTGACACCAAGAAGCCGGTTAGCAACAGTCTAGGATTGAATTCCCCCTTCCCACATCTTTTCAAGAACTTCTAGAACAGATTGCATGGTCAGCTCCCGAGGACTATTTGGTCTCGGCCATTCCTTTACACATATCTCGGCAAGTAGGGGCAATTCCCCTCTGTGAAATCCGACTTCTCTCAGAGAAGAAGGAATACCGATATCCTCAGCGATCTTCTTGACATACCGAATCGCCTCAGTTCCAGCTTTGCTGGGAGGCATCCCTTTCGCTTCCACCCCCATCGCTTCGGCGATCAACGAAAGCTTCTCGGGTATGGCCGGGAGATAGAACTCCATTACATATGGTAGGGCAATGCCGCAAGAAACACCGTGGGGGATTCTTCTGAGCGGACCGAAGGTTTGGGCAAGACTGTGGCCTAACGTCAGTTTTCCGCTTCCAAACGCTAGTCCCGAAAGAGTAGCGGCTAATGCCATTTCGCTTCTTGCCTTAAGGTTGTCTCCCTCGGCATAGGCGGCTCTCAGGGAGTTTCTAACGAGCTGGATCGCCTTCAGTGCCAGAGCGTCTGTTAGCGGTGTCGCGGCGAGAGAGGTAACTGTTTCAATTGCTTGACTCAGCGCATCCATCCCGGTACCAGCTGTGAGCTCAGGCGGCATTGTAACTGTCAAGACTGGATCCACCAATGCTATGTCTGGAAGGATGTAAGGGCTTACGACATCCATCTTCTTGCTGCCGACTGTTAAGACTGAAAACATTGTTACTTCGCTGCCCGTGCCGGAAGTGGTTGGCATGCAGATTAGAGGCGCCCCCTTCCTGCGAAGAAGGTTGACCCCCAAGTAATCTTTGACCTGGCCGGGATTAGTTGCGCTCATCGATGCAATCTTAGCGAGATCCATGACGCTGCCTCCGCCTATACCCACCACCAGATCAAACTTTCCTGCTCTAGTGTAGCTCGCCAGATCCTCTGCAACCTCAATGCGCGGCTCGGGTTCGGCTTTCTCGTAGACCTGAATTTCCATTCCGTCAGATTCAAGTGACTTCAGGACTTCTGCTAGGTTTGCGACCGTTGCGGTCTTGGGATATGTGACTATGAGGGGTCTGGATCCTCCCAGGCTTTGGATCTCTTCCTTGAGGTTGCTTCTTGAGCCCGCTCCAAAGATTATCTTCCTTGGACTGACAAAAGTCGTTACTTGATTCATTGACGGATACTCGATGTCGGGGAGAAGCATTTCCCAGATCAGAAGTAGATGGTCCAATGTTCGTGTATATAACCTATGACTGAGATGGATGAGGTATGCGATGCGATCTGGAGCGGCACATTAGATGTTGGATTGGATTCCAGTCCTTCTCGGTGAACACGATGCATAGAACTTTCTTTCGTTCATTCCAGAAGAGGGAGGGGCTTCGGTCCCAGCTGCATTTGAAGCCCCGGGCGGGAGTTGAACCCGCGACCTTCGCCTTATTGCCTTAAGGTTACCAAGGCGGCGCTTTTGGTATCCTCTATTCTACCAGGCTGAGCCACCGGGGCTGAGAGCTTGCAGAATGGATGACGCTATTTAACCTTTGCAGACTATCCGTTCAATCTCGAGAGCAGAGCCAACAATCGGAAAGTGATCGGTACGCATCGACAGCGACAATTTCAGGTACCGAACGAAGTTCTTCCGAAATTACTCCTGAATGACGCGCTGGAAGCGAATGGTGACTTCTCCAATCGCGATGGATTCTCGGAAAGGCTTAAGTGCCAACCTTGGAGATAACATAGAGTTCAACGGTGAGATTACAGGAGGAAAATTGTTGGTTAAGAAATGCCCGGAATGCGGAGCTGACAACAGGGATGACGCCATTTACTGCTCAAGTTGCGGAATCCAAATAGCAGTTCCACCACCAGTCCCCACTGTTCTCCCGGTTGCGAGGCCTGTACCACCTCCACGTGCGCCACCTCCGGTCATGGCCCCTCCGTTGCCAGCGATCCTTCCGTTGCCTCCACCGCCGAGGCCGATCTGGGGCACCTTGATAACTCTTGCTGCGGGAATATTGGTGATGGTGGGCGTAATAGCGGGGTGGGTATATCCGCCATCGTCGGACCTGGCTGTGTATTTTGTCAAGCTTGTGCTGCCGGCATTGGCCTGGACTGACCTGATGAAAATCGCGACCATCATAGCTGTCGTACTTTCGTTCTCGCAGTTCCTTGCCGGATTCCTTATGTATCATGGCTACGGGACATTTGGCGGCATCATAGGCTTCCTGTGCGCTATCCTTAGCATAGCCATAGGTGGCGGGTTCCTAGCAGGATTCACTTTAGGAATTATAGGGGCATTCCTGGCAATAATGAGAAAGTAGCCGGAAGCTACTTTCCTCCCTCTTTTCGATGTCTCAAAGCTAGTGATAGCCATGCATGTCACAAAAGAGGCAACAATACTTGCGAATGCAGCATGATTCCTTGAAAGCTAGATTAAATATAGGTTACGTTCATACCTTAATCCTCGGCGAAGGGTAATGGTCAAGAGATGCCTTGAGTGTGGATATGACAACAGCGACGCGGCTGATGTCTGCGTGGGATGCGGACTGCCGCTTGTTGAGGTCGCAGCGGAAAAACCTCGACCGGGCCCTATTGCTGTGGATATCCCGCCGGGGTCAGGCGCGGTAAGAGCTCCTGTGGGGTTTCTCAAGATTCGAGGCCCCCCGCGATCGAAGGTAAGCTTTGCCCTGTGCCTAGTTGCAACGATATTGATAACAGTGAACGCTGTACTGGCAGGTTTCGCCGGAGCTTATGTACCTATTCCCGTCTGGATATTTCCCTTGACTCCGTTGAATATTCAGGCAGACTCTGTCGGATTGGTCATCGGATTTGCCATGTTGATAAGTTCATTTCTCGTCCTGACGAGAAGAGAGCTTTACGGAAGCGCTGCCATCATAGTCCTCAGCCTTCTGAGTCTCTCAGTAGGAGGCGGCTTCATAGTAGGCTTTCTCCTCGGGATAGTTGGCGCGTTCATCGGCCTGTTCAGAAGATAGAGAAACCTACGAAATTCTTATCTTGTCTGACAGGAGTAGCATGTGGATGGTGTTTGTATGCCTTGGGTTTATGACCTAACCTATGGTTGGGTTTGGGTTGCTGAGACGGCTCACCCATACTACACGCAAGTCCCTCACTACCAGTTCTACACTTCTTACCACTATTGGACCCCCCTACCTCAACCGCCGAAACTCTGCAAGTATTGTGGAGAGTCGCTGGTCTGGGTGCCCATGTATCAACGTTGGTGGTGCACCAAATGCCTAAAGTACCGCTAGAATAGGCTGAACTCGTGGCTTTGAGCCGATTTCGCAACTGAACGCACCAAATCGGATGGCACCTAAGCTCATAGTTGCATATGCTATTTATATGCGCAGAGATGAACAGTTAGTGGACCGAGTTTAAGTGGTGACCTTATGTCTGTAAGACCACCTGAAGTTTGGGCGGCACACGAGTACGCGGTCATAGGATCGATCTTCTTCTTCCTATTCACAGTTGTGCCCCTTCTGGCAGTTTCTTTGCTTTTCATCGCTGATTCATCTTTGATCCTATCGTACATTGCCTTCCTGACAGGAATAGTGATTTCTTCGGCATGGATACTTCCGATCATGATGGGGGCCGGCGTCTTCGCAATCATAATAATGTTGGTCTTCATCGGCGCCTATCTAACAACTGTCAAGAGGATCGACGACGGCCTCTATGAGGCGGCAAAGACTCCTTGCCTCATCATGGGAATCTTGGGCCTGCTTGTAGGCCTCATCGTGCCCGGTATCTTCTATATGCTCGCATACACTAAACTCGGTGAGGTCATACTCAGATACGGCCCAGTCGCATCGAGAACTGTGCTAACTCCGGCAGGAGTAGCAACAACGTAGACTTCTCTTTCCTATTCTTCAATTATCCTAGAAGGATAAGACTGCACTGGCCCGACTTAGGTTCTGTCCTCTTCTGCAGAAATGGAAGATGTAGATCCTAAGAGATCCTACAGCCGGGTTCTCTTCTTCAATTGTGAGCGCACTTCGACCTATGGCGATCATTGATGCTTGATTAGACTTTTCCGTGGCACCATCGCAGATCGAAACTGCATTGCGCTCAAAAGTTTGCGTAAAGACAAGGGTCGTGTGGATGCTTCTTGGAAAGGTGGAGACAAGCGACTATGCCTGCCGGCAATGAGCTCTATCTTAGGTACTCTCCGATAGACGAAACTAGCGAAAAAGAATTACTGTGGAAAAGAATGTGCTTCTACTTCTTCAGGATAGCCATCAATCCGCCGAGCAGACCGAGGATAGTGCCGAACAGGAAACCTCCGAGAACCACTATGCTTAGGATTGAGAAGACTATTGCGAGTATGCCTCCGATACTCTCGAATCCGGGTTGGTAGATCAGCACTGAACTCATGATGACGAAGAGCCCGAATACCACTCCGACTGCCACTGCCGCCCATATGGGCATACCGGTGAACCATGGTGGAACCGGTGTTCCCCAGATGTAGCCGGAGATGTAGGAGAGTCCTAACGAGCCAAGAACTATTAGAAAGCCACCAATAATCGTCATGACAAATCCTATGCTGGCTCTGGCGGCCAACTCCGCGGTCGCGGGTCTGGCTCCTAGAATGCCTGGCCTGGCTCCACTGAGCCTTGTGCCACAGCTGGAGCAGAAGATGGCATTATCGTCATTGTCGGCGTTGCATCTGAGACATTTCTTTACCATTAACTTTCCTCCAAGCCACGTGAGAAGATACTTAGTGGATTCGGTCTATTCTTAAGCCTTTTCCACGATTCTGCATAAAGTGAGCATGTTTCTTCAGCCATTTAGAATCTTACATGGTACTATTCTCGGTAATTGGGCGCATTTGGGGCTGAAACGCTATTAGGAGTACCCTGAGAAGTCAACGGGCCTGGATAGAGGTGAGACTGAGATGGGTGTAAGGCGGGTCGGAGAAAAGTATAGGTGTTCGGTTTGCGGCAACGAGGTGACAGTTGTCAAAGTGGGTGGAGGCACCTTAGTTTGCTGCAACAAGCCTATGATGCTTGTGACATAGCGGATTGAGGCTGGGTGTAACCCCATAGTTCAAGCTGAGGTTTTGAATAAGGCTGGCACGGGCTTCAATGTTATCGTTGGGTTGTGTGTGGGTCACGACATGCTATTCACGATGGCATCGAAGGCTCCTGTTACAACCTTGATCGCCAAGGATCGCGTTACTGGGCATAATCCCTTGGCAAGCCTCTATGTTCGATATCACAGAGGACTTGTGTAGGTTTTCGATGTTTGCCCGGGCTCGATGTGTTACACTCAGGCTGTGGCCCGATGTCTTGGTCATTTTTCTCTTGAGGTTCCAAACGAATTCGGCTCTAAGTGTGAGGTGGCTGAATAAAAAATGTTGGTTGAGGTGAGAAGGGCTCATGGTTGGTTTGCTATCTCGGACTGATAGACGAAATCGTCTTGCCGAACACTTACTGATACGTCTCTCAGTCTTCGAAAGGATTCTGTCTGCCTATACGCGTCCTTCAGAGGAAGCCTGAGAAGGGGTAAGAATCTGACTCAAAAGGCATGAAGATCCATCCCGTCTTAACTGGAGCCATGTCTCCTTTACTGAGAGCGTACACTATGTTGAGGCTAACTTTGGAGGCGGTTGCAGATGATAGGACCATTCCTTCATGGCGCATATTGCCTAAGGAGGAATTGAAACGATGAGAGAAGTTCAAAGACGCATTGCGAACCGATGAACGGACAGTTTTGAGGTTCTGGTGGACGAATGTCGAAGACATACGTCTGCGACAGGTGCAGCCCGCTTCCTGGTTAGAACTGAAGGCATGTTCTTCTCGATTCTATTCGCGCATCACATGGCCATGAAGAACCCGCGCGACAAGGTTGAACGCATCAACTTTAGGCTTGAGCAACTATCCGACAAGGTCAATTCCTCTTTCATGTCAGGCTGATAGTTTTATCTAGGCGGAGAATGCACAATTCACGTCGAGGGGTTACTGTAAATGCGCCTGCGAGCGGCCTCGATGCTCCTTATTTTCGTGGTGGCAGTAACTTGTTTGGGGCAACTTCAACCTCGACCAGCATATCAGCAGTTGATAAGGACAACTACTAGCTATGTCACTCAGGTCCTGACAGTCACTACGACTCAGACTTCGACGATAATGAGAACCACAGTCTCAACAGCGGTGTATCCGCCCCCTCCAGAACTGGATGTGAAATGGAAGCCTATCCGGTGGTACTGGACCCCAGACCCCACTAAACTCGCCTTCATAGAGATACAGGGAAATGTCACGAACCGATCCAATCTCTTCCTCTTAACCGTCACATTGAAGTTCAGAGTCAACGAGGGTTCCAAATCTGAGGTCTGTACCTATACGATATCGAGTCTGGCGTCGGGGCAGACGCGGGATTTTCGCTTCAATTATACACCAACACAGACCTACGCCATTGACTGGACTTGGGTGGAATACGTGGGGTTTGACTACACCCTTGGCTACGTAGTCCAATCAACCATAGTCACACAGACGATACTGATACCTCAAGCCAGTCAATTCGTCACGGTCTACACATTGACCACGGTTCGCTCAACCATCTACACATACACAGAACAAGCGTTCTCAATACCAGAAGGCTCACTAGTAGCGATTATGGCAGTTGTCACGATTGCTACTGTCGCAATAGCTGTCGTGATCATTCTCAGAAGCAAATCCGCTAGGAAAGTATCAGCACCCACGACGACTGTTCAACCTGAGACAACGATTCGAGAAGTCCCCGTCCCCCAACCCGTCCAAGCTGGAAAAGTGTGCCCCAAATGTCAAACAGCAAATGAGTCGGAAGCGAAGTTCTGCGTCAACTGCGGCTACAAACTCTAGTCACCAGACAATCGCAATCTCTTTGATCTTGACATAGCTCAACTTGAAGAAAACCATCAGGTATTCTTCAATCGTTCCGTGATAGATCTTGTCGTTTTGAGGCTCAATCCACACCCACGACCCATCTGAGAGGTAGGCGCCATTAAGGGCATGGCCCCAACTCCCATCGCTTTCGTAGTTCACTGAGACAAAACTGATATTGTATCCTGCTCGGGCCCCATTTCGCTTCAAGTCCGCTGCAAAGTTAATACATACATAGCTCAATCTCTTGTACTCATGCTTGTCCGTCTGATCAGTCTTCAAGAATAGCTGCAATTCCGATAGGCTTGGTCTCCCAAGTTTATGAACGGAGAGCTCTGCCTCCAAGGATTGAACCTTGACCTCCAGAGCCTTGGCCTCGCCTTCGAGTCTGCCCAGCTCAGACCTCATCAGAGACAGGTCTCTAACTATCTGCAAATTCTCCGCCTGGACGTAGTATGCGTAGCCAAAGGTTCCTACTGTGACAACCAGAAGAACCGCAGTCAAACAATGCCACTTGCCGAAGCCGAACCTTCTTCCACACTCCGGACAATAATGTATCCGACTCATCTTACTCCCCAAGGACGAACTCCAATTCAAGTGGCGCCAGTTATTCGCCTTTTGTATACGAATGCCGACGATAGGAATCAGCCACTGATGCAACATGCAACTACCGCTGCATGACCGAAAATCGATCATCTCAAAACAGACATATTATTGGATCTGCCTCGAAAAGATGACCGGTACATCTGGCTGAAATCTAGTGTATCTGTGTTGATCTCAGGTCAAGATGACATTCTGCCTGTGAGTTGTCTCCGGCGCTTGTGTTCGGACATACTAGCCGCCAGTCTATCCTAAGGCTTGCGCGATATCCCCCAATCCGAGTCTCTGGAGCGTGATCGTTTGAGGTATGCCGTTGCGATTCCAACCGCGGCTCTCGTAGTATTCATCCAAGAGGCGATCGTATCCTTGAAGATCAAGCTTTACTCCTTTCTGAGCGCCTCTCTGAGGCGGTTCCTCGAACCATCTGGCTGGGGGATAGTCCATCGACCGGCTCCATTTTGACCCGTATTCCCTCACCCAGTACGCCCTGGCAAGCGCGTAGATCCTGTCCCCTATTGCATAGATCTCGTCTAAGCTCATCTTGACGCCTGTTGATGCTTCAATGAACTTTGGGTACCATTCTAGTTCGAAGCCCAGTTCGATCCATGGAAATCTGCAGGTGACTAGGCTTTCGAAGGCTCCTCCCCGGATTCTCTGAAACTCTATGACTTTGGCGACTTTCTCCGGCACGTACGATTCGCGGCCGAAGTTCATCTCCCATGATATAACCCATGCGTCTTTATGGTGGGCGCCAATAGCGCTCGTTCCGAACGCCAATGCCATGCCCGGCGCGGAGTGGCAGTTGTAGGCGGATATCTCAAGTCCCTTGATGTTCATTGCCCATCTTGCGCTTTCGTGACCGATCTCTGTCGCTGCGGCCCGAGTTCCCTTTGCAAGGAGTTTTCCGAGGCCTCTTCCGTGGACTATGTCTTCGACCAGTCTTTTCGCGTGATCGAAGTTGCCCCATTCTAGCTTCTCGTTCAGAAGTTTCTTTTCTGAGGCTTCCATTGCGAATCCTATGGTGTTGCCGAGGGATATTGTGTCTATGCCGTAGTCGTCTGCCATTCGGTTCAGATGAGCTACTTGTCTCAGGTTTCCGATGCCTATGTTTGAGCCGAGCATAACCACGTTTTCATAGTCGAGTTCCGATTGCTTACCTTCAATGTCTTCTATGACGTTGCCACATGTCATATTGCATTGTGGGCAGCCTCTCTGCGCGACCTTAAGGGTCTCCATTAGCTCGCCTCCGATACCAGCTGCCTCTTCAAAGATGCATTCTCTGAAGTTGAAGGTCGGGAGAACGGAGTTAGCCTGACTCCATTCCACAGTCGCCATGGTTCCCTGTCGTTTCCAGAATTTGTAGTTGGGTTTTAATAGGACGGCTTTGTATCCCTCCGCTCCGACCTCCTTTAGCTTCTTCTCGTCGGTGAGGGGAACCTCTTTTCGGCCTTCAACCACGACTGCTTTGAGCTTCTTGGACCCCATGACTGCCCCGATTCCGGGTCTTCCTCCTGATCTCCCCTCCTGAGAGACCACGGTCGCGTATCTGACAAGATTCTCGCCTGCTGGCCCAATAGCCAATATGCCAACCGTCTTGCCGTGCTTTTCTCTCAGTCTTCTCTCAGTTTCAAAAGATCCCAGTCCCCAGTAGTCCTCAGCATCTTTGATTTCAACATCGCCGTCAACTATGGTGACATAGCTTGGTTTGCTTGCAGATCCTGTAAAGACTAAGGCGTCGTAACCTGCTTTCCTGAGGTTGACGGCGGCCCAGGATCCAAGGTTTCCGTCGCCGTAGCCTCCCGTTAAAGGGCTCTTTGCGGCGACGACGATCTTGCCACTGCTGGGCAAAGGAAGACTTGTTAATGGTCCTGTCGCCATTATCAGCAAGTTCTCAGGTGAGAAGGGGTCGATCCCCGGCTTCATTTCATCCCACAGTATCTTCGCAGCGAATCCTCTTCCTCCCATGAACTTCGTGGCGAAGGCTGCGTCGAATTCTTGGGTGCTGAATTTTCCTTTAGACAGGTTGAATCTGAGTATCTTTCCGTCCCATCCTTTCATGGCCCTAACGCCTTGACTGAATTTGTATACGTGTGCGAAGATGTCTTAGATTTACCTTTTATCTCGCTCGGAATCTCTCAAGCGGGTGGATCATATCGAACATGTAGCCGAAGCGAATGCTGTGCCTCCGTTCTATGACATTCAGAAGGTCGATATTCATCGTCAAGTTTTAGTCCGCAAGATCAATAACGGATTGGTTGAAGATACTTGTAATGGGATGGTGAGTCCTTGTGAAGGACTTCAAGAACGCCGAGTGGAGAGAAAAGGTTACTGAGGTCATCAGGCAGGTCAATGAGCAGCAGATACGGTTTGCACGTTTGCAGTTCATCGATGTGAACGGTATTCCGAAGAGTCTTTCGGTTTCCACGAGGGATCTTGAGTGGATTTTTCAGAATGGCCGCTCCTTTGACGGGTCGTCTATTGCGGGATACAGAGAGATTGAGGAGTCCGATATGCTCGCTTTTCCTGACCCGTCGACCTTCGTGGTCATTCCTTGGAGGTCAAAGGAGAAGTCATCTTGCCGAATGATCTGCGACATCTACTGTCCAGATGGCGAGAGGTTCGAGGCTGATCCTAGGTATGTTCTTGAAAGAGCGATTGAAGAATGCCAAAAGTCAGGAATGGTCTTCAAGTGCGCTCCAGAGCTGGAGTTCTTTCTTTTGAAGGAAAGAGATACGGTCGCGCCGACGCCGATAGATCTGGGAGGATACTTTGATGTTGAGCCGGGTGAGGTGACCGAGGATCTGAGGCGGGAGATAGCTGACACGGCTGAGGCTTTTGGTATAACTATTGAGGTGGCTCACCATGAAACTGCTCTGGGACAAAACGAGATAGATTTCAAATATGATGAGGCCTTGGCGACCGCCGATCGCACAGTTGCGATGAGAATGATAACCAAGGCTGTGGCGAGTAAGAATGGCTACACTGCAACTTACATGCCCAAGCCTTTCATGAACGTCAATGGTTCTGGAATGCATGTCCACGAGAGTATGTGGACCTTGGATGGAAAGACGAATCTCTTCTTCAAGTCTGACGAGAAGTCGAACCATCTGTCGGATGTGGCTCTTCATTTCATTGGGGGGCAGCTGGCTCATGGGAGGGAGATGTGTGCCGTGCTTGCCTCTTGGCCGAATTCGTATAAGAGGTTGGTTCCGGGCTATGAGGCGCCGGTATATATTGCGTGGGCGTTCAAGAATAGGTCGCCTCTCATTAGGGTTCCTAACTTCGGTGGAAGAAGCCACGCGGCTCGATGCGAGATCCGGTGTCCCGATCCTGCTGGGAACCCGTATTTCCAGTTTGCAGTTCTATGCCTCTCCGGTCTGGATGGGATCAAAAGGAAGATGGATCCTCGTGAGCCGACTGAGATGAACGTGTACAAGATGAGTTACGAGGAGAGAAGGGAGAAGGGAATAGTTACGCTTCCTGAGTCCCTGTTTGAGGCGCTGAATGATATGGAGCAGAGTGAGTTCATGCAACGTGCGATGGGTGAGGAGGCTTTTTCGGCTTTCCTGAAGGAGAAGCGGAAGGAGTGGGATCTGTATAGGACGCAGGTGACGTCTTGGGAGTTTGAGAGATATGTCAGGAAGCTTTGAGTTCTTTCTGGAGGCTCGGGAAGAAGCATGCGCCTCGCGGACTATTGCCAAGGACTTTAGGTAGGGCTTTCGGCGCGTTTATGCTTTCGAGTCCATCTTTTCATTAGCTTGCTGAGATCGACATTCAATAGGATTACTGTGACGATCACTGTGAAGGCTATTGAGGCAATGGCCATTGGAACTTCACCCATCAGTCTGTAGAGAATGTGTCGGACAGATCTTCCCATGTATGCCCCCGGGATGGTTATGACCAGTTTTCCGAGAAGGAAGACCAGAAGAAATCTTAGGGGGCTGTACCTGACTAGGGCAAGAGAGACAAGCACAGGCTCGTCTGGGATAGGTGAGGCGGAGGAGACGAATGTTGCGACGGACTTCCATCGTCCCCATCTCTCGCAGTATCCTTCCAGCCTTTGTGCGCTTTTTTCGCTGAGGGCTCTTCTTGCGAAGTAACTTATGTAGTAGTGGACTGCCTTTGCGAGAGATGCTCCGGCGGCTACAGCAATTCCGACTAGGATCGGGGGTTGATCGTGGTAGATCGCTGCGGCTGCGCCTGAGTAGATCATGGTCGAAGGCCCCATGAATGGAACAAGGTACAAGAGGCAGGAGGATATGAAGACGCCTAGAAGGCCCCAACTTACTATCTCGATCAAGTCTAGCAGGTCTCCGAATGCTCCCGATTCTCGCTCGCGTCATTCGGTGGGTAAGGATCTAGAAATGCTACGGGACTGGTTGTTAAGTCCTCCGCTGGCGACCTTGACAGCATGTGAGAGAAAACTTGCTTGGCATCCCTCGATGTGTTGTTAGGAGACGCTCTAGGGCTTATCTGATGGCCTGCGGAGTTTGGCAGACAGCTGCACCATTGCAGCTCTATTTTCTCTCAGCCCTTCTTGGCTGAAGCTTCAGGCCTGCTTTCGACCATATCTTCGATGGCTCCAAGAGTGATGACACGATCTTCATGGATCGAGCTCCGGCGTGAAGTGATGGGGGGAAGGGGTTTATTATTGGAGAAGGGGGACATGCATTCGTCGGGGAGGACCTTACGCTATGAGTCGGGTGAGAGTCACCTATCCATCGCTTAGCAGAAGCCAGGTGGTGGAGAAGCTTAGGCAGGCTCACATCAGACTCAAAGCGAAACTGCCTGTTTCTAAGATGATTCTGTATGGCTCATATGCCAAGGGCTGTTACACGGCAGGAAGTGACATCGATATTATCGTGGTGTATGAGGGTGCTCCCCGAGGGGACGCCTACAAGCTTGTCGTGGAAGAGATAGGGCTTCCGAGGGTGGAGCCTAAAGTGTACAGCAAGGAGCAATTCGACAGGATATTGGCTAGCAGCCCCAAGTTTGCGGAAGCCCTTGAGAAGGAGGGCATCTTGATTTTTTGAGTCGCTAGGATGTGAGAGAGAATGGTCGAGAGAAGTAGGGATTGGCTGAATCAGGCGTATCGGGACATGAGGCAGGCCGAGGCCTCGCTCAAAGAGGAGTTGTACGAATGGGCGTGTTTTGCTGCTCAACAGGCGGCGGATAAAGCGGTTAAAGCTCTAATTCAGAGATTGGGGGGAGAGGCCTGGGGCCATTCGGTGGCTGCGTTGATGGACGCGCTTCCAGAGAATGTCAGGCCTTCCGATCTTCGAGAGAAGGCCTTGGAACTGGATCAGGCGTATATACCGAGTCGCTACCCGAATGTCCACCCGGTCGGGTTTCCCGGAGACTTGTACACTAGAGGAGTGGCTGAGAGACTGATTGGATATGCGAGAGAAATCATCAGTTACTGTCAGAAGAAAGTTTAACAAGTCAACCGCGAAGGTAGCTCTCAGCCATGAGAGAAATGAATAGGAAACCTCGGCGTTTTTCGTTGACCACTTGATTCCTGGCCCGCAGCATCTGCTCATTGATTCAATCGGATGTTACTTGCGTCTTTCTTTGGATAAGATGGAGGCCTGTCTGTCATCGAAGGTCTTGAGTTCTAAAGCCAGTTCTAGGGCCAACGCTACGTAGACCATGTCGTAAATAGGTGTAGCATGTCTGACTGACAGTGAGTAGGCTTCCTTAAGGAGCTTTTCGTCAGGCCTTACCAATTGGATCGTCCCCGCTGAAACCATTTCCAAGAGAAGATCAATGTGTGAAGATGAATCCTCTAGGTCCTTCAGTATTGTCTCATGTTTCCAAAGGGTGTTGACAGTCTCGTATAGAGTGAGGTCTGGGGCGATTATGGTCTCATCCTCGAGTAGGCTTGCATCCCGCAAGATCGCTTGGATGATGTAGCTTGTATCACCCACTATCATCGTTCTCGGTCAGCTCTAATGAGGCGCAGATCGTGCTGGATCGTGGTCCGGATAAGCGTACTCTTCTGTAACTCTTTGAGACGTGAAATGATCCTTCTGGAACTCTTGTCTCTCAAGTATTGGCGGAGGGCTTCTCGGACAACCTCAGAGATCTTGCCGTGTTTCAGTAGTTCACGCCTCTCTTTCTCCGAGAGCCGGACGGTGACCGTCGATGTCATACGTACCGTGTTACGCTCCGTAACATAAAAACAATTTGGAGGGAATGCCCACGCGTATCGGTTCCGGCTTGCCGTTCACTTGCCCAGTAGCTCTGTGCCACCGACGAAGAAGAACAAGACACCCACAAGCTGCCTTTGCAACATTGCTCTTGCCCGTTGATGATCTGAAACGACGCCTTCAAGTTCTCCTTGGTCGATGAGTTGGAGGATCTTCTTCGAATGCTTGTAGTACGGGTCCTCTTTGCTTTTGACGCTGAGGAAAATGTTTGTGTCGATGGAGACTTTCAGACCCACTCATCTCTAAGCCGGCGCTGGTACTTTAGACTGCTCACAGGCCAAGGCTCTTAGGAGTCAAGTGTCTCCGAGAGCCCTTTTCCTTTCACTCGCTGAAGGAGGACCTTGTCGTCCTCTATCATGAACAGAACCCTGTCTCCCGGACCGATACTGAGCTGTTTCCTTGCAGCTTTCGGTATAGTGATTTGCCCCTTCTTGCTCAGGGTGGATATGCCTACCTCCATGCTTTACATTCCTTACCATGCTGTAAAGACGCGCCGAACATAAGCGTTCGGCATCGGTACTGCACCGTACGCCGGTACCTTTCACACCGGTCCGTGGGACCTCGGTCATGATCCTGCCGGTTCTATCGGCTCAGCGGGACGATGAATGAACCATTTGTCCGCTTTGCGACTGGCAAAAGTAGCGTAGATGAAGCCTTTCTTCGGCCTCCACTCAGACTCCGCAACTCCAAGTGCCTCTTGCACTTGCGCCTACACCCAGCTCCATAGTTGACTGAAGAAGACGATTTCCTCTCATCGGTTTTCCCTAAAAAAGGGGAGGTTTAGGTCCCTGTGCGGGACCTTTGGCCTACTTTCTTCTGCGCCGTAGGATGAACAGAGACGCTGCTAACGCTGATGCTAGGACTATTGCTGCTACTGGGAATTCTGGGATGGGTACTCCGCTTTGCTCTAGGTGCGCATTGAGCACTCCGACACCGCCATCGCTTACGTATAGGGGTGCCGTGTAGGTCTTGTATCCTTGTCCGGCTGGTGACCAGTATATCACCGCCATTGAGTATTGACCCGTCGGTAGCCATGCTGCGTATTGTCCGTCAAGGGTTGGATAAGTGTAGACCTTTCCGTCGGCTGCTGTGAACTGGACGGTTGTCCACGATGTTGGGCGCCAGTCGTCGCACCATGTGTAGCCTGTCACCAGGCCCGTCGCGAGTCCTCTGAGGTCTAGTTCGAAGTAGATGGATGCCTCGCCGCCTAGATGGTTGCTTGGCACCGTGACCTTACTCCTCAGCTCCCAAGGTCCGAGCTTGTTCTGAGGAATGTACTTGGGTGATTCTCCGTAGAGCTCTCCTGGCAACGGTGGATAGAAGGCTCCCTTCCATGGTGATAGAGTTGCATAACCGTACCATGGGACCACGTCGACCTCGATGCGCCAGCCACCCTTGTAGTTGGGTTCAGCGTCTATTCCGTATGGAGCGGAGATAAGCATGGTCGATATCATTCCGGTTGGGTCGTAGATTCCAAAGCTGAACGCTGGATCTGCTGAGTAGCCGTACCACCAGTTGTACAGGTCTGGTAGACCGCAGATAGAGAACTGGAGCGTGGCAGTGTTGCCTGGGACGTAGTTCAGCCAGGTCTCTGCACCAGAGGTGATGTATCCGTGCCACGGGTCTGAGGTCAAGTATTCTCCCACAAGCCTGTCCTTATCGTCGAAGAGTCTGACCCTCATTGATGAGTTGTAGCGCAATGTGTCGAAGAGTCCTTCCCACTTGAACTTCATCGTAACGGGGACTTGGGCTCCTCGCGTCAGCTTGATCGGTATGTCGGCTAAGGCACCTCTGGTCGCGTATACCATGCTTGGCTTCTTCAGCACGTAGCCGTAGAGGAAGGCTCTGAACTCGTAGAGGCCTGTGTCCCATGCGTATGACTTCGCGGTGCTGGCAACGAAATAGAAGTCGCTGTCCCAGTCGGTTATGTTGAGCAGCCTTGGCTTGCCGGCAGTCGTCAATGTTGTGTTCGTGAACGTGTATGTCAAGCCCACGAGTTCGCCGTCTTTGTAGATGCCTACCCAAACAAGATCATTGTTGTACTTCCAATTCACGTCGACTGTTGGGTGCTGCCAGTCTTTGCTGTACAGGGTTATGTTGAACCTCGCTCCCCGGTAGACATGGTTGCTTAGCTCTACTGTGGTTCCGCAGAGACCCAATGAGGCCCATTGGGGCTTCGGATCCATGACGAAGCCTTCAACGTAGTCCTCGACCTTGTAGTCGCCTGCTGGGAATCCGTAGTTTCTTCCTGCATAGCTAGCCTGCGACTCTCGGCCATCGACGGTATAGGTTTTCGGACCAGTCTTTGTGTACTGGCTTCCTGAGTATCCCCAAGTTGTTCCGGCTGCGTCCTTTACATAGATCCTATATCTGATCCCTCTGTTTCCCGCGTATAAGTAGTAATTTGTATAGAACCCGCTTATCGGAAGCGTATACATTTCCACGAGCGTGCCTGGCACATCATGGAAGTGTATGGTCTTCTTGATTGAGCTGCCCCTTCGCAGGTCGAATGGGACGTATATGTCTCCTGGCCACTCGATTGAGGATATGGTGAATGAGGCATGCTCGAAGGTGACTCCGTCAGCTGCCGTCTGGACATAGCCCATGGTCCAAGCCCTGACGTAGTACACGCCGGGTCCCAGACCGTTCACCCATGTTGCGTTTATTTCAGGCACATGTCCAGTCCAGTCGCATGGAGCACCGTACTTGCCCCTCTCACCGAATCGCCAAATGAAGCTTGTGCCAGTTCCGGTCACCCATGTCTGCCTAGGTCCAACTCCGTACGGGTCCAGTCCACGCACGGCGCCGTTGGCATAGTCGCCCGCTGTCCAAGACCATGGGAACTGGATTGCTTTGCTGCCCCAAGGCGACCAGCTCACGGCTGGGGTGTTTCTTGAGGCGGGCAGCACAGCCGCAACCTTTGCGGCATCCGTCTTCGCTGCTGCATAGATCTCTATCTTAATGTCCTTGCTCGCTAGAGCCCATGCAATGTCGCCTGTGCCGCATTTGGAGAAGACTTGGCCGTGGATCACTGCGCCTGGGATCAGGTATCCATCGATGTGGTAGGATTGACCCTTCAGGATCTTTACGCTGCTGGCAATCTTCTGTTCAGGATAGCCTGCTAATGAAGCGTAGACATCGTAGACTCCGGGCGCCACACCTTCAACCTCGTAGTGTCCATTGGCGGTCTGGTTGAAGTATCCGCGTGCCTCTACTGGGCGGTCGGTCGACTTACCTGTGTACGGGTCGTCCGCTATGCCGACAGCCCTGACTCTTCCAGACAGTTTGACCGCATTGCCGTATAGGGTTTGGTTCCAGCCGCCGTAGCGGATCGTGCCCGTGATTATGGCCGGGTCGACTTCACCCTTCACGGTGAGGACGGGCCAGTTCTGGATGGGCATCCAATAGAAGAGCAGGTTCCCATAGAAGGCGAAGTCATCCCATGGTGTTTGGCCCACTTTGGTGTAGTTGGGTTCCCTGAATCCCACCTTGAAGAAGTATCGTCCAGCTATCGTGGGGGCGGTCACTTCGTTCAGCCTAAGGTAGTACCATTCTTTTCCAACTACACTGAAGTTCATGCAGTGCGGATAGTAGAATATGCCGCCTTTGACAGGGTCCTTCTGCGTCTCGTTCCTGTAGTTTCCTCTGTCTGCGTGGATCCTGACTATCGTCCAGCCAGGTCCATACATGCTTCCCCAATAATCTATGTATCCGTCTCCTGCGCCGTACAGGTTTCTGTCGATGTCAGCCTTCTTGACCTGGATCTGGTCGTAGTTGTTCGTCCATGACGCCACTACCTTCTTCGCTTCGATGCCCGTGAACTCTGGCGGAACGAAGAGAAACATCTCCGTAAAGTTGTGAGTGAAGCCATAGGTTGCGTTGAAGGCGAAGAGCAGGTCGCCTTTCTGGAGTGGGAGCTCCCACTTATCGGAGCCGATGCCCTCAATGGTTGGGTTACCCCACCAAGTATTCACGAAGGGCGTACCCCTCACTATGGCATTGGTCAGTATCGCTCCGAACGGAGCATAGAGGTTCGAGTCCACTTGGTACCATCCCGTCGGATAAGTTCCACCCTTTGTACCCGGATTCCAACCAGGATACGGTGGCTGATAACCCGGATAGTCTGGGTCATCCAGCTTCGCCGCTGTGGGCGCGTTGCCCACGCCTGGCCAGACGTATCCAATCACTCCAGGTACGTGAGGGTCGTAGTCTTTCTGCCGGAACCTGTATGTTCCAGTGAACTCACCCAAGGTGAAGTGGGCGGACACAGGAGCAGAAACAATGCCTAGCATAAACAGCATAACAACGAAAGCAGCGCCTAATCGCTTATTCATTTCCATTTCTCCTTTAGAGTTTTTGCGCAATACGAATCGCGCATAGAAACCCGATAACCTAGCAGACGATATTTTAAACGATATGTTGACCACCGACATATCATGCGCGACTCAGAAACATGATGAACACATAAGCAACGATCTCCTAGAGCACGCATCGAAGACATCTCCCTCAGCGGTGTAGAGGCCCCCCTTCTGCGCAACGGAACCACGTATGTGTGATTCTGCGATATGGGAGTAAGCATTATAAGTCGGAAATTCCTACTTGTCGGTGGGAGAAAATTGAGCCGGAGAATCTTCGACGTAAAGGTTGCCAAGAAGGGGCAGATAGTGATACCGAAGCCTCTCAGAGAAAGGTTCAGAATCAGGGAGGATTCTCGTGTGACCCTCGTCGCCACTGAAGAAGGTGTTGTGATCAGGCCTTCTCTTCAAAGGCCTTGGTCAGGCCTACGAGGCCTCCTGAAAGGTGCCTTCACGGTCGAAGAACTCGATCGGCTACTCGAGGAAGCAAAGCGATCTCTACTAGGGGCAAAGTAGCCCCTTGACCGGCAACCCACTCTACGTAGTCGACGCTCACGTCCTAGGAGCCTATTTCCTAGACGAGCTTCCAGAGAGAACTGACCGAGTATTCAGAGAGGCCGAACATGAGAAGGCAACCCTAGTCGTTCCATCAATCGTCATAGCCGAGTTGATCTATTCTTATGAAAAGGCCAAACTAGCTACAAAGATTTGGGAAATGTTCGACAAACTCGATATGTACCCTTGCTTCACAATTCACCCTCTCGATGAGCCGGTCTTGAAGATCATACCTGAAATCAAGCTGCCGGAACTTCACGACCGAATCATAGTCGCCACATGCATCTACACAAAGGCGAAAGCACTTCTCACAAAAGACCAAGACATACGATCTTCCAAGCTTGTACCAACAATCTACTAACACCCTGAGCATGCATGATGTTCTTTCTCAGGACAGGGGCCTGACAAGTTTAATATCTCCAACGGCGTCAATCTGATACCAAGCTGTTTTTGCATTGTCGACGAGGTTTCCTAGCGACTTGTTGCGAGGCCTTGCTCAAACAGAACCCCGACGACGCTGAACTCTGGCGGGACAAGTATCTCCGCCATGGTGAAGTTGATCGCTGTCCTAACGGAAACTGCTGACCCCATGTCATCTTCTGGCCCTTCGTCATGCTGAAGGCGAAGATCATGTCATCCTTCACGGCGTGTTCAATCTCCAAGCCCTCAATCGTCGGGTTGTCCTGCCCGCTAAGGCACGTATCGCCTAGGAAGACCGCATGTATGAACTGAGTTCTTACTCATGTAAGGAAAGAGGAGGAAAGCAAGAATTGCCTTTGAGAGAAAAGACTCAGAGAGTTGAGGCTACGAACAAGGAGATGCTTGGGACCTCGCCTGAATACAGAAGAATTACTTCGAAAGGGCAAGTTACTATCCCTATTGCCATCAGGAGACGTTACAGCATAACAATGCATACCAAGTTGGAGTTCATTCCACAGCCAGAAGGCATCACAATAAAACCAGTAAGGGAAGAAGGAAGATCCAAAGATCCCGATGGTTTACCTGCCTATTGTGGCGACTGCGTCGACCTTAGACTACCAATGGGTTCGCGGCTACCCTTAGGTGAGGACGCTAAGTGAATCCGGCGAGGTTCGGCCGCCCGCTTCAAAGCCCAACAACCTCGTCCATAATTGCGATTGCTTCCCTTGCCACGGCGATCGCCTTCTCCGCAGCCCGGAGATCATATAGCATTCGCGGAGTCACGAACCTCTCAGGCTCCCCGTAGGTGGCTCTCCCGTGTTCGGGGGCTAGTTGCGAAGAAAGCTCCGCCAGTCGTTTTGCTTTCGCTTCTTGCTGGGAATCCAACTCCTTCGCAACTTCCAGCAATTCGGGTGACGGATCGTGCGCCCAACTTGGTGTCCTTCTCGTCGCGACAACAGCCTTTGCCGCGTTCTCTGCTGCGAGCTGTGAATTCTGGACGCAGCCTTTGAAGTCATTTGAGCTAAGGCTATTCTCGGCGTCTTCTAAGTATTCGCGAGCTAGTTGGGTACGGTACTCTACTTCGCGCCGGGGATTGAACCTCAATCTCTACGCCTCAATGATCTGGGGTACTCCTCGCTTGGGTCTCCAGCCGTACTTCCCGTTCTTGGTTCTGTAGCGTTCAAGTCCTCCCACCTCGATCAGTCGTTGGACACGTCGCAGAAACGATGCAAGCTGACCTTTCGGATCGTAAAGAATAGTAGCATCGGATGCGATGTTAAGTATAAGTGGCGTGATCTCAGCATCTTCATCGTTGATGAACTCCTCATCGAGATCTATGGCCGTGATGTCTCTGACCTTTCGAGATTGCATCGTGAGAGCGTCGCGGATCGGTCTATAAACTTGATATCGACGCTCCAAGCTCTTCGGAACTTCACGGAGAACTACGAGAAAGTCCAGATCACTTCCCTCCGTCGCCTCCCCTCTCGCCGCACTACCGAAGAGGGCTACTGCCACCAAGTGTCCCGAGAATCTCTCGCGAAGTCTATCAACGACAGCATCTAAGAGCGCCGACATAGGCCTCACTCGTAGCACCTCTTGCAGGACAATGTTTAGAGGTATCCCAAGGTATAAGCTCTGTCAAAACGCAGAGAGTTGACAGAAAGAAGAAGTTCTGTCAGGGGCCCTTTAGGGTTTTTGCGCAAGTAGACCGCGCATGGAACCCCGATAATCCCGGACGATATTCAAGAGATATGTCGGCAACCGGCACATCCAAGAGAAGCTGCAGAGTCCAACTCAAACACCAGACCAAGATCCTTGCCGGATCAAGCCGATACTACTATGCCGCCTATGGGTGGAACCGCCAGAACTTCACGACCGAATCATCGCTGCCACATGCATCTGCACAAAAGCAAAAGCACTTCCCACAGAGACCAAGACATACGATCTTCCAAGCTCGTACCAGCAATCTACTGGCACTCGTGAACCCACACGATGCTCTTTGCACAGCAGACTCCTGCGAACCAATATCTAGCTTGCAGGTTGGAGTTGTGGTGCTCCGGGCGGGACTTCCATGGCGCCACAGCCATTTTGAACCCGCGCCCATGGCTGTCTCCTTCAGCCCGAGAGGCCACGATCCTTGACCGGGCTAGACGACCGGAGCACATTTCACTACATAACCAACACGATAGTTAAACTATTTCTCCTGTTGCAGCGCAAGGCTTTGACTTCAAGACGATTCTACTACTAAGGACGGATTCCCAAGCAGCCATCGCTCAGAGTTCCTCTCGGTTTTCTCATCATAGGTTATGTCGCCGATAAGCTCACTTAGCCTTCTGAACAGATCTGAGATCTTCAAGATCAAAGGCAATCTACTCCCGTTGTGTTACTTCAAGTTGCGTTTCATTCACGCCTGGCATTTCAGGAAGCCTTTCGAGATAGCACCTATGTGGCCCTTGCCGAGAGATCCGCACTTCATGTCGCAAACTTCATACATGCCACGAGCAACAGACGCCCAAACAAGCGGTCAAGAGGTCTCAGTCAATAAACACCTTTTCTATGGCCGGCGGCGATAAGTGCTATTGTCCTGTTTTCCTTGTCCACCGCGTAGATAACCCTGTAATCGCCCATGCGTAGACTTCTTTCCTTTAAGATCTCCGTGAAGAAACTTGCCAAGGTAAGGATTCTCTTGAAGCCCTCTGATAGCTGAGTCAATCCTGACTTTCATTTCTTTCGTGAGTCTTCGAAAATCTCTTTCGAACCGTTTGGTCGCCCTGATTTCATATTTCATTTGAGTCTCTCAGTTCCTCGATGAACTCGTTGTATTTTCGAGTTCGACCGGCCTCTACGTCCTTTTCGCCTTCTTTGATCGCATCCATCAAGGTCTGATCTGCCACGATATCTAGCGTTTCAATCAGTTCCTCTAGCAGATCACGCGTTCTCTTGAGCAATTCGACTTGTTCGCGATCAAGAATTACAGTCGTCAAGTTTCCCAACCGAATTCAGATTGGACAAGCCCATATATTACTCTTGCCCGTCCAATGACCGCGTAATCACAAGTTCCTCTCAGTTGACGACCTTGACCATCTTGGAATAGAATCTGAGGAGCAAGAGTTTCTTATCACCACGGTACTCGGGGCCCCATACTCTCCCCTCAAGAGAATCCTCGACACCTTGACTTAGGGAAATAAGGAACTCTGAGAGACAGCACACTCTTTTCGGATATCTGCTGAAAACACTAAGAAACGTTCGATGGAAGCTTCGTCTCATTTAGGTGCTCAGCATTAGGCTTCGATAGACCACCAATCACTCACGGATTATCTCTTTGACTGCCAGCCGAATGTCCTCCGCCTTAACGGTCTTTCTCCCTGCATGCGACGCCAAATCCTTCGCCTTCTTTCCCACTCGTTCAGCAAGCTCCTCCAAGATCCTACGCAACTCCTCAGCTGCATCGTCGCCAACCCGCTCCGCCCCAGCCTTCTCGATCAACCTGTGCACCGCAGCGATCGATAGCTCTCCAGCAGCCATGAATAGCAACCACTCTGAGAGGTTTTCTCCTCAAATGGCATATAAATCTGTCTTCCATGCACAGAACAGACCTGAAAAGTACTTAACAGCGAGATTCACGCCCACTCCCTTGTAATCACCACCTATTGCACTCAAAAGAAGATCAATCCGAGGAAGCTACCTCACAACCGGTGAAAGGACAAATACTTAATTCCACGCCGGGGGAATCAGGAGAAATCCCCGACTTCGGTGGAAGGAAATTGGGAAGAGTTCGGACCGAGATGGTCAAGAAATTGGCAAGGGAGCTGCTTCAAGTCAACCCTCAGAGATTCTCTACAGACTATGAAGAAAACAAGAAAGTTGTTGACGAGCTGGTCAACGCCAAAACGAAGCGGGTTAGGAACAGAATCGCAGGCTATGTCACAAGACTCAAGATAATCGAGACTAAAAAGTTGTCGGGCACAATGCCAGCAACCCCAGTAATCCCTGAAGAGAGAGAGAAAGAATAGCATTTCACTATGAACCCTCTTCATTATGTCACGTTGATCTCTCAATCGCGGAGGACTCTTCCAAACGTTTTTCTGCAACTGCACAACGTAGCACGGATCTAGGCGAGCTGATCAGGATGCGTGTGATCAACGACTACAACAGAACTTGGGCGATTCGATATCTGAGAGAAGCACTCGTCGAGTATCACAATGGCAAGGGAAGTCAAAGAGAAGACCAGAGCCAATCCTTTATGGCTGCGGCCGTCAGAAAAGCACAGCTAGCCCTCGAACACGCTCTCGGAGCTCCAGAGTACTTGGAAGTACTGGTCGCTGACGCGGTCCATACTCAGACAGCCAGTCGGGATCCCACGCTAAGCCTTCTCTCAACCCTTGCTTCACTCGCCAACATTCTTTCACAGTCGCGGGTAACATGGACCAGAGACCTGATTCTCAAGATTACGAAGGAAGCCCTTCAAGGTGCCTTGACTATCGTACAAGAGATCACTTCTGAAAGGAATCTTGAGTTAGAGCCAGATTGATAGACGCCGGCAGGAAGGCTCAGGCTTGGAGACATTCACAATCGAAACCGACGGGCTAGACCTCAAGATAGCCATGGTCGACATTGCAAGTGTTCATATGCATGAGGAAACAATCCCTGAGGTTGTCCAAGAACTCGCTGCCGATCTTCTTAGGGACAGCATCCTGAGGCATCCCATAATAGTTGACGAGAAGACAATCGTGGTTCTTGACGGAATGCATCGAGCCGCCGCCCTAACGCAGATTGGATGTCTTAGGATTCCGGTCTGCCTTGTAGACTATGAGAACCCCTCAATAAAGGTCGGTACTTGGTATCGCATCCTCAATGGAGACACACGAAGCCTCATCGAAGAGCTGACACGTTGGAGCATCAAGACCGCAGAGTCGAATATTCAAGAAGCCACGAGGCGTTTGGAAGCTGGAACCGCAGCGGCCTTCGTCGCAACAAAGCAGAGGTGCCTCACAATAGAGAACAGAGAAGGCGACATAAAAGGGAATTTTCAACTTGTGGCATGCATCGAACGAATGGCAAAAAGCCTTGGATACGAGGTGAACTATGAGACTGAGACTGATGCCTTAACGAAATTACAAAAAGGAATGGTTCAGCTTATTCTCGGTCCTCCACCAATAACAAAGCAGGATGTTAGAAGATCTGGACTAAGAGGCGATCTCTTTCCTCACAAGGCAACTAGGCACATAATACCTGCCAGACCGCTTGGAATTGATGTTCCCATTGAGATCCTCCGGAACCAAGGTCTGGACCTCCGACAAGCAAACAGGCAGCTGATAGAGACACTCAAGAAGAGACAACTAGAAAGACTCGAACCCGGTTCACTAATCGAGAACAGAAGATACGAAGAGCAAGTCTTCCTATTCAAGTAAGCATGTGACCGCAATGGCGATCAAGGTAAGGTTGATCGGCGCGTTGAAAGGACTAGCAGGAAAGCCAGAAATATACATCAAACCCAAGAAGAGAACATTGACCGTGTCCGAAGCGATCTCAGAACTCTGTCGCAAGATTCCCAGCAGAGACTTCGAACGGGCCATCATTGATCCCATCTCCAAGACCATCGGGCCAAACGTAATTGTACTCGTCAACGAGAAGGACATTAGTGTCCTCAAAGGATTGGACACCCTGATCGAAAGCAATGATGCGGTCACCTTGGTTCCCGTTTCCCATGGCGGATAAAGAATGCCCTCTGAAAGAACCGATGCGAGGACTGTTAACTATTAGCCAAGAAGGAGTTCAAAGACAATAAATGTGCGAAGAAAGAAAAACTGTGCTTTCGAATAAGCAATTCCGTCCTGTTAAGTCTCAACTCAAGGGTGTGGCCGAGTGACTGTGAAGATTGGCATAGCAGGGTATGGTAGCTGGGGAAAAAGACACTTCGAGTCTTGGAAGAAGATCTCAAGTGTTAAGATCGTCGGAATCTATGATCCGGCGTACCAAGGCGAGTCATTCTTCAGAAGCTTGAAGGAGCTCATTCAAGCCTCCGAGGCCCTCGACGTAGTTGTTCCCGCACAAAGCCTTGCAGAAGTGGGAACTCAAGCAATTGAAGCAGGAAGACATGTCTTCCTAGAGAAGCCGGTCGCCACAAACATCGATGAGGCGAAACGTCTGGCAAGAGTGGCCCGGGACAACCCTAGGTGCATGACAATGGCAGGCTTCATTGAAAGGTTCAACCCTGTTTTCAGGAAACTCAACCTAATCTTCAAGGAAACTGGAAAACCGCGAACGATATTCTGTCAGCGTTCAGGAGCTCCAACCCTTATTGCAAGACAGACAGGAGTCTTGAAGGATCTGGCCATTCACGACATAGATCTCCTACGCTGGATGCTCGGCGACCCTAAATCGGTTTCAGTCCGTTCCAGTAGAAGCTTCCACTTCGGTGAACTGGAACTTTCCTTCGAGGAGACAGAAGCCCTCGTAATATCTGACTGCCTAGGTCCGAAGATACGTAGATGGATAGTGACATTCGACGATGAGACTTTATTCGCCTACTTCGAAGGAAACCAATGGAAGTTGTTTCAGAATGGAAGAGAGATTGCAGTCACTTGGGTCCCTCCTCTAGAACAGGAGCTGAGATATTTCGCAGAGTGTCTGGTAAACGGGAGACCGCCGTCCCCAAGCATAGATGACGCTACGCGAGTTCTTGAAATAATCGAGAGGGCAAAGTGAGCAGACGCGTCAGGGAACCCGTCTTGGCATATCGGCATCAAGACGTTAACCCTTTCTGAAAACCGAATGTATGATTGAGTGGCATAGTCGTTATAAGTAATCTTAGAGTAACCACGCTACCATGGTGCATGTCTTGAAGAGACACGCAGTCCTACTAGCCCAAGTGATTGTTCTCGTCACATATGCATTCTTGAGCCAAGGATGCACCTCCTCGCAAGCTATCATGGGGTGGGATGTTGTGATAAACGAGTTTGATCCCAATCCCCCTCTTGGGCCACAGTGGGTGGAACTATTCAATCCGGCGGGTGTCCCGCGAGACCTCTCACTTTGGAAGATCGTGACCCAGTCATCTTGGATAGTGCATATGTTCGTAACAGAGACCATCATAGAGGCTAAGGGATATGTCATTGTCCACTTTCCTGTCCCAATGATCGATCCTGCCGGCGACTCGATCACATTGAAGGATAGGAACGACTTGGAGATCGATAGAACACCACTACTAAGCAAACCGTTCAAAAGTGGTGACGCTTGGGCCAGAGTTCCAAATGGCGTCGATACCGATTCGATACTGGACTGGAGACTTCAATCAGCCACCAAGGGAACTTCAAACAGCCTACCTCTGCCTCCGCCGATCACTCCAACCGTCTTATGCACCCTCAGCTCATTCTCTGCGGAAATTGGATCCAGCGTAACTGTGAGAGTACTCATAGGCCCACCTCGCTCAGCACCCGTAACAATCCAAGTGAGAGCGGCTGGTGCTCCAGGTTGGAGCAACCTCACCACCGCCCCAACCGAGACCTCGGGCATCTACGAATATGCGTGGGCGCCTGAAACCTTAGGAGAGTATAGTGTGAGAGCTTACGTATATCCAAGTGACTCGTTCTCTGACATGTATTCACCTACAGTCAACTTGCTTGTGACAAAGATTCGGATGCAAATCTCCTGCTTCGCTACGAGGTACCGAATAACATTAGGCCGAGATCTCGCAACCTATGGCCATATCATTCCGGCTCTTGAAGGAGCGAACGTGACGCTCACCTATCGAAAGCCAACTGGCGCTCCAATAGTCAGATACGTGTTGACAAATGGCGAAGGACTATACAACGACACAAGTTTCACTCCTCAGGAAGCAGGATCGTGGAACGTAACGGCATCATGGGAAGGGGATGAAACCCACACATCGACACTCTCAGCCTTGACACGTTTCAATGTCGAGCCACCACCGCCGCTTCCGTTTGGAATGTGGCTTATTATCAGCATGGTCGTGAGCGTAACTGTTGCTGCAGTCCTGCTCGCAGCAGGGCTCTCAAGCAAGGTCATTCAAAAGCCTCCAAGAAGAGTGGCGCTCTGTCCTCAGTGCAGATCCGCTCTCCTCTACGTGCCCGGCACTCGAGGCTGGTACTGCCCCAGATGTAGGAGACACTTCTAGCGAGCTCTTCTAGGCAACGGAAACGCGCCGCTCATTCGTAAGTTCGCAGCTACGCCAAGGCGCTTGATCTCTTGCGATCTAGACTGAGCCATCAACGAAGGCCACTCAATTCCCTTCCTCATGCCTCGAATCCTCTGCACATCTCTTCGCATCACCTCAGATCGCGTACTAATCCATGGAAAGAGTTATGGAAGCAATTACCGAAACGCATAACCCAGACCTATCAGACTGTAGCCAAGAATCCTCGATATAGAGAGCGATGCCGACGATGGCTGAAACACGAAAGGTCGATCAGGATCTAACTGAAAAGATCTTGAAACTTAAGAACGACAGAAAGGCGCTCATACTAGCCCACAACTATCAGCGGCCAGAAGTCCAAGAGATAGCGGACTATGTCGACGACAGCGTCGGTCTCGCCAAGAGAGCTGTCGAAGCGCCTGATGCCGAAGTCATCGTACACTGCTCTGTCGACTTCATGGCTGAAACCGCAGTGATACTCAACCCGGCGAAGACAGTACTGATGCCCAGTCTCGGTGCGAGATGCCCGATGGCGGCGATGCTGCCAGCCTCTCAAATAGATCAATGGAAGAGAAAGTACCCCAAAGCACCGGTCGTACTCTACGTCAACACTCTCGCAGAGGCAAAGGCCAAATGTGACATCTGCTGCACCTCAGCTAACGTGGTAAAAGTCGTCGAGTCCCTTGACTCAGACACAGTGATCTTCGGACCAGACGCCAACCTCGCATGGTACGTTCAACAGAAAACTGGAAAGAAGCTGATCCCGATCCCGGAGAGAGGTTTCTGCCAGACGCATGTACTCTTTCTGAAGGAAGATGTCTTACTCCTGAAGGACGAGAACCCGCAGGCAGAAGTGATGGCACATCCTGAATGCACTCCCGAAGTCCAGAGCGTTGCCGACTTCATAGGATCCACTTCACAAATGTGCACACACGCAAGGAACTCCAACGCAGAAAAATTCATCGTAGCTACGGAATTGGGAATCCTGCATCGACTTGAAAGAGAGAACCTGAAGAAGACCTTCATACCTGCATATGAGGGGGCTTGGTGCGTAAACATGAAGTTGAACACGCTCCAAAGAATCTATCTGGCACTCAAAGAGGATCGCCATAAAGTTGAGGTCCCACGAGACATTGCTCGAAAGGCTAAGATCCCACTAGAACGAATGTTCGAAGTAACGAATACGAGTCTGAGCAAAAAGTAGAGTCGACAGTCAACTCGCTCAGAGCCCATATCGCAAGATACGCACTCTCTCAACTTACAACTTCCCTACAGACTCCTCAACCGCGGTGAGTATTTCACCGCCCCTAATCATTGACACAACCGTCGTGATGTCCGGAGACATCTCCCGATCCTTCGTCAACGCAGAAACTTTGCTTCTAATCTTCTCATAAGCAATGCGCGTTCCCTTACCCAGCCCATCCGCACCTCTCAGATCAAACGCCTGACTTGCACAGAGAAGCTCGATTGCAACTATTCGCTCTACATTTCGAAGTATCTCTCTAGCTTTCGTTGCGGCAGAAGCGCTCATGCTGACAAAGTCCTCAAAGTCAGCCGAGGTCGGAAGCGAGTCGACGCTTGCAGGATGAGAGAGAACCTTGTTCTCTGAAGCCAGAGAAGCCGCAACTGTCTGTGTCATCATGAACCCTGAGTTGAGACCTTCCCTGCTTGACCTGGGGACAAGAAACGCGGTCAGTCCCTCATTTGTCACAGGATTCATCAGTCTGGCAATTCTCCTCTCTGAGATGTTCCCTATCGAAGCCAACGCGATTCCAAGAATGTCCGAGGAGATAGCGATGGGTTGCCCATGGAAGTTACCCCCAGAGATACATGCTCGATCTTCAGCAAAAACAAGAGGGTTGTCGGTAGCCGAGTTTATCTCGGTCAGCAGCACCCTTCGAACGTGAGTCAGAGCATCCCTGGCAGCTCCAGCAACTTGAGGCATACATCTGATCGAGTACGAGTCATGGATTCCCTTGCCCTCTCGAAGGGACTCAGAAACCATCTGACTGCCGGAAAGAAGCTTCTTCAGGTTCCTTGCCGTCGTGATTTGCCCTTGATGAGGTCTTGCTTCATGCAGTCTTTCATCAAGAGATTCCAAATGACCATGCAACGACTCCAATGTCATGGCGCCCGCCATCTCCGCATTCGCTACCAGCCTCTCGCTGTCATACAAGGTGAGAACCGCTATCGCCGCAGAAAACTGGGTCCCATTAATCAAAGCCAGACCTTCCTTCGCTGTGAGTTCAACGGGTTCCAGCCCAGCTCTCCTCATGGCTTCTCCGCCTTCCACTACCATTCCCTGGTACTCTGCGGTCCCCTCTCCCATCAGCACGCCGGTCATATGCGCCAAAGGCGCAAGATCGCCACTGGCACCCACCGAACCCTTCTCAGGAACAAGAGGATGGACCCGTCGGTTGATCATCTCAATAAGCGTCTCCAAAGTCTCCAGCCTGACCCCTGAATATCCCTTGGCCAACATGTTCGCCCGCAGCAACATCATCGCCCTCACAGTCTCGGTATCTGAGAAGCGACCGACACCTGCTGAATGGCTTCGAATGAGATTTCTCTGAAGCTCGACTGCATCCTCAGGCGAGATACGCGTCCCAGAAAGGGCACCGAATCCCGTCGTGACTCCATAAACCGGCTTCCGTTCCTTCAGCAAACTCTCCACAACGGCTCTTGAAGCCTCAACCTTTGTCCGTGCCGCAGAGGACAGCCCAACTTCCACTTTATTCCTCGCAACCTTGACGACCTGTTCAATGGTGAGACTCTCACCATCAAGAAGGATCCTGCTCACAGCGTAACACCTTACGAGATGCTCAGAAGTAGGTGATCGACTGCGCAAATAAAAGCTACACAGAATCAGCACGAGAACCTTAAGAAACAAGCGGAGGGCTGACTGCTCAAGTCAACTTCTTTCTTTTCAACATGGGGACCTTCAAGCCTTTCTCCCGAGCAACCCTCTCCGCTTCCTGATACCCGGCATCGACATGTCGAATTATCGCGGTTCCCGGGTCAGTGGTCAGAACCTTCCCTATTCGGTCATCTGCCTCCGCCGTGCCGTCTGCGACAAGGCACATCCCTGCATGGATACTGTACCCTATACCAACCCCACCTCCATGATGAACCGAAACCCAAGAGGCTCCAGCCACAGCGTTCAGAAGAGCGTTCAAGATCGGCCAATCCGCAATGGCGTCGCTCCCATCTTTCATACCCTCTGTCTCACGGTTAGGAGACGCGACACTACCCCCATCCAAATGATCTCGACCAATCCATATCGGCCCTGAAAGCTTTCCACTTCGAACCATCTCATTCATGATCAGGCCAAATCTTGCCCTCTCCCCAAACCCAAGCCAACAAACCCGAGCCGGCAGGCCCTGAAACTTCACTTGATCGCGCGCCTTCTGTATCCAGCGACAAAGCTCCCCATTGCGAGAAAATTCTTTCAAGACAACATCGTCAAGCCTGAATATGTCATCAGGACTCCCTACAAGCGATGTCCATCTGAATGGCCCTCTCCCTTCGCAGAACATCGGCCTTATGTATCTCTGAACAAAGCCGGGAAATGCAAAGGCATTGTCGCAGCCAGCCTCCTTTGCCTGCTCTCTAAGATTGTTTCCATACTCGAAGGTTACAGCACCCTTCTCCATCATTGAGACCATTGCTTCCACTTGGCGTCGCATGCTCTCTCTTGCTCTTCTAACGTACTGCTGAGGATTCCGCTGCCTGAGATCATCCGCCTCCTCCATTGAAAGCCCAGCCGGATAGTACCCATTGAGCGGATCATGAGCAGACGTTTGATCCGTAAGTACGTCCGGAATCACTCCTCTCATTACAAGTTCACGATGAACGTCAGCTGCGTTGCCCAACAATCCTATACTCTTCGGTACACCGTCATGCTGAGCCTGTTGTGCCATATCCACCGCTTCGTCCAGGCTCTCCGTCCATGTCTGCAAGTAGCCATGTCGCATCCGCCGCTCTATGGCTCTCTTGTTGATCTCCACAACTAGGGCAACACCCTCGTTCATCGTAACTGCCAAAGGTTGAGCTCCGCCCATCTCACCGAGACCTGCAGTAAGGACAAGTCTACCTTTGAGAGTTCCGTCGAAGTGCTCCCTCGCTACGGCTGCAAGAGTTTCATATGTGCCTTGGAGAATCCCTTGCGTCCCGATGTATGCCCACGAGCCCGCGGTCATCTGACCGAACATTATCAATCCTTTCTGTTCAAGTTCAAAGAAGTAATCCCAGCTCGCCCACTTCGGCACAATCAGACTATTGGCGATCAGCACCCTAGGAGCCCAACGATTCGTCGTGAACACTCCAACCGGCTTTCCACTCTGAACAAGCAGAGTCTCATCTTCCTCAAGGTTAACAAGCGACTCCACGATTGCATCAAAACACTCCCAATCTCTGGCGGCCTTCCCTGTGCCCCCATACACAATCAAGTTCTCTGGATCCTTGGCCACTTCCGGGTCGAGGACACTGTGGAGCATCCTGAACGCGCCTTCGATCTGCCAATTCTTGCAACGCAGCTCAGGACCAGTAATGCAGCGCACCATCCTCTTTGACTCTAGCAAGACTCCTCAACCTACGTCGAATGGAGCTGCAAATAATAAGGCTTCGCCATCCTTCTCTATATCAACCACGAGAATTGTATAGGCGGTCAACGCTAACTCGGTCTCAGTTTCTTCTCTTCAAGATCCTTCCATCTTCAACGATCAGAGTGCCGTTCTTGATGACCTTCGAGACCAAGTTCACACCCAAGCGCTGTAACAGGAATCGGTAGTCTGAAACATCGAAGACGACGAGGTCCGCCTTCTTCCCAATCTCAATCGACCCAGACTCATGATCTCTCCTTAGAGCCTTCGCTGCAGTCAACGTCAATCCCTTCAAGGCCTCAACTATTGGGATCTTCATTCCATAGCACGACAGTGCCAAGACGAACTGAAGACTTTGAGTTGGACAGCTTGGGTTGAAATCCGATGCCAAAGCAAAGCGCAGGTTGTTTCCCACGATGGCAGAGGCATCTGCAAAGCGGCCCTCCATGAGCGTCAAACTCGCCGCCGGTAGGAACACGGGAATCACCTTAGCCTTTCCCAACCGTATCAAATCATCTCGAGGGGTATGTAGCAGATGGTCCGCTGAAACAGCGCTTAGCTCGATAGCCAGCCTTGAGGCACCGATGTTGGCGAACTCATCAGCGTGGATCTTTGGCAGAAGACCATACTCAAGGCCGGTGAGCAGGATTCGTCTTGCTTGCTCCACGGAGAAGACCCCCTCATCGCAAAAGACATCGCAGAACTGGGCAAGTTGGTTCTTTGCGACTTGTGGGATCATCTCTGCCGTGACAAGCTTGACGTATTTGTCAGGTACGTCCTTATACTCCGGTGGAACGGCGTGACCCCCCATGAAAGTTGGAACAAGGTCAACCGGATGTCGCCGGTCAAGATCTTTGACTGCTTCAAGTATCTTGAGTTCGTCACCAACTGTAAGCCCGTATCCGCTTTTCGCTTCCACGGTTGTCGTTCCATGAAGCATCATGTTGTCTAGCACGCGCTCGCCTTGCTCCACGAGTTTTTCCTTTGAGCTTGCCCTCGTGTCGTACATTGTCTTGAGGATCCCGCCGCCGGACTTCAGTATCTCCATGTAGCTGGCGCCGGCAATCTTCATGTCCAGCTCTCGCTCACGGGAACCAGCGAATATGAGGTGAGTATGGCAGTCGATCAGTCCGGGGGTCACTACTTGCCCAGTCACATCAACGGTTTGATTGGCTTCAAATCGCGCTCTTAGCTCCTCAGTCTTTCCGACTCCTACAATCTCTCCACGGCTGATCGCGACGGCTCCGTTTGCCACTATCATGCGATCTTGTGGTAGCTCCTCTGAGAAAGTCAATACTTGACTCGCATTCTCCAAGAGCATGTCAGCGCTGATCCGAGGCAGAGACGATCCCCTACCAGCGCTTTGTCTTTACAGCCTTCACGATCGCAGTCTCCAGAATCTTCATGTCAGTTAGATTGCTCATTCGCAGGTAGAAGCTCGCAGCGTCGATCACGGCTTTGACCGGTATCACTCCATTTATCTCTGATCCGGTGATCGGCACGTTGTATCTATCGGCCTCAAGCTTGAGGAGTTCAAAGATCCTATGAAGAGGAGTACTTTCGAAATCGTAGATACTCATTCCAATCTGGACTTCTCTCGTTTGAGGAATCTCAGCAGCCATAGCTCTGACAAAGGCTAGGCCACCCTTCTTCCCATGAAGAGCTCTGGCGATCCTCTTGCCGACTTCAAGATCTGTGGTTCCCAAATTCACATTGAACCCGACCATCACGTTACGCGCCCCCGTAATCGTTGCCCCAGCTGTCGGATGAGGCCTCGCAGGACCAAAGTCTGGCTTTCTCTCAGGCCTCCGAATCATTTCGTTCAGGCTTTCGTATTCGCCTCGCCTTATCCAATCTATGTCCCGGCGTTCCGGCGATGGAGCCGACTCGCCATAAAGGTACACAGGAACCCCCAGCTGCTCTGCCATAGCCTTTCCGTACTCTCTCGCAAGCATTATGCAATCGTTCATTGAGGCATTCTCGACTGGGACGAATGGGACTACGTCGACAGCGCCGAGCCTTGGATGCTGGCCCTTGTGCCTATTCATGTCAATCAGCCGAATCGCCCTAGCGCTAGCGTTGAGGACTGCTCGGACAACTGACTCTTTCGTTCCAACAAACGTAACGACGAGCCTGTTATAGCAGTCGTCAAATGAATGGTCAAGTAGATAGGTCGAGGGAACTCTCTCTATTTCATCTATTATCTCCTTCACAACCTCAGGATCGGAAGTACTGAAGTTGGGCACACACTCGATTGTATCCTTTAAAGGCCAGTAGGAGGACACGACAGACACCTACACAGAGTAAGAGACAGACTGGCTTTTCATGCTTGCCGTCCCGAGCACCCAGCACTCCTCACACTTCACCCGTCTTCCGCTTGAAACGATTAAATATCTTGACCGTGACTCTCCAGACGATTCATGCACAAACCTCATAGAGGACAAAAACAAGCCGCAATCAGAGGATCGTGCCTTGCTCGCTCCCCAATGGTTCACTGGATTCGACTCACTGATGCAGATCATAGACGCAACGATCGCCTTCGCGATAGGCTACTATGCGCTCCGAGGGTACAGACTCATCAAAGAAAGGACACTATTCTTTCTCCATTTCAGCTTCGTTCTGCTCGGAGTCGGACTACTTGTTGACGGAGTAGTTACAATCCCCGCATTTGCATTCCGCGGGCTACTACCAATCACAACTATCAGCTATCACCTGCGAATCATAGCAGAGATCATCGCATATGCCATGATGCTCTTCGCATACCTGAGACAGACAAGAAGCTTAATGGCCGGAGCAACCCTTGCTGCGATGGTTCTGGACTACAACCCATTCCTCGAGACAGTAGTATTCTTTCTGATCGCCTACCTAGCAGCCCAAGCCGCAATGAACTACAGCGCCAAGAAGGAGCGAAACTCGCTTCTTGTCTTCATAGGGTTCGTTCTTCTGTCAGTCAGCCACATATTCTTCATCCTACCTCCAATCGTCAGGCTATTCTTTGTAATGGCCCACGTCAGCCAACTTTTGGGATTCGTCGCTCTTCTCATAATGCTCTTGAGAGTGGCCAGGATCAAATGACGGAGAAGACAGCTAAGTATCGATCACAGATAAGGATCTTCGCAGACATACTTCATGTAATTGAGAAGGAAAGAGGAAACGCGAAGCCAACCCACATTCTTTACGGAGCCAACCTGTCACATGACAGACTCGTAAAATACCTCACTCAACTGAAAGAGTCGGGCCTTATCGAAGAAATCGGAGCTAGCGACAGAACGGCCTATTCACTCACGGACAAAGGAATAGAGTTTCTAAAAGAGTTTAGAAAAGTCTCACAGTTCGCAGAAGCCTTCGGATTCGTCATCTAACCAATAGTTCCTCGCTCAATTCCCGCCTCAAGAATGCCCAGCTCAACTACTGAAACAGTACGAAGTAAGTCACTGGATAGATCTTCCAAGATACATGCAGTAGCCCTTCTTCCGCAAGGCCATGCCGGCCAAAGAAGCCGTAAGCCAGTGATATTGTCCGAGTCAGTGGAGATGCATCACGACATCGGGCCGAGCCCTTCCGTGCAGGTCAGTCCACATCATTCCAGTATGGAGAGGGCGCGCGAGAGATTTCAACATTGCGCCATAGAGCCACACAACGACCTAGGTCTGCTTTATTCACCAAGATTTGGGAAGACACCTATTCGGTAAGAATCTTTCTGATTTCCTCAACGAACTGTTTCGCTCGCGCTAGAGACGTGGTTGCATACCCCTTCTTGACGAGGACACCTGTGTCGTACTGAAACTTGCTCCTCTTTCTCCTCTCCGACTCGAAAGCAACGATCAACTCATTTGCTTTCATCTCGATCCGTTTCATGAATTGTTCCCTGCCGACTAGCTCACCGACCACCTCTTTTGCCTCATCATATTCTACAAGCAGCTTTGCCAGCTTCTTGTTCGTTATGAAGAAGTGAATCAAGGCATCTGCAGTAACCTTGTGAACGATCTCGCCTCTTGCTTTGATGCCTTCACTCGCAAGCAAGGCGGTTGCGGCATAGAACATCGAATAATATGAGGAGACGATGACCCAGAGATAGGACTCGAACTCAGCACTCACCCTAAGCGTGTCTTTGACAGTCTTGTCATCAGAGATCTTGTACAGCAAAGCCGCGGTTTCCAGAGAAGATACAGCATTGTCCATGAAGAATCCAACAAACTTCATGACTGTGGCATCTTTGACTCTTAACAAACCGTCTGCTATGTACTGCCTAACACTGTGGTTGGCTTCTTCAATTCTCTCATCAGTTATCATGGTAACACTCTCGAGAGAAGAGCATAGAACGTCTCAGCGCCATAAGGTACGATGTGACTTTCAAGAACCTCAGTTACCACATTTGGTTTCTTTGCTATTTCTCTTGCAGACAACATAGGTACAAACTGCTCTGTTGAAAGAATGATCTCGTGAAAGCCTATTGTGCTAGTTCTCATGACTGAGGCCAATTCATTCTCCACCCGATTCTGAAACATGAGATCCGGCAATACCAAAAGTATGTCGAGATCTGATTGCGAAACTGCTTTGCCTCTAACAACTGAGCCGAAGAGAACTAGGCAGAAGAAGGGTAAGACGTTCGTGATCTTGGAGACTACGGTTGAAAGCAGCACGCGAATGCTTGGCTTGGATTCAAGAAACTCCTTTGCCCTGAGGGACTCCGTGAAAGCTAGCACCGGTATATTCTTGTCTAGTCTGAGACGACACATGTACAGATTGGCTTTTCTCTCCAGATTTAGAATACCGTTTTCGGATAGCCTCTTCACGGTGTCGTAGGTTATTCTATAGTCTTGACGAATCGCCTGCGCAAGCTTCCTGATGGTGTAGTCCTTGGTAAGATCACTGACCATGAGTTTCAGGACTGCGATAGCTGTGCTGGATAGATAGGGTGGTTTCGCCTCAGGCTTGTTGTGCATACTATGCACCTAAATGCATAACATTATGCACATAAGTGCATAATAAACCTGCCACATTCGAGACGGGGAGGTTGAAAAGCTCCGTTTTCGGCCTGAGGGAGATTACCTATCAAAGCCGAAAGATTGGTCCACATCATTCGGGTGAAAAAGGGCTATTGAGGGAATTTAAGGTTACAGACCGAACTGCTTGCGCCTTCGAGACAAGAGTATAGAATGCTTCAGTGCTATATGGCACGATTTGATTCTCAAGAACATCAGTCGCTAGGTTCGGCTTACTTGCTCTCCTTGCTTCAACAACATGGAAGCAAATTGATTCGTTGAGACCTATTCATCGAGAAGGGGCCAAGGATTTGCTTGACAGGATTCTTTAGGGATGGCTAGGCAATTGGCAAGATAGGAAAGATGGGGAGACGAGGTTCATCGTTTATTTTCTGTGGGACACTTGTTGGCTGTGAAAGAGCAAGAGGCAGTGAGGGAATTTGTCCTTGATTTCAGCAGTCCACTTCTCTATGAGTTCTCGTCGACCACGCTTGCCGGTTTTGAGTAACATGCCTACGGCGAGGGCGCCTGTGCGCACTTTCTCCAGCGCCTCAAAATTCCTGCATGTCGTATGCTCGTTGCATTCGTTGCAGTCAGATATCTTCCTTTTCGAGGCGCAGGGCCTAATCTTGCATTCGTCGTTACCGCCGCCTTTCAGACATCCTCGGCATATGGGCAGGTTTTGTATCGATGCCAGCCCTTTCATGAATTCCTTAGAATCGAAGTCTTTGGCACCCCATTCGTCCACTCCGTAGCCCTTGATGAGCCCCTCATAGCTCTTCGTCAACTCTTTCAAGGTTCCATTACCCACTATGCAACTTCCACACCAAAGGCCACAGAAAGCGATCTGATTCTTCACATTTTCAAATGCTTCAGTTTGCACTTCATGTGCCTCCAGCCAATCTCATCCTTTTGTGAGCAAGACGACAGAGGACAAAGCGAGAGGGCTAAGAATCTCTGGGATTCCAGCACTCACTGACGAATTTTTCAACTATATTCTTGGGCAGACCGATCCGAACGAGTTCTTCCTTCGCTTCGGCGATGGATTTTCCTTCGGCCTTGAACTTCGCCACTCGATTGCCAACAAATTCGTATCTCTCATGCGGATATACGACCCAGGCAGATGTTTCTCTTACGTAGAAGTCTGGCCGAAGAATGCTTTTAGGCTTGTAATGAAGAGTGGCAATCTTGACTTGCGAGGCTCCTTGGCTTAGAAGGTTTTGACGAACCGTTGTCAAGCTTTCTCCAGTATCTGCAACATCGTCAACCACTAGAACCCTCTTTCCTTCGACGCGCGTGGAGACTTGCTGGCTGATTATGGGTTTCTTTGCGGGTTCAGCCACATCCTTGTAGAATTCGACCTTTATGCTTGCCACGTACGTATTGCCTAAAAGGTCTGAGAGTATTCGTGCAGGGATCCATCCTCCTCGCGCAACGCCAACAATAATCTCAGGGTTGAATCCACTCTTCTTGATCTGGTCGGCCAACTCTATACAGCCGTTATAGATTTCGTTCCAATCGGGGACTTCGAAGCTCAAGGCTGATCCTTCCGGGCAAACTGGTTGAAGTGCGCAATGTCTTTTAAGCCATTTCATAGAGGTTTCATAAGTTTCGGCTCAGACCCAATTGACAAAACTCGGTGCGGAGACCAACTCATATGCCAATCGAGTACCTCCAAGAATACGATAGATATGTCATGATTACTGGCGTGCGTGACGTGAAGATCCTTGATTCGGGAATACTTCTCCAACAACTAAGAGGTTTTTCGATTAATGTCGAAGTTCAAATCTTAGACGTGAAGGGGACAGCGGGAAAAGATCATCTGCGCTTTGCCGTACTTAACGCCTTGAAAGGCCGAGCGCAAGGCAAGCAGATAACAGAAAGCTTTGCAGTGGAGGTTCTCCTTTATGCTTCTGCTCAAAGACAGATCAAGAATGCCATTGCTGCGCTAGGTGTCTCCCCTGATTCCAAGAGCTTGGCCGTCATAGCAATAGCCAATGACAGGCATGTGCTTGAGAGATTAGAACTCGAGCTCGCTAACATTGTAGGTGGAAAATCAGACGAATCAGTCCTTGAGGAGGGAGACGAGGCAACGATGAGAAGGATCTTCGGCATAACCGATGATCAGGTGAGGGCCTTGCTTCGAAGAGACGTAACGAGAAGAGACGCAGTAGCAAAACTGGTAATTGAGAAAATGGCCTTGCTCTCCTCACAGGTCTAAACCGATCTTTTTGCTCTCTCCACCGACAACACATCAGAAGGCGCGATAACCGAAACGCCCGTCAACTCTCCTAGAATCTCGATGAGAACTATCTTGTCAGGAGTCTCAAGATCTACTTTTCTATCGATGTTTCTCGCAACGGTTTCCACTATCTCTTCTGTGGATAACGTCGTATGCCTCTTCCTGACGGTGACCCGAAAACTCTCCTCCTTATCGATCCTATCAACCATGGTCAAGACACATTTCTCAATTTCAGCTATTTTTGAGGATACGACCCTTTCAATAGGTGAAACTTTCAAGATGTATCGGAATTTCCAGGGGCTCTCCGCGAGCTTTCTACCTAACTCTCGAATTACAGGGACCGGATCCATTTTGGTCTTTGCAACCACTAGACCTATCGCCGGTGTCCTGTCAGTCTCAGGTCCACTATCACCAAGCTCCCTCAGCAGATACCACATCTCGCTGCACGCGTTTCTCTCGTTGCCGCGAGAGGTTGACACTAGGAGGTTGAATTCGCTGAGCATCAGCTTGAGCCTCGGACCGACATAGGTCAGACCCGTGAATTTAAACCGTGCCGAGCAAGATAGCCATGAACGAGCCATGCGAGTACCAACACGAAGGCGGCGACATGGCTGGGCTGGGAAAAGAAGGAGCCTCTGCTCAACATCAAGTCGTACTAGGAGAGAATAGAACGACGGTGATAACGTAGAAAGACCGCAGAAGTTTATGGATCTATCTCAGTCTTATGGTCTCCAGATTCTGCGGTGCAAATGCCCTAAGCTTCAAGCTCTTGCTTATCGCCTGCGCCAAGTCGTCGCATTTCCTTGCCTCTCCATGGCCGACCAAAACTCGAGACGGTTTCGGAGACATCCTTTGAATGAAGTTTAGAAGCTGACGACGATCAGAGTGGCCTGAGAAACCTTCCACCGATTCTACTCGCGCATTCAGCTTGATCACTTCCATCCTTCCATTCTGATTCATTAGCGATACGTCTTTCAATCCGCCTCTAATCCTGTTGCCCAAGGTTCCCTCTATCTGGTAGCTGACAAAGACAATCGCGTTTCTTTCGTCCGATGCGAGCTGCTTGAAGTAATCCACTGCGGGTCCGCCCTCAAGCATGCCAGAAGTTGCAAGGACTATGGAAGGGCCGCCCTCGACTATTTCTCCTCGAGTGCTAGGATCTGTCACAGTAACAAAGTAGTCTGACTGGAAGGGATTGACATCGTGATGGAGAATTTGATCTCTGATCTCTCTTGCGAGATACTCAGGAAAGGCTGTGTGGATCGCCGTCGCTTCGGAGATCATTCCTTCAATGTATATCGGGAGCTCCTTGAGGCGGCCAGACTTCATGTAATTGTCGAGGACAAGCATCACCTCCTGAGCTCGTCCGACTGCGGGAACAGGAAGCAGAGCCTTTCCTCCCTTCTCAACGGTCTCATTGATGATTTGCACGAGCCTTTCCTCTACTCCTTCCCGCTCCGACATGACATCTTCAGGCGCCCCGTACGTGCTCTCAGTAATCAAAGTTTCAGCTCTAGGGAAGGTTGAGGCTGCGGACTCAAGCAGCATCGTCTTCCCGAATTTGTAGTCGCCCGTGTAGACAATGTTATGGAGACCTTCTCCGATGTGTAGGTGAATTATCGATGAGCCAAGAATGTGCCCCGCATTATGAAGAGTGAGCTTGATGTCAGGCGCAACGTCAGTAACGACCCCATACTTCAGAAGAATAGTGTGCATAACGAGTTCTCGCACATCTTTCTGGTCGAACGGCGCAAATGCCCCCTCCCTACTCGCAACGTCCAAGTAATCAAGCTGAAGCAGAGTCATCATTGTGGCAGTGGGCTCGGAGCAGTAGATCGGACCGTCATATCCGTACTTGCAAAGGAACGGAGTCAGCCCGCAATGGTCAAGGTGGGCGTGAGAGATTATTACCGCGTCAAGTTTGTCTAGGTCAAACTCTTCGACATCGATGCGCGGAAATGATTGAGTCGACCTCTGGGCGCCAGGATTGATGCCACAGTCCAATAGAACGGAACTCTCGTCGGCCTGGATAAGGACGGCAGATCTACCCACTTCTCTGAAGCCGCCAAGAGTGGTCATCCTTACGTTGCTGGCCCGCGCCAGCGTAGGCCTGAATACCCTCTCGCCCACATCGCGCAGAATTCTACTTCTATCTTCACTTTCCGAGTGCAGAATGTGTCTCATACTGGCGATTATCTTGGAGGGAAGCGGAGGAGCGCGAAGCACTCTGGGTCGCCAACTTGTCGCCCTGACCATTGACTGAAGGGTTGCACCGTCCTTGCCAATGGCAAGGCCAGGTTTCTTAGCCTCGACCACCACTTCTCCAAGGCTAGGATCGAAAGTGACATTCGTGACTTCGGCTTCTACAGGAATTATCTCCTTTATTCTCTTTTCAGCCTCAGCCTCTGGAACTCTGATAGAGGGATCGGATCGAATCACGATTCGCTTGTGAAGCAGATTGACAATGTCCGTAACTACGTAGCTCTGCTCTTGAAGAAGAACCACATTCTTCACATAGATCGCGAGCCTTGGACCTTCAAACTCGATCCTAGTTATCTCTGCTTCCCGTGGCATATGCTCAAGGATAGTCTGCCTAATCTTCACGTGAGCGTTCTCAGTAGCTCTCGACAATGCATTTACTCCTGCAACAGTGAAACGGTATTCCAGTCTTCACGCGTTCGCGAGAACAGTCTTCTTCTCATCTTCCCGCAGTTCTCTATAACCTTCTCGAGTAACTACGGCGACATCAAAGCTGTCTCCACTGGCAGAATCTCGCTTCATAGCAGAATCTATGGCTCTGACAACTATGGGCAGAGCCTCTTTCTCACTCATATCTTCCTTGAACTCACTCTCAAGCACTCCGTACGCCACGGGAGAACCAGACCCAGTTGAGACGCATTTCTCCTCGGTCAGACTCCCAAGAGGATCAACGGCAAATATGTACGCACCCGTGTCGTCTATGCCTCCCACTATTGCTTGGAGAAGCAGAGGCGCGATCCTCGACGAGAAAAGCAGGTTTGCCAAGAGTCTAGCTGCAGCCCTCACCGGCATGGGTCTTCCATTCTCGTACTTGAATAGACTAGCATTTGCCTTGAGAATCTCAACGACGGCTTGTGCATCTCCCACCGCTCCCGCGATTGTCATTGCCAAGTGATCATCTACCTTCAAAACCTTCTTCGCTCGCTTGTGAGCAACAAAGTAACCCATCGTAGCGCGCGTATCCGTTGCAAAGATGACTCCGTCTCGGCAGACCACACCTATGGTAGTCGTTCCCTTCAGAACGTACTTCGGGATTTTGTCGAACTCCGGAACACGCATTGCAAGACCCTCGAAAAGCCCTTACGGAAATCCAACAAGCGCATGCTAGAATCTAGCGCTTTCGGGGACTAACGTTATCTTCTCTGATTTTAAGGTTTCTGTTAGAATAATCGAGGTTAATTGAAGACGCAAGAAGCATGAATATTCTAGTACACAAGCGAAACGATCATGCAGATGTCATTCCGGTTTAGGAGAACTCTCAACTGTCTGCTGTTGCGATTGCGTCTCCGCGGCGACAGGTTCCTTTCGCTCTATCACCTCGAGAAATGACACCTGACGAATCTCCGGATAGTACTTTAGTATGTCTGCCGCCACAGCTTGCTTCAACACCTGCAACCCCTCAAGAAAGAACCCTTCCTCAGGAATCTCCACAGTCAGCTTTCCTTCGAGCAGTCTTGTGTCGAACTTCTCTGCTTCCAGACTCGCTATTCTTCGATGCAGGATTGCTCTGATCTTTTCTTCGAAGGATTCCAGAACCTTCTCGACCGTAACATCATAGTTCAGCGTCTTCCCTGAAAGTTGATGATTATAGTCCAATTGGACTCTACCTGCTCCAACAGCTCTGACAATCGCGGGCTTCCCCTCAAGGTGAACCGCCATTCCCGGAAGTGGTGTGATACCTTCAGCACGAAATCGTCTGAGCGGCACGAGCCTCATCTTGGAAGGGTCGCGGAGGCCGTAACCTTTCTCGGGGGGAACCTCGATTGTTGCGGCTTGTCCAACTTCCATCCCAGCAAGACTCTCATCGAGTCCCTTCGGAACCCATCCTTCTCCTACGATCACAAACATAGGTTCGTAAGTCGAGCCTTCCTTGTATAGGCCACTCTCTCTCGCAGTCTTCTCTAGAGTAGTCTCCACGATCTCTCCACTTTCTTTGACCTTGCAGGTTAAGCTCGTTAGAATGAAATCGCCGTTCTTGATGGCCATGCTATAGGACCTTCTGACGCAAAGTGAATCGGTTAGGTTGTCAGCCCGTCCTTATATACTCTTTCGAGTTGAGAGAGAATTCTTGCGGATAGATGCTAGAACTCCTGAAGCTCTATCTTCACTGGCCTGTCTAGGGAGATCGAAGCATAACCTCCGTGCGCAGCAGCGCCCACGTTTACCACCGGCACCTGTCCCACCCAATCGACACCTCGGGCTTCATGTATGTGTCCACAAATCACCAACATAGGCTTTCTTTCCTCTATGAAACTGCGCACCGCCTCGCTCCCTACATGTCTCGTTCCACCAGCCAAATCCACCTTCGTGCCCTTTGGAGGGCAATGAGAGACAAGGACCACATCCTGAGAAGGACGGGGCTGAGCTAATTGAGCCAAGACTTGACTAGCCTCAGCCTCTACAAACTCGAACGGGGTCCTGAATAGGCTCGTCACAGACCCTCCTAAGCCTACAAACAACACCTGGTCATGGGCAATTGCCTTTGAATGAAGACAGACAATGCGCTCGGTGTCTCTCCAATCGGCAAGTGACGGCTCATCCATGTTTCCCGGAACGAAGAAAACTTTCTGAACTGACTTGGAGAGTTCCTCAAGGATTCGTTCAGCAAGCCGCATATCCCGGTTAGCCAAATCACCCGCGACCACAACCAAGCCCGGATGCTCAAGCGAAACCAGATGTGAGGCCCGCCTTGCTGACTCGATGTTGCCATGGAAATCGGCAAATCCGAAGATCTTCACCTTGGTTCAGCTCCCAGTCGATCTCGTCTGCCTAGGCCGATGACAGTCCATCTGTACCATCGATGACACTGTCTACGAGTCAAGATGTTGAAGCACTTCCCGTTTCTGACAAACGTACCTCTCACACCTTTAAATATCTGCGCAAAGACTCATTCAAGCCGGTCTGAATGTGCCTTGCAATTCCAGCTCAGATACTAGAAATCACTGGAGACAGAGCGATCGCAGACTTCGGCGGCGTAAAGCGCGAGATCATGGTCAGCTTACTGGAAAACGTGAAGGTCGGTGACTATGTGATCGTCCACACAGGCTTCGCCATAGAAACCTTGAACGAACAAGAGGCTCTTGAAACCCTGAAAGTCTGGAAGGAACTCCTAGAGAAAAGCTGACAAGTTCGCGAGGACACACAATGATAACCAAGAGAATGCGCATCTGCGGCCAGTTACTAGCTACTGCGATCATCTTTATCGTTATCCTTTACATAGTCAGGTATCCCTATGAGACAACCTTCGGAGAACGCTTCGTTCGAGATCAGATTCCTCTCATATTCCCTTTCTATGTCATCCAGAGCTTCAAGCCAATTACCCTCTTAGTGATCTTTGGATTCGCTTTGTGGACGATCGTGCTGGAAAGCGAGAGGGTTGCTAAATGGATGTCGAAACCTCTGACCCAAGTTTTCTTGGCGACCTGCGGCTTCATCGCCATGTATGAGAGCACATGGAACTTTCTCGCATGGTTCATGGCATGGATGCTGCAAGGCGGATCAATCGACGTACTTGCAAACACAACGCATGAGCATGCAGGGATCCCCGTCAACTTCAACTTCGCGACGAAGATCTGGTTTCTCACAGCCGCATGTTTTCTGTACGCGTTATGGAGAGCACGCACTTCTAAGTAGAGGATGCCGCATTTCTTCACGTGGACCTGTCTGGGCGCACTCTATCTTGGCTCTTCGGAGTTCTCATCGAAATGTAGCATGCGCCCTCTCTACTCACGGCGCAAGGACCGACAGGGTGGGCAGGAGTGCATACCTTGTTGAATAACGGGCATTGCCCGGGATAGAGCAGACCTCGAAGAACCTCGCCGCATCGGCATCCTGCCGGAACCTGATACGCTATTTGACGCCTCAGATCGAACTTCCTGAAGGCATCGTACTGAGATAGCTCTTCTCTCAACCTGAAGGCCGATCCCCTGATCGTACCGATCCCCCGCCACTCCGAGTCACAAATGTTGAATGCCTTGGCCATGACTTCCTTCGCTCTGATGTTCCCCGAAGACCTCACCGACCTAGTGTACTCATTCTGAACCTGCGCATGGCCTTCATTCACCTGCCTTATGATCATGGCTACTGCGATTAGGACATCTATGGGCTCGAACCCAGCTATGATCTGAGGAACCTTGTACTCTTCAGAAATGGGCTCGTAAGGACTGCTCCCGATTATTGTTGAGACATGACCTGGACAGATGAAACCGTTGATCCTGATCTCTCCCATCTTGAGAAGATGCTCCATTGCTGGAGGAATGAGGCGGTGGCTGCATATGACGCTGAAATTGCCCGGACACCCATCTAGAAGCTCGGCCGCGGTCGTCGGCGCAGTCGTCTCAAATCCTATGGCAAAATGAACATACTCATTGCTCGGGTCACTTCTCGCAAGAGAGACTACGTCATGTATGCTGTACACAACCCGAACATTTCCTCCCTTCGCCCTGATCTCAGCCAAAGAGCAAGCACTGCTAGGAACCCTAAGCATGTCGCCAAAGGTTGTCACAATCGTCTGAGGGCGTTGCGAGAGTTCAACTGCGGCATCGATCTCTTCAGGGCTAGTTACGCAGACCGGGCAACCCGGACCAGACCGCACCTCAACATTTGAAGGAAGAAGGCTTCTAAGCCCGTGCTCTACGATGGTGGCCTCGTGGTTCGGCTGGCTGAGAATCGAGGTTCTCAGTCATGTGCCGCACACGTGCATTATCAGATAGTCTCTGTCCCTTGCTAGTTCACGTATGTGCCTTGATAGTTTGATTGCGAGGGACCGATCCCTGTATCCAGATGTGATCATGCTTCTTCCGTGATCTGCGAGAGTTTCGAGAAGATAAACATTCCCAGTTGAAGCTCCGCGATAGACAAGGCCACAAGCTCGACTCTTTCCAGTGCTCTATATCGGCTGACGATCAGAGAGAGGATAAGACATCCTCAAGAGCCTTTAGCATCAGGTCGATGTCAGCCATTTCAATGTATCCCATATTGCCAGCTCTGAAGGTTTTCTTCTTGAGCGCACCATACCCTTTGGCGAGTTCAAACCCCTTCTCTCGCATCTTATCATAAACAATGGAGCCGTCGACTTCTTCAGGGGTATTGATGCAGTTCACGGTGGGGCTCTCATAACCTGGCCTCGGAAAGGTTGAGAGACCCAGCCTTTCAATTCCCGTTCTTATCCGCAGGTTTCGCTCTCTGTAGAGATCGAAGTACCATCTCTTGCCTCCTCGCTTCTCGATCATCTTCAGAGCAGTGCTCAACCCTGCGATCTGAGGTATCGCCGGAGTCACTGGAGTGCCTACTCCCTGCTTCTGATCCTCCTCCCAAACTTTGAAGTCGAAGTACCAGCCCTTGTTCACAGCCGTCTCCGAAACCTTCAAAGCCCTTTCGCTGACGCTCCCTATGCCCAAGCCCGGAGGGACACCGAAACACTTCTGCGAGCTTGAGAAGCAGACATCGATGCCCCACTCGTCAACCTTAATCTCGGTGCCCCCCATGGAGCTGACGGCGTCGACGAAGATCAACTTATCATAAGCTTTCACGATGGCAACTAGCTCCTTCAACGGATTGATAAGACCGGCGCTGGTCTCATTGTGGGTGATGGCTACAGCCTCTGCTTCAGGATGCCTCTTCAAAAGGTCGTCGAGCTCGTTGGGCAGAATCGGTTCACCGAGTGGAGGCTCCAGTTTCACAACAGCCCTCCCGTTGGCAACCGCCACCTCGCTAAAGCGCTCTCCGAAGCTACCATTGATGCAGCAGACCATGGTCTTTCGCACACAGTTTCTGACGGATGCTTCCATGAATCCTGAGCCCGTGCTGGAGAACAGGAAGACCTGGTTCTGAGTCTCCAGAAAAGTCTGCAGCAGCTTAACGGTCTCATAGTGCAGAGAGAAGTACTCTTTGCTCCTGTGGCTATACATCTGCTGCCCCATCGCCTCAAGCACTTCAGGATAGCAGGCGACTGGGCCGACGGTGAACAGCTTCAAATTGACCCACTCTGTTTCATGACCCATGACTCTGCAAATAAATGATTTGATGAACCGAACGCAAATTCTCTAACCACGCGGGCTTGTTGGTTTGTCGAATCTAAGCCCGACCGAGATCTCTAATAAGCCTCCTCTTGGTTCTTTGTCTTGAGACCGCTATGAAGATCATCGGCCTCCTTTCCGACTTTGGGCTTCGAGATTCATACGTGGCTGAGATGAAGGCAGTAATACTCTCCATATGCCCCAAAGCAAGGTTGCTAGATATCAGTCACGAAATCAGAAAGTTCGATGTTCGGATGGGTGCATTCGTACTTGCTTCAGCAGCAAGATCATTTCCTGACGGATCGATCTACCTTGCAGTCGTCGACCCTGGAGTCGGATCGGAGCGTAGGCCTCTGATCGTACAGTCGGACAGATCACTCTATGTCGGGCCAGACAACGGCCTGTTGATCCTGTCTGCGGCCCGAGAAGGTTTACAATGCGTCTACTGCATCGAGGATCAGAAGTATCTCAGAGATGCCACATCGGCAACGTTCCATGGCAGAGATCTCTTCGCCCATGTAGTCGGAGACTTGGCGAACGGAGTTTCGCCCCTTGACATTGGATTCGAGGTCAAGGACTATGTGAAACCAGAGTTTCATCGACCTGCCATCACCAGAGATTCCATAGACTGCGAGGTTCTCCATGTTGACGACTTTGGCAACGTCGTGACAAATGTCAATGCATCTAGTATCGAGAAGAGGAAACTCGCCCTTGGAAGCATCTTGATTCTTACAGCAGGACGGAAGCGGCTGAAACTCGTGTTTGCCAGAACCTACAATGAAATTCCTGAGAAGGCTCTCGGATGCCTAATTGGAAGTCACGGCTTTCTGGAGATAGCGATGAGGATGAGGAATGCTTCGAAGGTGATTCGCGTCACAACTGGCTCTAAACTGAGAATAAGAGTGTCAGATCCTGTCTGAGCCCCTGAGATACTGCAATCTTTCCGTCCCCTTGATCTCTATGATAAAGACGGCGACTGATCGCGGAACTAGAGGGGACCAGTCCTCATTGCCGAGCATGCGTCTGCGTATCTCCGTGGCAGAATATGTCTCTCGATTGAAGTATGGTATCGGCTCCACTTTGAATCCTGCCTCTCGAAAAAGCGTCACGGTCAAGGGCTCATTTGAGAAGACTATCTGAAACGAAGGCGTGAGGGAGGTCAAATGTGCCACCCAAAGCTTGTGGATGTTGACATCAGGAATTGGAACCAGCAAATAGTCATCGGAGGAGATTTCGGCTTCATGCAAGGCAAGCCTAGACATGGTCATGCGTTCACCGGCAGTGAAGGGGTTTTCCAGCGTGTGGCTGTATTGTGCACTCCCAATAGCTATGATCACAGTGTCAACTTTCTTGAGGATATGTTTGATGGCCTCTAGGTGACCAAGGTGAAAGGGCTGGAACCTACCTACATATAGCCCAGTCTCAGCCATACTCCATTGCCCCAACAGTCCATGAGTAATGACTTGAAGCTGATATTTACGATTGTGCTATCTTTGATGCGGGTCCCAGACAGATAGCTTTGAGATCCTTCCTCTCACAAACGATATGCCTTCTCTTTCCATTAGGTTCTCTCTTCAGCCTAGGTTTCGACCGAGACGGCAACTAGGCTTTTAGGCTTCCTTCCAATCTTCAACTGTTTGCGGACGCGAGGAGAAGAGATATTGAAGTTGCTGGGAGTACTGAGCCTCATTCGACCTGTCAACGCTGTGATAGCGTTCCTCGCCGTGATAGCTGGTGCGGCTACGGTTAGCAGAACGTTCCTGCGTCTTGAGGTTCTTCTTGGAGCTGTCTCCGCATCACTTATCCTGATGAGTGGAAATGCGGTGAACGATGTTTTTGACATCGAAGCCGACAAGGTGAACAGGCCGCAGCGACCACTTCCTCGAGGAGACCTCTCGGTCAGGCAAGCTCTTGCCGTATCGTTGATGCTTACAGGTCTGGCTCTCATTCTCGCTCTTTTTGTGAACCTTAGATGTTTTCTTGTGGCCTTGTCTTACGCTGTGATGTTCTTTGCCTACGCCGCGTGGCTGAAGCCAACTGGATTACTTGGAAACATTGTCGTAAGCTCCGGAACGGGGATGAGCTTCATCTTCGGCGGCTTGACTATTGACTGGTTTCTTCCCCTCACGGTAATCTTCGCCATCTGCGCGTTCATACTGAACCTTGGAAGGGAGATCGTGAAGGGAGCGGAAGACCTAGAGGGCGATAGAGTAAGGAACTGCAAGACTATCGCTATGAGGCACGGGGCGCATGCGGCTGGCTTGGCGGTCGTAGTATTGTACGTTGCTTTGCTTCCCCTGAGCCTAATGCCCTCTCTTCTAGGCTATGTAGGGCCAGCCTATCTAGCGTCGATTCTTGTGGCTGACATTGTTGTTCTCTTTGTCGTCCGAGAATCTGCTGTGCTGAAAGCCAAGAAGGCTCCCCGAGTCAGCCAGTTGATCAAGTTCTCAATGGCACTGGGAATAGCTGCCTTCTTCGTGGGCGCGGTTACGCGATAGGGCTCTACCCATAATCGAGAGTCTGCTTGTACCTCTTAATATCGGAGTAGACCACGTTTCCCACAATTATCGTTGCGTACTTCGCCATCTGCCTTGCTCTATCTTTGCTGTCAATTCCTCCTCCATAAAAGAGATGCGCGTTCGAGATGCTTCGCCTGACAGCCTCCACAAGTTCTGGATTACCGTAGGTTCCGCTGTACTCAAGGTATACTATGGGGAAATGCATGTATCGGTCAGCGCAGATGGCGTAGCTGACTGCTTCGTCTATTGATAGGTTTGTCTTCGCCTTAGTAGTTATGCCCACAGCCGACTTGGGATTCAAGACTATGTACGCTTCACCCTGAATCTTATCCCACGGAAGAGAGCCGTATTTCGACATTAGGCTTCTGATCCACTCTGCATGAAGACCGATCATCCATCTCGGGTCGACGCTGTTGATTATTGAAGGAATGAAGAGATAGTCTACGTCTTCAAAGACAACGTTTGCCGGATGCGACGGCTCTTGAATCTTCACGATATCGTAAGGTCTCAGGCGTTTCAGTAGGTCAAGTACTCTTTCCCTGGTAACACCCAGCGTCCCACCAACTAGAAGCGCATCCGTCCCACCAGTCGCAACTATCTTCAAGTCTTCATCAGATATCTTTCTAGCAGGGTCCAACTTAGTTACGTGCTTCCACTTACGCCACATCGATCTCACCAGCCAAGTAAGGCATGAATAGCTTCACGCGCTATCTGCGCTTCATTACCTGCCATTTGAGTTTGAGACTTTTCTTTACCTAGTTTAGTATGTTTAAAGGGTTCGTAGGGCACAACTCCCGTTCGGCACGGGCAACTCCGAGGAGAGGCTTCATGATCGAAGTTGACGGCTCCATGCTCGAGGGAGGAGGCCAATTGCTGCGAGTTTCAGTCGCACTTTCCGCCGTCACCGGGACGCCGATCAGAGTATTCAACATTCGAGCGAAACGTTCGAATCCTGGTCTTCGGCCACAGCACCTGAAAGCGGTCGAGGCCGTCGCCAAGCTCGTGGGCGCAAGGACAAGTGGACTCAGTGTGGGTTCAAAGGAGATAGAATTCGTTCCAACCCGTGCGGAAGCAAAAGATCTTGAGATAGATGTGGGAACCGCGGGATCTGTAGGTTTGGTCCTTCAGGCCATGATGCCCGCAATGGCCTTCGCAACGGAACCCATGACGATTGTGATCAAGGGCGGAACGAACAATCCCATGGCCCCGCCTATAGACTTCTTGGAAAGAGTTCTCTTCCCTGCGCTGCGGATTTTGGGCGTATCAGCCTCGTTAGAACTTGTCAGGCGCGGGTTCTATCCCCGTGGGCAAGGATTAGTCAAAGTGAGGATGCGACCAGTGACAGGTGTATCCCCGCTGGTTCTCACGAAGCCTGGAGAGGTGAGAAGAATATCGGGGTTGGCCTATAGTTCTAGGCTTCCTGATCATGTTGTGAATAGAATGGTATCAGCGTCCAAGCTCATGCTTCGCAAAGCAGGATACTCTGACATCTCAATCATACAAGAAATACTGCAACAAGGCGATCCGCGATGTGCAGTTGACCCTGGATGCGGCATAATCCTCGTCTCAGAGCTTTCATCCGGAGGCATTATCGCAGGGGACTCACTCGGAGAACGTGGCAAGCCTGCAGAGGAAGTCGGCACAGAGGCTGCTCAAGGGCTGATTGAGCAACTGGAGCGTCGTGCACCAGTGGACAGACATTTGGGAGATCAGCTGGCAGTTTGGATGGGATTGGCAAAAGGAACATCTGTGATAAGGGTTTGTGAGCTTACCTTGCACACGTTGACCTGTGTCGAGGTGATTCAAAAGATCGTAGGCGCCAAGTTTACGGTTGACGGAGAGAGAGGCGAGCTGGCAACGATTACTTGCCAAGGTATCAGCCTAGAGAACAAGTCTCTTAGAGAAGCCTAGCACGCCATCCCTCTCTTCTGCCACAATATCCTCTGCGACACAATATTCATGACTACAGTAACTCTATGAAAGGGAATTGTTGTCTCATCCCCTTTCTCGTCTCGATAAGTGAACGAGGACTTCCCAATGTGCCCAATCTTTGTCAACGGTATAGTCCTAGTGTCTCCTGCACTTCCTCGATGAATGAAAGTGAGGACATAGTCTTCTGCTCTTTCGCGTTTATCCCAGAAGATCTTGTTGAGAATACTCTTAAGAGGGTGCAAAAGCTTCTGCCAACAGAGCCCATCTCCGGCTCAGACTAAGATAAGCTCTATGCCTGTACCGGAAACGCAGCCACGTGTTTATTTTGCACGAAGCAGAATGGGGTTAGTCGTTAGATCTTGACGGAGGCCGAAGAATGGATACCATGAGAAATCCGGCGTACAACAGGGTAGTCGCGATGGCGGAAGATATCAAGGCTATGAGAATAAGAGGTGCAGGCGAGATAGCAAGGTCAGCCGTAGAAGCACTACTGCTTACGGCGCAGAATTCGACGGCGAACAATCCAAGAGAGCTTGTTGAAGAGATAGAAACCGCCGCTAGGTTGATGGTGAGGACGAGACCCACAGCGGTTTCACTGCCGAATGGTATCCGCTACGTCATCCACAGAGTCCGGGAAAGTGAACGTTCCGGAGTCGACGTAAGATTGCTCAGGGAAGTTACGATCAAGGCGTGTCGGGAGTTCATTGAGAACTCAAGGACAGCTATTGATAGGATTGGCGAGATCGGCGCTAAGAGGATTCGGGATGGAGATGTTTTGATGACACATTGCCATAGCTTGGCTGTTCTCAAGATAATCGAAACAGCATGGAGACAGGGTAAGAAGGTCAAGGTCTATGCGACTGAGACGAGGCCTAGGTTTCAAGGAAGAACTACAGCTGAGAAGCTTGCTCAAATGGGCATCCCGGTTACCCTGATTGCCGACTCAGCCGTCAGGTACTTCATAAATGAAGTCGATCGCGTGATCGTTGGCGCTGACGCGGTGAGCGCCAACGGCGCTGTCGTGAACAAGATAGGAACCAGCCTTATGGCCTTGGCTGCAAGAGAGGCTAGGACACTCTTCTTCGTGGCAGCTGAAAGCTACAAGTTCAGCCCGGAAACCATGTTCGGAGAGCTGGTCAAGATCGAGGAGCGGGACGCCTCCGAGCTGATTCCGCCCTCAGAGCTGAAATATCATAATATCTCTGTCGCAAATCCGTCATTCGACGTGACTCCGCCTGAATACATTGATCTGATCATAACGGAAAGAGGGATAATACCTCCTCAAGGCGCCATCTTCCTTATCCAAGAAGTCTTTGGAGTGACGACCGCTGAAGAACTTGAGGAATTTCAAACCTATGAACTGCGTGAGGAGGACCAATTTGACACTTAGGGGAAACATCTTCTATTCTAGACTCGAAGAGATAGATCTTGAATGATCTGTCATTGCGGATTACTATGTGGAAAGCCCTCTCGCAGTTTCATAGGTAGGCGACCGACGCTTAGTTGCAGAAGATATTAGTAGCTGGGTACGCCGAAACTCATGATGAGTTGGAGATGGCTCTGAAGCATTGGGAACACTAATGCTTGAAGGAAGGCTGATCACACTAAGTATAAATTGCCCATCATTGTAGACGTGACTCGGCTGGTGTTGTCATGAGAGAAGAGATGCCTTACATACCAGGCGCAACAACAGTAGGCGTCGTCTGCAAAGACGGCGTTGTCCTTGCATCGGAGAGACGGTTCTCATATGGTTACTTCGTGATGAGCAAGACAGTGAAGAAGATCTTCAAGGTAACTGACAGGATTGGCGCAGCTTGCGCCGGACTCGTCTCCGATATGCAAATGGTCGTCAGAGAGCTGGGAGCGTATGTCATGCTGTATTCGTATGAAAGAGACCGCTCCGCGTCTGTGAAGACCGCCGCGAAAGTCTTGGGCAATCTCCTCTTCGAGAGGCGAATGTTTCCGCTTCTTACACAGACAATCGTTGGAGGGATCGACGAGGAAGGACCGAGTCTGTACGTTCTCGACCCGATTGGATCAGTGATCCAAGACAAGTATGCGTCAGTGGGAACAGGAGCCGAGATAGCAATGGGCCTACTTGAATCTGAATACAAGGAAGACCTGTCAACGGAAGAAGCGAAGAAGCTCGTGATGAGGGCGGTGAAGACGGCGATCGCGAGAGACATCGGCAGTGGAGAAGGACTAGATCTCCTGACGATAACCAAGGACGGCTTAAAAGAAGAGTCTGTGAAGCTCGCCTAAGGACTGAAGACGACCAGTCTATCCTGACGGTAGCAACCAAGTCTGGGTTAGCTGACACGTACGGCTGATTGGTGTTCCCCATGCTCAAGCTTAAGCTGTTCGTACAGCCGAACTGCCCTAAATGTCCCGCTGCAAAGGCTGTTGCCGAAGAGGTGAAGAAACGAAGAAAAGATGTGGAACTGAGTATTCTTGACATATCCGATCGCGAGAACTATTTCAGTGCTCTAATGTTACAGATCTCTTCAACACCTGCTTTTGCCATCGGGGAGAAGACCCTCTTCGTGGGCGAGGTCCCAACAATGGAAGAACTCAACCGGAAAATAGATGAATATTCAGCTTAGACCGCAGAGACCAAGACTGGGTAAACGTCTTGCCGATCCCAGATGAACTGATTCGCGTATTTCGAAGACAGAAGTATCAGATTGTGGGAAAGCACAGCGCTGTCAAAACTTGCTACTGGACTAGGCAAGCACTCAATACCGCTGAAGAAAGACATTGTTACAAGCAACGGTTCTACGGAATCAGAAGCCTAAGATGCCTCCAGATGACCCCGAGCCTTGGAAGATGCCTTCAAGCATGCCTATTCTGCTGGAGAGCGATGAGCACAGATCTGGGAATTCAGTGGAATCAAACGGTCTTCCCAGCCGACGAAGCAGAAAATCCTTCCGTTATCGTTGAAGAGTCTGTCAAGGCTCAACGAAGAGCTTTGATCGGGTTCAAAGGTAGCGGCAAGGTTGACAAATCACTTTTGAACCTTGCATTGAATCCCATCCATGCCGCGATAAGTCTTGAGGGCGAGGTTACCCTTTACCCCAGAATCGGAGACCTGATTGAAGAATACTTTGCTCATGGATTTGCGACCGCTCTGCTAGTTACGAACGGTTTGCTTCCAGAGGTCCTAACCCGAATTGGAAGAGAACCTTCGCAATTGTACGTCAGCGTTTGCGCTCCGGACGAGGAGACCTATGGATCCGTGTGTCGACCACTCGTTTCAGATGGGTGGGTGAGATTGAATAAGACCCTTGAGTACCTCAACAGCTTCTCGTGTCCGACTGTCATCAGGATGACTTTGGCGAAAGAAGTGAACCTGAAGAATCCGGAGGGTTACGTTAAGCTGATAGACAAGGCAAATCCCACCTACCTCGAGCCGAAGGCAGCCATGGCCGTAGGGTACTTCACTAGGCGCCTTCCTCGAGAAGCAATGCCTTTTCACAAGGATATTCGAGAGTTTGCAGAAAGACTTGCAGCCCTGACAAGCTATGAGATCATCGATGAAGCTGAACCTTCCGGAGTAGTTCTACTTAGCCGATCGGGAAAATCGAAGAAATTGACAAGTTGACGAATTCAATGCGCGCCTGCATGAGTTCTGCAATCTCAGAAAGCTGCACCACTGTGCGCACAATCATGACATCGTGAAAATCTTAAGTCTTCAGATATGTAGGCAACAGAGGTGACTCATCAATGAAAATTGTAGGCATTGTCGGTAGCCCCAGACATGGGGGCAACACTGAGACCCTTACTCGCATTGCTCTTGGAGAGATACAGAAGGAAGGCCTTGACACGGAACTCGTCAGTCTTGCAGGGAAGAAGATAGAGCCTTGCGATGGCTGCGGCGCTTGCCGTACTGCAGGGAAATGTCACATCAAAGATGACTTCGAATCCATCTACGCCAAGATGGACGAGGCCGACGGCATAATTCTAGCCACCCCTGTCTACTTTGGTGCCGCCACGCCTCAAATGACCAGTCTTATCAGCAGATGCTATGCCTACCGAGGAGTGAGACGCCCTTTCGAGAATAAGGTCGGTGGACCGATCGTTGTGGCCAGGCGCGCCGGTCACAACTTCACTTTCGCTCAACTCATGTTTTTCTTCATGATCTCCGGAATGATTGTTCCAGGGTCGACATATTGGAACATCGCCTTCGGCCGTGAGAAGGGAGACGTCGTCAAGGACGAAGAAGGCATCAATACGATCAGGCACTTCGGGCGTAAGATCGCATGGCTTATCAAGAAGATCAAGTCCTAGAGTCAAACACCTTGAACCGGTGAAGAAGACCGTTCTGGTTTTGTTCGGAATCCTGAGATAGCTTTCGCATGTTAATGGTCGATGAAGATGGACTCCATGATCCAAACGAGTCTCTTCAAATCAACCTTCATTGGTAGCCGGTAATCGGCGTATCTCGAGTCTCTGTCCAGCAGGATATTACGGTCGTAGTAACTATGAGGGCCTTCAGACGGGCGTAGGTTTAAACCAGAGATAGACGACCACGGCAGCGTTGAGGACATAGGCGCAGCATGGCCAGGTGGACGGAGATCGTCCCCCTGATAGCCGCAGGAAGGCTGGCAACACATGCCTCATATTCCAACCTTTCCCAAATTCAGACCTATTGAGCTGGAAGACAAGGCGCTCCTGCTAGGATACTTGGAGGCTGCGCAGCCGCAGATCTCTGAGTATGCGTTCACGAATCTCTACGTTTGGAGAAAATCTGATCGAACCCTCCTGTCGAAGCGAGGCGACGTTCTATTGGTCAAGGTGCTTAAGTGCCCTGACGAGCGCGAGGTGTTGCTGCCGCCTTTGGGGTCTAAGGAACTCCGGGCAACCGTCCCGGAACTTATCGAAGATATGAGCAAGGAGGAAAAACTTCCTCCAATCTACGGAGTGTCGAAGGATCAAGCTGAGGCATTAGCCAAGATCGGCTTCTCAGCTAAGCTCGACAGAGATAACTCAGACTACGTCTATCTTGTCAAGGATCTCATTGAACTTCCGGGCACGAAGTTCCACTCGAAGCGTCAGGCCATAAAGCGGTGCCTCTCCGAGCACAAGTGCGAGTATGTTCCGATCACGCCTGACATAGTTGAGCTCTGCCTCCAACTTCAGGAAGAATGGTGTAACCTAGCGAACTGCAATGAGTCTCAAGGGTTGAGAGAGGAGGATCAGGCGATCAAGGAGACCTTCCTCCACTATGATCATTTGAGTGTCTTCGGGGCGGCTGTGAGCGCAGATGGAGGGATACAGGCTTTCACTGTGGGAGAAAAACTGAGCAACGACACGGCTGTGATACACTTCGAGAAGGCAAACCCCAAGATACGAGGCCTATACCAGCTGATAAACCAGTGGTTCTGCAAGAACGCTCTTGCCGGTTACAAGTACGTCAACAGAGAACAGGATCTTGGAGAGCCGGGGATACGACGAGCAAAGGAAGGGTACCATCCACATCATATGGTCGAGAAGTACGTTGCTGAACTGACTTGAGTCGGCGACCATAGGCAAGGAACAGGCTTGCAGAAGCTCTTCTCTCATGTCTCAAGCAGGCTTCGAGCTTAAAGGAAGCTTATGTCTCTGACGCCTTCGAGGAAGTCGTTTGGGCTTAGTCGCCATGCTTTGATGTTGAATTCCCCTCTTGTTTGTGCAAGCTCTCTGACGAATGCTCCTGCTTCTTGCTTCTTCCACCATTTCTCGCCAAATTGCTCAGCTAGTCGTTTTCGGATTGTGTCAACTCGAACTGCTGCTATCACGTAGCTTGGTGAGTACATGTCGTAGTTGGGCATTACGTGATGGAGTACCCAGTAGTATCCTGGAACTTCTATGAAGAATCGTTTCGTGAGTTCCTGCCATCTCTTTGCAGCCTGTTCAACGCTATAGTGGTTTTTCCAAAACTCCATCTTCATGATTCCATTTGCGGCGTAGAACGTTAGGAATGCGAGATCCATGAAATGCCTCCTGTCCAGTATGTCTAGGACAGCGTCATCCTGCAACCCGAGATCGTCCCTGAGAAACTCCGGCGTATCTAGCATGCTTTCATTCAGCATGCTGAAGGTTTCGGCCACGCTCCGTGGGATTATGTATCGCTTCCATACGGGATCGTTGGGGTCTGCGCTTACGCCGTGTATTCCGTGGCCGAATTCGTGGAAGACCGATCCAAAGTCTGAGAAGGGTGAAACCCTTCTATAGACGACGCGGACATCGTTTGGAATCTGAATCCCGAAGCAAAATGCGCTCGGACTCTTCTTCTCTCTATCTTCATCATCAACCTTGACTTTGTCCGCGTCGAATCCCCATCCGATGAGGAAGCTCCGGACTCTCTCAAGGGGAGAGAGTCCTTCGAAGTACCCAGAGAGAGGTCGAAATATCCTTCCGTTCCATGTGTAGTAATCGTCAAAGTACTCCAACCTGCTCTTGCCGAGAATCTTAGGTGCGTAATGCTCAGCAGCTTTCAGAAAGGGCTCTCTCGCACCGTCACCGAGCCGCATCAAGAAGTCTCGCAGTTCATCGAAGGTCATCTGTTCGAACTCAAGGTAGCTGTCCAAGGGCGTCATATGATATTCCGCATAGACATCTCGGGAGATAGCCATGCGCTTTTCCACAAGATCTGCAATGCTCGGAGCCCTCGAAATGAAGTCGTCGAAGATCTCCTTTCTCTTGTTGAAATCCTCTGTTGTGGAGTTGAATTGTCGCCAGCTTCCCCAATTCAGTTTTCTGCCGGCTACATCGTATTTATCGCTCGAGATCTTCGCCATCCTTGTTTCCTCAAATTCCAGTTCAACATCGAGCCTCCTTGCAGCTGCTATCGTGGCGATCGACTCCAGGTACATGCTTCGAGGCTTAGAGAAGTCCTTCAAGAACTCCCGACATATCACGGTCAGTTGTTCTGACAGGCTTTTCATCAGGTCCTTGTCAAACGGCAGTCCAGCCCTCTGGTTGTAGCGTTGCTCGGACAGTTGCACTGTGAACTTCTCGTAGCGAGACATCAATTCTGTTAACTGCACCATCGGCGGTTCACCAAGTGAAGCTTGGGTCCTTCTTCCTAAAGCTGTTTTCTCCTTGAAGACAAACTGAGAAACGGTAGGTTATCTGCTGACGAGTGTAAGTCTCTGATTGCCTTTTCGTGTCCTGTGCTCGGGCCCGGTCGTCATTCAGCTCCGCCCTCAAGCCGTTCACTTGAGGAGGTTGTACATCAAGGAGGCCTTGATAACAGAGGTTTGAGTGACGAGTCCAAGCAGCCTTGAGTCGCCGTCCACTACGGGAATTCTCTGAATCCCTGTCTTAATCATCTGCTCAACTATCCAACGCAGCGGGGTCGTCTCATTCGCCTTGACCAGAGAGCGAGTCATCAGATCAGATACCATGAGGTCTGAGACATCTGAGCCTGCAAGGTCTATGTCCCTCTGGGTGATTATCCCAACCAAGACCCGCTTGTCGTCCACGACTGGAAGTGCGCCGATGTTGTGTCGAAGCATCATCAGGCGGGCGAAGGCAACCTTTCTATCCGCCGAAACTGTATGAACGTCTTTGATCATGACATCTCTAGCAAGAATCTCAGCCATTCCGGATCCCGTCTAGATGACTATTCAGATCCAACTAAAAGTCTGTTGGTAGGCCAACCACAATGGCGGGGTGGGACGGATAGTTTTCGCACCTAAGTAGCTATGGATACTCTTGTCATGGTGGTGAAGCTAGTTGAGCAGCGCCATTCCGACTCGAACGAGATCTGTCATCCCGACTCGCTACGGAAGAGCTGTCGCTCCTGAAAATGCTTGCGATCAACGGCAAGTACAAGCGCGAGGAAGAAACTGAGTCATCCTTCTAGAAGACATTCCGATTTGTGAAACTCGGGAAGGATATAAATCCGGTTCGCGCGTCTCCTTTCTCGATCCAAGCTCTCCAAGAGCCCTAGTAGTACAAGAGCAATCCGCCCGATGAGTGTCCATATGGTGTTGCTTTTGTACTACTGACAGGGAAGCAGGGAGGCAGGATGCGGCCGAAATGAGCAAGAGGTGTGATGTTATTGTGGTAGGGGCAGGACCGGCGGGCCTAGCTGCGGGGCTTCACTCCGCGCTTTTCGGATTGCGTACGTTGGTCATAGATGCCGGTGAGAAGCCGGGTGGAATGGCCAGTAGGGCTCGTTGTTTAGAGAACTACCCGGGGTTCAAGAGGGTTTCTGGACAGAGGCTTATGGAGAAGATGACTGTTCAGGCTGAGGAGGCCGGCGTCCAACTTCGTGCTTCAGAGGAAGTTGTGGATCTTTCGTTAGGTGGTGACAGGAAGGTTGCGAAGACCAAGCTGGGCACCTATTCTGGCGGGGTCTTGATACTGGCTACTGGAGATGGTATGAAGGGGCTTGGAATGAAGGAGGAGACATGGATTGGCGCAGGCGTAGCCTACTGCGCGGAGTGTGGTGCTCCTTTCTTCAAAGGAAGAGATATCATCGTTGTCGGAGGATCATCGGAGGCAGTGGACGAGGCTCTACGCCTGGCCGAGATTGCTAAGAAGGTGCGTCTGGTCAATCACGCAAACGCGATACCAGTCAGCGAGCGAATCCGGAGAAAGCTGAAAGGAAATGGAGTACGCCTGATAGAGGATCATATGGGAACAGAAGTCAAAGGCAAGCCACCGTTCAAGCAACTTGTTCTGCGTCATTTGGGAGATTCAACAACAAGGGAGTTGCGGACGAATATCGTCCTTGTCGTTGGTGGCGTTAAGCCGTTCGTCTCCGTCTTGCGGAAGGCCGGCATTAGAACTCACAGGCTAGGTTGTGTCGTTATGGATGAGTTTGGAAGAACCAATATTAGAGGCGTTTTTGCGGCCGGTGCCTGTGCCTCGACTGTCAAGGATTTGGTACCTGCATGTGTCGGTGACGGCACCAATGTCGCAAACAGTGCGCGTCTGTTCCTGAAGTACGAACTTTAGGCGCTGTTGATGTCAGAGTGCACGATAACTGTCTGACGACAGCAAGACAAATGTAATGGTGGGCCGGATCGTATTCAATTAATAAATTAAGTGAATCCTCCCCACGCAGCGTTCTCATGCACCTTCCGCACTTCATCACTCAACCCTTCTTTAGTTGTGATGTGTACATATCCTCAGTCAGACTGGCCGCCTCACGAGTAGGTGAAATTGCCTCTCCTAATCTTCTTGAAAGACAACCAAATCTCGCCTTCGACCGCCTAGGATATTGGATTTGATTTCATCTTGGATGAGAGATTGGAACTGACAAGGCCGACTCTTGGGCGCGTCATTTAATGATCAGAGGATCTTTGGCAAGGTCAGAAACCATTGGCCTGAGCACTCGCTCTGATTGTCTCAATAGGTCACGGGTCTAAGCTTAAAGAGCAAGATCGCGACTACGTATGCCGGTTTGCTTGAGAACAGCTACGGCTGAGCGTCTTCGTCGAAATCGCGGTAGGCCTAGCTCTCCTTGGCACTCCGTGGCGGATATGGTCTCATTCGCCTATCTCGCCAGAATCTCCGGAAAGTATGGAATAGACATGAGCAAGTTCTTCGAATGCATTGACAATGCGCGGATGCGAAGGGAATCCTCGTTCGACGACGTGTCGATCAAACGACGTCTGACCGTAGAAGATGGTTATGTTTTCCTAATAACGAAGAATCAGAGATTTGTTGCGCAACTGAAGCTCACCCGGCAGGTGTTGGAATATCTGCCTAAAGCCGATATCACCCGTTTTCTGGTTGAGAATCCCCAAGCCACTGAACAAGCCAAACTGAGATCCGGTGATCTAAAGATCAAGGATCTAAGTTCTAATGTCAAATGCTTCAATCTAAGAGCGAAGGTCACTGAGAAGTCAATACCTAAGACCGTTTTTTCAAGGTTCGGTGAGGCTCTTCTTCTTTCGACAGCCACGATCAGCGACGGGAGTGGCAAAATTAGACTACCCCTTTGGAATGACCAAGTCGACACGGTCTCGGTCGGAGACTTGCTGCATATTGAGAATGCGCAACTAAAGAGATTCCGAGGAGAACTCCAAGTCAGAGTAGGCAAATTCTCTGAACTTCGAGTGATCAAAAACGAATAGATATCTGCATACTGGTCTCAATTAGTAACGTCTCATGACTTGCATACGCATCCTCATGGCGATTGAGAATGGCTGTCTTCGAATGCCAACAATGCGGAGAGTGTTGCATAATTCTATGGGGGTCATTTGAAGCGACGCGTGAGGACATAATTCGTTGGAGGGCAGAGGGAAGAGGCGACATCTTAGGACACATCCGGATTGTAAATGACCAAGGCAATGTTTCAGGCATCTTTGCGTCGAGGAGTTGTCCGTTCCTGTTCAAGAATACGGCGCAGAATAGGTACATATGTATGATACATAACACCAAGCCTGAGCATTGCAGAAACTATCCCAACGATGACGCATGCCTCAACTTCAGAAACGACGATTCGGAAAAAGGAGACAACAGCTGTGACTAGGGTCAGCACAGATTGCGCGTAGCCTTATTCAGCTGCTGCGAAAGGCATTATTGACGGTGATGCAGCCATCAATCATACCTCTGGAGACCAACATTAGTTCCCGTTGTCACTAGCCGTAGGCAAGGTATCTATCGAAGGTTCCGGGCCTCTGCTTCTTCAATCGTAACGACCTCTGTTGCGGTTTTCGTCGTAGGTAGATGACGCTCACGGTGGTTCTATGTCCTTGAACTTGACAGTTCCCCGTGAGCTGAATCTGATTGTGAATCTACGAGGTCTTTCGTCTTCAGGTAAACGATAAGTCCCATCTGCTTCCCACATGTCCGCCAGTTGGCGAATTCTTCGAAATTCAACTGCATGTTTCTTGGGACAAATCTTTTGGGTCATCTTGAGAACCTTCTCTCTGATCTCTTGTTCATTTATACCTGATCTTCCGAAACTTCGGATAGTACGTCCTCCTCCATCATCACCATTGGACATTGTTGACGCGTAAACCCTCCTGTTAAAGGCGGGCTTATCTCGCCGAACACCCCATTGGGTCGAGTCTCCCAAGCATTGGATGGGGCGTCGGAATACGCAAACTATATGCTCATAAGATTGGAAAACGATGTCTGGTTTGGTGTCTGGTTCGGGACGGTTTAGCCGAAAGGCCTGGAAGCAGAGGAGAAAGAGAGAGAAAAAAGAAGATAAAGAGATCGATAAGCACAGCTAGCCCATTCTAGGCATGGTTGAGGGGCCCCGTTATCAGGCTCTGAATTCATTGTTAAGATCCCTTAGAACAGGTCCGGCGATGAGATAGATGAAGAGCACGTGTCTGCACTACAGATGCATCAAATGCTGCTTGAATACCAAAATGCCGCTGAGCAGTTCAGATATCGGGCGGATAAGAGGCCTTGGCTTTTCCGACGACTTCTTTGTCGTCAAGAGGAATGGGGAGCGACGGCTCAGGAATTCGATGGGAAGATGCGTCTTCCACAACGGTCAGCTATGCACCATCTACATTGATCGGCCTGAGGGTTGTCGGATCTACCCAGTCATTTTCGACGTATACAAGGGGAAAGCGGTTCTCAATGGTGACTGCCCGCATCGCGGAAAATGTCAAGTTACACCAAGCATTTCACGTGAAGTCACCAAACTTGTTCGAATATTGAATGGAGAAAGAAATAGACGTCTCAGATCGAGGGAACGCTGAGCTTCGAGAGAGATCTATCGTAGCCGCGAGTGTCGTGTAATGAACTCCTACCTGTATCGAGGGCGCACATGATGAGGGACAGACATTGCAAGACGCAGGCCGTTCGATTGATTCGTGAAGGAAGGCCAGAGGACGCCCTAGCACTCTTGGCTGAAGAGTATGGAGTAAGGCCACCGAAGCTAATGATCGGGACCGTAAAGGGTCGTCGTAGAGTCGCAGGATGCTACGTCGCAAAGGAGGAGACGATCTACTTATCAAATGCAGAGATGATGTCCAATCCATACGTTGTGCTGCACGAGTTCTACCATCACTTGCGATCGATAGAGGGAAAGTTCAGCGGATCAGAGAAACATGCGGAAAAGTTTGCAAGAGAAGTTCTGGAGTATCACAGTTCTCGAAAATACAGGAAGGCCAAGGGGACAGTCGCTTCGAACATTTGAGCCACGGCAAAGGCGTCACATTCTACGGAATTGATTACGGCTAACTTGATGACGAGTGGGCCGGATCGGATTCGAACCGATGACCTTCGGCGTGTAAGGCCGACGTTCTTGCTAAGTTTCGACTTTCTAGCCAGCTGAACTACCGGCCCAGTGAAGTGCCCTAAAGATACCCGAGGCAAGCCATAACGATTATGCTTGTTCGACTTCAACCGCGCACATTAAACAATGCCTTTGGTAGGCTTTCACGGGTTGACGATCTGAACTGACTGTCCTGTAACATCCTTTATGGATTCCTCGATCCCGGCCCTGATATGTGTAAGTCTCTTTGTTAGCTCATCCTTTCTCGCTTGAAGAGAGGAAAGCGCTCGATCAAGCCTTTCAACCGTTTCCCTGGCCTCTACGCGCTTCGATTCTATTTCTTCACGTCTGAGGTGGAGAGAGCGTAGCTCCCCGGATTGAGATGCTGCCTCATATGCACGTATAGCTTCCACATACTTCATACCAAGCGCTTCGAGATAGACCTCATCCCTAATCCGAGATATGCTCTTCAAAGCTGCCCGAACTCGTGAATCCTTCAGGTCAAGAAGGTTCTTTTCCAAGATTGGTTGAAGTCCGTTGAGTGACGACCTTAATTCTGAATAGTTCACCTTAGAGCTACAGAGCTTCTCAATAGGATCTTCGACGTATTCTGCCAGAACAGAGGCAGCCATCGGATCAAGCTTCTGCTTCTCTCGCTCTGATAGCTTTAGAAGCTTTTCCACCGGTTTTTCTAGAGGGCGGAATAGGCCAACAACGTCCTCTCGCGCCTTTTCCACTGCGGATTCAAGCTTAGAAAGCTCTAGGAACTTCTGCGAGCTCTCCAGTTGCTTTCTCTCCTCGGCCAGTCCTTCAACAGTGGCTTGGAGGTTTTCTCTTTGGCTTCTGGTCCGAGCGATCTCATCCTCAAGACGTACAATCTCTTCAGAAATCGTCTTGAGTGTCTCAATCTCTCTCAGAAGAGTCTCATATTTCCTGACCGTCCTGTATTTTCGATCCACATGCTCCTCAAGCATTCTGCCCTGAATGCGTATGTCAGACAAGCCGAGCTCCATTTTCCTTACGTTCTCCCTGTATCGCTGATCCAATTTCCTAATCCATATCGACCCGGCGTAGATCAGCCCCCTATGGAACCTTTTGATGCTAGTAAGGAGCTGTAACAAATTCTCATACGTGATCAGCTCGGGAGGTTTGACCTCGTCCACAAGGCCGATTATTCTTGCACCGAACTTCCTTGCAATCTCAACCTTCGAGCTCTCCACGGAGCTGACGGCCTCTGACGAGCCCTCCTCGGAGAGGCTAGTGGCAATCTTCCGAATGTTGCCAAGAGCGTCCGTGATCTTTGAGACTAGATACGTTGCCTTGTCTCTTGTCGGTCTTATCTCCTTGCCGACTTGGGACTCCAGCCATTCAGCAAGATCGCCGATCTTCACTACGCTCAAGCTGTTCAGCTTCTCCGAGACCGTCGCTCAAGTCTTTGAGAATAACTATCGCTCAGCTTGCTTTTGAGCGGTTCGCCATGTTCACGGGAGTTGGGATGAAAGACGAACAATCTGGCCGCCTTTAGATGAGGACCGAGCTTAGGCACAAGGCCTTTGCCATCCGTTCCTAGTTTGCAGATCAGACTGTGTGTGCCCAAGGAGAGATTCTCCACCGCTGCGAAATCCCTTTCGAGGCTGGCTCGTTTCACTGCGCTTCGTACCTCTGAGTCTAAGACATCTTGGGCCGTTATTCGGTCGAGAGGAAGTTGGCTCCATTCCTTAAGCATGTTCCATTGTCTATCAGACAACTCAGCATGTAGACGACGGTTGTCTTCGTCACACGAGATTATCCTCAGTTCCAGCGGAAAGTCTTCAAAGAAGCCGTATCTTGCAACCATACCGCGCAAAGAGACGTCGCGGCCATCAAGGAGCTGAGCCCTCAGTCTATCGGCTCCAAGCGTTACCTGAAAGGGTGAGGAAGATTCTAACCCAACATCCATCAGCAAAGCATCGTCTTGATCCGGAGGCCTCTGGACGAATCCTCTACGTATCGGCTTGTCTAGCAACTCGACGTGATCTCGTGGAGCGAGTCCAAATGACCGACGCAGAATCTCCGTGAAAGCTTCCTCGTCTTCTCCTGAGATTTGGAGCCTCGGCAAACGACTCTTCGTTAGCCCCTTCACCTTGATGTCTACACCTAGTCCAGACGAAATGCCCCGAAGGCTCGCCTCCAGCTCGCTTAGGAACTTCCTATCTCTTCCCTGCGGGATCTTTTCCGTGAGGACTAATTCCATGACTGACGCCTCCAGTCAGCTCCATGATCTCCTTATGGAGATGCCTAAGACGTGTTATGGCCGGGTGCTCGGATCCGAGATCTTCTGCCAAGACTTCCAGGGCTTTCTTGAATGGGACACGGGCACTTCCGCTTGCCAGCTTGTCAGCATAGCAGACCAGCTTCTCTTCAATGGTTGATGGAAGAAGGTCAATCGGCGGAAGGCCAAGAACGATTGCCTCTTTACGAGGTATTCCGGCTCCCACATGGTCTCGAACGAGGCTGACCAACCTGTCGGGGTAGCCCATCTTCCTTAGGATCTTGGCGCCAACCGACCCGTGCTTAACGCTGTGAGTTACTGACCTACCGATGTCGTGAAGAAGAGCGCCGATTTCAACTAGATGAACGTCCACCTTGATCTTGGGATTGATGGAAGACACGATCTCTCCCGCTATGTCGGCTACTAGGATGCTATGCTTGACGATGTCGCTTGAACAGCCAACCTTTCTGAGGGTTTCCAAAGCCTCTGCTCGCGAAGGGAGGCTACTCACTGAGTTCATCCTCAAGCTTCTTGATGATGTCAGAGAGCTTCTCGATGATCTTCGAGTTGTCAACGCCTGTAAGGTGGCCACTGCATTTTGAGCATCGAAAAGCTGTCTCCATAGCCTCCTCAAACGTAAGACGGACATCAGGACACTTCTCACATACGAAAAAGCTATGGGAGCGCTCATGCTCCAATCGTGATTTCAGTTTCTCAAGCGTTCTTCTCTTACGACTTCTTATAAAAGCGTCCACTTGATCCGGCTGCAGCCTCCAAAGAAATGTATACCAGCCTGTCTGCTCGTTTCGAATCCTCGTAGAGGAAACCAAGGCATGATCATAGAGCTTGTATAGGATCTTTCTTACAGTGTTCAGACGGATACCGGTCTCTGTTGCGATTGTATCGTCAGACGCTTCTTTCAGCTTACCCAGAACCTCAACAACCTTAACAGCGTCTTCACCGCCAAAGAACCTTGCCACCTTTATGAGTTCCTCGTCCATGAAAGCCAAAGGACCCGGATCTCCCGGAGAGGCGTTCTACAATGCTATATGGCGATCTCAACATTAATGCCTTTTCGACAACAATCAAGCGGCATCATTGGTTAGGCGACGGATCGAGATCGATTTTGGCCAAATGTTTCCCTCTAGGTGAGTGAAGTACTTCGATCCTTGCGTGTTCAAACTTCTTTGATAGCTCACTCCCTTCAAATAGTCGATCGAGAAAGACTGCCAGAGCAGCCACCTCGGAGTGTGGCTGTCCGCCAATGGCAATGTTGTAGTCAGAGAATTCCTTTGAAAAGAATTCAGAAGGGACTTTCTGGCTTCCAACCATGACCATGATATCACGCTGTGTGGATCGGATCTCTTGCATCACGTCTGTATCAGCAATGTTCTGACCATACATGGTTAGGTGAACTACGATCCCTCCTTTCTCCTTCCATTTCGTGACAGCCTTCTTCCATGGAACACCCATTTCAAAAGGAAAGAGGCCACCCCAGTCAGCTGTCACCTCCTCTATCTTTGCCTTGACGCTTTTGTCTTCTACATCAGCAAGGATGAAGCCTGAAGCACCTAGAGCGCGTGCTGTCAAGGCAGCATGCGTCGTCACTCTCAGGTCTCTAGGCCGATGACCCCACCTTAGGACAACTACCCTCAAAGCTCAGACCGCTTCAAACAAGCTCATTGGCTCTTGACTTTCTGCTTCACTCTTACTACGTCGCCTAAGGTGAGACCCGGGGCCGCAACTGTATCTGTTGACGTTGGAACCTCAACTCTGGGGGTAAGGAGAACAATCCTAAGGGAATGTTCAAGTTCATGGCAAAGCCTCATATCTGGAACTATCTTCCCGGACTCAGCTTTCTGGATTATCGAAAGCCTTTCCTTCACTCGTGTGGCTAGGTCTTGCTGGGTAAGTCCCATCCTTTCTCTGGCTTCGCGTATTTTCGTTCCATAGCCCTCGACGACTTCGAACTCGTCAAGATCTTGGCGAGTAACCGACCGCGTCGGCCGCGGAGAATATCGGACCGCTGAGGCCCGTTGCGAAACGCGCCGTGGAGGAGGTTCAACATAGGGCTTTCCAAGTTTAGCGCATCTATGACATACGACGACTCTAGCTCCTTCAATGATCACCTTCATGGGACTCCCCAGTATTGTCTCTCCACATACGTCGCAGTTCAACGCCTCCACCACATTTTGGTAGCGAATGGGACCTATTTGGTCTTGACGGCATCGCTGACATGAAACGAGGTTTGTCCAGTAGAGAACCTACAGCCTTCTTAGCTGCAGCATTTCCGCGATATTTGCCTTCGGATCAATCCTAGGGGCGATGTGGCCTGAACCCGACGTGAGGAGAGTTGTGACTCCGGGTCCGTGCCCTGCCACTATGCAGTCGCTGTGGGCAACTATGCCCACGGAAACAGCGCCTTCTTTGTATATTCTACCAAAGGAGTGGTCTGCATCCATTATTGCCACGAGGTCTCCGAGTCTCAGGTCTTCCAGACCGTACTTCTTCTTTGACGCATCGTCGAATAGCTGAATGTCATAATCCCCTGAGTACACTTGACTCGCGCCCAGGCCAGATCCCATGACGTGAGCTGGCACTTTGTGCGTTACTGGAACCTCAAGTTTGCCGTCGACGATGTTTGGGTTCATTGACTCAAGGAACCTTGGATCGGTGTTCATGACTTTCACGTCCGGCAGGTCTAGCAGCTTCAAGCCGACACCGAACGCCCTGATCAATATCTTGTCTTGGAGCATCAGCTTATCCAAGGTTTCTGGTGGGAAATCAGCGAGAATATGCTCGATGCCTCCGTGTTTTCCTGTTACCGTTCCCTTCGAGCCTTTGGCGTCTCCCGCTGCAACAACTGCCTCATTTCCTACACACGTCAATATGTTCAATGCCGCATTCGGTCCCTCTGGGAAGCGTTCATCCTTCTCCTTGTTCTCGATGCTCACCCCAGGCTCGACGTGATCCGCTTCCCATCCAGAAGCAGGATCGCCAACTCGAACATTGTACGTTATTCCCCCTACCCCCGGCAAGACTACTGGCCTTCCGTCAGACGAGATCTTGTACGCACTCTTCGACACTATGGGGCTGACGACTTCGCCCATAACAGATATCTTGACTAACTTGTCTACGTTCGTGCGTATCTTCATCACCATCAACTTCCGGAAGCAGACTATAGCAGCAGAGTATTGATTTGACGGTTTCGATAAGCAATCTTTCGACTAGGATTCGGAACTTCCATGTCTGACTTTCACCGCTACACCGCGCCTGAAAGAAAGCATCTCCTCTCCACTGAGAAACGCTCTTCCCGTGGCCACCAGATCGTTCTTCTCATTGACCACAATTACCTCATCTTCCGGACGAATGGTCGGGCTCGCGTGTCGAACATGTTTGGCAAACGCGTTTCTCCCGCACTTTATGAAATCTGAGACATCTGTTTGAACAACTACGATGTTCTTGAAGCAATCGCCTCTCATCAGAAGTCTTGCGCCTTCAAGCGATAACGCAAGCATTCCGTCAGTCGGACGCAGAGTAGCGAGGAGCTTACCGTCACGGTACAGATGTCTCATCCTTCCTGTTCGGGGAGAGTGAACAACTATTGTCTTCCCTGTGAAGAGAGCTTCGCCCACTCCTCTGCCGAGCTGGTAGTTTGCTATTCCCCTTAGTTTGACTAGCTCTCCCGCTGTAGCTTTTCTCACGTTGAATCCTCGTGTGGAACGGCTTTTAGGCACTGTCTGATCTGCCCACTTGTTGTGGAAGCTCCAGTCTCCACAAGAGACTAGTCGAGGATTAGAGCATAAAGTCATTTCTGCTAGCATTTAAGAAGCTTCGTTTCAGAGTATGGTAAAGGTTTGATCGAACTATGGTCAAGAAGAGACTTCCTGTTGCAGACGACATCAAGCAATTCAAGTTCGTCTCAGATCCTCAAGTCTCTCCAGACGGAAGGAGCGTTCTATTCGTCGTGACTCAGGCGATTGATGAGGGAAAGAACGGAGATTACGCAAGCAACATCTGGAGGTTCTCCAAAGGGAAGATCAGACAGTTAACCTTCAGGGAAGGAAGGAACACAAACGCTCGATCGTCCCCTGACGGAAAGACAATCTTGTTTATATCATCAAGAAAGACCGATGAGAAGAGCTACACGCGACTCATGACGATGCCTTCAGATGGGGGAGAGGCTAGAACCATTCTGGAACTCGAGAAAGGAAAGGTTGAGGGAAGGATCACTGATCCAAGATGGACCCCTGACGGCAAAAGGATTCTGTTCCTCTCTGACATGAAGAAGAGGGAGAAAGATGAAAGCGATGTCAAGGTCGTCACAAGAATCGTGTACCGACTGAACGCAGAGGGATATTTCCACGACAAGAGAACTCACCTCTACTCCATCAAGAGAAACGGCGGCAAGCCCACTCAGCTGACGCAGGGAGAGTATGACGTTCAAGGCTACTCCATCTCTCATGATGGAAGCAAAGTAGCCTTCATCGCCAACATGACTGAGGAAGCAGACTACACGCTTGTGAGAGACATCCACGTAATGCCTGCGGCTGGCGGAGAGTCTGTCAAGATTACGGAGAGTAAAGGTCCGATACAGGCGTTGAGTTGGTCTCCGGACGGAAAGAGAATCGCGTATCGAGGACATAACCTGCGCAGGAGACTAGCAACTAATACAGGAATCTGGGTCGTAGCCTCAGAAGGAGGTCCTTCGGTCGAAATAACAGGAAAGCTTGACAGAAGCCTTGGAAATCACCTGAACTCGGATTCTCGAATGGTCTCGCCTGATCCCAGCCCCATGTGGGACGCAGACGGTAAATGGCTCTACTTTCTGGCTACGGATGGAGGCACATGCAATCTGTACAAAGGGGACACAGAGGGCAGCGTTGTGAAGCCGATCACAGAGGGTGAGAAAAGCGTTGAGGGATTCAGCCTATCAAGAGATGGAAGCGCCCTAGCCTATACCTCTATGGACGCGTTGAACCTTGCCGAACTGTACGTGAGAGACGAAAAGGGTGAGAGAAAGGTCGCAAACTTCAATGACGACATCCTGTCCAAGCTCAAGTTGAGCGATCCGGAGAGGTTCAGCTTCAAGGCTAGCGACGGCGTCGAAGTCGAAGGGTGGATGATGAAGCCTCACGACTATGAAAAGGCACGAGTTCCTACAGTCGTCGAGGTACATGGAGGCCCAAGGACCGCGTACGGTCACTGCTTCATGTTGGAGTTCCAGCTACTGGCTGCCAACGGGTTCGCTGTATTATTCACAAATCCTAGAGGCAGTGCGGCCTATGGTGAAGAATTCGCAGCTGCGATACCGAAGAACTATGGGGACCGAGACTACAAAGACATCATGGAATCCGTGGATCACCTAATCAGCATTGGCATCGCGGATAAGGATCGCCTCGGAGTAACTGGAGGATCATATGGAGGGTTCATGACGAACTGGGTCGTTGGACATACAGATAGGTTCAAGGCTGCTGTGACTCAGCGGTCAATAAGCAATTGGTACAGTTTCTTCGGATCCAGTGATATTGGCTACTATTTTGCCGATGAGGAGGTTGGAGGCGTACCGTGGGCGAATCTTCAACACTATGTTGAGAACTCTCCGATAACCTACGTAGACAAAGTGAAGACCCCTCTTCTGATAATTCACTCTGAAGAAGACTTTCGCTGTCCGATCGAGCAAGGAGAACAGCTCTTCGTAGCTCTAAAGAAGCTTCGAAAGGAAACGATGATGGTCAGATTTCCTGGAGAGAACCACGAACTCTCTCGAAGCGGCAAGCCTAGACATAGGATAGAAAGGCTGAACCACATAGTGAACTGGTTCAAGAAACATCTCTGAGAGAGCCAACTTAGAACCTGAGTTGTATTCATTAGGTGGCACACCGAGAATTACAGTGTTCTGAGGAGAGGGAGATACGATGGCATACAAGGCCCTACGTGCGGCAAGAGGAGGAATCCCGGCCGGAAGGGATGCGATGAGGGCGATGCAGAAGATGGGAATGCAGGTCAAGGAGATTGAGGGCGCGAGAGAAGTGGTTATCATAACTAACGACAAGAGAATAGTCATAGAGGAGCCTAGCGTGGCCGCGGTTACGCTTCAAGGTCAACAGATCTATCAGATAACGGGCGGCACACAGAAAGAGGAGCCGCTGACCAAGGTTGAGACGGTGTCAGAGGAAGATGCTCGACTGGTTTCAGAGCAGGCCGGCGTCGGCATAGAGGAAGCAAAGAAAGCCCTCGAATCCACAGAGGGAGACTTGGCAAGAGCCATAGTACAACTCAAGAAAAGACTATAGAGCTTGTGTCACGTTTTCTTCATGGTTCTCTGCCCACTCGAATACAATGTCAAAGCTCCAAAGCCCAAGAAGCCAGTCATCACCTTGTCCAGATGGAAGAGAAACGCGACATGAAGATCAAACAGTTTAATTAGACATCAAGACATCATAGCCAGAAAAGCCTGAAAGACGCAGTCTCAGAAAACGAGATGGACCAAATGTCCTTCAGAAGCACAAACCCTCAACTGCGAATGGTGGTATCTGAACTTAGAAGGATTTCGAGAAAGAACAAGGCAGCGATATGGGAAAAGGTAGCCGAGTTCCTCTGCAAACCAAGAAGATCAAGAATAGAGATCAATGTCGGACAGATCGAAAGACACGCCGCGAAAGGAGATGTGATTGCAGTCCCGGGCAGGGTCTTGGGGTCAGGCACTATAGAAAGCAAAGTCACTATTGCTGCCCATAGATTCACGAATCAAGCCAAGCAGAAGATTGAGAAAGCCGGGGGAAAGTGCCTTTCACTCCTGGAGTTGGCAGAGAAATATCCGAAGGGTTCCGGCGTCAGGATCATGAGATAGCCTGTTCAGACATCCGCAGGATGTGACTGTCGGTCAAGGCACTAGGCGTACTTCGTCTTATCGACCCACGTGAACTTTCTCTGAAGCGTCTTAGGGTAGTATTTCTTCCAATCATAGTCGACCTTTCTACCCCACTCCACATATGTTCGAGGGTCTATGTAGCTTCTGAGAGACGTGCCAAGATTGTAGTCCCTCGTCGCTTTCAGCAGCCTAATTCTCATTGAGAGGGCTTTGACCTGTTTCTTCTTTCCTTTACCCCTAAGTTCTTTCAGACGCTGTACCTTCTTCGCCATTGATTCGTTCCAGTTCCTTGGCAGCTTTCGCTTGTGGTTGCAGGTCATCGCAGCTTGAAGATTCGCCATTGTGGCAGTATGCTTCTTGACAGTGTCATCATCCTCCGACGTGACCTTGGTGCTAGCAAGGTATTCTTTCACGACTTTCGTTGCGTGATGCGTTCTAAAGACCTTCGCAGTCAACCCGGGCATAACTTCGTCGAGGAACGAGTTCACCTTTTCTGATCGGACTCCCTGAAAGAGAAGTGACTTCCTCTTTGGCCCTATTGATTCCTTCAGGTTCTCTATCACTTGTGGAGGAGGTCTTATTCTTTGAAGCCATCTTACAGAATCCTTTCCCAAGAAATCAAAGGTCACCTCACCATCTTCGGAAATCTTGACGTGCTCCGAGCGCAGCGTTGTAGCGCCAACTGTGTCAGCTTCATCTTCGTCCTTTTCGTCGCCCACTCTCATCTTCAAGTTGTCTATTAGATAGCATACTGTTGCAATCTTTCGTCTCATAGGGTCCGGAGAGGCAAGATTTTCTTCTATGTGCCGCCTTACGTTCTCCAGCTTCGCCTCCAACTTCCTCGCCAGATTGAACTTCTCTATGTCTCGTTTCTGCTTGAACTCCGCCGTGTCCGAGAACCAAACATATTTCTCAACCCCTCTAAGCTTGTCATCCCACTTGGCAATCCATAGATACTCAGGATTGAAGACAATCTCCTTCCATTGGCTTCCATCTGGCGGGATTGGCTTCGGGGCATCAGGCGATAGATTGAGAGTAATGTCGCTGTAGTTTGCTCTGGGCTTCCATCTTCCCCGCAATGGATGACTGCCACGTCCCATGAAAATGCAGGGGGGCTCCACAGTATAGTTTCCAAGCTCGACTCTCTCGCCGTTCACCTTCGCGTAGCCATACCTCTCCTTGTTCAATTCACGAATCTTCTTGCGTTCTGCCGCTTGGGCCTTCTTCTCTTCTTTGGACATCTGCTCCTTCCGGAGTTTTTCGGCTTCAACCCACTGTTGTATCTCTGAGAAGCCGAGCTCCTCGATCTTGCAAGGATTCGGTAGGTTCAGAGCTTTGGAGAAGTCTGAGAGAAAGTTGTTCACAAACACGGGGTCATTGACATACTCTGTTCCAAGCTTCCTAACCCATGCTACTGCCATCTCCTCCTGTGTTGGGTCTAGGGGAATACGTTTGCCTCTGTAGAAGATTGAGAAACCTCTGGGTTCATACTGAGGAATGATTACCCCATTATGAACCAGTTGCCTTATTCTTCTTGATCTCAACCTTCACACCGTTAGGCGAAGGCAGTTTGCTTCCTCAGAGACTAGAAGGGTTTGATTAGAGTCATAGGACAGAAGAGATCTAGTACGATATGACTTTCTCAATTTGACCTTTCATCGGCTGAAGTTTAGCCCGCGATCGCCGAGATATAGGACGATGCTTGAACCGCGGCATTTGCAGCCTTCTCCGCGAAACTCAGGAATGGGTAAGGGTAGACCCCAATCAAAATGCACAGGAACGCTAGCAAGGAGATGGGCATAAGCATTGATAATGGGGCTTCGCGTGTCTTCACGACAATGGAGCTTTCTTTCTTCAACACAAACGTTTGAACGAGCCGCAGGTAGTATGCGACTGAGAATAGTACATTAAGAATCATTATCGCTGCGAAGACGCTCATGTATGATTGGGCTGGATAGGTGCCTGCTTTGATCCCTGCCATTATGAGCATGAATTCGCTCAGGAACCCATTTAGCGGAGGCATACCAGCTATCGCGAACGCCCCGATTGTGAAAGTGACCGTGGTCACCGGCATTCTCTTCCAAACCCCAGAGAGCTCACTAATGTCACGTGTACCAGCCATGTGAGCGTAGCAGCCCGAGCACAAGAATAGAAGCCCCTTCATTATCGCGTGATTCATCACATGGAACAGGCTCGCTGCGACTCCGTAGACGCTTGTCAAACCAAATATCACGTAGCCCATCTGCGCAACGCTACTGTAGGCAAGAAGCCGCTTCAAGTCCTCTTGAAGCAGCGCCATCAAGTTGCCAACAGTCATGGTTACCACTGCCGTAATCGCCAACACCAATTGCCAAGTTACCTGCACGGAGGGAAAGACCAAGAAAAGGATCCTGAGAAGCGCGTAAGCCCCGGTCTTGATAACCACCCCCGACAATAACGCGCTTACCGGACTCGGCGCCTCAGGATGCGCATCCGGAAGCCAAAAATGGAGCGGAACTAGGGCAGCTTCAACGCCAAATCCTATCACAACCATGATCATAGCCAGCAGAATCCAAACGTTGCTGGCAGCATCCTTCAAGCTCGAAGCCAAGAAGGCCAGGTTCAACGTTCCAGTCATTCCGTATAGGAGAGACATCGCGAAAAGAACGGTAACGTTCCCAAAGGAACTCATGATGAGGAATTTGAACCCGGCCTCCACTGGTGCCCATCTCTCCTTTCTATAGGCGACCAGACAATACGAAGTCAGGCACATGAGTTCCCAGAAGATGAACAGGGTGAAGAGGTCGCCTGCAAAGACCACTCCAACCATGCCGGCAACCAGACCTAGAACTAATGTATAGTACAGCACAAGGCCCGTGTCATGTTCCATGTATCTGATTGAGTAGAGACATGCAGCGATTCCTAAACCCATTATCAGCGTTGCCATGAAAACGCTCAGCGTATCTATCTCGAAACATGCTCCTAGCGGCGGCCCGTACCTTTCCAGAAATGTGACAATCACAACTGATTTGGATGTAACTATTCGGTAAAGATCGTACAGAAAGTAGCTGGAAGCTAGAAGCCCTAGTAGAGCATAGAGCCCGCAGATCTTGTCTCGATAGTTTCTCAGTTTCGCATATTCCATCAACCGGCCTACTACGGGCGTCGTTACGACAAAGATGAAGAGTGTATTCAGAAGCGGGCCGAACACGACCTGTTTCTCCTTGCGAATATGAGTTTCTCCAACGTCCTGCCGGAATGAACAGTGGAGGTATCCGATTATGTTATTTAAGAGTTTCACGTGAACCTTTGACAATAAGGCTACCAATCAATCGCAGATTCCGATGCTTTCGCACCTTCAAACGGCGACTATGCGCCCGCCTCTCCTAGAATTGTCTGAGAATATCGCCTCTCTCCATCATTCTTCCGCAGAAGTGACAACGAAGCCTCAAAGGCTCCGAGCTTTCCACCCTGAAGGTCGGTTCGACAGGTTCCTTGGCATTGGAGACACAAGCCGGGTTGGCGCATCGGACTATTCCAGCAATCACGCCTGGGAGACTCACTTTTTCCTTCTTCGCCACAGAGAAATCATGGACTATGTTTATGGTTGCGGACGGAGCTATGAGAGCAATCTTGTCCAATTCTTTAGGCGCAAGTTCTCGCCCTTCTATCTTGACGATATCTTTTTTCCCAAACTTTTTGCTGGAGACGTTCATTGCAATGCTTACGACAACCCCTTCCTTGCCGTCAATGTCTAGAATCCTTAGAACGTCTAGGGCGTGCCCGGGGGCTATGTGATCAATGACAGTTCCATCCCTGATTTTCTTGACGTATAGTTCCTCTCGACGCGACAAACCTGCCCCTCAAGGCTAGATCTCTTCAACAATTACATAACAGTTTGTACGATTAGACGTAGAGATCCTAGCCCGAAGCCGAACAAGTTGAAAGACAGGACTTACCCAAAAAACTATAGATGCAAACTCCTGAAGGGAACTTGACCTTAAGAAACTAGGAAGAACCTGCTCTCAACAACGGTTTTTAACGCAGCCACTCACCAAGCTGTACTGAGGGTCGCTATGAATCTGAGAGGAAGAGATGTCATATCGCTCAAGGACTTCTCAAGAGCTGAGATTGACTGGTTACTAGAGAAGTCTGATTCTATGGAGGCTTGCGCCAGGGCCGGTACGAATCTGCTTCGAGGCAGGTTGATGGGGACATTGTTCTTTGAGCCCAGCACCAGGACCAGGCTTAGTTTTGAGTCCGCAATGATGCGTCTCGGTGGAGGCGTCATAGGTTTCGCTGAGCCGCGAGTAGCGTCTGTAGAGAAAGGTGAGAATCTGGCTGATACTGTTAGAACCGTTGAGAACTATGCTGACATACTTGTGATCAGGCATCCGCTCGAAGGAGCGGCTCGTCTTGCCGCAGATTTTGCGTCGATTCCTGTGATCAATGCAGGTTCAGGTGCAGAGGAACATCCGACGCAGGCGCTTCTGGATCTCTTCACAATCAAGAAGGAGCTAGGGTCGATTGATGGCATAACTATCGCCCTTGTAGGCGACCTGCGATATGGAAGAACCGTTCATTCCTTGGCGTATGGACTCTCGCTATATAAGGTCAAGCTTCACCTAGTCTCTTCCGAACTTTTGAGGATGAGGCCGGAAGTAGTTCTTGACATCAAACATCGTGTCAAAGTAATGGAAACGCCTGAGATGGAGCCCCTCCTGCCGGAGCTGGATGTGCTCTACATGACTAGAATACAAAAGGAAAGGTTCGCCGACCTAGCGGAGTACGAGAAAATCAAGGGGTCATATAGGCTCGACGCGCGACAATTGCGGAGCGCCAAGGATCGGATGATCATAATGCATCCGTTGCCTCGTGGAGATGAAATTGCCTTCGAAGTAGACGAAACTAGGCATGCCAAGTACTTCAGGCAGATGTGGTATGGCCTCTTGACGAGAATGGCGCTGTTAGCTTCGATCTTGGAGTCTAGCTGACTAGTTCAGCCTTACGCGGGGATTAGCGTTCCGGTTGCATACCGCCTTCTATCAGCAAGCTCAGCTCTCTTTCCTGCGTTCCAGCCCTTGACCCGTTGATAATAGCCCGTTATTCTGGACCACCATTCCAGTTCTGGATCCACCGCACCGCAGTTGGGGCATTTTGACAGAAGTCCTGACTCCACTTTCGAGCATCTAGTGCATATTGTAAGATCTTTTGTGTAGGTAAAGTATGCCGCGAGCGTCTTTGTCGCTATTCTCTTGGTAAGCGAGAACAGGGCCTCAGGAGCTGGATTGGCCTCGCCCAGCCATACGTGCATTATCGCGCCTCCTCTTGTGAGGGGGTGGAAGCTCGCTTCGATTTTGACCCTCTGGCCGAACGGGACATCGGCCGAAGGCCTTACGTGCGAACTATTGCTGTAATACACAGAACCGTTTATGGGGTCACCCTGAACCACAGCCTTATCGCCATGCAACTTCCTGTCGATCAAGGCGAGCCTATGGCAAGTGCTTTCGGCAGGGGTCTGGAGGACTCCAAACCGTGCTCCTGTTTCTTTTGAGTATTCCTCTGCTCGGTTTGCCATGTGACCGATGACTTTCAGGCCGAACCTCCAAGCGTCCAAGGTTTCATGAAGCTCCTCACCTATGTGAGCCTTCAAGGCCTCGTTCAAGCCAATGAAACCTATGTTCAGAACCTGCTTGTCGACCTTCAGGTACGGCTCTCCGTCGCAGTCCATGGACGCGAATGGAAGTGCCCCGTCGCTCAGACGCTTCTTTATGACATCTCGCTTGATCTCAAGAGTTTCCTTGGCTAGATCCATCCTTTCGTCAAGTGTCTCGAAGAAGATTTGGTCGTCTCCATTAGATTCGTAGGCTATCCTAGGCAGGTTGACTGTAATTACTCCGAGACTTCCCATCCTGACCTTGCCTTGTCTGAAGTCCTCTTCCTCGTCACTGTCAGGTGTGAGGATTATTCGGCAGCATTGCGAATTCACTATGTCCGGCATGTAGCTTGGGCATAGGTTAAGAAAGTAGGGCGATCCGAATCTGGCGGCCAGCTCGGCTACTTTCAAGTACTCGGAATCATATCGGTCGATATATTCCGGGCGCAGCTTTATTTCCGGCTTGGGGAAATTGAACGGTTTGCCCTGATAGTCGCCACGCAGGTACACATCCAATATAGCGTTGAAGAACAGATTGGCCTCGTCAGTGTAGTCACCGTAAACGTCGGGTCCCACCTTTCCACCTGGCAGAACCGCTGGAATGTCTTGAGCAACTCTTGGAACGGAGCACTCAAGAGCAATCGAAGAGAAAACGGTCTGGCCACCCCGAGCTACGTACATCTGCGACATCTCATAGATGAACATCTGAGCAAGCTGTCTCACCTTCTCGTATGAGAGGCCGCGCATATATGGCGCCAGCCAGACATTGAAGAAGTCGTATCCTTGGCCGCCGGCCCAGTTTGTCTGTGCAGCTGCCAGCGCCTTGGCCGCGTGAAGAATGGCGACTTCAGGATGCTTCGCGGGCCCTGCTACGGATGTGTGAACGCCCTGACCGTCTACGATTAGCCCGGTTCGGAGGAAGAATCTGAGATCATGCTCTTGACAGAACGGTCTTGTTATAAAATACTCCAGTTCGTGTATGTGAATCTCGCCTGACATATGAGCATCGGCAAGATGCGGGGGGAGGGTTGACAGCAGCGCGTATTGACTGAACACAGCGTCTGCCGCAAGCTTATGGATGGTCTCGGGGTTGTGCTGGAGGTTGGCATTCTCCTTGTCCCCATTTGCGACCATCGTAGTTACGTCGTATACAGGCAATCCCAGTCGAGTGTATCTTGCCCGTTCTCTCTCCAGATTCTCCTCTAGCAAGGTAACGCAGACAAGTTCCCGTATGAGAGGAGATGACAGGAACGAGAGTCCTATTCGACTGACCTTGTCGGAGACTTTCTTGGCAATCCTCTCTGCATCTTCGCTTGGAAGATTTACTTCTCGTATGAGAGACTCCTTGATTTTCTCCGGATGGAAGAATTCGAACTCTATCTTCGAAGTTCTTACCGCAGGAAAGTACTTAATTGAGTCGGGTATCAGTTCTTGCTCTGTTTTGACAGTCAAGTAGTCGTCGGACTCCAGGAAATGTAGGTTTTCTACATGGTGGCTCCCGAACCCGCATATAAGTTTTAGACAACTATGTTTAAAATGCTGTACTCCACTTCGGCCTCACAACCGTCGCAGACTCAGATCGATTGACAAGATCTTGAGGTTGGAAGCCACTTCTGAACTAAGGTAGACCTCTTGTTCATCGATTCTACGGCTGGACTTTCAAAACACGCAAAGGATTACTTCTTATAGTCCAAAAGGAGCTCACGAGCTGTCTTTCCTCAGTTTCGGAAAGTTGCGACTTTTCAACCAGCGAACAATGTTTCATTCAATTTCCTCTTCGAGTTAAGTCGCTAGGAAAAAGAGTATTGTGTAAGCTTGTCCAGTGTTCGAGCCTTTGCATTAGGCCAGATGGAAACTGGTGTGATGACGGCTGATGAGCGTCCCATTTGTTGGAGGTTGTCTGATCCACAGAATGTGCAGGTGGGTATGACTCCTAGGAACCATTTCTGACAGTTTCTGCATAGTGAGTACATACTTTCAAGCGTAAAGAACTCTATCTCACTACCACAAATCTTCTCCACCAGTTTCACGAATGAGTCTGGGTCAAGTTTACCCGGATTGAGATTGATTGGGAGTAGATGCCCACCATCGGCTGGCGATTGGAGTTTCGCCTCGATTGCTAGTCGGTCGTCAAGAGGTATCTTCTCCGTCGGTGGAACTCCGACCAGATCAGTATAGTATGGGTATTTCCTCAATCCTTGGACAACCGTAGATCCGGCCCCGTACTCCTCGACATCTAGCTCTGCAAGTCGAATGGCCGCCTCATCACCGGGACGATGAGCGAGTGCGAATCTCATATTCGATTCTTCCGCAGCCGCCTTGGCGTAACTGGAGATCTCTTTCAGGATCTTCAATGCAAAGTTGCTTGAGTCTGCATCCTTGCTGCTCAGGGTCAATCCGGTATGGGCGGCGGCAGCCTCGTTCAATCCGATTGGGCTGATTGCGTACAGTGAGCTTTCGCTGTGAATATATGAGTCGGCTGCTCCGGCTCCAGAGAGGGTTGGAAGCAAGGATTCCTGAATCCTTTCGGTAACGTATTCTCTCTTGATCTTGAAGGCTTTCACGGCTAGATCTAGTGCCCTTCTGAGGAAGTCGACGAAGCGATCATCGTTGTTGCGTGCTTCATATGCGATCCTGGGTAGATTGATGAATATCGTATCCATGCACCCGGTCCTTTGGGAATCCGTTTCCCAGAATCCTGTCCAGTCGTCATTTAGCCGTAAACCCGTGGCGGTGTAGTCTGACTTTGCCTCTCTTCCGAGGAATGCAAAGTAGGGAAGAAAGTAGTCTGAGGAAAGATGATGCGTCACAAGTAGCTCCCGTCTAAACTGCTCCGATTGAGCAGGGTCGCTCCTGATCTTGAAGATGAATCTGGGATTTGTGACAGGGCTTCCTGCCGACAGTCTATTGAGAACGTCTATCACGGAGTTGAGAAGTGCTTTGGCTTCATCAATGAAATCTTTGTATTTTCCGACTGTCTTCCCTTGGGGGCCTATGGCTTCGACTTCACAGAGAAACGTTGGAATTGTGAACTCGCATCCTAAGGATAACCCGGGCTTCCCCATGCCTCCATACATGCCTACCCTAACACTGTTCACAAATGATTCGACGTTCTCGATTATCCGGCTTTCCGGTTCGCCCTTGGCGAAGGGTGCGAGGAAGACATTGAACATGTCAAATGACTGTTCCGATGAGACTTCAGATGAAGTGAGCTGATAGACGTCTCGGACTAGTGCGAGAGCTGAGGCGAAGTTCTTGGGGGGGCCTGCGTGGAGAAGTCCCTTCCTGAGGAAGTATCGCATGTCGTGTTGGAATTCGCTAGGCTTTAGTATCCATTCTCCAAGATTGTCGATGTGAAGTTGCCCCGACATGTGAGCGTCTGCGATCTCTCGGGGAAGGCAGTTCAGGAGAACATATTCCTCCATAACCGAGGCGCCGGCTGCTCTCTTGACGGACTCTGCGTCGAGCATTTGCACGCTGGCTGTTTTCAGAGACTGGGTGACATCATAAACAGGCATTCCGAGCCTTGTCAATTTGTGCCGGTAATCCTCTAACTTCTTCTCGATCAGGATGGCGTTCACGAACTCTCGGATGAGCGGCGCAGTCAAGTAAGCTGTCTTCAGCCGGATGAGTCGTTCTTCCGCTTCGGCTGCTATCTCTTCGGCTTGTTCGTACGGGACTCCTGCTTCGACTACTAGAGACTTCGTGATCTTACTGCGGTCAAACTCCTCGATCGCAAGCCTTGATGTCCTGACGAAGAGTTTGCCTCTCTTGACTGTAACATATTCTTCAATGTCCCTTGCGAAATTCACGACGATATCCCCCAGTTCTGTAAGGGAGTACTTCTTCGCCTCTTTGTCGAAGACGATGAGTCCTGCCTCTTGCAAGTTCCTTAGATGATAGACGAATTTGCCTGCATCTCGCAAAGGGTCCAACTTCAGTGAGAACATTATTTCCGTGTAGGGAAGGGGGCCTTTTGAGGTTAGAAGGCGAAGCATCTGCATCCTGAGTGGGGAGGATGCCGCATCGAAAACTGTCGAGCCTACTTTGTCCAATGCCTTCGACAGGATCGTTCACCCAATAGTCTAGGATGTTCAATAGATGTCTGCGTGCTCTGTTTAAAAAACTAAAGTTTTATCCGGTCTTGCTGGACAAGCCTCACTCGCGTTACCCCACAGAGATCCATTGAGTCATCCCTTCATCATGGGACATCAACGGCGTGAAAACCGAACTCATGCGACTAACGAGCATCCAGCGATCAGAGAAGGTTAAGCCCTTGTCGATCTGATTACTATGAAAGAGCCGCTTGGTCTAACACCTGATAGCTTTGTAATGTAGCTCTCTCTTGTTCATCGATATTCCTGTCCCTAAGGATTGTTCTCTGGGCCTTCTGCTAAGGATTAAAAGGCTCCGGAACAAGTATTCGCACCCTTCGGAGGAAATAGGGTTGACAGACTCTGAAAGTCTGAAAACGGAAATCGTTGCGGAAATCGACTCCATGAGTAAGAAACTCATTGAGATCAGCGATCAGATACATGCGAACCCTGAGGTGGGGCATAAGGAACAAGCGACCTCAAAGCTGCTTTCGGACGAGTTGGAGAAGGCAGGTTTTCGGGTTGAGAGACGGGTTTGTGGACTTGCAACAGCCTTCAAGGCGACAATTCAGGGGAAGCCGGGCGGTCCGACAGTTGCGCTTCTCGCCGAGATGGATGCACTGCCCGGGATTGGCCATGGATGCGGCCACAACATCATAGGCACCGCAACCTTAGGCGCCGCCTTAGCACTCAAGAGGATAATACCAAAGGTCAACGGGACCTTGATCGTCCTCGGAACGCCCGCCGAGGAGGCGGCCGTTGAAGACGCTGGTGGAAAGGTGATAATGATTGATGAGATCGCCAAAGCCGATGTGGCGATGATGGTTCACCCGTCAAGCAGAACCCTAGTTGACGCAACTTCCATCGCTAGAGAGGCGTTGGAGTTTGAGTTCTTCGGTAAGGCGGCTCACGCAGGAGGGTCGCCTCATGAAGGGATCAATGCGCTCAACGCTGTCATCCACATGTTTACTATGATTGATGCGTTGAGGCAGCATGTGAAGCCCGATGTGAGGATCCATGGGATAATCACAGACGGCGGGAAGGCACCTAACATAGTTCCGGAGCATGCTGCGTCAAGGATGTATGTGCGGGCCAAGGAGAAGGAGTACCTGAAAGAAGTCGTTGAGAAGGTGAAGAAATGTGCTGAAGGTGCGGCAATGTCGACAGGAGCTACTATGAAGGTGAGGAACTACGCTAATACGTATGAGAATATGGTGACGAACCATACGTTGGCCGAAGCTATGAAGAGGAATTGGGAGAGAATAGGCGTGAAGGTGCAGGAGCCTGAGAGGGAGGGAAGCGGCTCAACGGACATGGGAAACGTCAGCCAGGTCGTTCCTTCTATTCACCCCTACATCGCTATTGGCCCGGACAAGATGCCTGGACACTCGACAGAGTTTGTCAAGGCTGCCGCCTCAGAGGAGGGACATCGAGGCTTGATCAATGCGGCTAAGGGACTCACCATGACGAGTATAGATGTGTTTACAAATCCTGAACTGTTGGCAAAGATAAAGCAGGAGTTCAAGGAATTCAAGAAAAAGGGAAAGAAATAGAAGAATCCTACAAATCATGGTGGAAATCAAACGACTTCGCTCCTCATCTTGGGCATAGGTGCCGTCGTCGGACAACGGCTCCCCCCCTCCCCTAGGAATTCCACGCCTTAGCAATCATTGCTTTGCCTTGTCTCTGTGTTTCCACCAGCCTGGAGTTTCTTTATCAAGGCTTCTGCTTCTTTAATTGGATCCATGGGTGTATATTTCCGAAGAGCCAAGTCTACGAACTGAGAGAATGTTAACCCTGCCTGTCTGCAAAGTCTTGAGAGAAGCAAGAAGCGCACGGCGTGAATTCTGACATAGATCCTTTTCCGTCTGACGGGCCTAATCGCTCCAGGTTTCTCCAGCAGTTTGTTGATCGCTTTTGATATTGCCTGATTCGTCGTCTGCCCGAGCGATCTCGCGGCCTCCAGCTTCATGTACGCCTCATCCGTAAGGTAGAGACAGGTCTTCCTTCGACCTTTGAGCATCGATCGAGTTAATTCTACCGAGTCGCCGTGCAAATACGCACCTACTGTATCGACGTTTTCTTGGTCATCGAATGTACTTACGTGGCCCGATAGTTTGAATTGACTTCAACCCTACGTCAAACCTAGGCGGATCAGAGGCGAGGGGCCCTATAGCAATCTTCTCAGGGAGCAAGCGGTCCGTGTCTATTCGTGAACCGCTTGAACAAGATGCCGGCTCCAGTCCCAAGAACGATGAGAAGACTTTTGAAAACGCTTATCTTGAGGAGGGCTTTCATGTTGGTCTGGTTCTCCGGGGCGATGGTCCAGCATGGTCTAAGATACTTGGCTCGGGACCGCTATGAGCGAGAGCCCAAGTGATCGTGGGTTCAAATCCCACTCGCCCCACCATCGAACACTGTTGGCTCTCTCCTTTTCCACTCTCCGATGTGAACAGCGTGAGCTTTTTCACACCCCTTTGCAGCAGTGTCAAGCTTTCTCAAGCCGGCGATCCTTCATCGCTAGAGCCAGAGCTCGTACTGTTCGTTCGGCGCAGGCTTGTAGCTTGATAGAACGAAACGAGGCCTCTTCGCCTCAAGGACGCGGCGCACTATATACGTGTTGAGTCTTGGCACGTCCTTTCGGTCCTCCATCTCGGCTAACGTGAAATATCTTGCCTCAACAGTCTCTCTTCCATCTGGCTTCAGTTCTCCGCCAACAACTTTCACCAAGAACGTTGCGTGGAGATCATTTCTGCCCTCTGTAATCCGACTGCGCACGGATACTAGTTCCAATGGTTCAATAACGAGTCCTGTCTCTTCTAGAACCTCGCGCCTGACAGCATCTCCGATTGTTTCTGTCGGCCTAACGTATCCTCCGGGCAGGATCCATCCTTGATGGCCGTACGCTACCTTAACGAGAAGAACTTTCTCCTCGTGAATTACTATGCCGCCAACTCCAATGGCAAACGGACCAGTTGGATAGTCGAGTTCAGCATCGTCCATGTCGATCTGCTCGATACTAGGATCAGAACTGTGGTAAGACCCATAAGGTATCTCAGTTCGATTTAGACATGGAGAAACGCAACGAACTTCTTGGGGAGACGAACTGTCTCTCGACTATGTCCAATATCATGCCGAAACTCCTGTCACAGAAGACAGAAGAATTCGATTTGATAGCAGATGAGTGCATCAACTTACGGTCGGAGAAAGATTAATCTAGCTAGAAAAGGCACTTCCGATCGAGGTGAATCCGTATGCCGGAGATGAAGTGCCCCAAGTGCGGAAAGGACATTGCATATGATCTGAATCCTCCCTATCGATGCCCGTACTGTAGAGAGCTGATATAGATCTCGCAAGCGATGTCCAACGTCGGCCGGGCCGCTCATCCTAACGGCAATGGGGGTCAAGGTTGAATGGGCCGGCCGATCCTCAAATCTCGTCGCGTGGGATAGGCTATTTGTTGTTTTCGTGGGGCATCGTTTTTGGATGACTCTCTACGAAGCAGGATTCGGAGGAATGCCATGAAGTTAGGAGCTATGAATTCTCCTTCAGCAGATGTTTTGACCGAGCTGAGATCGCTCTCTGCGATGGGATTTGACTACGTTGAATTAACAGTGGAGAAGCCCTATGCGTCCCCCGAGATCCTTAGAAGGATTAGAAACAAAATCCTTGATGTCACTCACTCGCATGGAATACAGCTATTGGGACATATTCCATGGAGTTTCGAGCTGGGGCATCCATATCAACAGACAATATTCCCCTATCATCAATCCATAGGTGTAGCTCAAATCCATGGGAAACGAGTCGAGGAAGCAATCAAGACCTGTCACGAGCTAGGAATAAGGAAGGTTACTGTGCATCCGCCGATACTCACAGCAGAGACCCGTAAGTCGGAGGGAAGACGAATCAGAAGACAATACGAAGAGGCCGCTAACATCTTTGTTTCCACCGCAAAGAGCCTAGGTTGCAAAGTGTTGATAGAGAATTTGGACGAATATGCGTTTACCGTGAGCGACTTCGAAGAGCTGTTCGCAGAAATCCCGGAGCTAGGGTTCACATTGGACATAGGTCATGCCAATATAGGGAAGCTGGAAAACAACTCCATAGAATACCTACGAAGGTTCCGCAAGAGGCTCAACCATGTCCACCTCTCCGACAATCTTGGTGGCTATGGGGATCTGCATCTTCCACTCGGAGCTGGAATGATAGACTTCGCGAAGATCATGAGGGAGATAAAGGCGGCTGGTTACGATGAAACGGTTACACTCGAGGTCTTCTCACGAGATAAGACCTACCTGCAAATAAGTAGAGAAAGGCTTGCGCAAGCATTAGGAATCAGGAAAAGACGAAGCCGAAGGCAACTTCGACGGCCTCAGCGAAACACGTGATCTCGACATCAAAGAAGGCGTATGGCAAAGGAGATGACTGCAGTGGGTTCCTCCAAGGATCGATACGATCAAGCGTCTAAGCTCTTGGTTGAGCTATGCAAAAAGAGGTATGGGACACGACTATCGAGCATTGTTCTCTATGGAAGCTCGGCAGTGCAGGATTCTGTGCCCGGGTTCAGTGACCTAGATGTAATGCTCGTATTCGAGAACCAAGCGGTCAGCCCTCAAGACTATGACATACTGAGGTCGATAAAGGAAACGATAGCAAGAAGGACTGGCGTAGAAATACATGAGGCATGGGTTTTTGGCAGATCCCTTCTGCTGAGCGTCCCCACGATCTGGGAAGCCCTGTCGGCAAGAACAATATACGGTGAGCCGATCATTGAGAAGGCACCAATGCTCGACTTCCACAGGAAGACAAGCATCAAGATGATGCATGACCTTAGGGACCTGTGGGAAAGGAAGAAAGGCGATCTAGACACTAGAGAAAAGGCCAAGACGGCTTTGGGTCAAACTCTGAAGTTTGCTCAGAACGCACTCTTGTACAATGGTGTCGTAAAGTTGAGGAAGGAGGAGATCGTTAGCGCCTTTGAAGAGAGCTTCAGAGAATTCCGTATGCGCCACTTCCCGAGGCGAGCCTACGAGTATATCCTCACATGGGAAAGGGTGAAGAGTGACAGGAAAGAGCTTCGCAAACTTGTCAAGGAATTCGAGAAGTTCTACGACAATCTGTACTGGCACGTAGCCTTGAAAACATTTCTGGAATAGACGCATTCTAAGAGGAGATTAGGATTCTCATCAAACGCTTAATTAGTCGTACCTCACATGCGTCGCTACTAATCCGGATAGAACTGGAGGAGCCTTCTTGCCGAAAGTCAAAGAGATCATGGTAAGCCCCGTCGTCACAGTCGACATTGAGACATCGATCTATGAGGCCGCGAAGACTATGGGAGATAAGAAGATAGGAAGTGTCGTTGTTACAAGGGATTCAAAGCCGGTTGGCATATTCACAGAACGTGACCTTCTAACGAAGGTGATAGCCAACGGTTTGGACATGAAGCAAACGAGGGTTCCAATTGCTATGAGTAGCCCCCTTATCACCGTTGATGAAAAGACGTCCGTCAAGGACGCAATTATTCTGATGGCGGGAAGGAAGATAATGCGCCTGCCAGTAGTGAGAAAAGATAAGTTAGTGGGAATGGTTACAGGAGCTGAGATCTTCAACTTTCTCTCGTTCTTCATGGAATCTCTTCTCTAACCAAGAAGGTAGACTGCGTCTTATGCAACTTAGCCATATCGAACGGACTAGGCGAACGGTGATGAGATATGTCCCAAGCCTATGAGCGCTGTCTCTGACTCGATCTCGTCTAGGCGTAGACTGGAGTAAGCCAGTCCATATGTTTCGCACGTTTTCCCTCGACGACCTCGAAGAACCACTTTTGCATCTTCTTGGTTATCGATCCTACTGAGCCTTTGCCAATGGGGATGCCGTCCACCGATACGATAGGTGTGACCTCTTGACCGGTCCCGCAGAGGAACGCCTCATCGGCAACATAGAGTTCAGTTCTATCAACATCTCTTTCACAGACATCTATGCCCAGTTCCCGTGCTCCCACGGATAGCAGGGTTTCCCTCGTTATTCCCTCGAGTATGTCAGAGGTAACTCCCGGCGTGATCAATGTTCTCTTTCTCACAAGGAAGATGTTCGCCCCGGAGCCCTCAGAGACCTTTCCATCAATCGTCAGGAATATCGCGCCATCATATCCTGCCTCCTCAGCTTCCATGGAGGCGATTCGACTGTTGACATAGTTCCCGCAGGTTTTCACTCTTGCCGGCATGGCTATGTCGGGGATCCTTCTCCAACTGCTGATGCAACATCTGACTCCTCTTTTCATCCGCTTCATCCTCTCTGGTCGCGGTGTAGGAACCACGAATACGATGACATCGATGGGGGTCTCAGGCATTCGCCATATTCCTCCTCGAAATACAAGTGGCCTAATGTATAGATCCTCTCTGAAGCCGTTTCGCGCAGCCGTCTGGACTATCGCATCTTCAACCTGCTTCTTGGAGAACTTGATTTTCATCCTGTGAACCTTTGATGAGTCAAAGAGTCTTTGCACATGTTCCTTCAGGCGGAAGATGTAGAGCTGAGATCTCTCTTTGCTCCAATATGCTCTGATCCCCTCGAAAACTCCCATTCCCGAGTTGACTACAGGCGAAGACACATGGACAGTAGCTTCCTTCCACCGGAGCATTTTGCCGTTCATCCATATGTACTTCATTTTTGCCAAGACTCCGCTTCTTGAGTTCTCTCTGACGTTTGGCCTACGGAGGCCTGCTAGGCTTCTACTGTGCAGATAGGTCTTTGGGTTGGCAATCTTATCGTAGAGCATTAGATGGCCATTGTGACGTACCATGTCGCTAGGGCAGAGGCTAGGACAGGATCTACCACCGGTATTCCAAGGCGTCTTCTCAACTCTTTAGCGATCCCAATGGTGGCGTATCCGGTACAGGCCAATAGGACAACTTCTGCTCCCTTTTTCTTCAGCTCTTCTGCTGCTGAGAACACATGGGCGCTTTCTCTTTCTCGCAGAAGATCAAGAGTAGTAGCAACTCCTTTAGGCCTCGCTTCGGCAAGGAAGGACCTACCAAGCGCTTTCTTGATCACATCGGGCGTCCTGTCGGATATGATTAGGACCCCCACCTTGTCTCCGAGGCTTAAAGCAACAGAAGCTGCAGCGGAGCCTGCACCTATGACAGGAATCTTTACAATGTTTCGCAGCTGATCAACACCGGGGTCGTCGGCACAGCTAATGATTAGGGCACACACTCCTTCCGACTCCAGCTCACGTCCAAGTTTGACAACCTTGGGGACCGCGATCTCCCTTGTACGATCGTCGTGAATACCCTCAGGCTGATCTTCAATACACCTGCTAATCGTCTCAAATTGAGGAAAATGATCCTCGATCAACCTTCCGTGTGCATTGAGCAAGCGCTCATCCCGAGTAGTCAACACTCTGACGATTCCGACCTTAACCAAGATCTACCACCGAGAGCCATCTAGGCAGACGTGAGTGACCGTGGATCTATAAAATCTCGGATCAACGGTACTTTGCGGTTTCACGAATTAAGGGGAAAAGTTTCGAAACGCCTGTTCTAGCCGTCTAATTCGCGCCTCTGGGCAAAGAAGATCTTCGAATACATTGCGATCGCTCCAAAAGGCCCCAGGTAGACTAAGCCGATCAAGAAGCTGGCAATCAGGCCTGATACTGTGACCGCGACTTCAGGACAGAAGGCAAGAAGCGAATGAATCGTCGAAGATGTGTGAAGTATCCCTATCAAAGGACAGAGCAATGTCTTGATAATCTCCCGCAGCGTCTGTGAATCCATAAGACTTCTAGCGATCATCGGGCTAAACGAGTAGTAGAATGCGTTAAAGGTCTTCAGGAATTCGCTACCAGCGAACGTTAACGACACAGATCCATCTCTAAAGCCTCGCAGAAACTGAACTGGGCCAGCCAACTCCGACTCATATGCCGCTGAGGCTACGATGCAGGCTCGTGCCGGCGTAGTCGTTGTAGTAACTGTCAGAGTTGTTGTCACGGTAGGAGGGGTTGTTGTGGTTGTAGTGGTCGAAGTGGTTGAAGTAGTTGTGGTCATCGTCGACATTACCGTTGATGCGATTGTTGCTGTGACTGTTGTTAGGGTGGTAGATGTAAACGTAAGACCTGTGAGTCTGCTCACCGTTGTGGGAGTTGTGAAACTTGTAGATGAAGCGGTCTCGATGCCTGACGTTCTTAGGCCTGTCGAGATTGTGCCGGTTATTGAGGGGAGAACCCTTGCGATCTTGTTACTACGACCTTCGGCGATCCATACCTCGTCTTGATCGCCCAAGGTGAGTTCGTCTGGACCGCAATCTGGGCTTGGCAGACCATACTCTATGAAGGCTGTGTAGTTCGGCAGATATTTCACGATCTTTCCAGCGTCATATTCGGTGAACCATACAGATCCCCACGAGTCTACTCTGATATTCCTCGGCTTACTTCGAGTGATTGGAACCTCGAAGCTTTCACACAATCCGGATCTAGGGTCCAACTTCGCGATCCTTCTGGCTTCTGACATCGTGAACCAGATGAAGCCTCTTGAGTCTGCGGTTATGCCCCATGGTCTGCTTCCTTCAAGCACTGGGTACTCTGTAAACGTGCCATCCGTCGAGTTGAGTCTTCCAATTCTGTCAGCTGCGGATTCAGTGAACCAAACATAACCTTCATCATCCACGGCGATGTCGACAGGTCTGGAGTTAGGGGTTGGTATGATGAACTCCTTGAACGTCCATTGAGTCCCGATCAGACGAAGTGCTCCTATTCTGTTTCCGTCGTACTCGGTGAAGAACAGCGTATTGTTGAGGACCGAATTATCTCGATACCGGTGGATCGCAATTCCGAGCGGCGTTGACCCGAGAGTCGGAACGGCCCATGCTGCGCTTTCCCTGGTTCTAGGGTTCAGCCTTCCTATCTTGTTTCCAGCCCTTTGAACAAACCAAACAAACGAGGAGTTTGAGGTACCATACACGAGATCCATGGGGCCGCATACAAGATCCCATAGATCGCTTTGATTCGCTAGATAGTACTTTGTTGTCCTTCCAGTCGATGGGACAATACTTCCTATGACGGATCGACTCTCTCCGATTGTCGTGAACCAGATCGTGCCATTCGCAATTATGCCGCACGGTCGTGATCCTCCGCCCAAATCGTACTCGATCAGCCACTCCGCCTGAGCGGAGGCTAGGCCATAGAGCAGCAGCGACACACAAGCTAGAGCACTCACTATCTTTCCTAGATGGAGTGACTTGCTTGGGGCTTGACGTGACAAAAAGGAAACTCGGGTAGCTTTCACTTGTGACCGTTGGTCTATCGTCTGCATGTGACTAAAACTCTTTGTTTACGAAAAAGTGCTAATTCACTACTAGTGGATCTCGATCCACGACATTGACAAGGTCAGTCTTGTGTTTCTATGCTGTCTGAGAGAGCCATCTTATGATCTCTCTGCAGAACGCGGGCAGGTCGGTAGGGACCCGTGAGGTGATCACATTCCTGTCAACGACGACCTCTCGATCAAGGTATTCTGCGCCTGCATTGATAACGTCGTCCTTAACTGCCAAGACGCATGTCACCTTTTTCCCCTTCAATATCTTCGCGGATATCAGGACTTGGGGGCCATGGCATATCGCCGCAACAAGTCTCCCTTTGTCATGTAGAGACTTTACAAAAGAGACAGCCTTTTCGTTTCTTCGGACTCGATCTGGAGCCCAACCTCCCGGAACTACTACGGCGTCAAAATCTAGAGGCTCCGCCTCGTCAAACGTAAGATCCGGAGTAACCGACAGACCGTGCTTTCCTCTTACGGGCTCCTTTGTCGCAGCGAGAACCTTGACATCGCAGCCTGCCTCGATCAACCTAAGCAGTGGGTAATGGAGTTCTAGGTCTTCATATTCAGGGCCTGCAAGGATAGCGATTCTCTTTCCTTGGAGGCTCATTTGATTCGATCCGCCTACTTCCGGTCAGAGAGCAGAACTCCAGCTTTGGCAAAGTTGCTCCTAGGACCATCCCTGTAGACAACCGTCACTTGTTCAGGGGTCGTCTTCAGTACTTCCACGACATCGTCTGTAATTCTCTTGGCGAGTTCTCGTTTCTGCTCAATGGTTCGACCTTCCACCAGGTCTATCGTGACTATGGGCATACGCTCATGCACCTAGGCACTGAATCTGTTTCATGTTCGCTTAAAGGTAACGCTTCAGAGCTAGGTCGCCAATCTACGTAAGAGCCTTGTACGAAATTCTCCTTTCAGACGAATTTCCCGCCCAAGGCTCGGAAGAGCTCTGTATACTCCTTAGCCTTCTCTCTCGGTGATTCCGAGTAGATCACATCTCTACTTACGTTGATCAAAACGTTGCCTCCGCTCTCGATTACCTTCTGTGGATCTCCTTTCTGCGCTCCGACTCCTGGAACCAGGAATACCTTGTCGCTTCCTGCGGCTTCTCTGATTGCTCTGATTTCATCGGCCGTCACGTGGCCTGTCGCTCCGACTACGCAGCCGTCGGCGCCATACTTCTGTACATCTTCAGCTATCGCTAAGTAGAATTGCTTTCCATTCAACTTCGTCTCCTTTTGATACCTTACCGCCTCCGGATTCGAGGTTAGAGTCAACACTATTACTCCCAGTTTCTGCTCTCCAGAGTGCGCCAACTTCACTGTGCCTTCCATGTTACCGAGAAAGGGGCTGAAAGTGATTGCGTCGTATCCCCATCTCTTGATGTGAAAGATAGCCGACTCAACGGTGTCTCCTATATCGTTCAGCTTGTAGTCTAGGATTGAGAAGCAGCCAGACGCCTTTATTGTGTCTGTAAGGCTTCGATGGTCGTTGGAGGTGAATCCGGCGACGTATTGCTGGTTGGGTTTGAAGGCAATGCAGTGGGGTGATGTCTCCTCAACAAGGGAGAGGCAGAAATCGAGTCTTGATTTGTTCTCGTCTCGCTCGCTTGCGAATCTAGGGGGAAGAACATTGCTACTTCTCTGCGAGGGGAGGGCCGGATCAAGCCCCACGCATAGCACGCTGTTCTTTCTACGGTAGCAGTCCAGCACCTTTTCTCTGAAACCCAACACCACTTCGAACACCATCAGGCCACATAGGGCCTTCTTGGCTCAAATAGCCTTTCTATTCGACTCACGGTCGAGTGGGGCGTGAAGACGTTGCTGAAAGTGCTCAGCTCACCTTTGGTTCAAAGATGCAATGGTTCGAATGCGAATTGGAGAAGCTTCTAAGTGAAGAGGATGTTGGCTGGTGAAGATTCATGAGATTAGAATGCGGGGAGCATCTATGTCGTACAGTGCCGGTTCCGTAGGAGATATGAAAACTTACGACTAGAAAGAGCAAGTGATGTCATATGCTCCAAGGCCAACTACTGGCCGGTCTTTCAAGTGAGCAGCACGCGCTGTGAGTTCTGTGGCGGGCCGATTTCGGGAAATAGAAATCTCCGCATCTGTGAGGCTTGCAGAAGATCTTCACTCTCGGCATTGCGCAAGAAAACTAGGAGGCCTGCCAAGACGGTAGGCATGAAAACGAGGAACCTTGAAGACGAAGACGCTGAGACACAGCGAGGAGAAGCTCTTAACGAGAGCTAGGCACCGCGCCATCCCTAGTGAGTGGAGTGGGGGCAGGTGAATCTCGATTCACAGAGGCCAGAGGAGAACGCGGAGACTCAATCCAAAACCTTTCATTATTGCTTCAGTGATTGGTTTTCAAGTTCTCTAGATTCGTCGAGCCACGATTTCTTTTGCGAAAAGCTTGAGGCCTTCTGTTTTCGGTAAGTCTATCGGTCTAACCATGAAGTACGTAACCCCCATATCCACATAGCAATGCAACTCCTCTAGGCATCGCTCTGGCGTTCCTGAGATCATTCTGTTCGAAACCTGCTTCAACCACTCTTCGTATGGCTTATCGGATCCTTCGGCATGATGGAACTGCTTCAGGTTCCTGGCCAGCTGTTCTTGACTCTCAGCTATGTTGACGAGTGCTGTTGCAGATTTCTCTATCTTTGAACGCTTCCTAAGTCTGGCGCAGTATTCGTCTAGGGCTCTGGTCCTTCTCGAGAACAATTCTTTAGGGCAGACCCACCAGTTCGATCGATCTGCGTATTTGGCCACGAGCCTGAGCATTAGTTCTTCGCCGGTTCCTCCTACAGTTATGGGGATTCTTGGCTTCTGGATAGGCTTTGGCTCACAGAATGCCCGGAGTATTTTGAAATGCTTTCCTTCGAAGCTTGCTGGGCTCTCGTTCCAGAGCCTATCGATTATGATTAGGGCTTCCTCCAACTGTCGGACGCGCCTGGCCGGGCTTGGGAACTCATATCCGTAGCCGAGATATTCTTCTTGTTTCCATCCTGCGCCAATGCCCAGTTCAACTCTCCCTCCGGAAGCGTTGTCTAGGGTTGCGGCCATCTTTGCTAGTAGGGCTGGATTCCGGTAGGAGTTGCATAGGACCATCGTACCGAGCCTGATTCTAGTAGCTAGGCTTGAGAGAGCGGAGAGTGTGGTCCAACATTCAAGGATTGGTTTTTGACCCATCGGGTGATCGGCTAACCATGCGGAATCATAACCTAGTTGCTCAGACGCTTGGACAGCAAGTTTTGTCGCTTCCCATCCATATCTCATATTCGGAAACACGCCATACTTGACATCAACCATTTCCCGAACATCTCTACTGCGTGCAGTTACTTGCTTATCTACTGGGATTGTGGTCTAATCTAGTCTTTGGGATAGAGTTATGCCGAAGCAAAAGAGCTGGTGCGAGAAACTACTTGACAGTAAGGGTCTGCCAAAAGTAGAGAAGATCACCCGCAAGATGAGCAAGAGGTGGGGGACGGGTACGGTGGTCATTCCAGCTCCGGTGGAAGTCGACGAGATCATGAAGAGCGTGCCCGAAGGAAGACTCATCACGATTAATGAGATTCGTGCAGCTTTGGCGAGAAAGCATGGTGCGACTATTGGTTGTCCGATTACTACTGGCATCTTTGCTTGGATTGCAGCCAACGCTGCTGAAGAGCAAAGGCAGAAAGGTGAAGTAAACCTTACGCCTTATTGGCGGACGCTGAAGACAGGCGGAGTGATAAACGAGAAGTATCCGGGCGGTGTCGAGGGGCAGAAGAAGCTTCTGCAGAGAGAGGGACACCAAGTGGTCCGAAAAGGCAGCAAATACGTTGTAGTCGATTACGAGAAGCTTCTTGCAAAGGTGTGAGAAGGCGCGCTTAGACCGGTTGCCTGCTTCCAAGGTCTAGGCTCTATCTCTTTGGCATATCTCGGCGTATCAGTTCAAAAGTCAAGCTATCGATGCTGATTCTAATCGAAGTCGCCGGCCAGGGCAAGTCGTGAATGAGGAAATATCGAGCTCGGCTAGTGAGGTGACCTTTGAAGGGAAGCCAATATGACTAGGAGGAATGCGATGAATCCTAGGATTGCTCTGAGAATCCACGCGGGATTGAAGGAGCCGTAGGTATCGATTAGAAGGCCGGTGAGAGCAGTCCACATCGAACTGAGCCCGTGTGCGATGGTGAAGTATAGGCCGAACATGATGTCTCGTTGGCGTTGGGTGGAAATGGATGCAAGGTGCGCTTGAAGTAAGCTACTAAACGAGAATGAGGTGGCGCCTATGATGAAAAGGTGCACTATGAGCAAGATGCTGAATGAGCCATAAGCAGTTAGCAAGAGGATCAGCAGGGGGCCTCCACCCATGATTGGGATTGCCATCCTCAGATTGCCAAACCTATGCGCCAGATGACCGATGACCAAGGTTCCTACCACTCCTCCGACCACTGCGATGGAGTACACTACGCTTGTCTCTAGGCTTTCTACGTTCAGTCCTCGTCTCAGGAAGAGTGGAGTGTAAGTGATTATCACTCCCATGCCTGTACCGCCGACTGCGAAGGCTTCGCCGGCTATTATGAGCATTGCACTTCTTACGTGCATCATTGATTTCACGTCTTCCCAGAGATTGCCTTTTTCTGTGTCCCGAATTGATTTTGAGGCGGACTCTTCGCCCCTGAGGCAGTGAAGGAGCGATAAGCCTGCCATGAAGGGGACGATTGCGAGGATGTATGTGGCTTGACGCCAGCCTAGAAATATCGCAATGGATGATAGGACCACGGGGCTAATGATGTTGCCGATGTATCCCATGCCGTAGTGGATCGACAATGCCCTTGATGCTTTCTCTGCAGGGAACTTGTCGGTTATTATTGATGTTCCGACAGGATGCTGGGCGGCTTGGCCGCTACCCCTTACGACGCTCCCACCTATCAGTTGCGCAAATCCCTTGGCCAGACCCATGGCGGAGATTCCAATCGACATCATGATATTCCCGAATCCAAGTAGAACTCCTCTGGAGGCGTGACGGCTCAGCAGGCTCCATAGCATCTGGAGGAAACCCGCTATGATACTGGTGATGCCATCCATGATGCCCAGTTGGGTGTAGTTGAGACCTAGATCTGACATCATGTCTGGATACAGCACCGAGAAGCCGACGCAGAAATGTTGAGCAAGATGGGAGGAGGTTACCGCGGTGAGGACGCCTTTCTCTGATTTTCCTCCCGGCCTTGTCACTTTCATTGTCTTTGGCTCTCCACGGTTGGGGAATTTTCCAAAATCGACAGGATGTTCGATTTAAGCTCTTAACGTGGGAAGCCACTACAAAGTTAACCCGGAACAGGGACCTAGCTGCCTCAATCCGAGCCATTTTCGTGTCGCCTCCTCAGGCAACGGTTGCAGTATTGCAGCACTATTTTCTAATCCCTCGTTGAATGCTTGTGAGAGGACTAAGGGGTATGATTTTCTCGATGCCTGTCTTCCAGCATCTGTTGGGCTTCTCGTGTGGCTGGTTGGCTGGGCCTTAGTGCGTACCGCCTAGTATGCCAAGTAGTTGCACAATTGCAGCTCTATTTTTCACCCGCGTATGTGCTAAGGGGCTAGGAGAGATCTGACCTGGTCGAAATGTAGGGTTGCTACGTTATGATTGGGACTCGATCTGCTCAAGGTGCGACGAGGGCTACGGAATATGAGAATATGAGAGCTTGCGCGCTCCTACTACTCAATTTACATCGGTGCGCACACACAACATCATGCCCTAGGATGACTTCGTTTTCTTGATTAGGGCTACTTCGCCCTCTGAGGAGGTATGGATTATCCTAACCTCGTACCTGTCTCGGGGGATGTTGTCGACCATTCTACGGACGCCTGGGAACCCATAATTATGGACGAAAACTGCGGTCCCATTATGCGTGAGAGTTTCTGAGTTTTCCCAATCACTTTGTGCTTCTGCGTAGGATTTGCCTCCGTCGATGAAGATCAAATCCATTTTAGGCAAGATCTTGACAGCTTTGGGAAGAGTATCTACAGTATCGCCTTCAAAGAGTCTGAACTTGCATCCTGTCTTCTCCAACTTTTGCCCCACTTGGCGAGAACCATAATCAGCAAAAAGGTCGAATCCATAATACTCCACATTATCTGGTGGAACATTCTGGATAGCGGTTTCAACCATACTTTTCGCATTGTCGCCATTGAAAACGCCGATCTCCATAATCTTCCTGCTCCTGTTTCGGCTAATATACTCATTAAGAAATGAATGCGATCCATACCAAGGCATTTCAGATCTCACTCCTTTCTTTAAGGACGGTCAGCTATGTTCATAGATTTCTAGAAATGTCTATCTTTCAAATCCACATGGTACTCACACTAGTCACGACGTTCAGTCCTTCGGCGACCGCGCAGTGATGTTATCTAGCGTTCCAAACTTGCTCGCAATCCTAGGCAGAGACAGCTCTTCGAAAGAGCATTGCTATCTCTTGTTCAGCGTTGTCCGCTTTGATGAATATGGGGACGTTCTCCATCCCTGTCGCTATGTAGCTTGATAGTAGCCACTCTCCTGGTGCAAACTCTAATGTTTTCTCGAGAATGCCTTGGTCGATTGTGAACGTATTGCTGACTAGACTTCGATCATATGGTCTGGGCAGAGGACCCACGAAGTACGTGTGCAGCTGCTGAAGCGCGTTCGTGTTCAGGTAGGCTATTCGCTGCGTTGCCAGACACGTCCCTAACCCGTACTTTCTTCCCTGCCTCATCAGCTTCTCAATATGCTCAGTGCAGTCTCTCTCGATTCCGCGTGCCTGATCATATGCAGGCACGAACTCCTGCGCCTCATCAAACACGAATAGAACCAGTGGGTCGACCATGAACTCTCTCTTTCTCTGACTGAGAACCATGCTCGATAGGTTCAATGCAAGTTTCTTTATCGTCTCCGGGTCAACTATCGACAAACATAGGAGCCGTGTGTCGCCAGCTAGGAGGTTAACGACTTCGTCTACCGTTAGGCCCTCTCTTCTCTTCCTAGCTTTGGAATCCGTTTTCGGAGCGTGGTCCATCAAGGTTAGACGCGTCGTCGCCCACGCAGCCAGATTGCTTCTTTCCCACACCCGGAACTTCTCAACGGCAGCCCGACACTTCCTGTCGAGATAGGTCACGAACGATTGATCGATCAGATCGCCTTCTGCAACATTCTTCTCCTGCATATAGTCTTGAATGGCAATTCTGATCTCTCCTATCGCGTCTCGGTAATGCGGCTTATCTGCCAAGTCCCTAGCGGCTGAAAGCGACTCCAAATCCCTCAGAACCGTTCCATAGGTTAGAGGTGAAGTCGTCGGTTCCACATAGCAGTCAACCTTCCCTTGATCCATTACACGTTTGAAGACTGATTCCGATCGCACATCTTTCTCGAATCCTCTCGGCTTCACGATGATTTTGAAAAGCTGGTCCTCATCTTGAATCAGCGTTTCAAGAATGAGCATTGAAGCGACACCTTTGTCTGCGAACACGTCTTGAAGCAGAAATGGGTACTCCATTGAGATATCGAATATGACGACCTTGGTGTTCTCTGTGTGGTAGATGAGGCGTCGCAGAATGTTTGCGAGCAAATTGCTCTTCCCGCAACCTGTAAACCCGAAGATTCCGAAGTGGTAGCGGACCAACCTATCGAAGTCCACGTAGATCGGTATGCGCTCCTTCTCAGACTCGAACATCTTGATCGTTCCAAGGCGCGGATCCTCGCGAGCGATCGGAGTTGTCTTGATCTCATGCCATGGCCTCCCGATCTTCTCTAGGATCGTCTTGTTGTACATCTGGTGGATTGTATTCCTGTTGAGTATGTGCACGCGTTCAGCCACGACAGGGTAGGTGAACCCTTTCACATATTGCGTCCCGTCCTTTTCATCTATGACTAGGTCGTAGTTTAGCGGAATTGCCGAGATCTGAATCATCATCGTCGACTTGTCATCTGTATCCCAGTCCTGAACCGACTGCTGAATGATCTCAAACTGGTACGGGTAGTAGCTCTGGTCAGTCAACCCTCTAAGCCCGTAATGCTCAGGGCCCAACCGCGAGATCTCAAGCAACGTGAACCTCTTCGCACCTTGGCTTGAGGACTTGAAGTTCCGGACAGCTAGGAGCATGCCCTCCTCAAGAAGGCCCATCAGATCCTTCTGGTACTCCGCCTTAATTTGGCACTGGTACTTCGCAGTTATGCCAGTCGTTTCGGATGGTGCCTCGGTTCTACGCATTGCATATACTGCGCCAAGTCTGGCCGAGAAGCGCCCTTCTAGGTCCGTGAATAGTTCAAGCGGTTCTTCTGGCAAGCTCAACCTCAGCCCTCCTCTCGCGGAAAGTGTTCATGTAGAACGAGAACCTTCGAAGCTTCGGGTTGTTCGCCAACCATAACCCCGTAGCCTCAATCACACCCTTAATCCTCAACCGCTGCTCTTTAGCTATCTTATCTGCTATGAACATAGGCTTGTTATGCCCAAAAACTTCAGGTATGCTCCTCGCGCTCATCGCTTTCAAGAGAACCATCACAAGGTTCTGCATCTCGTTGGGGACCGACTTGTCTCTGTAGAAGATAGGTTCCACAGTCTCAATGGCCACATAGTCATGTTTGAAGCTCAAGGTCCTATCTCTATCAAACTCCGGGTAGGCAAGCCTATCAACAAACAAGACATTGCTTCTGAGCATAGGGTCCCGATCTGCCACGTCAAGCTGAAGATAGGTCTTGACGAAGATCCTTTCAGGAATAATCCGATTCCGGACCGCGCCGCTTACATAGCCTGGCCGGTTCTGGAAGTCAGGCACGATCATCTGGAAAGCCGCATCATACTCGACGAGGCTCCAAGGGATCGACACCCGGTCATGATTGAGCATGCTGACAGCCTGAAGAAGCATACGATCAGTCGTCGGAACGGTCTCGAACTCGCCTTCTTCCATCTTCCAGATCCCTGAGCCAACGCAGACCGGGATAACATGGCTCCTGAAGTCTCGTGCAGTCGTGTCCTTTGTCACGCCAATAACAAGGCATCGTCTGGCCCAGCATTCCTCCATGAGCATATGGATCATGATGAGGGTAAGCATAGCAAGGTCGCGGGTCGTCAACCATCTTTCCTCTCCGGCTTTCCTGATTTTCATCGGGTTAGGCGATGTCTCCTCGAAGAGCTGGTGACCTATAGTTAGGGCAAGCTTCTTTGCCCGATCCCAGCTGTTTACATATCTAGGATTGATTGAGTAGAGCCTGCCTGATTCGAGTAGGAAACCTTCCTCAACGGACCGAGCCAGATGGCTCTCAGCCCGCTTCACTCGGTCCTCTCCCTCAATACGCAGCGCCTCGCAGATCTCATCGAAAGTCATCGGCTTCCTTACACGTTCCAGTAGGTAGATGATGGCGTATCGGAGGTAGTCCCCACGAGGCATCGGGGTTCCAAGCTCCTCATTGATGATTCGGTGTCTTGCAAGCTCAATCTCATTGACATCGAACGGAATCTCGTCAATCTCGAAGTCGCAGATTGCGTAGTCAGTCCTCCATCTCCGCTTTCTAGAAGTGTCATACACGAGGTTGATCCTCGTGTTTGAAAGGCTCCTATCAAGAAGAAGGATGCGAATCTTCTCAGCCACCACCATCTGATACGCCAAGTAGAACTCGCTGAAGGTCATGATCCAGCTCGCAATCGTAGAATTATCAACAACCGACTGCTCAGTAAGCGGCCTAGTAATAGTGCTCTCAGCCCTCTGCCACACTTCAAGAGCCGTCTGATCCACATCCTGAATCCGATCCACATATATCGGAACACAGCTCGATACGCCTCTTCCACGGCCAACGAAACCTGTCTCATAGCTCACTTTCGGTGAAGAATCCTTTCTGAACTCAACCTCACCTGTCACGGCGTATGCTCCTCCCCAGAAAACCGCCAAGCCGCCTGTCAGAACTTGATCCATCGACCCGTCAATCGCTGCATACTTCACCTTCGTTGCACCAAAGAACCTCGACGCCGTGTCATACGCTGAGTCAAAGCTGAAGTCCGACACGATTAGATTCCGCAGAAGCCTATCATACAAGACCTTGGCAGCCTCAAACCTACTCCTAGAATCATCAATCTGACCTTCTGCCCCAGTCCTGAGAAGCTCACCAGTCCGCTTCACATGCGAACTCAACAACGACGAGATAGAAGACCACACTCCACACTTGTCTGTTCGAATCAGTGAACTGAGCGTTCCAATCTGTAGGTTTTATGGTTACCTCTCCCACGAACCTGCCGATCAAAAATGTCCAGAAAGAAGTTGGCGACAATAGGCGTCCTCGTTCTAATCGTAGCGATAGGAGTGTTCTACGTCGGTGCGCTTTACTCCGAATATGGTAGATTCGAAGGATCCCAAACCGGCATCAAAGGCTTGCTGCCCATAACTAGCCAAGACACCATAGGTTCATCCATAGAGAAGCAGCCTGAACTCCAGCAGGAGCGAATGGTTGTCTATAACGCACAGATCTCGCTTGAGACAAAAGAAATCCATGGTGTCCTAGCTAAGGTCAGATCCTTAGCTGAAGGATATGGCGGCTATGTTGCAGGCTCATCCCAGAAGGAAGGCAAAGCTCAGATCACAATTCGAGTTCCCAAAGACAGGTTCCAAACTGCGCTTCGCGAGATAGAAAGCTACGGCAAGGTTCTTGACGAGCGCACTGCAAGCGAAGACGTTACCGAGCGATACATCGACCTCAAAGCCAGATTGGAGACCCTGCAGAAACAGGAGCATCGGCTTCGCGAGATACTTGGGATGGCGCGAACCGTCGAGGATGTCTTGAAGGTTGAGAAGGAGCTGGAACGTGTCAGAGGGCAGATCGAGAGCCTTCAGGGGCAGATGAACTATCTTGAGCGAAACGTTGCCATGTCTGTCATCATGGTTAATCTAACAGAGCCTCTACCGCCATTCACGCCTCCAGACATGAACTGGAGCGAAGTCTTCCAAGCCGCTCTCAGAGGACTCTTCTTGGTGCTTCGCGGATTGATAGTGCTCGTGGTCTCGTTGCTTCCATTAGCCTTAATCGGCGTTCCAGCATACTTCGTCTACCAGAGGAAAAGAGGAAGACGCATAACGTCAAAGCCATCCTGACATGACACGCACTAATTAGTCTCTGAAGCTCTCGCTATCAAATGCAGCAAGAGGAGTCAAGCGCCGGCATTCACCACGTCCGGTGGCGTCTCTCCCCTGAACACCTTCAAGACACCTTCAGCGCACTGCACGGACATTCTCCTCATGGCCTCTTGGGTGCTCGCGCCTATGTGCGGCGTCAAAATAACATTCTCAAACCTCAGCAGAGGATTATCTAACCTCGGAGGCTCCTCCTCAAAAACATCTAACGCAGCTCCAGCCACCTTGCCAGAGCGAAGAGCCCTTTCGAGAGCTTTCTCTTCTATGATCTTTCCCCTCGCCATGTTGACCAGATAGATTCCTTTTTTCATCAAGCCAAACTCGACATCTGAGACCATGTTCAATGTCTCAGGAGTGAGCGGTGTATGGAAGGTCACGATATCGCTAGTGGAGAGAAGCTCGTCGAACGCCACCCGCTTTACGTTCAGCTCATCATGAAGTTGTCTCTTTTCGAGCACATCAGAGTAGATGATGTTCACGTTGAAGCATCTCATACGACGCGCGACTGCTTCCCCTATTCGCCCTAGCCCCACTATACCTACGGTCTTGCCCGTCAACTCGAGCCCTACGAGATCCGAGAATTTTCTACTCCATTCGCCTGCCCTAACAGCCCTATCGGCGGTCACGATCCTTCTGAGGAGAGCGAATATCAGGGCCACAGTCAATTCTGCAACAGCATCAGTCAGGGCATTTGGAGTATTGAAGACAACAACGCCGTGGTCTCTTGCTGCCTCTAAGTCGACGTGATCGAACCCGGCACCGTGCACCGCAACAACTTTTAGCCTGCGAGCTGCCCGCATGAAATCCCGCGTAATCCTGATGAATCCTCGGCTAACAACAGCATCTGTCGTGTCTGCTTTAGATAGGAGGACTCCTTCATCTGATCCAGAAGGCAGAGAGACGACGTAACACTTCCTCTTGAGAATCCCAATGCCGTCTTCGTGAATGGGTTCAGCTACGATGACCTTCTCTCTGTTCATCCATAATCTCTCCTTATGGTACGCTCGAAGGATTTCCGGAACCTCTGTTGCTAATGCTAGGCTCCTCTTTACTATTTCGAATAGTTTAGCTCACGTCACATTTTACTGGAAGCCGCGCCTACTCCAGCTCTTGGCGATCGACCACACCGATGGCTCACGAGGCACAATTCTCTGGGAGGAAAAGTAGGAAGGACTTAAGCCAGACTCTTTGGGAGGTAGATAGACCCGAGATTCAGCTCCTCGCCAAAACTGCGATTCCTCTAACCTGTGCGTTTTCACAAGTCATGACGCGGTCTACAAGATTCCGATAGCTATTTCTTTGGATCCGCAGAAAGTCAGCGGCATAGGATCTGATGGTGACCGGCATGATCTCGATAGCAGCGACAGGAGACTCTCTCGCCACGATGCGACTATCTGTCTACGACGAAGAATCTTACCTCTCGATGCTGCGGATCTTGAGATCTGCTGATGTCTCGTTCACAAACCTTGAAATGCTCTTGGGCAACTTCGAATCGGCTCCAGCCGCCGAAAGCGGCGGAACATACGTCATGGCTGAGCCCTTCATGGCTGAAGAACTGAAGTGGATGGGCTTCAACCTCTACGCAAGAGCAAACAACCACTCAGTAGACTTCGGAGAGGGAGGACTCCTCTCGACAACACGAATCCTCGATCAGCTGGGACTAGTTCACGCAGGCGTCGGAAGAAACCTAGCCGAAGCCAGAAGCCCGGCTTACCTAGACACCAAGAACGGACGAGTAGCCCTCATCTCCATGTCCTCCACCTTTCCCGCATTCGGCAGAGCCGGCGAAACGCGACGGGACATGACCGGAAGACCGGGACTGAATCCTCTACGCTATGAGGCGAGATTGATCGTCCCGCATAAAACGATGCGCCAGTTGAAGCAGATATTCAAGGAGACTGGGGCGCCGATCCGGAAGGAGAGAGGCGGAGTAATCTCGCTGATGAATCTGAGGTTCGCGGGAGGGAGAAGACCTGAAATCCTTACCTTCCCCAACGAGGCTGATGTCAAAGGGATTGTGGCTTCCATCAAGGATGCAAAGAGACAGTCTGACTATGTGCTCGTAAGCCTACACGCGCACGAGTCCGACGGAGCGAACCGAGAGATCCCGGCGAAGTTCATACGCACATTCTGCAAGAAATGCTTGGACGCCGGCGCACATGCAATAGTCGGCCATGGACCGCATTTGCTGAGAGGAATTGAGATCTACAAGCGAAGGCCGATCCTGTATAGCCTCGGGAATTTCATCTTCATGAACGAAACGGTCCGCTTCTTGCCTTCAGACATCTATGAAAGACAAGGACTTACGTGGGATGCGACTCCAGCTGATCTGTACGACGCAAGAGGAAGAGGAGGAAAGAAAGATGAGCGGGGCTTCAGATGGTTCACATATGATCGTACCTACTGGGAAAGTGTGATTGCAAAGTTCACTCTTGAGGATGGAACCCTTAGAGAATTGCAGTTATACCCTGTCACACTAGGGTTTGAGAAGCCTCGATCCCAAAGGGGAAGACCAACCTTGGCGGAAGGCAAGGCCGCCAAAGCCATTCTAGAGAGGATGCGAGAGCTATCTCAACAGTATGGAACTCGGCTCGACATCGTTGACGGCGTAGGAAAATTGCGCCTTTGATCTCTCAGAGAAAGAGAGAAATCGCGATTCGCAATATTGGCTGACAGAACAGGTATTTGTCGATGATAAGTGATGTCTGAACTCACGTCTTGCGATTTGTCGATAAAGAGAGAACCGTTTGGCTGCCAAGAGACTTGATGAAAAGCGTCTGGGAATTACTTCGTGAACTTCGTCATCTTCGTTCCGCAGTTCGGGCATATCGCCCTTAGCATCGGCCTTCCTCTTGATGTCATCTCTCTTTTCACATTCTTGTCGTCGACGACCACTTTCTTCTTGCACTTGACGCAGAACATCTCTGCCATGACTATCTGCTCCTTGGACCCTCGGTGTCCAATTCACTACTCATAAAACCTTTTCCATGAATACCCCCCAAACTCATCATGGAATCGCAACTGTTTGGACAAGTTCATGAACATGTCAATTCCGCCTTACTCCTTCCCTTCTGATGATCTCTCGTCCAACGACGACTCCTGAAACTGATGCTTGTACTAGCCCTCTTGTCACTCCGGCGCCATCGCCGACCGCAAAAAGGTTCTTGATCTCAGTTTCAAGGTTCTGAGTTAACTCAAGACGTGACGAGTAGAACTTCACCTCAACTCCGTATAGGAGGGTGTGTTTTGCACAAATCCCTGGCGAGACGAGATCCAAGGCGCGAAGCATCTCTCTTACATCTGAGAGATATCGATACGGAAGGACGAAGCTGAGATCTCCGGGAGTAGCCGATTTCAACGTCGGCTTCACAAGATTTCTTTCAATTCTCTCCTCAGTTGAGCGTCTTCCCGCCTCAAGGTCGCCAAGTCTTTGCACCATTATCCCGCCGCTGAGCAGATTCGCGAGTCTTGCTAGATACTTTCCGTAGGCAATCGGTTCTTTGAATGGCTCTGTGAACGAGGTGCTCACCAAAATTGCGAAATTTGTGTTCGGCGTTTTCGTCTCAGAGTAGCTCTGACCGTTGACCGTGACCACGCCGTTGTAGGATTCTGTTATGATTTCGCCAAAGGGGTTGAAGCAGAAGGTCCTAACCCTATCATCGAATGATTTCGAGAAATAGATGAACTTCGGCTCATAGAGAGCATCTGTCAACTCCTCAATGACGGCGGCGGGAACCTCGACTCGAACTCCCACATCGACCGGGTTGTTCAGCGTCTTCAAGCCTAGTGTCTGAGCTTCGGAGTTAAGCCATTCTGCGCCAACTCTGCCCGGCGCCACAACCACATATTTTGAAGAAATCTTGTCTCCGTCAGCGGTTTCTATGCCTGCTGCTCGTCCCTGATCCACAAGTAGCTTCTTGACCTCCGTGTCTGTTCTAACCTCAACGGCTCCCTGCAGAGATTTCTTCATCTCTCGAAGGACCTGAGCACACATCTCTGTTCCGAGATGCCGCAGCTTCTCGGGAACAAGCTTCAATCCAGCCAATGCAGCCTTACGTTCAATCGCCTCAATCTTGTCTGCGTCTACACCATACAGCCTGTCTGGGGCACCGAATTTCAGGTATATTTGATCTACATAGCTGATCTCGTGAGCTAGGCGTTCGCTTCCCAAGTATTCGTTGAGCCAGCCCCCAACCTCGGGCGAGAGTGTAAGCTTGCCGTCGCTGAAGGCTCCGGCACCTCCCCAGCCGCTTAGGAGAAAGCAGGGAGTACAGTTTACGCATCCGAGCCCTCTGCTGGCGGGGCATTTGCGCTTTGTAATGTCAGGGCCCTTGTCAAGCATCAACACAGACAGATTCGGGGCCCTAGCCAGTTCAAGAGCGAGGAATATCCCTGCCGGCCCGCAACCCACAACGATAACATCATAAGGCAAAGCTAAACCTCGGAACCCCGACAAACGCGGCAGCAATTTCATATAAACATATGGGTGCTCCACAGGGCCGAAGAACACAATGGCGATTGAGCAACATCAATGCCTCTCATCGCTCTCTACTACTTTCGTGCCTGCCGTTGAAGGCTGTGGAAGGCTGCCGCTTTCACATCTGTGCCATTTGTTCATAGTTCATGGAGAGGACGGGCTGGAAGCTATGATAGACCTAGAGAAAAGAAAAGGGGGTGTTAAAGACCTACTTCTTGGTTGTGGGTTCGGGCTTCTTCTGCTTGAACCTGTCCCAGCCGATCGCAACTCCCACGACAATTACTGATACTGGCAGCAAAATCCACGCCGGCCATAGGTACAGTGATTGGATTCTGCCGATGATGAGTGAAATCCTAGCCATAAAGGTCTGTCCGAAAGCTGCTCCAAACGTAATCATTATGATGTATTTCCCGAAGGTGACCATGCCTTTGACAGGGCCTTTATGCTCCCGTGAGAAATAGAAGAAGAGCAAGGACCCGACAACCCCGAGGACTATCACGATGTTGTTGAAGCTCTTGTATGGATCGTTTGATACAAACAAGGGCACTAGTGTAGCCCTGATCTGCTCTGTGAAGCGGGTTCTGAAATCTGCCGCGACAACTATTCCTGTTCCAACGCCGATTATTGCCGCAGTGGGAATCCTATAGATCCAGAAATGTTTCTTCGAGAAGTAGAAGTAGAGAAGTAAACTCGCAAGGAGCGGTATCGCCCATACCGCGTTGCCTTTGACCAAAGGCGTCCAAGCGTTGTCGTATACATATTTCGCAGAGAGGATCGCGCCATATCCGACGCCGGCTCCAAGGTATATGTGCTCCGCGATTCTGTATGCACGATTTTCCCTGTAGAGGAAGCTGTAGGCCATCAACGTCAGTCCTCCAGAAATCAGGATTCCGAACAGCTTGGCATCTAATCCGATCATCTCAACTAAGACCTCCCAGACTTCCTGACCATGTACCCGACATTTCCGATTATGATGAAGATGATGACCAAGAGGTGGGCAGCTGACTGAGCATCCATTCCAGCAAGAGCCATGCCAGGCCTCTTAACCAGCAGTTCGTACTCGGCCGCGCCTCTCAATCCATTCAAGTACCCTATGACTTTGGCAGGGTAGAACGGCATGACTCGCGTCACGAGGACCGCTGTCACAGCGCCTGCGATGGGAACGCCGTATGGATCTCCGAATTGTCGAACGAAGTTGTCCACCTGACTTCCCGTGATCACTATCACAAGCTTGAAATCCTTAGCGCTGGAGAGCGGCTGCATTACCTCTAAGTCCTTGATGTCTTTTCCGTAGAAGTCTTTCTGAATCATCTTTGGGTTGGCAGCAAACGATCTCATGGCAGCTTCTCCTCCCGCGATGTATCCGAGGTTAACGAAGTTCTTGCCGTACAACGGATGATCTTTCGAGGCGCCGAACACATCCCTTAGTGCTTGATCCGCGAACATGGGCCCGGCAGAGTCAAAGGCCACTTCGACTATCTTGAGGTTCTTGTTCTTCAGATGCGTAGTGAACGCCGCGACTTGTGGATAGCATTCCGGAGCGACTGCGGCACTCATGTCAAAGGCAGAAAGGATGAAGCTTCCTGATGGCAGGCCCTCGATGAACTTGTACATTCCAGATGTCCCTGGACTGATCCCTACAGGAAGGCCAACCGGCGAAATCAGTGGAGCCGCAACGCAGATGAACAGAAGAAGGAATATGATTCTGGGATCTATCGTTGCAAGCTTCTGCATCCAGCTTTTCTTCTCGGTCAATTTTTCCTCCTCCTATGCAGTAGCTCCCAAGTAACCCCTTTCGTGCCCCATTAACATTCGAATTGTCAACGAGAGCATGCCGATCGCTATGCCCATGATCAGTGCTCGTACGCCAGCCGTGTTTGGAACGTCAAGGATCCATTGAGAAATGCCCGGAAAGCCTGACCATAGGGTCTCACCTATCGGAGCCTGTCCCAGCATCACTAGCACTGCCGCAATCAGAAGGAAGAGTGCTTCATTTGATCTTGCTCTGAAGGCCCTATATGCCGCAGATCCCATGAAAAATCCTGCGAGCGAGAACATTGTAGAGTCCAACGGAACGATTATGTTCTGAAACATATAGACATAGTTCGGATTCGCTGAGCCCAAAACTGCTCCAATCAGAATAAAGGCAGCGAGCGTCACCAACATTATTGCACTTTCCAAGCTGTGAGGCCTCTTCTTCGTGATTCTGGTGACATGTATTCTCGCCAGCGAGATGATGCCTATACCGATGGCACAGGCACTCATGACTAATGTGGCCACAGTAACGTCTCTGGCGATAGAGTTGATGATTGGAACCGTGAAGAAGTAGTCAGCCACTTCAAGCAGTACTAGGACGATTGTTATCGCCAAAGGAAGTTTGAGCTTCATTCAAGTCACTTCCTATATTTTGAAGAAGTCTGCGATCCAAGTAATGCCGAAAGTCGCAAGCAACGCCCCAGCGACGGTAAACGCAGCGGCCATGAGTCTGATCCAGTCTTGGCCTGCTATGGCGCCCAGCTGAACAGGATCCTTTGAGAGATATGCTCCCGCGGCGTACAGTTCCTCTGAAATCAGAACATGGTCACAGGCAACAACAAAGAATGGAATCTGGTATGTATTCGCTGTTCCTCCAACTTGGATTGCTCCCGCGAGGAATCCTGCCTCAGCAACAATCATCGACTCGCCCGCAAAGTATCCTATCATCAAATTGGCAGCAACCTTCTCGCGGTGAATAATCCCGACCACAGCTGAAGTGTAGGCGAACTGCCTAGCTGAAACGAAGCGAATGGACTCGGGATCGAATGCCTCCGGCTTTCCAGCCGCAAGATATGCCTGTTTCACGACATCAGTAATAACAGGCTCAACCTCCGGAGCGGCAAAAGTCACGATGAGCGGAGTATTGTACTCAGCCACCTTCCTCGCTGCATAGCCCAGAACGCTTATGCCCGCAATTGTCATGGGGGCGTCATAACCGTAGAAGTCCCCTATGCCAGGAGTGAAGTGAACCGGCCGACCCATCTCCGTAGCTCTGCCTATGGCCTCATCGATCGCGCCTATCGCAGCTATCTTCCTAATCTTCGGGACCCGACCTTTCTTCGAAGCATATAGAACGGCGATCATCAAAACGGTTGAGACAGCCAAGAGAATAAAGGAGTGCGTTACACCTTTTGCGAATGGTAGCACAAGTATTCCCCCGAATTTTCCGTCCGTATAGGTGAGCGCGAAGCGCATTTAACAGTATCCTAATGAGCTAGAGTTTTCCAGTTCCAGAAGCCCGATTCAGCCCGACAATCTTCATGTCTCAGCTTCGTCGACCAGGTAAGTGTCTTATAATTCAGATGACCCATGGTTACGCTTCGCTGAGGCGGGATCTGTGAACCATATACTCGGTGAAATGACTTCTGAGGAGAGCCATAAGGCCATCAAGGAGGCAGACTTCATAGTGCTCGCCACAGGAAGCGTGGAGCAGCATTCGCTTCATCTACCCCTCCTGGTTGACACGATAAGGGCAGAGGAGATAACGAGCAGGCTTGTAGAATCATCAGGATCTCTGAAGTTTCTCGTCCTTCCTACATTGCCATATGGTTACTCGGAACATCACATTCACTATCCGGGCACGATCACACTAAAGGCGGACACCTATCAGAAAGTTCTGGAAGACATTGCTTGGAGCCTGAAACAACATGGTGCGAAGCGGCTACTGATCATAAACTATCACGGCGGAAATACTGAGCCTATCAAACTGGCTGCCAACAAGATACAGCGAGAGATAGGTCTGAAGGTCTACGCTGTGAACTGGACCCAATTCGGTCGAGATCTCATAGTTGAATGGGCTAAGTCGGAGGATTGGGGGCATGCCTGCGAGCATGAGACAAGTATGATGCTTCTTTTCAGACCTGACTTAGTGAGGAAGGACAAGATCAGGAAGCCCAAGATGGCTCCAAAGCCTACCATAAGACAATTGGCCTTCTGGGAAGAGAGGAGCGACACAGGAGCCATTGGCGACCCGACCAAGGCTTCGCCAGATTTCGCCCGAGAACTGGTGGAAAAGATAAACGCGAAGATCCTCTCAGCTCTGGAGCAGGATGTCAAGAACGAAACATAGCTAATCCGAAACTTCCCTAATCTTTCACGCTTCTTGTATACTAGCTAGGACCGGTTATGTTGTAGCCTTCCATGAGCCAATCAGAACAGGTATGTCGGTACCTAGGCAGCTACTTCGACCAACATATTCACAAGACCCAAGAACTTCAGAGACAGACCAGCATATGACAGACCGGTGAAAGCGTCAGGTAATGCGTGGAATTCTTGAAGAAATGCCTTCTCGACATAGGCTATCCGAGTGCCGAGAAGTCGTACGCAACGATTCTTTGCGATGTCGTCGGCTCAGAGTAGAAGGCAGGTTCCGTCAGAGTCACAAGACAATATCCAATCCTTCCTTCGCAATCCGAAAGCCTTGCTTCTCAAGCTCTACCCTGAGAAGGCCGCTTTGATTCAGAATAGGGTTCGTATGATTCATATGAGTGAAAATGACTCTGTCCTCGTAGCCTCTCAGCCTCTCCCGCGACTCCATTATTGTCGGATGAGGAATTTCATCAAAGACTCGTCCGGGCAACTCTTCTCGGGACCAAAAACAACCGTCTAGTATAGAAATGTCGCTATCTCTCACGCAACGATCAATTGTCTCAGTATATCTGTCAAAGTCAGGAGCATAGAATAGGCCCCTCCTAGATTTGATCATGAACGCCAATGTTTCAGTGTCCTCACTTCTGTGAGGAACCTCTACAGGAGTGACGCGAAGAGTCCCATCGTATGTCAGAGCCTCAGCGTACTTCAGATCTGTGATGGCAATCTCGCCCCTCTCGATCAAGTAACTGTATGGCTTGTTCGACTCTAGGAAGCGTCTCATTTGTTGAGTACAGTAAACGGGCAATTCCTTGCTTGATGCGACTTCCTTACCGAAGAAAATCAGACCAGCGTAGTGCCCGACACGCGCATGAGTCAGAAGAACAACATCAGGAAACATACTCCTCCTGCTCGGAAGAAGATCCTGAAGCAGATCCAATTGCTGGGACAAGCTCGGAGTCACATCAATTAGCAGAAGCTTTCCACTGGGGTTGACAATCGCAAGAGACGCCGGATAACGAGTATGTTCGATGTTTGTTCTTGCATAGTTACATCTTTCACAACAGCAGCCAATCTGGGGGACACCACCATCTTGGGCTGACCCAATGATTCTTGCAATCGTTTCCTGCATGGGGCTTCGTTCCATACTCTTTGTCTAAGGACTTACTGAATCCGGAAGAGTTAGGAGATGCTATCTGAACACCTCGAAGGTCAAAGGCTTCTTTGGAAAAGTCGCAGCTCCTTGAAGCCGGCGCAATGCTTTGAGGGTAACCGCCTCACTGATTTGATCCTTCTTCTAGCATTGACGGTTGAGATGATCTCATCTTCGATGGGGAGCACCAATATGCTTGTCTAGGAATTGCACTATCGCCTCATAGGCTACGATTCGATTCTTGAGCTTCACAATGCCATGTCCCTCATCCTCGAACAGGACGTATGTCACAGGAACCCCCCTTGCTCTTAGGGCTTCAACCATCTGATCCGTCTCCGATTGAGGAACTCTGGGATCATTTCTGCCTTGGACAAACATCAGCGGCGCCATGATTCTATCTACGTAGTGTATAGGTGAGATCTCGCGAAGGAACTCGGCGTCCTTCTCAGGATCTCCATATTCGGCGGCTCTCAGTTTCCTCCTCCAAGGCCCTGTGTTCCTGAGAAATGTCTGAAAGTTCGCGATGCCGTAGAGGTCTACTCCTGCCGCCCAGAGTTCAGCGTACTGTGTCACCGCCGAGAGAACCATGAATCCTCCGTAGCTTCCACCCATGATCGCGATTCTTTTCTCGTCCACAAGTCTAGACTGCGCTAACCATTGTACTGCATATTTCAGATCTCGAACCGAGTCCAAGCGTTTCCGGACATCATCAAGATGAATGTATGCCTTTCCATAGCCCCTGCTTCCTCGGACGTTCGGTGCCAGAACAGCATAGCCACTGTTCAAGAGGTATTGAATCACCTGATTGAAAGAGGCCCGAATCTGAGATTCCGGCCCACCATGAACATAGATCACTACTGGAACTTTGGAACCGGCCGGTAGATCCTGAGGAAGATATAGGAAACTTGGAATCTCTCGGCCGTCAAAAGTCTTGTAGTGAATGAGGTCGGGTTCTACAAGACTACTTCTGGGGATGCCCGCACGGCCGCTGAAGGTCAACTGTCGAACCTGATCCTCATCCATTGAGTAGAGCCAGATGTCCGGGTTGTAGGTTGCTCCGCTGAATGTGAAGGTTAGAAAGCGTCCGTCACGCGACCATGAGGGTTCTTCAACGATTCCCGGCGGGACGCCTTGAATTCGCTTTGATCCTCCCTCTGCCAGATCCAATATTCTGAGTTCGCTGTAGCCATCAAGGTTGATCGCGAAAGCGATTCTCTTCCCGTCATCTGAAAGGGCGCAGGGACCGATATCCCATTTCTCCTCCACCAGAACCTTCATCTCCCTTGTCTCAAGATCCATGCTGACGAGGGCGGTGAACTCGCGGTTCTCATTGGAAACAAAATAAAGACGTTTCCTGTCAGGAGAGAAGCGTTCATACGAGTATTCGGCCTCGCCCTCATGAGGCGTCAGACGGGAGACCGAACCGTCTTCCAAGTCGACAAGAAACAAGTCTCGGTCAAGGTTGGTATTCGCCCGACGAACCAACACTCGTCTCCTGTCAGGTGTGAAACAGGCAGCGTAGTTGGTTCCATCATGTTGAAGAATGCAGCGACTTTTCTTTAACTCCACATCCATTACATATGCATCGAAGAAGGCTTCATGCCTCTCGTTCGAGGAAAACGTGATCCATTTGCCATCCACAGCCCAATCTCCGAACGCGTGGATCACCCGAGGTTTGTCGGTCAGTTGTTCAATATGTTCTCCTCCATCTTCGATTAGGTGGAACTGAACTCTCTCGTTTCCGCCTTGATCCATGCCAAAGATCAGTCGATCGCCCACAGGCGCATAGTGGCAGAATGAGACCTCCTCGCTATGGAACGTGAGCTGCTCAGGCCAACCTCCGTCTAAGGCTACTCGCCAGACCTGTGGCACACCTGTAATATTCGTCAGAAACGCGACGTGCTCACTGTCGGATGAGAACGACGGGCAACTCGCACTCCGAATATTCAAGTATCTCTTGAAGTCGAATCTTCGAGCCAAGCCCTGACCCACCACCACTCCCTACTCACACTCCAGACATATGCCTGTCTGAACACAGCTGTTAGCCACTCAGGATTCGAACTTCCTGCCTAGATGATAAGGCTTTTCGATCGAGCGAACTTGGATCAAATTCGGTTCTGACGGAGGTCTGTCGCCGTAGCACGATGAACTTTGAAAGCTTTATCGGTCAAATCTATCCATGTGTGACCGCTTAAGGTGCTCACAGTGAAGATTGCAGCCCTCAGAACTGGAATCCCAAAACGCACTTCTTCAGATCCGCTACACTACAACTCGGCAGGAGTGAACCTACCAAGAACGAAGTTTGACATTAGCGTTCGGTAGAGTCGACGAGAAATGGTCCTAGGATTCAAGTTTCCTGACGCTTGGAGCTGCGATTGTGGGAGAGAACACAAGATACCATTAAGGCGGATCCTCATTGAAGAGGGATGTCTGTCTAGACTTCACGAGATCACAAACGAGCTGGACTTAGGAAAGAGGTGCCTCATTGTCGAGGACTCTATCACAAGAAGCATTGCCGGGCAAAAGGTGAGAGAAGTTCTGGAAGGCGCCGAGTATTTCGTCAGTGAAGTCGTCATAGAAAAGGCAGACATAGAGAATGCGAGAAAAGTTGGCGAACGGCTGCAGGGATGTGACTTCTCAATTGCTGTTGGTGGTGGCGCTCCCATAGACATGGCAAAGGCTGCAGCGAATGAATGCCATGTTCCCTTCATCTCTGTGCCAACGTCTCCGTCTCATGACGGTATAGCTTCGCCGATTGTTTCGATTATTCAGAGACCGAAGAAGATGTCCGTACTTGCCAATCCGCCGATAGCCATTGTGGCGGACTTGGAGATTCTCTCGAATGCTCCGAGCAGGATGATATCGGCCGGGTGCGGCGACGTAGCGGCCAAAATTGTTTCGCTGAAAGATTGGGAACTCGGTAGAGATGAAATTGGTGAATACTACTGTGAACGGGCTGCTAAGTTCGCACTTCAAGCTCTACGTGACTTAATCGATTTCTCAAAGGTTCGGTCAAGAAAGGGGGCGATCAAAAATCTTGTAGAAGCATTACTGAATTGTGGCGTCTCTATGATTGTCGCGGGTTCGTCTAGACCGAGCTCTGGCTCTGAGCACCTATTCTCGCACTTCTTGGATCTGAACGCACAACACCCAGCGAAACATGGTGAACAATGCGGGCTCGGAACGATCCTCATGGCTAGATACCATGAGGAGCACAACCCCAACTGGTGGAAGCAGCCTGAATATCAGTGGCAAAACATCAAGCAGCTGCTCCAAGAACTCGATGTCAACATCAATCTAAGAGAACTCGGTATCAGCCAAGACTTGGCAGCTAGGGCTTTGGTGGAAGGAGCAAGCATAAGGCCGGACAGATACACAATCCTTCACAAGAAGCGGCCGACGCTTGCCGAAGCTACAAGGCTACTTGAAGAGACATCAGTCACTTAAGGCGGTCTGGATTAGTATACCGACACCCCTCATGCCCCCTTACGATCATCATGCTAATGTTTAAGCTTCCTGCGATACGCAGACGAGTATAACACGTATTTGAGATTGAGAATGGAGAGATGCCTGCCACTTCCTTACAGGGCATGATGATTTGAGGACGATCAATGTTGGTCAGCAAGATCGGAGAGATAGATGCAGTAATCTTTGACCTTGATGAGACTCTGATCGATGCACAGAGGGGTCTCACAACTGCCCACAGGAAGGTCGGAGACTTGTTTGAAGGCTTTTTCAAAGAGAATAAGGTCGCAATTGAGCGACGCAGACTGGACGCGATAATCGCACGAGTAGACGATGAGATGAACCTTAAGATTCTGTACGACCGAGATATCTGGTGGCAAGAGGTTGTTAATCAGCTAGCACCACACAGAAGACTTCCTCCATCTCTCGTAAAGAAGATGACTAACGAGTATTGGAAGATGTATGAGAAGGAGAGCGTTCCGTACTCCGACGCTGCTGCTGCACTAGGGTACTTGAAGAACGAAGGCTACAAGCTTGGACTGCTTACAGATGATGATGGAACTACTGGACGAAAGGGCCGAAGGATCTCTCGCCTACGTTTAAAGGACTTCTTCGATGCTTACGTTGTTGCGGGAGATGAAACCTTCGAGAGAAAGCCAGACCCGTTACCGTTCCTTCTGATCGCGGATAGACTAGGAGTCTCGCCGCGCAGATGCGTTATGATAGGCGACAAGCCTTTCACGGATATCGAGGGAGGACGGAGAGCGGACATGCTTACAATTCTGGTGGTGCGCAGACGGTGGACAGCTTCTGCTCAAGCGGACTATGAAGTAACATGCCTCTCAGAACTCAGAACTCTTCTCTAAGAATCTCAAGACTATAGATTAGCGGCATCCAAGCAACATTCAAGAGAGCAGCTAAGCTTTCTGGAGAGGGTCAAACCGTCCTCGCCAGTGTGATCTGATGGTTAGGACCGAAAAGGGATGCGGCTTGAGTCTACGTGCGGCATCCTTCCTCGGGCTATAGATACGATCACTGCCGTTGCGCCTATGACTGAGCACATTCGAAGTGCTGCTCTGACACCGAAAAGGAACTCGCCTACAGGAACGTTCAGCTGTTCTTTTCCAACAATCAAGATATCGGCCGAAACACTACTTGTCAAAACGAACGTGACAAGCGCCAAGCTGAAAGACTGTCCCAAGAACCTCATGGTCGCAAGCACCCCAGAGCCCAGACCCAACGATTCTCTCGGTACTGAACCCATCACAGCGTTTGTGTTTGGTGAGCTGAACAGCCCGTAACCAAAGCCCAAGACGATGAGAATCAAGACTATCATGTTTGTTGTCGTCTCGTTGGACACACCAGAAAGAATCAGTATCGCAGCTGTCATAATTGCCAGACCCATTGATGAGAGAAGCCTGGGCTCTATTCTATCTGAAAGATGGCCACTAAAGGGTGAGACTACGGCCATCAAGAAGGGTTGAGAGAGCATTACTAGTCCTGCCTGATATGGATCAAGTCTCAGAATGAGCTGCAGATAGAGAGACATCAGGAACCCTATGCCATAAGACGCAAGATAATGCAAGAATGCTGTCAGATTTGAGAAGGCAAATACCCTATTCTCCGTGAACAGTCTAACATCAACTAGAGGCTGCCTTGCGAATCTCTTTTCCACGAAAACGAAGAACAGGAGAGAAAGCACACCAATCGATATCAAGCCCAATACGTATTGCCGGGGAATCATCGCGATTTGACTGAGCGAGACTGACGCCAAGATCGATGAGAGAGAAGTGATCAAACTCAGGGCTCCCAAAACATCGACTGAGGCTCCACGCCTGACCTCAAAACGCTCATAGGTTTTGAAATGGCACAACGCAACAGTAATCAGACCTAGCGGAACATTGAGGTAGAAGATCGATCTCCAACCAAACTCAGATATGAGGAGCCCTCCAAGCACTGGACCTATCGAGAGACCCGTGTAAGTGGCAGCTGTGATTATTCCTACGGCCTTTCCACGTTGAGATGGTAGAAAAGCTGAGGTAGCGAAAGCTACAGAATTTCCGGACATCATGGAGGCGCCTATGCCTTGGCCCACTCTGGCGGTTATCAATTGGTACAGTGAATTGGAGAGGGCGGACAGAGCTGAAGAGAATGTGAAGATCAAGGTGCCTATGATGTAGAGAGGTTTTCTGCCTTTTACATCTCCAAGTCTGCCGGAGACGATGAGAAAGGCGGTCAGCGCGAGAAGGTATGCAACTGGTATCCATGACAGTAGGAGGAGTTCCCCTCCTAGGTCAAGGCCGATAGAGGGAATTGCCAGGTTTACTGCGCTGGTGTCGAACGGGGTCATGAACGCTCCGAGAGTTGTCACTATCAGAATTAGCCATCGATTCTCATCCTCAGATTGGAAAGGCGCATTCATTTGGGACGCAGTCTCAGCTGTGTGTCTCGAACTCGAAGGATTGAAACATTGAGAATGGTACTGTTCTGAAAATGCTTTACTGTTCGCTTACTCCCGTGAACCGTAGCTTGCTGACCTTGAGTGGAGGCACTATGGCAAGTGCTTGTCTTTCTTGATCCCTTCCGATCAGCTGTATCGCTTTGTAGACATCTAGGAAGCTGTCCGTGAACCTCAGATTTCGTACGGGTTTGGTGATCTCCCCATTCTCTATCAGAAATGTTCCGTCTCTCGTCAGCCCCGTCAAGATCATTCTAGGCTGATTCACAGTCCTAACGTAGTGGAATCTTGAGACATATACGCCCCGTCTAGTTTCCTTGATCATCTCCTCCTCTGAAGCGTCGCCCGGAGGCATGATCATGTTGATTAGATCCGGGCCAGACGCAAAAGCCTCAATGAACGGGACCACAGCGTGCCCCGTACTATTCTTTCCCTCTTTTCCAGCCGTGTAGGAATCATAGCATATGCCCTTCTCGTCTACAATACCGTCTTTGACTAGGGTTAAAGCCTGTTTCGGTACACCTTCGCCGTCGACCGGGGATACATACAGGGTTGCCAGATCCCTGCCATCATCCTTCAAGTTGAACTTCTCATGAAAAACCTGTTTGCCTAGGTTGTATTTGACGAACGAAGTTCCATCTTGGAACCACGTGGCAAGGAACCCGTTGCTCAGATAGGACAGCGATAGTGCAACTGCGTCCGGTGCCAATATTGCTTCGTATTCTCCGGGCTCTAGGCGTGTCGGCCGGACGCTTCTCACCGATTTGTCAGCGGCCTTCCCAGCAACCTCGTCAACATTGATCTCTTTTATGTTCCGGGCGTATGCTGAGTAGTACCCGTGCCCCTCAGAGCCTTCCTTCTCTGATATCACAGTCACAGCCATCTGGGCCAGAGAGATCTGTGCCTTCGCATCTGTTCCTAGGTTGTTTGCCACTGCGAAGGCGGCCGATCCCGTCATATAGGAGCCGGCAACCGCCTTGACGAAGTTGGCCTTGTCGTGAGCGATCTGGATCGCTCTCTTCGCGTTGTCAGCTCTGAAGTCTGGATCGCACGCTGCCGTTTTCCTGTCGTAGGTTCCTTTCAGAGCTGTGTACTTCTTCGATTCCGGCAGACTCTTGAAGAGCTCGTTCGGAGGCGAAACCTTCGCAATCTTGATCGCATCGTTTACTGCTCCTTCAACAAACGAGGGATCAAGCGCGCCTACCGTTACGTCTCCGATCTTTTTCTTGAGAATTGCTCGAACTCTTAGACCGTTCTTGTGGGTAGCCACGTTTTGGTGAATCTGAGAGTTGGCAAATCTTGTAAGATCCTCAATGAATGTGAATGCTGTAGCCTCAGCTTGATCCGCTCCTTTCTTGACTGCAAGCTTTGTGGCTTTCTTAGCCACTTCAGACAGGGTTTCGAGTGACAATTCAATCTCCTCCTACGCTATGCCAACGCGGACATCGCGGAACCTAGCTGTGGAGACCCCGTGCCCGACATACATTACCTGTCCGGGAACACCTTTCCCACATGTAGGGGTCCCGTGCATATGCCAGTCATCGTTCGATACGGCATCGCAACTTCCCCAGAACTGATGAGTTATTCCAGTGTACGTAGCCTGCTTGATCATTCGCTCCTTACTTCCATTCTTGATTAGCCATGCGGCCTCGGTCCCAAACTGGAAGTTCAGTCTCCTGTCATCGATGCTCCAAGACTTGTTGGTTAGCATAAGGATGCCATCCTGCGTATCCCTTATGAGCTCTTCAACTTTCCAGTCTCCTGGCAGAAGGTTGATGTTGGTCATGCGGACGATAGGCATTGCAAGCGGAGAGTCGGCTCGCATTCCGCCGCTGCTTCCTCCGGGCAAATTGAGAAGGGCAGCAGTCTCGCGAGAGCTTTGATAGTTAACGAAGACACCTTCCTTAATCAGGGGCACATTCTTCGCTGGAACGCCCTCGTCATCATAACCGAAAGTTCCTAATCCTCCACGGATCGTGGCGTCAGCTGAAATATTCACCTTGGGTGAGCCATATCTGAAAGAGCCCAGCTTGTCCGTACTCAGAAAGCTTGTTCCCGCGTAGTCAGCCTCTGTCCCTAACGCTCTGTCAAGCTCAGTTGGATGACCACAGCTCTCGTGGACCTGCAACGCTAGTTGGTCTCCAGCAATGATCAGGGTTGTTGTCGTTGAAGGGCATTCATCAGCCGACAGCAATTGAATTGCCTCCCTAGCAGTCTCAGACGCATGACCAGCTAGGTCCAATGATTCGAAGAATTCGTACCCAGCGGTGTTGAAGTTTCCTCTAAACGAAGCGGGGTAAGACCGGATCTGCACATCTCCGTTCCTAATCGCTGTCGCCGAAACGCCTCCACCACACCAGACGATCGTTTGATCTATCTCTGCCCCTTCACTGCTCAAGAAAAGCTTCCGCTCCTTATGGGCACGGAAGAAGCTCGACGACGTCTTAATCAGTTCTTTCGACTCAGCTGCAGCGATCCGCTCAGCGGTCTTCAATGCACCAAGCTTCTCCTTAAGCGAAATCTTGAACGGATCCTTCCTGAACGGAGTCAAATACTTCGCCTTTCTCGGTGAAGTTGGGCTTAGCTTCACGTCAGCCTTCTTTGCCCTTGCGCTTGCACAAGCAACTTTGTATGCCTTCTTCGCTACGTCAGCAATTGAAGCGCGTTTCAGCACAGTCGTTCCTGCGAAGCCCCAAGCTCCCTTGGCTATTGCCCGGACGCCAATGCCGGCTAGACTTCTCTTTCGGATCTCTTCAGCAACTCCCTTCTTGACATGAAGGTTCTCAGACTCAATATTCACATACCGCACATCGGCATATGAGGCGCCCAGTTTCTGAACGGTTCGTAGTGCCATTCTCGCAAGATCTTCATTCATAACTAGCATCTCTGAATTCAAACGGTGAGATCGATAGCTTAAATGCCTTGCGATAATTCCGCGAGGCTTTCACATTCAAAGGAAGAGACTAGGTGCCCGAGTAGCAAATGGCTTTTCAAAGCTTTGTCCGACCTTGTCGTCAACCACCATTTCTTGGACCTACTGTTGGTTGCAGGTCGGACTTGGACACATTCTTATTAGGCGTACACCCGTCTGTCCCAGCCGGAGTAGTTTGAGTTGAAGTATGAGATCAAGTACAAGCCTTCTTACTCTATACTAGAGGTGGCGCTTGAGCCAGGCGAGCGTATCACGGCTGAGGCAGGTTCTTTGACGTACATGGATCCAACGATTCAGATCGGAACCCATATGCGAAGAGGAGATGAAGGCGGGGTAGGCGGATTTCTGAAGACCCTTGGCGTGTCTGTTCTTGGTCAACAATCGTTCTTCGTCAATGACTTGTACACAGAAAGCGGAGGGAGGGTTGGTTTGGTTTCTGCGCCTATTGGAGACATTCAGAGGCTTGAGGTGCAGCCAAGACAAGGCTACATCATCCAGAAATCCTCTTACATCGCCTCAACGAGGAATGTGCAGCTTGACATTCAGTGGCAGGGCTTCACGAAGGGCATCTTTGGACAAGGACTCTTCATGATAAGAGTATCAGGTGAGGGAGACCTCTTCATAAACACGTTTGGCGCGATCGACACTCATGTCCTTCAACCCGGGCAGAAATTGATTGTTGACAACTTTCATTTGGTCGCCTTTTCAGACAGTTGCCAATATGAGGTCAAGAGAATCGGAGGATGGAAAGAAACGATTCTGAGCGGTGAAGGGCTGGTTGTCGAGGTCACCGGCCCGGGCGTGGTCTATATACAGACAAAGAACCTCAGGGAATTCGCGGAATGGTTGTGGACAGTCATAGAACCAAAAGTGCGGCAGACAAGAGCTCGATAGAGAGCTTCATTCTCCATAAAGATACTCTTAATGCTCCCATCGGAGAAGCATCTTGCGGTGGACTAGAAGTGTACTGTCGGATATGTGGCATCGCTCTCCAAGAAGACGCATACTTCTGCTCCGCATGCGGTGCTAGAGTAAGATCTCAGGAAAGGACCGTCGTGGAAGAGTTTCAAGTGACCGGAAGAGAACTGGTTCGCAAAGTCGAGGAGTTGATTCACGAGGGAAATATCCGAAGGATCGTAATAAAACAGAACGGCAGAGTGCTGCTTGATATTCCGCTTGCAGTAGCGGTAGTGGGAGTAGTACTGGCCCCTGTACTCGCCGCTGTCGGGGCGTTGGCTGCAATTGTCGCCAATTGCACAATATCGGTGGAAAGAATTCAACAATGATTCAGTTGCCTTGATTGCCAAACCTAGATGCTTCAATTGCGACGGCGCCAGTCTTTCATTCACGAACTACTGCGCATCGTCAAGATCTATCCTCCGTATTCAGTGAACCTCCAACTGTCATGCGTTTTGAGGATTCCTCAATTCGGCTGCGATCAGGTATATCTATATCTTGCCTTGTTCGCAGGTAACCTGAAGCCACTTCGTCTCGAAGGGTGGTTAGTTGCATAGAGCTTCGCGGCCTTCCATTGGAAGACTTTCAAGCGTCTTCCTAGTTGCGTTAGTACTTCTAGTGGTGTTCTATGGGCTCTATGTATTGCTTGACTGGAAGATTCTAGGAGCCATGTATCTGAAGAAGGCAGGAATCAACTGGTTCGAGACTGTCTTCTATCACGGCTACACATTCATTATCGCCGCTTTGCTCTCCCTGATCGTTGTGAACCCTAGACCTGGCCGGAGCGACCTTTGGGAAGCCTATGGAGCTGCTCAGTCGATGCTGGGATCGATAACTGGAACCCGTGAATCCGCAGCGCCGTCGACTCTTGGGCTTGGAAAGACGACTTGGGTATTCTGGCAGTTTCTGAAGTGGGCTTTGGCCTTCTTCTATATCGTTCCAAACAATGGGTTGCCCTTCTTTGGCAATTTGACCATGGTGGCATCTATGGCCATGAGAGGCGTAGGGGATTGGAGCCAGCTTCTCCGTGTTCTCCTCCTCCCAGTGATGCCAGCCTCGGGATCTGAGCTGATCGCCCTTATGCCGACGATTGAAGTCCAGTACAGGTTGTTCTTCTACGTTGCGTCTGCCATAGCCGTTATGCTCGCGGCGAGAATGTTCTTGAAGTTCATTAGAGATTTCGCAACTCTTCGTCGAGAGTCTTGGCTCCGCGACGTTCTTGTCGGCTTGGCCTTCATCGTTCTCATCGTTGTGTTTGAGGCGCCATATTGGAGAATGGATGTTAGGACGCCGTACGAGTATGCAATTGTGGTTGCGCTTTTCGTATGCTTTCTCTTTGTTGGAGTGGCCTTTCAGGTGAGCGGGATAGGAGCGACTGTAGCGCTTGTTCGTCGAAGAAGATGGATAGTGACTATGTCAGGACTGCTACTGCTAGTGGTCTTGCTGGGAAATGCCGTGATAGTGATGGGGTTCACAATAAACTGGAACAATAATTGGACGGAGTATGAGTGGCGGCCGCTGACCCAGAAGCAGATAATGGTAACAAGGTGGGCTGCTGGAATCGACTCGATAGGGTATCAACCACTTTCATCGATTCCCTCGGGAAATGTGACTCGAACGCTGTCTCTTGTTAGGCAATGGGATCAGGAAGCCGCGTACACGAAGATGAAGAATCAGATAGGCGTCAACTGGATGAAACCAGCTGACTCCGACATAATATACTACGGTGGGCGAGAGTACTGGGTTGCCCCGACCACGCTCCTCTATCCCAGCACGGATTGGATTAGCCGACGCCTGATCTACACTCACGCCTCGAGAATAATATGCTTGGACAGCCACACTGGTGAATTCACGCCTGCGACCCAGGTCTTCGGGGTCAAGGAGGAGCCGGAAATATACTATGGCGAGGGGTTCAAGGAAACGGTTTACGTTCAAGTTAAGGGCTTCAAAGAAGTGGAGGACATATCATACTCGAAGGACGCTGACTACGTATTGTCGGGTTGGGAGAGGGTCTTGTGGTTCATCTCTGAGGGGCAGCTCGGCTTCGCGTTTGCTCCGCCCCAAGACGAGATGAAGATGCTCTATAAGAGGGACATATTGACCCGAGTTCAAGGCATGTTGATCTATGGACTCACAGTGGACGAAGACGCCTACTTGGTCAGCGACGGACGGAACGTCTATTACGCTGTGCAAGTCTTGGTCGATTACCCGGTTCAGTCAGGCTTCTCAGCGAGCAAATACTTGCGCTTCCTTGGAGTGATTCTCGTCAATGTTGAGGACGGAACGATGCGTGGATATGTTGTGGCGAAGCCTGATGGATTTCTCGTCGATTTCTATAGAAGATACTATTCCACATGGGAGGCTCCCCCGTCTTGGCTAGTCCCCCAATTGAGATATCCAGAACAACTTCTTGGCATGCATCGCTATACAGGACAGCTTGACACCGACTTCTTGTATCATGTAGCAGATCCGTTTGTGTGGCGCGCCGGCTCGGACTTCTTTGAGAGGCCTGCGGCGACTGCTGTTCACTACATCCTCATCCAGTCGGGTGAGCAGGCACTCTTCGCTGGCATTCAACTTGTGGAATTCAAAGCGTCTCCGGGCAGAAATCTTGCCGGTTTGTATACCGCCTATGGCGGTCCGAACCTAGGAGAAATAGCCCTCTATAGAGTTGGAAACGCAACAACGGCCCAATTGATAGGCCCCTCAGCCGCTCTTCAAGCATTGGAAACGGATGATTATGTTCGCACCCAGCTAACCCTATTGACGAACAGGAGGCTGGGCAATATCTTGCTCTACTCAATAGGAGGTAAGCTGTACTATTTCATCCCGGTATACATAGTCACTCAAGAAGCCGCTGCAGTCATCACCAAGATGGCATTCATAGTAGTCATCGACGCTGTGACAGGTGCAAAAGTTGCAACTGGAGCGGACGCTGCTCAGGCATACTACTCACTGGCAGGGGCGAAGCCTCCGGTCGTTACTGGATTCGAGACCAGACTGAGGAACATCAGAACTTTCCTAGAGACGAGAAGATACACGGTCATCAATGTCACCAAGATAACTGCGAACGCGGAGATAGAGGTGGGAAAGGCCACGTACCTAGATGAGGCACAGTGGACTCAGGCAACTCAGATCATGGATACATTCCTGAAAGAGTATGGATCCAAAACTGATGTGAGAGAACTATATGTATGGAGCATCAATTCAAGCAGCATAAGTCTTGGCGTATTGGTTTTCCAGGGCGGCATCGTCAGGCTATACTACGTGACGATTCGATTGAGGTGACGAGTTTGAGCCAGGAAGAGTTCAATCTCTGGCTAAGATCAAGCTATAGTGGCGCCTTCTATGTGTCAGGGCATAAGTTCGAGAAGACTGAGACAGATGACGTCCGGGTCGATAACGGGATTTTCAAGAGAGATGAAGCTGCACAGCTGTACAGAATGCTCACAACCAAAAACCCAATAATTCAGCTGAACGCTTGGCTAGCCATCCTAGAGCGTAACGGAACACTTCTCTGGCTCCTGCTAGGAGTGTCATTCATTCTAATGCTGCTTGTGATAGTCAGAATCAAACGGTGAGAAAGACCTCAGGAATCAGGACTCATGTCAAACATGATCTTCCTCGCCTCAATACTTCTAAGCTGGTCTGAAATAGCAAGAATCCTCGGGCTTAGAGAAAGAACAAGTGGAGTAGGAGACGGGAAAATCGACGGCTACAGCTATACTGTCGTGCAGCAAGAAGACAAGATCTACATAGTTCTCCCGGACTACCCTCGAGAGCGATGCGAAGAGGTTGTCCAGAAACTTCTTCGAAGGCTTAGGCCAGAAGCGGAAATCAGCATTGGCTCGGTGGGACACGCCTCAAGTCACTGCAACTACTGTCTTGCCCCAGTTTCGTTTCCGTACCGTTGCCATAGATGCGCAGGGTGGTACTGTGGCGAACATAGGCTTCCGGAAAGACACAATTGCCCAAGCGGGTTAGGCGAAGCCGCCGCTGAACACGCACAGCTAAAAGGGGAAGAGCGAAAGAGAGAAAGCAGAGAGAAGATTGAAGTCGTGCAAATTCCTTGCGCCTAGAAAGTACGCATGCTTTCATGAAATCTAGGTTATGAGGAACTAGCCTTTTTGCCGACACCTTCAAGATCTCTTACTTGTCGCGGGAGAGGGATAGCCCTAGGCGGTGTTGGAGCCTATGCTCTCGTTAGGCGTGGGCTACAGAAGCCGTACGCTCGTTGTCCCTATTGTGGCGCAAGTTGGAATGGATACCTGAATCAAGGCAATGGTTGTGCAAGGGATGCGGTACCATCGAGAGGAAGCTTTCATAGTATGAATGAAGCCGTTCCGGGAAGCGGAACCGCCGTTGACTTACCGAAAGCCTTAACCACACGGTTGGCTGAATCTCTGTTTTGGGAACAATCAGAGGGTTTTCCCATGAAAATAGGAAAAGGAACTTTGCTGATAGCGCTATTCTTGGCCCAAACGATTGCATGTTTCAGCATCTCAAACGTTAGCGGCGTTACTGCACCCACACAGACTTGGTCGCCATTCGGTCCACGGTCGGACGCGTTGTTGTTCCGGATCATCACCTCTTACGAGGCTAGAATTGCCGCTTTCGAGGCAGACGAAATTGATGCTGTTGCAGTTAGGCCTGATGATCTTGAAAGAATTCGTAAGAACCGACCTGACGCAGTGTTCATGGAAACTCAAGCTTGGGGAGTTCGGTCACTATTCTTCAACATGCGCAATTGGCCGTTGTCTGATGTCAGAGTCAGAAAAGCTATCGCTCATCTGATTGACCGTGAAGGATACATTATGCCAGAGATTAGGAAAGGATACGGCCTGCCTGTCCACACCATCATAATGCCAACAC
>Ga0315314_1000041_pt1 | contig 183043 bp, 179 predicted proteins | sample TDP9_MG_FD_203631 | JGI IMG/M metagenome (GOLD analysis project Ga0315314, IMG submission 203631) | Freshwater sediment microbial communities from Lake Towuti, South Sulawesi, Indonesia - TDP9 | ecosystem: Environmental > Aquatic > Freshwater > Lake > Sediment | place: Indonesia: South... | reverse complement strand
CCAACGCCGAGGGTTTGTTAGTTAGAGTAACGCTACCCTCGTCTGCTAAGAACTCTCTTTCCCGATATATAGCTGGTTCAATTAAATAACTGAGGAAATTGAAGGGAGTGGCAAATTTCAGACTAGATGCCAACGTTCTGATTAAGCCATCATTCCTTTTTATGTGCGAGATTTCATGAGCTAGTGATGCCTCTAGTTCTTTTGAAGAGAGGGTTTCGAGAAGACCCACCGACATTATGATAGTTGAGGCGTTCCTCCTCCCCACAGCGAAGGTTATTGGTGTACTGCGTTCTATGAGGTAGAGTTTTGGAGGCTTCACGCCGACCTTTCTCGACAGGCGATTTAAGGTTTCACAAATTTCTTTTGCCTCACTTTGATCGAAAGGTTTGGCGTGAAATAGATGTATGGCGATCTTGTCCCCTAGGTAGTAGTTAATCAAGCCTGATGAGACTGCGAAGCCAAAGGATGCAAACGCTAACGAGACCAAACTTGTGCAGATGAAACGTATACTCTCCGGCGAGACTTGATTGCATACCCCATGGTACGGGTCTGGGTATTTCATGGAGAGCCAGTGAATAAAACAAAGCGATGAGACCGAAACCATAATTGCGACCGACCCCAGCAATGGAGCGACAAGCATCACGGTTCTTGTTTTGTAAGCTCGCTTGCTGACTAATTTAAGACAGACAATAACCAAGGTTGAGATAATTAAAGATAACAAAGTTGCATAAAGATAGGGCATTATAAGGGCTAGTATAGAATTATCCATTAACTATTTCCCCTCTCGCCTTAGTTTCTCTAAATAACTCTTGAACTCCTCTATTTTCTTTTTGTCTTTAATTCCGGCTCCATTGATAAGATGGGACACGGCAGAGTCGCCAAACGTTTCAAAAAGTCCTCTAAGAACATCCCTTACAACAGTGTTTTCGAGTTGCACTTTTGTGATTGAAGGTCTGTATTCATAGCGTAGACCCTTCACTCTTTTTAACTCTCGTTCAACTAATCCCTTCTCAAACAAACGATCCAAAATAGTCGCTACGGTCGTGACCGCTACTTTACGTTTTCGAGCCACTTCCCTATGGATGTCTCCAACATGTGCTACTTTGAGTTTCCAAAGGGCTTCTAGGACGTCTGCTTCCAAATCGCCCAGAACCTTTGCGAGATGTTTCTCGTAAGGCTTGAATTCAGTCCACTTAATGCCTTCGGACATCGCCAACTACAGTCCGTAGTTAGGTTTAAATATCTGAACTACAATATGTAGTTATGATTTATGACATATAAGAGTTATGCCGGAGGTCGACAATATTCGGGCTATAACGCTGGTCCTAAAAAACTTCTCACGCAGAAAAACACGACTAATCCTCAGTTCCATCGGATTAATCCTCGCCATCGCAGTGATAATGTCAACTTTCACCGTTGCCCATTCCATGCAAATCCAAATTGGCGACGAAGTGGAAAAATACGGACCAAACATCATCGTGACGCCTAAGTCTGAGTCAATAAATGTTCCCTACGGAAGTGTCGTCGTCGGAAACGTGACAATCCCCGAAAGCTCCCAAGAGAAGATATACACCATACCAAACCGCAGAAACCTTAGAACGGTTTCTCCAAAAATTTATGGACAAGTCGAGTACGGAGATAGCAACATATTAGTTGTTGGAATGATTTCAGAGCAAGAGGCTAAATTGAAGCAATGGTGGAATCTTGAAGGCTCCTTACCCCAAAATGACACCAATCAAGTTCTTTTAGGCTCAACGGTAGCGTCGTTTCTCCGTTTATCAGTAGGATCAACAATCGCAATCAATAACATGACCCTCGCAGTAACGGGTATCCTTAGCGAGACAGGCTCGGTCGATGACTACTCGTTGCTTCTACCACTGCACACAGCTCAAAGGTTGCTCAACCAACCTGGTGTGGTCAGCGTTATTGACGTTGGAGCTCTTTGCAAGGATTGCCCGGTTGAAGTAATATCACAGCAAATAATGGATGCCCTACCTGGAGTGAAAGCAACCCCTATCAAACAGGCAGTAGAAACAAGAATGGAGGCTGTGGAACAGACAGCCAACTTCTCTCTTCTCCTAGCTTCCATAATCCTCGTTGTGGGTTGCGCCGGAGTCATGAACACCATGTTGGCATCCGTGCACGAAAGAATAAAAGAGATAGGCATTTTCATGTCGCTAGGAGCGGATAGCATCCATCTCTACAAGATCTTCATCCTTGAATCCTTAATCTTGGGGGTAATAGGCGGTTTGATCGGTTGTTCCGTAGGCTTAGCCTCGTCTGTATTAGCTGGGCCTTTCTTCATGAATGTGAGGATCAGCGTCTTAGAATTGCCTCTATATCCCATTCCGCTTTCCATCGCTCTCTCGGTAGCGGCGAGCCTCACCGCGAGTCTTTACCCGGCGTGGCGAGCTTCGAAGATAGATCCTGTTCAAGCCTTAAGGACGGTGTGATGGGATGATAGTTATGAAGGATGTAACGAAGATCTACAAGATGGGAAGTGCGCAAGTTTTCGCCTTAAACGGTGTGAGCCTTGAGGTTGAAGACGGCGATTTCTTGGCAGTGATGGGCCCCAGCGGAAGTGGGAAGTCAACCCTTCTTTACACTATTGGGGCTCTACTAACACCTACCAAGGGCGATGTGACCATCGATGGCGAATCTATCTATAAAATGAAGCCTCGGCAAAGAGCAAAATTCAGAAGAGAAAACATCGGTTTCATCTTCCAAACATTCGAGTTGATACCATACCTAACTGCTTTAGAGAATGTGATGCTTCCTTTATATCTTTCCGGCGCCACCACAACCAAGCAAGAAGATATGGCAGAGGAGGCGCTTCGCAAGGTGGGATTGACCCACCGGGCGTTGCATAAACCGACTGAACTAAGCGGAGGCGAACAACAGCGAGTTTCTATCGCCAGAGGAATCGTAAACAACCCCCACATCCTTCTAGCCGATGAACCTACCGGCAATCTAGACCAAAAAACTGGGAATGAAATCATACAGCTCTTACATAAGCTGAAGGATAAAGATGAGCTTACAGTCATCATGGTAACCCATGACGCTGACAAAGCTCACCTTTCTAACGAGGTATTACAAATGATTGATGGACGCCTAGTCGAAGACAAGCAGCGAACTTATCGGAAAAGGAGGTGAAGAGAGTGGGCAAAAAGAAAAGAAGGCATGGACATCGTGGTTCTGAAGGGTATATGTCACATCCTCCGTCAACGCCTATCTATAGAAAAAAGAACGGAACGCCAGAATGGATAAAAGGACTAATGGCACTACTCTTCATTGGAGTCATAGGAGTTATTGGAGCGGTTGCCGTCTGGCAATCTTTACCTAAGGGGTCTCCATCACAACCTCCACCGCCACAAACATATCCAACATATGCTACTGGCGTCTTTTACAATAACCCAACCATAACAGGGGGTGGAACCAAAATCCAACTGCCCTACACCTTCGTAGAGGATAAAAAGATTGTCTTTGTAGACCTGGCGCTTTCAAGTAGCAGATACGAGTTAGAGTATCAAGGTCGCACCATCCCCCTAAACTTGTATAAAAGTGGAAATTATCTGCCTCTGATAGCCCTTTATACGCCGTCAGGAAAGGTGAAAGTCGGCATCAGGACCTGCGAACCGTGTGGTAGCTTCAGTATGCACATTGGCGAAGGAAAATATCTAGTCTGCGACGCTTGCGGAACAAAATGGGATCTTGAAACCTTTGGGGGCATAAGTGGTGGCTGTCTAGAATATCCTCCTCCGCAACTGCCAGTGACAATCGGCAACAACATCGAAATCGATCTTTCAACATTAGGAATAACAATAATTGACTAGTGCCTTGTTGGATGACTTTAACCGCTTTATCATTTCCATGGGCGCAATTGACGTCAGTCAAAGTCCAGAACTGAACATCATGGTTCCTGATGAAAAGTCCTTATGGGCTTCTCGCCTGAGCTTATGCCACATATATTAAAGAAAGGTTCCTTTATAAGCAACGGTTCGTGGGCATCCTAAACATCGATCTGAGGTATAATATGAACACTCGAAGCATTTTTCTCCGCAAGGTGAGGTCTGTTTTTCTTCTTTATCCAGCGTTATTGGAAGAATGATATCATTTGTTGGCGCTATGACAAAATTTAATTCCATATCAACAATATCGGAATTTCCTCTGATGTGTTTGTCAATGCAAGCTACGATAGATCTTATGTTCTCAGCTAATAAGAAAAGGCATAGATTACGTTTTCCTGATGTTACCAGACCATTCGCATATAAAGGACACACCTTGAAAAAATCTAGTATCCTCTGACTCTCTCTTGTTTCGATGTCTACCTTAGCAAGAAACAAACCAGATTTCTTAAGGTCTATACCCACCAAATGGGTTATTATTCCTTCATCTTTCAATTTTCTTATCCTTACGCCTACGGCAGGTTGGGAAATCTTCAAAAATTCAGAGATTTCACTCTGAGACATCTCTGGATTCTTTGTAAGTAGCGAAACAATTTTTCTGTCCACTTCGTCGATTTTTGCCATTTTCTCCCTCTTTAATGTAAGTTAATAACGATTAGATTTACTTTTGACTTATAAGTATTTCTGAACAATATCTTATATTCAATAATGGAAAGATTTATGCTTTATAATCTTATGATATTATGTAGAGAGACTCCTTTATGGAACTGAATAGAACTTGTAGACTTATTGAAACGAAGGGTTGTCCTGGTTTATGGGCATGCCATTTTCCTGATCTGTATTGTAAATGTGCATATGATGAACACGAAAGAATGGAGATGAGGCATAAATACATCGAAGGACAGCTATGTGGGTTTGAGCCCGTCCATGTGACACAATGCTTTGCAGACAATGAAATACGTATTGCAAATCAGATGGGTGAAGAAAAATACCTGGATATGCTTAAGAAAAGACTAAAACGATTGAAATGTCCCACAATGTCAACCTGAGCCTAAAGCTTTTGCCGTTAAGTGATGAAAACAACATAAACACGAAATAGTGCAAGAACGAAATAGCACGTGAAACAGAACCCTTCTTACATTACTGTGTCAATCTCCGCCTTGTGTTTCATTCTCCACTCGTCTAATGGAATTCCGAGTTGTTTTTCGATTTTTGGCCTGTGGATGGAGTTCATGGTGCAGAATGGGATGATTCTTCCGTCTGGCACGGCATAATGAATACAGCATCTTTGGACTCTCTCTAAATCGAAGTTGTAGGGGTCCATGAAGTGCATGGATGAAACCATGAGCATCCTTCTGTGCAAATCGCCTAACGCTTTGTAGCTCCCAGCCTGCAGTATGGGTAAAAGATATTTTCGTAACAGACTAAACTTGCTGTGACGAAGCGCGGCTATCAGTCGCAACTTTGCCCTCTTACCATGTCCCTCAATAGCGTCCTCGTAGACTTTTTCCATGCTTCCGATGAACTTTTCTATGTTGCCGTAATGGGTGATTGGCACCATCTCTCCGTCTTCTACAAAGACGTAGGTTGCCACGCCACAGTGGGGATGAGCGGTGAATTCCACGTATCTCTTGTTTTTTAGAGCGCCAACAGCTCGAGAAACGGGTACCACGACAGGCACTGGAAAGAAGTCTGAGACCTTTATCTTTCCCTGTGTTTGTTCCTCTACGAGTTCCATGAAGTCTGGTATGGTTATGCGCATCTTTTCTCTCTCTTCTTCTGGAAGTCTACCACAGAGAGACACTGGTTGCACATTCACGCATCGAACCACATCGAAGTTTTGAATCGCAAATCGAATGATGTCTCCGAGTTGGTTGTCGTTGACGCCCCTAATCAAGGTAACAACTAGGACAACACTATCTAATCCCGCTTCACGACAGTTCTCAATAGCCCTCATCTTAACGTCCAGCAAATTCTGTCCACGAGTGAACTTGTAAACGTCTGGTGTTAAGCCATCGAACTGAAGATACAAGGTGCTCATGCCAGCGTCCACTAGACCACGACAGTAGTCAACACTCTGTGCAAGGCGCAAACCGTTGGTGTTGACTTCCACATGCCGAAAGCCGAGTTCCTTCGCCATACGTATGAGGTCGAAGAGGTCCTGCCGTATGGTTGGTTCTCCGCCTGAAAATTGGAGTGCGGTTGCTGGCACAGGGTCGTTGCGTCTAAGATTCTCTAACATCCCATGAATTTGTTCTTTAGACGGTTCATAGACGTATCCAGTAGTGGCGGCGTTTGCGAAGCACACGGGACATCTAAGGTTGCATCGGTTTGTGACGTCAATTATCGCGAGGGCTGTGTGTGACTTGTGTTGGGGGCAGATGCCACAATCCATGGGGCAATCAAGTTTGGTTGTGGTGCGCGGGTTTCGAAGCCCATCTCCGTCGCATCTGAATTTTTCGGCTCGTTGATATTGCTCATAATTTGACCAGTAGAGGTCTTGGAATTTCCCGTGTTCGGGGCATTCTTTTTGTATGTAAACCTTGTTGTTTTCTTCGAATATTGTGGCGTCCAAAACTTTGAAGCATTCGGGGCATATGCTTCTGGTCTGTTTAATAACCTGCAATTTGACACCACTGAGAGTTGTAATATATATTTAGCCTAGGAACATGATTAGTGTATAAGAAGGTTTCCAGACCTTTCAGAAGGTGAAAAAGGTTTGACTATAGGGTTGATAAGTGAAGAAGCAAAACGAGTTCTCCAAGAACTTGGATTAACCGAGTACGAAACTCGTGCTTATCTGTCACTTCTTGAAAGAGGCGCTATGGCTGCAACACAGGTAAGTGAATACTCGAATGTCCCATACTCAAAGATTTATGAAACCCTCAACTCTCTAGAAAAGAAGGGATGGGTAAAAAGCGAAAAGGGACGACCAAGCCAATATTATCCAAAATCTCCGTCAGAAGCCTTGACCGCAGCTAAACTAAGACTGGAAGACACTATGAAAGGATGGGAACAAGCAATACTGAACGAGTTGCAGCCACTTTATGACAAGAGAGAAATAAAAGAAAAACCAGACATCTGGATTCTCAGGGGCGAATTCAACATTCTTGCGAAACTTCAAGAAATGTTAGACAAAGCGAAAAATGAACTGATGATTGCCGCACCGATCTTAACGGAACCACTCATAAAAGCAGCGTTTCCAATGTTCGACAGGTTGCAAAATAAGAGAGTGAAAATTCTGTTTCTGATCTCCAAAGACGTAAAAGAGTTGGGTATAGAAGAAATCACGAAGATTGCAGAGGTTCGTTCAAGAGAGCACATGTTTGGGGGAGGCGTCATAGTAGACGGTAAAGAAGCATTACTTTTACTGGGTGAAGAGAAGCCGTCTCTTGTTATTTGGTCGAATCACTTAGGCTTGGTAAAATTCGCCAAAGACTACTTCGAATACCTATGGAACACAGCCTCACAATATTAGCGCCCGCAGTTGCCCTCATTCCATTGAAAATGCTTTCTGCAATCTTCCGTTTCCATCATAGCCAATGGTTTTATTCTTGAAGTATCTTATCATGATATCCTTGTCTTTCGACAAACTTTTTGAAATATATTGATAAATGGTTTCCCATGCAACTCGTAGAAATTTCCTTCGCTGATTTTCCATAATATACTTTTTAAAAGCGGTCTCGATGTCTGCCTCTCGTTTAGACAACACCAAATTGATTAAATAGAAATCTAAATTCTGTTGTTTTGCTATCCAAGTTCCGAGTAGCCAGAAACGTAATAACTCATATTTCTTTTCAACTATTGCAACTGTTTTGTAATCAGAACCAAAGACTTCTGAGAACCAATTGTCGCCACCAGTTTCATATTTTTTAGCATTGCTCATGTCGCTGGGAACTGTTTCGTTTCCAGCTATTAACTTTGCCTCAATAAAGAAGAGTGCGTTGTGAGTTTTGACTATAATATCTGGCTCTGAACTTCTTTTGATTTCCTCGCCAAATTCTTTTCTTGCTTTATTTAATTCTGACCAGCTGGCATTTTCTCTTTGGCTGTATGACCAGTACATCACTTCAGATGATTTCAGTGCTATTCCAGTAATCAAACCCAGAAATCCTTCAATCAAACCATTCTTTTCCAAGAATCTAAAAACATTCCAACTAACGGCATCTTCGCTATTATCCCATGCCATTCGACTTTCTCTTTTTGCTGCCCCTATCTTTTCAAGCAGTTCTAAATCTATCTGTTCCTTCCAAAGCAGATTATCTAGTTCACTTGGGTACTTGAAGGTTGATGGAGAGATTAGGATATTGTGCTTTCGACATCTAAATTTGTCCTTATTCTTGGAGAATCTTCGCCATCTTTCTACTTTTTCACTGCAACCTTTAATCGGACACTCAACAGTTGATTCGGTAATTTCTATCTTTTCCTTCAATTCTTCTACTCCAAACATCTTCAACCCTCTTTTCTTCAAGAATGAAGTTCAACATAAGGCATAAATTCTTAGGCATTTGAGATTTTTGGTCCGAATGGGCAAGAAGTATCTGGTCCTAGCCAGTCTCCATGAGCAACGTAGCCCGTGTATCTGCAACCACCGCATAGGCCGCTGTATGCACATATTTTGCAAGAACCTTTCAGCCCTTTTCGGTTTCTAATGTAATTTAGTAGTTCATTGTGAACCCATATTTCTTCCAAGCTTTCTTCGAGAAGACTGCCCAGCTTTATTGAGGAGGCAGGAACACAAGGAAGCAAATCTCCAGAAGCAGTAAGACCAGCATAGGTCAAGCCAGCCGAGCATCCACCGAAACCAGTTGCAAGCTTTCTCACAATCTCAGAAACTGTAAGCCCAAATTTCTCCTGAAACATCCTTTCGTATCCTGACAGGGCTTCGCTTACTGTGAAAACTTTGCCTAGTGAACGTTCGTAGCCGAGGCGAGCGTAGTAGGTCATTCCTCGAGCATAACATTGCATACCGAACCCCTCTTTCACGCTCTTGTAGAACTTGTTATACAAGGCTTCTAAAGCCTTAATTCTCTCTCTGGGTGTAACGTCAAGGTGAGATGCTTCTACTCCACGACCAGCAGGTATTAGTCGGTTTAGATAGAATCTTGTGGCTCCAAGCTTTTCTGCCAAATCCATTGTTTCTTCCAGTTCGTTGAAATTTTTCGAATGCAAAGTCATCGTTGCGGCTAGTTCGTCAAAACCGACTTTAGCACAGTTTCTTATTCCTTTAACAGTTGCTTCAAAACTTCCACGCTTATTCCTCAAGAAATCGTGAGTGTCAGCTCTTGCGCCATCCAAGCCTATTTCCACTCGCCTAATACCTGCTTTAGCCAGTTTCTTCGCTACTTCGTGAGTCATGAGGATACCATTAGACGCAATAGTGCAGAGCATACCGCTGTCGTTGGCTCTTTTAATCGCTTGATAGAGGTCTCGTCGCAGCAGCGGTTCACCTCCAGAAAAGGTCAGTACAGCTACTCCAGCGTCGCTCATGCTGTCTATTACCTTGAAGGCTTGAGAAGTCGTTAGCTCTGACTCACAAGATGTTGGCGAAGAATCCTGATGACAATGCAAACAGTTAAGATTACATCTGTTCGTGAAGTTCCAGACGATAGTTATTGGAGCGCCCGTAGGCTGAGGATACCTTATTCCGAAGTTGGCGATTCCCTTGACCACGCTGAGCATGCATTTACGGATAAGCGAGTCTTTCAGTAGCGGTTTTACTTCGATGTCGTCAATTCCGAGACTGAAGAACAATAGACGAATCAAAGGCATTAAAGCTGTTGATGTCAGCAAGCAACTTTCACAAAAAAAGTGCCGACTTTCCGAGTAGAAGTCGAAGACTGAAAGCAATCGCTCTTGTCCACATATCTTACATTTGCCTGCTAAATAATGTGCAAGAGCTCTCCAAAAAGGGTTAAAGACTTGAGTCAGGGGGTGACTGCCATGAGGTATCTTAGTCATTGTTTGCATAACCAACTTTTCCATCTCATAATTGGGTTCCTTCATTTTTAAAATGGTTTAGCAGCGTGAACAAGTTCAAGATCATTATTCCACTTTTCTGACCCCAAGTTTTTCATAAAATCTATGGCGTTCACATTGATCTCTTCAGTGTCCAGTTGTTTTTGTTAAACATACGAAGAGGCGACAGAATTAAACCTCCTTCTTTCCCATATAGATTCTAACTTCACAATCCTTTTCCACAAGCAAAGGAAACTTATCAATGATCAATATGCCTAAACAGAATAAGGACTCTAGAACCATTCGCACTAGTAACGATACTCTCAGAAAGATACTACAGGTTAAGCGTGCCTTAATGAAAAAGGATAATAAATGTAGAAGTGCGAATATTCCTTTGACATCATCTTTGAAGCCCGCCCTAGTTTCCATTAAAGCATTAAACCCTCATAAAAATTCCGAACATATGCACGCATACATGCGAATCCTCTTACGCCTTATATTGGCTCGCAGAAAACCTTAAAAACAACAGACAGATTTCAACAACTGTTTTAGACTTTGGAATAGAGTAAGCCTTGGAAGGGCTGAGAGATGGCAGGCATGTGTCTTCAAAAACAAGAGAAACCTATTACGAAAGGGCGTCCACTAAGGCTTTTCAGAAGTATTTCTACGAGCCCTCAACTTATGGCCAATTACGTAACCTATCAACAACGGAGATAAACTCCAAATCGCCATGAATAGCAATGCTAATATCGCACTCGAACTCGCCATCTGACATCGACATGAAAGCTGTTAGAAACCTATTTCGCACTTGTTAACATGTTGAAAACACTCTGATATATACAATCATTGTATAGGCCGCTCTGCAAAGGAGCAGCCTTTAGGCTCTAACATGAAGAACGAACAAGACATTTTCCATAATAGACAAAATCATGTATTTTTCAACGCTGAAATAATCTTCCCTTCCCCGAAGATAAATCAGATACGGAGTAAGACTTAATACAGGCTTAAAACACACCGACTTTCGAGAAAGGAGAAAATAGATGAGAAAGATTCTAATCCTAACCATCTATTTGGTTACAACTGCCTTTTTGGCAGCAGCCGTCCACCTTGCCCACTGTCAAAACAATGTACTCTCCGACCAGTTATCCGAACTTCTGTCAAATCCAATCTCAATCGCAATTTTCCTCACCCAACTGGGCTTAGGCTTTGGTCTCGGATATTTCTCTATGAAAGCACTGAAATACATCATCGCTCTAGGGTGCATCTTTGCACTCGGCATCTTGCTTAACATCTGGCAGTTTGGAGGGCTAGAAGGGTTTCTAAGTCACCTCGGACTCGAGGAGATCTTGGAAATTAGTAGATTAACCGCTATGTTACAAACAATCGCCTCCATCTTGGGAATCTTAACTATACTTCCCATAGGCGTAGGCTTCTTTGTGGGAGCTATTATGGCAACCAGAAAATAAATGCCCACACAAATCAAGGCTAGCGTAGTTGCCAGATCATCAGTTAGACGACTACAAAATTTGAATAATTCTTTTGTGGAATATTTGTTTTTTGGGAGCACGCTTTTTAGGTTTGTTTTTTAGAAATGCTATACCTCGTCAATATTGATTGCATCTCAAGGGGAGAATTATGTTGAAAAAGCCGACTAAGGAGGATGCCTTTGAGGCCCTTGACTTCATTATAAATGTTCTCAAGGAACACGAGGAAGATCTAGATGGGATAGTTACGGAATTAAGCAAAACCACGAAAAGGTTAGGCGAAACTGGTGAACTGTCTGGAAAGATTAGGAAGCTTGAAGAACGGTTTTCTATCATTCAATCTGAAATTTTAAACCTTCTTAATCAAATCTCTACTTCACAGAAGCAACATGGCTATTCTCATGGACCACTAGTGATTATTAGGTGTAAGAGATGGGAAGATTTTGAAACTCTATCAATCAACGCTGAAACAGTTTCCTTCTTATTTAAAGAGAAAGAGAGAGCCTTTCAGATCGATGCCTTAAGAGAGGGTAAGGTCCTAACGTATAGCGGAGAACTCCCACAAGATACAGAGTTGTTTAAAATCTGGCTATCAAAGAAATTGAAAATCCCAGAGGAAAAGATTCTAGAGGGTGTTTTGGCGATAGGATAGAGACATGCAGACATTAGAATATAATTTTACGATTTCCATCTAACTCTCACACCGAGAAAATCTTCCATATGAGTAACTCGAGCTAATGTACATCCGCAGATTGAATACTTTTTGTGTTTCACAAAGAGACCATTTTGAACATCTGTGTAAAACAGGAACCTATTCTTCTCGTTTCTCTGGTTCATGCACGAAAAACAGCATCAAAAGAAACTGAGGAACTATCAGAGCAATCATGAGCAGAAAAGGAGACTGAGGAGAAACAGTGTCGTATAAGATGCCACCAGCAATGGCGCCAAAAGCCATGAATATGTATGTAAAGAAGTGCATCGACCCTATGGCTTTGCCACGTTTTTCCTGAGGAACCAAATCAGCGAACAATGCCTGAAAAGCAGAGAAAGCCAGTAACTGTGAAAAACCTACAAGTGGCATGACGATGAAAAGCGTTTCGTAGTTTCCGTAAAGGAATATCAACACCGATGGGGCTATGAGTAGAGTCGACAGCAACAAAGGAATCTTTCGGCCAACCTTGTCAATGAGCTTGCCACTTGGAAAAGCCAATATTATCATAGTGATGAACAAGGCGATCTCAACAAATCCCCACTTTATGTAAGCAAGTTTAATGGCTGGATCGAGCGCGGGGTCAAGACCAGGAGTGAGTTGACCTCCGATTTGAAGGAAATAGATTGCATATACCAAGAAATATAAACCAGTTAAGGCAAACGAGAACCTGGCCAGGAGACCGCCTAACAACAAGTAGAGTGTTGTGCGTGGCAATTGTTTCCAGACGCCTATGCCCTCTTTTACCGCCTTTGGATAAGAGTTCACGACATCCCCCAATCGTATCTTTTCAGGGTTCTTTATACTCTCTTTTAACGCGATTCTCAGGGTAGCCGCTCCCAGAAAGAACAGAGTAACTATCAAATATGCTATTCTCATGCCACTTATTGGACCGAAATTGCTGATCAAAAACATGGCTACCACAGGAGCCGGAGTCGTTGCCACACTTGCGATCAGGTTTATGATTGAGTAACCCATGCCTCGCCTTTCAGGTGAAAGAGAATCCGCCATTATAGCCATCAACGCTGGCTGGTAGAGTAGACAGAAATTTGCGATCATAGCCCCAATTAGTATGTAGTGCCATGTAGGAGCTATTGCGTAAAATATGTAAGAAAGTGCAACTCCAAAAGTGAGTGATGATATGAGCCATCTTCGACCATACTTATCTGCCAAGAACCCTCCTGGAAACTGAACAGACGCTAAGACCAGTTGGGAAACAAGCATGATGAGTCCAAGAATTGTTGCTGTGCCTCCGAGTTGAATGACATAGTCTGAATAGTAGACTCCGGGGATTTCGCCAGCGAAGTCCATTAGAATCCAACTCATAATCAGGATTAGGTAGTTTCCCCGAATGAAGGAGAATTCTTGCTTCAGTGTTTCAATGATTGTCAACAGTGAAGCCTCTCTCATCTACACTCTTTAAATTTGTTGACGAATTTTGTTAGACTCTCCACACAGAGATATTTAACCGTTCGGTAACCTTTCCAACACATTTTCCTTACTAAACAATGTACGCAAGTGATCACTATGGTTAATTGCTGTGAGAAATAGTGGTCAATCGTTGGTCACTGATTAGTTTACAAACCGTCGGAAATCTTTCAACCCTGCGAATACCGTAAAGGATCACTTCTAGATTTAATGATTAAGGCTGTGATGAAGAATAATGAGTGTACCGCTGAAACACGTGAGATTCGGGTTTAGAATCCATACATCAAATATTAATGATTCATATTTGCTCTTCATATAACTTAAATAAAAATCATTATTTGTACTATGTGTAAACTTCCTCAGGATTTCTGAGCGTGAACTCACATGAATAAACTTGAACTGCAAGATTTGAAACGAGAAGCGGTTAAGACAAGAAGGAAACTTGACAAGATAACTGACCGACAAGAAAAAGAGAGAGCGTTAAAGACCTATGCAAAATTGCTCCATGAGATAATAGAGATAAGAAAATTTGAGGCCGAAAAGCCAGTTGTGATAATCCGAGGCAAATAGGTCACTTGTACAGCGAGGCAATTTTGCAGAGAGGAGAACCAGAGGAGTTCACGGTATTAAAGACTTGAGTTTTTCAAAAGGATTTTTGTGTTTCTTACACTGTTTAACGATTGCGAGTCTTCCGTGTTCGGTTTCTATCACCTCCATGACGCATCCACAATCGAAGTTAATTCTTTCTGTTTGATTCATTGAGATTCACTCATGTTTTTTGTTTTGTTGACTTCTCACATGGTGAGTGACTGAGAGTTCGTTTCCACGCCTTATAATCTCTGGAAGGGTAGGAAGATGAATAATCCTACTCTTCCTCTTGAGTCCCACTAAACAAAGTGGGGGCTTTGTGGACAAACTCTTCAATCCTTTTTTCGTTTTTGGGTTCATAGAGGTCATCAACAGAAGCGCCTTCGATGTGGATCAGCAATATGTATTATGTCTTAATATTTAATAAACATTTCCTCAACCACCGAAGTGAGAAGGAGGTGCATCTTAGGGGTTGTTTTCGAACATGACTCCCGCTTTTTTGAACCCATGCTTTTGATAAAACTCTATGGCTCTAGAGTTCTTTTCTTCCGTATCAACATGCAACTCGATCACACCTTTTTTCTTGGCATTTTCTATGGCTTTTCTGAGCAGTTGTGAGCCTATCCCTTTTTTTCGATATGGCTCTTTGACGAATAGGCTTGTTATGTATGAGTTTGGGCCAGCGTGAACTGGATCTAGGAAGAAGACCTGATGAATGAGACCCATTATTTCTTGGTTAGCCTCGGCTACTAGCAGTTCGCTGGTGGTTTCCTTCACGATTTTGCGTAGTGTCTGACCTCGTTGGAGAGGCCACTCTGAGAACTGTAGGAACAAGTCTTCTAAAACGGGTGTGTCTTTTTCTTCGGCTTGACGAATGACAACCGACAATTCTTCAAACCTCATTACCGACTTCTTATAAGGTGGGTCGCGTAGTTGGCAGACCATCTCACAAATTTCGGGCATACAGTCTCCCTTATTTTTTGAGACAGAAACTTCTCATGGCCTTCGGGTGTTCTTAGGTCGCATTTTGTTAGGTTTTTGCAGAGGCTGGTGCCGAATTCTTTTTCGAATTCCACGATCATCTTTGACGCCATCCCATAAACCGTGTCTCTCTTTTCTGTTTCGTCTGGTCTGTTTCGACTGACTGTTAGTCCGATGGTCATTATGGCGCCTGTTAGGGCTCCGCATGTTGACCCTGTTCTTGCGATGCCTCCGCCGAAGCCAGTTGCAATAGAGGGGATAATGGGGTCGGTTGGCTTGTTGAACTCTCTGGTTAGGGCGAGTAAGACGGATTCTGAGCAGTTGTAGCCGGAGGCAAAAAGCTCTACAGCTTTGTCGCCAATACTCTTAACCATTCTGACAACACCTTTTTGTGGAAGGTTAATGGTTAGCTATACAAAGTTTTGAAGCTTATGTTTGTGGTGTTATTCTCTTCTCTCGACTGATATTGTACATCTTGTGGCTAAGGCTGCTATTGTTCCGAGTGCCGCAAGCCAAGGGGCTACGATGACTCCTACCACGCCGACTGTGGCGGGTATCTCTAAGAGAGTTTTGCCTTCATCGTCCTTCACTATAATTCTAGTGATGTTTCCCTCTCGAATCAGCTCCTTCACTTTACTGACCAGGTTGTCCGCTGAGACAGAGAACTCTTCTTTGACGATTTTGCCAACCGCTGTTCCGCAGTTGGGACAGAATCTTGCACCTCTCGGCAGCTCAACTCCACATTCTGCGCAGTGTACCAATCATTTCACCTCGCTGTTTTCTAATGCCCTTATCTTCTTTCCTGTGCTATTGTTTTATGGATTTCGGAAATATCGACATATTGGTGGGGTTAGACGGTTTTGATATTTTGGGAGAACGTAAGGCAATATTGATTTTGGAGTCAAATTTAAAATTTTCCGACATATTTATTAATGTAAGTAGTCCATGTTTTTTGTGGGTAGAATTGGTTTGGTAGAAATCGTTACTGTTACTTCGAAGGGTCAAGTGACGATTCCTTCAAGGTTGAGAAAGAAACTGAGAATAGTGGAAGGGGAGAAACTTTTGGTTGTTCGTGAAGGAGACGCTATTAAGATTATTCCTGTGCCTAAGTTGTCGAAGTTGGCTGGTGTGGATGAGGAGGTTTTCCGAGGCAGAAAGCCTTCTAAGGAGATTGAGGACATGAGAAGGGAGTGGACTAAGGAATTTGAGGAGCGAGTCCGTCAAGCCTAGGATTGTTTTGGATACTAAGCCCTTGATGAAGCTTTTTGCGGGAGAAGAAGGTTGGGAAACCGTTCAGAAAATATTATCCAATGTGGAAGTTGGCGAAGTAGAGGGTGCAATAAGCGTAGTCACATTAACAGAAGTCTATTACAAATACTTGCAAGAGAAGAGACCTGATCTGGCTAAAACCAGAACTGAAGAGCTTAGGTATGCCATATATCTTAGAAAGCTTGAGATAGATGAGGAGGTTGCTGTCAAGGCTGGGGAGTTTAAAGGAAAATACAACGTCTCAGTGGCTAATGCCTTCATAGCAGCCTCGGCATACTTTGAAGGGTTGATCATAATCAGTGACGACGCAGACTTTAAGAGAATACCTGAAGTCAAAACCTTGACAGAAAGCGAATGCATATCGCACTTGTCGTGAGAGTTAAGTCCATCCTGATGAAACTTTTCTATGACATGTTATGGAAGTTATCCCCTCTGAAGAAAAGGTGATATTTCTAATCAATAAGAATATTACTTAGACGTTCAATATCTATCCTAGGGAGTGTTTGACCGAGTGGCGAAGGGGATACTCATTCCTACTGAAATGTTCAAAAAAATGTTAAACACCTACTACACTATGGAGCAAATCATAGCTACTCTTGAAACAATGGCTGACAAAGAAACAATGAAAGCCATTAAAAAAAGCAAACAAGAAATCCAAAAAGGAGAATTTATCGAGTGCGAAATTGATGAAGTAAGCAAGGTTTTGAGCTGACGCATGACTTACAAAGCCCGATTTTCCAGAACCTTTCTCAAAAAAGAGAAGAAACTGCCAAAGCAAATAAAAGATAGGATTGCAGAGGCAGTCAAACAAATCTTGACAGACCCATACCGAGGAGTCTTACTCTTAGGCGACCTCAAAGGCTTATGGCGACATAGAGTGGGAGACTACAGAATCATATATGAAATCAATGAAAGAGAAAAAGTTGTAACATTTCACTTCGTAAAGCTGCGCAAAAGAGCCTACCGATGAGTTTGATAGGTCAGCAAGTGTGGATTCTTAATATGGCAATTAACCCAAACGTTGGTTTTGCGTTCTCTATTCGCCTTTGTCGCTGGTTTTCTTGAAGTGGGATGTTTGTTATGTAGATAGTTATAGTAGAAAGTTTTATCATGAAATCCAATTAATAAGAGAACAGCTTCGAAGGAAAGAATGCCGTTATGCCTTTATTTAGATCAGCCGTGGCTAACACAACTGTGCTAATAGCTTTGGCTCAAATCAACCGAATGGATATTCTTAGATCCTTAGTGGGCATCATATACATACCCTCACAGGTTTATCTTGAGCTTATAACCTCTGAGGTGAAGGCTGCTGTTGACAAAGGAATAAATGAGGGCTGGATAAGAGTGGAGACTTTAAGCTCAGAGGAGGTGAAGGAGTCCGATAGGTACTCAAAGGAAATAGAGCCTAAGAACCCCGAGAAACATATTGGTGAGGCAGCGGCGATAACTCTACATAGGAGAATAAAGCCAGACGTATTGATACTGGACGAGTTAAAGCCTAGGCAAGTTGCAAGATCACATAGGATACAGCTTATTGTGGGCACGCTTGGTTTATTTTTGGCGGCGCAGAACGAGGGACTACTAACGGCTAGAGATATTAAAACTTATATAGATATTTTGGTGAGCAAAGGGACCAAAATATCTAAGGAACTTCGGGACAAGATAATCTCAGAGGCAAAAAAGAAATAGAAATATAGCAGTAAATAGATATTTAACGAGGAGAGCATAATGAGGAAACGGATTGATAAAAAACTTTATGATAGATGGCTTGACGCCACTGAGGCGATGGAGACCTTATCATGGGATGAAGTGCAAAGGGACCTTGAAGTAATAAGAGCCATTAAGAAAGAGCAAGTTCAAGTCATACCTAAAGAGTGAAGACCTATTTTAATTCTGTAATCCTATTGTGTGACGATGATTATGTTTTGAAGGTGAGGGGAAACCTGTTGCTGTATGGTAATCTGCATTCTTCTGCCGATTGTTGGTTTAGACTTTGTTTTATCTGATGCTTTGACCCTACTGACTCGATGGTTGATTGTCGTCAGATTTTATCAAATAATTCAGTTTGCTTCATTTATGACTGGTTTCCTCGAAAAGGTAATGGTATGTAACATAGTTTCATAAACTATATATAATCTAAATATAGAATCAAGTTCTGAAAGGGGATGAGAAGAGATAAGATAACAATAATTACTACTTCTGTGATTGCTCCCTTCAAATAACCATGAAAAAAGAGAAAGGAGGAATAGATAGGGTGAAGAGTCTTCGAATCCTTCTGGCAACGGCGATGGCTACCATAATTGCTCTAAGCCTGTTCTCTGCAACCGGAGGTTTAGCTCAAACGCCAACACCAACGCCTACTGTAGAGGATCCGACTGAGGAGGAGATCTTCAATGATATACTCGCCCGGCTTATCGAGAATGTCGGTTCCATGCCCATTAAAGTTCTTCTTCCTGGGCCTGGGGATGATGTAATCGATTCCCTTACCGGGCCAGTGACGAAGGAGTTTGTCTGTCCGGGCTGCCCGGAGAGCCTTGTGGCAAAGGTTACAGTAACCATCAGAACCACACGAGTCGATTGGGATCCGACCCTTATAAAAGAGGAGAAGGCGCAGGATGATATTGGCTACTATTGTTGGGTGCATAAGTCCAAATATGAGAAGTGTCACGACAAGATAATAACATGTGATAACTTTATCATGCTTGATCCAGCCGTGACAAAAGACGATGAAGCCGACCCACCTATTGGAACTCTTGTAAACGAGGGATTACTCTACCATGAGCTGCTCCATGGTCAGCTCCTGATTAATGCTATGGACACACCGGCTTGGCAGACAAAGGCTTGCAACTGCGAGTTTGATTCTGAACCTATGGATGAAGACCACTCGGAGATCGATCCAGCCGTGAATAGTTATCTCGATGCCCGGGTTGCGGGCATGGCTGATGTAAAAGTCGTGGAGGTCGACCCCAAAAAGGCTAAGGAAAACGGCGAATTCGAGATAGACCTCGGACCCACAGACAAGGAGAGCGTGCCCGCTATCCCCAAGATCCGTGAGCCCAGCGGCGGTAGTAATGTAAAAAATGTCCATGCTCGTGTGGAGGGAGGACGCCTTTACATAACAGGCGAGTTAGTTAACAAGGGTGTGAAAGGCAAGTTCTTGGTACGGATTGATCCAGAAGACGAGTGGATCATTGGCGGACTTGAGAACCCCCTCGTAGTGTTGCCCTCAGGTGTTGGCGTCGGCGGCATCGTTATTCCTGTTGATAAGTTTGGTTTGCTAGCCCCTTACATTGGCTTAGCCTCAACAATCATAGTCGCAACAGTCGCAACAGCCATCTATGTCAAGCGTGTTAAGCATAGCAAAGAGAAGCAATGAACACCATTCCACCCCATCCTCAATCTCCCCTCTTTTTATATTATAAAAGATTAAGAGTTACCCGATATGAAGGATAGAAAGAAGCCCAAAGGAACAAAAGCCAGAGTTCAAGCCTACAAGAAAAGGCTGACCCATATCGGTCACGCCATCACAATCGCCACTCTCGTAGGCATCATCGCAGTTTCCAGTTTCCTCCTTTACTCCATGTTATACTCACCCTCGGAACAACCCCCAATCAACCCGACTCTACAAATCACAACAGACAACCCAAACCCCCCAACTCAAAGCCGCCATAGTAGACCACCTAAGCCTCACAGCGCCAAACCAAACCTTCACACAAACAGCCACAAACACCCTAAAACAAGCAGGATACACAGTAGACTACTACCCAGGCGAAAAAGTCACAGTAGAATTCTACAGAAACCTACCAACACATGGTTATGGCTTAATAATTCTAAGGGTACATTCTGCTTTGGGTTATGTTATGAACGAAGGATTCTCAGGCAATATTGATCTCTTCACTTCCGAATTATACAGCACAACACGCTATGTCTACGAGCAATTGACGGATCAGGTTGGAAAGGCAATGTTCCTAGAAGGAGGCCCAACATACTTCTCAATACTTCCAAAGTTCGTCAGCCGAAGTATGAATGGAAGATTTCAGAACACAACTGTCATCATGATGGGCTGTTACGGATTAACATACCCAAATATGGCCCAAGCACTCGTAGAAAAAGGTGCAAAGATCTACATTAGCTGGGATGAGGGCGTAGTAGCATCCCACACCGACACAGCAACAACCCATCTACTCCAACATCTAATTACAGAAAAACAAACAATAGAAGAAGCAGTAGCAGAAACCATGAAGGAAGTAGGACCAGACCCAGAATACAACAGCCTACTAACCTATTACCCCCTTGAAGTCGGAGAACAAACAATAGAAAACATCACCGGTGAAAACTGAAGTAAACACTAAATATCCGATTTACTATAAAGGACAAAGGGGGGATAGCCATGGACAGATGTGATGTTGGAGTTATACTAGGTGCTATCAGCGGCGTCATGTCCCTTCTAGAGTCTACCATATTCTTCTCTCTCAGCATGTCTTCCGTCAAAATAACGGAGTATCTCATCGCTTGGTTTCTTGTCGCAATAGGACTCGCACTACTAGTCTTATCAGCGACTTTCATGACTCACAAAGGACACATAATTTCAGGCGGAACCCTCATGCTCCTCACATCACTCTCACTCCCCATCAACCTCATTCTACTACTGATTCCGGGTCCCGTTGGAAACATGATACCACTACTGTATTATCACCCACAACCAGCATCAAGTTGGCTCCTACTCAGCATAATAGGTGCCATTCTCATTCTATCCATCAAAACGAAACAGGTCAGATGACTCACCAAGTTACTCTACCCCTTGAAAAATGGCTTTTCAACTGATATCATAAAATTGAAATCCAACAGAACCCAAAACAACGCCTATTCCAAAACCACAAAGCCAAAACCAACCAGTTCCTTACCAGCTGATAACGAAACCAAAAATTTCCCAGAGTTATCAAACAGAGAGAAGAAGAACCAAAAATAATCTTCTAGCGTTCCACCCAGAGAGAAGATGAAGAAGAAGAAAAAATAATTTTATCTCTCCCCCCTCTAGAGAGAGGTTCTCACACACGCACACAAATTCTTAGGCGTTCTTACCGCCACAATGCGGACAACTATCCAACCTCTCCTCATACAACCGCCCACAATACCGACACCTAACCTTAACTATCTCCCTAATCACCTCCCTCTCCTTCACAACCTCAGACTTCGTCGAAGACCCCTCAAACTCACCTCTCCTTGTAGCCAGTACCCTAACAATCATAACAATAATCACTCCGATGAACATTATCACAAATAAAACCTGAAACAAAGCGAAAGACCCAAACGGATCCAACAACACTAGCCTCCTTCACACGATAAACTTACATACACAACCTTAAATCTCTTATACTCCAGACCATACACAAACATGCAACCGTAAAGTGATAAGAATGACCAAAAAAGTCACAGTGGAAGAACTCTTAGAAAAAGCAAAGAGACCTGCAGAGCTCGCGCTGAAATATCACCCATTTTACGAAGGAAAAATCCAGATCATGCCAAAATGCCCCATACGAACACCAGCAGACTTCGCCATCTGGTACACACCAGGCGTGGCAGCCCCATGCAAAGCCATCAAAGAAAACCCAGAACTCGTCTTCCAACACACCAACCGCTGGAACTACGTGGCGGTTGTCAGCGACGGCACACGAGTCCTCGGATTAGGCGACATAGGACCAGAAGCAGGCTTACCAGTCATGGAAGGAAAGGCACTGTTATTCAAGTACTTGGGCGGAGTTGACGCATTCCCAATCTGCCTAAAAACAAAGGACCCAGACGAAATCGTCCAAGCCTGCAAATGGCTGGAACCAACATTCGGAGGAATCAACCTAGAAGACATAGCCAAACCAAAATGCTTCTACATCCTCGAAAAACTGATAAAAGAACTACAAATCCCAGTGTGGCATGATGACCAACAAGGCACAGCCACAGTCATACTCGCCGGCTTAATAAACGCCCTAAAACTCGTAGGCAAAAAAATGAGCCAAGCCAAAATCGCAATGATAGGCGCTGGAGCAGCAAACACCCGAACAGCCATAGTCCTCATGAAAGCAGGCGCAAAACCCGGCAACCTAACAATGGTCGACAGCAAGGGAATCCTCCACTCCAACAGAAAAGACATAGAAGCAGAAAGAGAAGAAAACCCGTTGAAATGGGAATTCTGCCTGAAAACAAACGCGGAAGGAAGAGCAGGCGACACGGCAGAAGCACTGAAAAGCGCAGATGTTTGCATAGCCGCCTCGCAACCAGGACCCGGCACCATCAAGAAAGAATGGATAGTAAAAATGGCTACAAACTCCATAGTGTTTGCCTGCGCAAACCCGATTCCAGAAATCTGGCCATGGGAAGCAAAGGAGGCAGGCGCAAAAATCGTGGCGACAGGACGCTCAGACTTTGAAAACCAAATAAACAACTCCCTGGGTTTCCCAGGAATCTTCCGGGGCGTCTTAGACGTGAAGGCAAAGACCATCACGGACGACATGTGCATTGCGGCTGGAAAGGAACTCGCCAAGTTCGCAGAGGAGAGAGGAATCCACGAAACAGACATCACCCCAAGAATGGAAGAATGGGAAGTCTATCCCAGAGAAGCGGTTGCGTGCGCCCTAAAATCCATCGAAGAAGGCGTGGCCAGAGTCAAACTGAGCAAACAAGAACTGTGGGAAAGAGCTGTTGCTATCATCAAAAACACGAGAGAAGCCACTGAGGCGCTAATGAAGAAAGGGCTAATCTTGCCGCCTCCGCCTGAAAAGAAACTTTAAAAACCCATTAATTTCCTTTCTTTTATGTTAGATCGGGGGAATCCGATGAAAAAATTGTTTGCCGTAAATCTCCTTTGTTTTGTTTGCGTTTCCTTAATCATTCCCGTTCATGCTTCAGTAACAGTTGAAGGCTCAATAGAAGAAAATATTCATGTCGTCTTTGCCATTGAAAATATTAATTCTACACTATACGAGAAAATTCTGGAGCAAAAGATTTTCAACAACTTAACAATTCCTCAAGCAATAGAAGCATATTTTGAAGAAGGAAACCTAGGAAACGCAACATTGGATTATGATCCTACAAAGGAGATTTTTAACAACTCTACAAGGTCGATACGAGTGGATTTCTATTTGAGTGGTTCAGATATCATAGATTCTACTTTTAGTCCAGCCGCAATGACTGAAACATATAACGTAAAGACTGAATGGAGAAAGGTACACGTCAACCTGACAAACGACTTTTCCTTAGATTTTGCAGAATATTTCCAGAACCCAGTGGACGAATGGCAAATCGTTAACTATACGATAAATGAAGAGGTGCACCCAACCTACCTTTATAATTATACTGCCACAACAACGTTTGATCCGCTCTGTCGATTTGTGCTACCTATAAGAGCAACCAACGTTCACGCCGTAACAGACACAATATTTTTCGAACTTCCTGTTGAACTCCCTGTTCCCTTTGAAGACAAGCTGATTAACAGTCCATTCCTAGTTCTCGGGGTTCTCATAATCGCAAACATAGTCTTGATTGCTTATAGAAAAATAAGAAGATAAGAAAGAAGATTCTAAGGCACACGACAGATTATGATCATAACTATGAGGAGGTGAAGTGTTGGCTTCGAAAGAATTGGTGAGTTTTCTGAGGGAGCAGATAAAAATTGAAAACAAAATTGTAAACTCATTAAATAAAGCCTTAAGGGAGATAGGAAATCCCGCTGTTAAAGGAGTTCTAAAGGGAATATCCTTAGACTCTGTGAAGCACGCAGAGATGTATGATGCCGCCGTTATGCTGTTAACTAGGGTTTCTCAAGCCCTTTCACAAGAGCACCTTGACAAGCAAAGAGACCTCGTGGAAAAGCACATACGCATGGAAGCAGAATTAATTGAAAAAATCAGTAATGTAATGCCCACCATTGAAAACGAGAAAGTCAAACTTCTCTTGAACGCAATATTGTGGGACGAGAAAAGACATCACGAACTACTAAAGAAGGTCTTACAAATTCTTGTCAGCGGAGAAACTATAACTGAGGAAGACTGGTGGGACGTTCTCTGGAAGTATGTTCCGTTCCACGGCGCCCCAGGAGGATAAACCTACTCTGCAGCAAGTTTAGAGTCTTCTTCCTTAAGCGGATTGGTTGATAAGAGTAAATCTACAAGGGTCTTCTGATCTATTTCAGCTCGGGTTCTCCAGTCGAGGTAGAGCTGTTTGTGCTCATCCTCTGCTAAATATCCAGATCGAATGTAACGATTCATGTTTATGTCAACTCTCCACCCAGGGAGTTTGAGTCTTAAAAGGTCTTCTACTTCTTCCTTTGGCGCTCTTCCCTTCTTTGAAATGATATACGAGATGGCGGTGGCAAGACCTGCAATGTCGTCGATGCGCCAACCCATCATCTTAGTCTCTTTGGGAGTCAGCCCTCCTCGAAGGGTTATGTAAAATCTTGCCTTGTCCAGTTGCTCTAAGGTAGGCTTTTCAGCGGGTTTCTCTTCCTCAAAAATGGTTTTCACTTGGAGGTCCAATCTCTCTAAGTAACTGTCGAAGAGGTTGAGAACCTTGGGATAGTCGGCTCCAAGCCTTCTCCTTAGTTCCCATCCCTTCACTCCGGGCTTTTTGTGGCGCCTATAAAATAAGAGGTGCGCCGCCCTCTTGAGTTGCCTTGCGTAATAGGCTTTTTTCTTCAATTTTGATGGCCCCTCTTCCACTTCATCCATTCTTCGTTGCTTATGGAAACAGGAATAGAGATCACTTGTTTTTTACCAAGCATTGAGATCGGTTTTTCATAGGGTTTTACGAAGATTTCTTCTTCTAACGGATTTACTTGTAGGGTTGCGTATCCGTACGTTACAAGAAAACTTGTCAGGTAAGCTCTCTTTATTGTCTCGTCATAGGTGTCGGCGCAGACGAAGTCCCAGTATAGAATCTTCTCCTTCTCTCCCACCCTCTGCCTTAGTTCTTCCCAGAAAGCTTCTAAGTCTTCGGAGAAGGCTTTTTGGGCGAGAATTCTTTGTTTTATCAGTTCTTCTCGGGTTGCAGTTCCAGTCTCTGTTTTTTGTGATGCGACTTTTAGCCATCTCTCGTCGAGTGGAAGAAGGCTTTGCCAGTATTTTATGGCTTCAGCTAGGCTGTGAGGAGATATTTGCTCAAACTCGATTATGGGATGCCAAACATGAAGGAAGAGATTTGCAAGCTCCACCTTGCTCAGTTTTCGTATTTTCTCTTCTAGCAGAAAGGGATCCGTGTAAAGTGATGTCGACCTATGTTTTACCCAGTCGCTTTGGAGTTTGATGACAGAGGCGATTCTGTGAATGGTCTCTGCGTCCAAACAGAGTTCATCTGGTAACTCCCACTCTGGGAAATACTCTCTAACAACCTCTATAATGTCGTCTACGTCCACGAGAAATGGGTCGAGACCCCTTTCCTCGATGGACTTGCATAAACCGATGATGCGTTGAAGATGTTCGCTACCAGTTCTTTTTCTCTCCCTTTTTGAAGACAACTAAGCGACCTCTTTGATTATGGATGTCCCCTCGACATTTTGAACCGTGATTATGTGAACATACTTCCCTTCAAAGGTTACTTGGCTCGGCGTGATCGCTAGGTATTGAGCGTCTAACCCTTTGACTGACGAAACAAGAAGACCGGCTATCATCTCTCTGTTTTTGGGGTCCATGTGAATGTCGTATTCATCGACCGCTCTAAAGGGTGAACGAACATGTTGCTGCAATGCGAGAAGAAAAGTCATGGTTGCTGTGCTTCTTTCTCCCCCACTCTGAGTGTAGGAGTTCAAGGGAACAGGCTTAGCTCCCTTGAAGCCCACGAATATTTCCAGACCAGCCTCCTCAATGTCGTGTTCGTTTGCCAGCCGGACCTCTCCAACAGCTTGAGCCATCGAGAGAATTCCTTGATAGTTGAGGTTAACGCGGTCGAGAAGGCTTCTCATAACAGTTTTCCACGCTTCCATTCTTGTTTTCACTTCTTCAAGTGCTTTCTCTCGGTTTTCTGCAACCATTCGAGCTTTTTCTTTTAATTCTAGGTAAAGTTTTGAGTAGGATTCATACATGCGTTCAATATCCTCAGAAATGTCTACTAGAGCTGCAAGGTGTCCATCAGTTACTCGCATTTCATCCAAGATTTCCATAATACTCTTGACTGGCACTATCTGTGGACCAGTTTCTTCAGCTCTTTTCTTGGATTCATCTAAATCCAAGAGGGAGATTCGGAGTTCTTTGTTCAGTTTTTCTAAAATCCCTACGAGGTTTTCTTTCCGATAGTTTAGTAAGGCTATGTTGATTTTGTGGTCTATGATATAGGTGTAGATTTTTTCAATTTCAGAATTTAGGTTTTCTATATCCGTCTTAATTTTGGTTACTTGGTTGTCTAGTTTTGTCAATTGTTCATTGAAGTTTTCAAGCGAATCTTTCAGGTGCTCTCTTTTGGAGTTGAACTGGTCAGCCCATGCGTCGTCCATATTTTTGTAGGCGCTTTTGATTTCCGCTAACTGAGTTTTAACGTCGGTTGGATTTGGGGTTTCGCGAAGCATAGTCTCTAACTGTTCTATTTTGCTTAGACATTCCTTCATGTTTGTTTGGTGGGCTTCTATCCATGAGTTGGCTTCTTCTATGGCTTGGTTGGCTACTAGAATGTTGGTTTCATGCTTTGCTCTCTCATGTTCGAGGGTAAGTCGCTCCTCAAGAATGGTTCGCCACTGGTCTCTTTTCTGTCGTAAGCTTGTTTGGAGTTGATTTAGTCGATTACCCGTTATTTCTGTTTCCTTTTCGATTTGCAGGGCTTCATTTTGTTTGCTTTGAATTTGTTCCTTTATCTCTGCAACTGTTTTTTCTCTTTTCGCAACTTCAGCCCAGGCGAGTTCCCTTTCAAGAAATCTTCGTTTCATCTGTAACTGTTTCTTCTGTTGGTAGCGGTCGTATTGCTCTCTCCAGTAACTTAAGGTCTGTTCAGCGGATTCCAAGAGTTTCTCAACCGACTCTTCTTGGCTGAGAATGCGGCTCAACTTTCGCTGCGCTTCTGAGACGTTTTTGCGGTAGGATTCTAAGCCGACAGCTGCCTCAACCATTCTCAGTTTTTCTTGGGTTGAAAGCACCGTGAACTCTTCCACCATGTTTTGGTGCATAATAATCAGCATGTTCTCAGGGTCAACCCCGAGTTTGGAGAGAAGCCTAGTTACGTCGGTTTTCGTAGCTGCCCTATTCTCAAGTTCAAACCAGTATTTTCCGTCCCGCCTCAGAATCCTGGTCAAGAAAATGTAGTCTTTGTTGATTTTCGGAACTGGTCGGCGACCACTTCTGTGAGAGTTGTCTAAAATGAGAGTGACGCGGGCTTGATCCTTATCCCATCGAATCAAGTCGCTTAGTTTCTTTGATCGTTCGGTGTAAGACTGGCCTAGTGCAACCGAGATCCCGAGTAACATGGATGATTTGCCTGAACCGTTGGGTCCACAAACCACGTTGACTCCCGGTTTAAGGGGTATCCTAGCATACTCGTAGGACATGAAGTTTTCGAGGATCATCTCTTTTATGAGCAAGTGTGTGGACCTCTTCTCAACGCATCACTAAATAGAAAACAGACTTGTATTAAAGCAATTTTATCTGGCACATATATACTGAAGCCATATTAGCTATTTTGTTAGTAACCCTTTAAGTGTTTAATAGAAGAAAAAATCGTCATTCATTAGAAAACCATATTTATGCTTCACTTTAACCTAATAAGGTGACTAAGACAACTAAGAGGTGTCTATATGGTTACGGCTGGAAAAGTCTTCAAAACGGTAGAGCCCACGCATTTATCTGATGTTTTGTCAAAGCTCGGGGGCTATAGAAGGGAGGAACCCTACGAAGAAGGCGACTACAAATTTGCCCTAATCACAGAGATTGCAAATCTTATGCCTCGCGAGAACGCCTTTAACGGCGTATACTCTCACGATTACGTAACTCACGCGTTTCACAGAGGAAAGGTTGTTCCTCTTCCAAGAACCGTGGAAGCAATGTTTTCTTTTGCCCTGTATAAAGACCGAGTATACCTGACAGTTGTTGAAAAGAAGAGGCTGGCTAACTTCGTTGCCAACAAGCTAAGTGAAACAATTTATGAGAGAGTTGGGAAGATTGTTGAGGCGCGAATAGCTCCAGAAACCCTTCGAGCGTTCCACTTGAAAAATCCAGAAGACACGAAGATCACTTTTTTCGATAACATAGACATCCCTAACGTGAACAAACTGTCTCTGTATGGGCCGGATTTGGTTGGCACCACGCTTTTTGAGGACTATTGTAAGCATGGTGATCTTTGGTATATTGTGGCGAGGTCTAGGGAGTTTGGATATGTGGTGGGTGTGACCCGAGACACTTCAGTTACGATATTTAACATAACTGATAAAAACAAGTACCTGGAGTATGTATCAAAAGAAATCTATCCCCTAATCTTATAGTTTATCTATTGATTTTTGGGTGGTTGCCTGCTTTTTTGAGGACTAGCTTCCTCTATGTCAGTGACCTATTCAAAACAACTAACCAGTTTGCAGAAGTCGACCAAAGCTCAGTTCAAACGACTATTTATAAACATGCGGATTTTAGTATTCGATTCCTTTTCTAGGCGGCATACCCTTAGTGTAGGGGTGCTTGACCTCTTTCATCTCTGTAACGAGATCAGCCACCTCCAAAACTTTCGGTGGAGCATCACGACCAGTTAACACCAGTTCCACATGCTTCGGCTTTTTCTCTATTAAGCGGACCACCTTCTTGAGTTCTATCAGTTTCAGGTGTAAAGCAACATTAATCTCATCCAAGACCACCACATCATATTCACCACTATTAACCACTTGCTCAGCCAACTCTAAGGCTTGATTGGTCAGTTTGACATCTTCCTCTGTTGGAGGCATTTGCGTAACGAATTTCCCTCTTCCGAAAGCCTTTATCTTAAGATTTGGCAAATGTTGAACAACGTGCAGTTCTCCATAGTCGAAGCCCCCTTTGATGAACTGGATTACATAGACTTTGAGACCTCTGCCAACAGCCCGTAACGCCAGTCCAAAAGCAGCAGACGTCTTACCTTTCCCATTTCCAGTGTAGACCTGAGTTAAACCCGATTCTAACCGTGACCGTTTCATTGGCTCTCTCTCACAACCTTCTTCAACTTCAGTTTCAACAGTGCCTCTGCCGCGGAATTAGGGTCCATCTCTCTCTCCAATATTTTATGCAAGAACTCGTTGAACTCGCGTGTCCTTTTTAAATCATCCAAGACAGTTTCGGTTATTCTGAGCCTAACTGCCTCTTCAAGTTCTGACTCGACTCTTTGTAGACGTTGTTTTTGCAAAACCCCGCCTTTAAGATAGTCTTTGTGTTGACCTATTTTCTCAAGAAGTTCTCGTATTCCTTCGCCTGTGATGGCTGCTGTTTTGACCACAGGCGGCTTCCACTCCCTCTTCTCTTGATTCATCTCGAGCATCGCCTCTACGTCGCTGACGGCTCGGTCAGCGTTTTCTCGATCAGCCTTGTTTATCACAAAGACGTCGCCGATCTCCATGATGCCTGCTTTGATTGCTTGGATGTCGTCGCCAAATCCGGGCGCCAACACAACTACAACGGTGTGGGCGATTTTTATGATGTCGACCTCGGTTTGTCCTGCTCCGACGGTTTCGACTATGAGTACGTCTTTGCCAGCCGCGTCCAAAACCTTAACGGCGTCTTTGGTGGCTTTGGCTAATCCGCCTAAACTGCCTCTTGTCGCCATACTTCTTATAAACACTCCTTCGTCTGTGCTGAGGTCTTGCATGCGCACTCTATCTCCTAAGAGGGCTCCTCCAGTGAATGGGCTGGTGGGGTCTACGGCGACGACTCCGACTATTTTGCCGTTTCTTCTCAGTTCTTTTACGAGTTTTTCTATAAGGGAGCTTTTTCCAGCGCCTGTTGGTCCTGTTACGCCTATTATGTGGGCTCTACCAGTGTGTGGATACAGAAGCGATATCACCTTCTGCGTTCCGGGCAAGTTGTTTTCAATAAGGGTTATCGTTTTAGCCATGGATTGTCGGTCGCCTTTTAGGACGCCGTTGACGAGTTGCTTGACTTGACTCAATGTGCTCACAGTGCCATTTCTTTGGGTATCTTGGGATGTTACTCCCTTTTTTGGACGTTTTCTCTGACAAACTTGACTAGTGTATCAGTTGGGGTGCCTGGTCCAAACACTTCTGCTATTCCTATCTTCTTCAGGGCAGGAACGTCTTCTTGGGGTATGATTCCCCCAGCAAAGACTAAAACGTTGTCTAGTCTTCTCTTCTTTGCGAGTTCCATTATTTTTGGGAACAGGGTCATGTGGGCTCCTGAGAGTATGCTTAAAGCTATCACGTCAACGTCCTCTTGCAGCCCCGTTTCAACTATCTGCTCAGGCGTTTGCCGCAGTCCCGTGTAGATGACTTCCATGCCCGCGTCTCTGAAGGCTCGGGCCACTATTTTTGCTCCTCTGTCATGGCTGTCTAGTCCCGGCTTCGCAACTAACACTCTAATCTTTCTTTCTTTTGCCATTGCACTTTCCTCTATTCTTAGATTACTATCAGTTCTTTATATTCGCCGTACACGTTGCGGAGTACATCGCATATTTCTCCTAGTGTGGCATAAGCTTTTATGGCTTCTATTATTGTTGGCATAAGGTTTTTGTCTCGGTCAGCGTCGTCGTGCAGTTTGTCCAGAACTGCTTTAACCTTTTTGTTGTCACGCTCTCCTTTCATTTTTTGAAGGTTTGCCACTTGTTCCTTCTCAACTTTTGAGTGTACTCTTAGGAGTTTTATTGGTATCCAGTCTTCTTCGACTGTGTAGTCGTTTAAGCCCACGATGATTCTTTCTTTTTTCTCTGTTTCTTTTTGGTATTTGTAGGCGCTGTCTGCGATTTCTTTTTGTAGGTATCCTTTTTCTATTGCTGGGATGATGCCGCCCATGGAGTCAATTTTTTCTATGTAGGCGGTTGCTTTTTCTTCCATCTCGTTTGTTAGGGCTTCTATGAGGTAGGAGCCCGCTAAGGGGTCTACTGTGTTTGTTACGCCTGTTTCGTGGGCGATGATTTGCTGTGTTCTGAGGGCAGCTCTAACAGCCTCTTCTGATGGTAACGCTAGGGCTTCGTCAAAAGAATTAGTGTGTAAGGATTGTGTGCCACCTAAAACTGCTGATAGTGATTGGAATGCGACTCTTAAGAGATTGTTTATTGGCTGTTGTGCGGTTAGGGTGCATCCTGACGTTTGAACGTGCATCCTCATCCACATTGAACGTGGATTTTTTGCTTTGAAGCGTTCTTTCATGATTTTTGCCCACAGTCGTCTTGCGGCTCTGAACTTGGCTATTTCTTCGAAGAAGTCGTTATGCGAAGCGAAGAAGAAGGATAGTCGGGGGGCGAAGTCGTCTACTTTTAAGCCTCTTTCTATTGCTGCTTCTGCGTAGGCGATTCCGTCGTATAGGGTGAATGCTAGTTCTTGTACTGCGTTTGAGCCTGCTTCTCGGATGTGGTAGCCGCTTATGCTTATTGGGTTCCAGCGTGGCAAATGCTTGGTGCAGTATTCTACGATGTCGGTGACGAGTTTGACTGAAGGCTTTGGTGGAAATATGCAGAGTTTTTGGGCGTAGAATTCTTTTAGGAGGTCGTTTTGTGTTGTGCCGCCTAGTTTTATTCTGGGCACTCCTTGTTGGTCGCCTATGGCGACGTACATGGCTAGTAGCATGGCTGCTGGTCCGTTTATTGTCATTGAGGTTGTTACTTTGTCTAGGGGTATGGTGTCGAAGAGGGTTTCCATGTCTCTTAGGGATGAGACTGCTACTCCGCAGACGCCTACTTCTCCTTGGGCGACGGGTGAGTCTGAGTCGTAGCCCATTATGGTTGGGTAGTCGAAGGCTATGCTTAAGCCTGTTTCACCCTCTTTTAGTAGGTATTTGAAGCGTTGGTTTGTTTGTTTTGCTGTACCGAAGCCTGAGAACATGCGCATCGTCCAGAATCTGCCGCGGTACATGGTTGCGTGTACGCCGCGGGTGAAGGGGTATTCGCCTGGTAACCCCAAGTCTTTTGGGTAATCAAGGTTTTTCACGTCTTCTGGAGTGTAGAGTCTTTTGATTGGGATTCCTGAGGTTGTGTAAAAGTCGTTTTTTCTTTCCGGATTGTTGTGAATCCATTTTGGGAGGATGGTTTTTTCCCATCTTTCCTTCTCTTTTTGGATTTCGGTAAGTTTTTGTTTATCAAACATTGGAAGGTTCTTCCTGTGAGGTTTAGTAACATTATTGTTGGCATCCTAAAAAGTTATTTCTACTCGAACTTTCTTGTTTAGAGGGTCGAATGAGAAGGATTCGCATGTTGGGGGAACTTGTGACTATCGCAGCTGCCTTGTGTTGGGCTGTAGGTGCTTCTTTGTATAAGAAGGGGTTGATCAACATAGACCCAGTAACGCTTAACTTGTTTCGAAGCATCTTAGTCGCAGTCTACGGTTTTCTAGTATTGTATCTGTTGGGAAAATGGAGTCTCCTTTATGAGTTGGACACCGTGACTTTAGCGTATGTTGGTGTTGCGTCTCTTTTGGTGTTGTTTGTCGGCGACACATTTTACTTCATTGGATTAAGGTCTGTGGGAGTGGCGAAGACCGTTCCAATCGCCTACTCATACTCGATCTTTGTCGCCATAATCAGTGCTGGGTTTCTGAGGGAACCAGTGACTACTCCGATATTGCTTGGAACAGCAGCAGTGGTCTCGGGAGTCTGGTTGGTGGCTGTTCGAGCTGAGAATGGAGTCAGCAAGCAGAAAACCTCGAAGCTTGGGATTCTCGCATCTTTAGGCACTGCGTTGTGTTGGGCTGGTGGTCTCACTTTATTTAAGATCATCCTAGGAACTATAGATCCGTTTGTTCTCGGGTCTGTTAGGATGTTGTTTTTGTTGCCTGTGCTTGGGGTGTTTACGGTTTTGCCTTTGGGAGCAAGGTCTTCAGTTAGGCGTTTAACAAGATTTAGTATTCTTACGATGTTTCTTAGTGGTTTTATATCTCTTGGAGTTGGAGATACCTTCCTCTACATTGGATTGGAGAATGCTGAGGCTAATGTGGTTGCGCCTTTGGCGTCGACTACGCCTCTCTTTGCTGCTATCATCGCCATATTGTTTCTGAAGGAAAGAGTTTCCAAAAGAGTGGTCGCTGGCACCCTTCTCGTAACAGCAGGAACAATGCTACTCACCTTAGGATAGATGGAAACAAATTAATATGCTCCCATGGGCATTTGACTTTAACAAACTGTAGCTTCTTCATCTGGGTCTAGTGGCAGAGACCTCTTTTCTGAAGAGGTATCGTATGTTTCATTTGATGCACAATGAAATGAAAGTCCTATGGGAGAGCTTCGGATGACTTCAGAATAAATCCTTAAAATATGGAAGCATATGATTAAATGATACAAATCTTTCTCATTTCTCTCCAATAGAACAATGTTTCCAAAAATTTAAATACATAGACTGCATAATAAAAAGGGATAGAGAAGGGAGAAAATGAATCGGAACGTGGTATTGGGAATAATTTTGATCTTAGTAACGCTTTCGCCTATTTCTGTTCTAACAGTGGTTCCAGCGACGAAAGCATCGCCTGCCATCATTGCATTCTTTGACGACTTGGAAGGTTTCAATGCCGCTGCAGGCTTTCCACCAGTCGTGGTGGATTTTGATGACATTGCTCCCAGTATAGACATCACTGGTCTTACGATCGAAGGAGTAACTTTCGACTTGGGAAATCAGCCAGCACCAAGTGCACCCCTAATTGTTGTCAGAGGAATAGATACTTACACTCCACCTGGCTTCGATTGGTCTGGGCCTGATAACAGGCTTTTCGCTACTAGTGGTGAAAACGTTTTATCTCCTGGAGGTGTTGAACTTGCCCCTGGCCCTAACCCGTTAATAGAAAATGATGATCTGGCACTAAAGCTTTTGACCCCTGTTTTCGCCATTGGACTTGATATTCTCTATCAATCCTTGGACGGAGCTTCGTATACCGCTATCACACTGCTAGATGCAGCAGATAATGTGTTATACTATAACGGTTTCATCCCAATTCCCGGCGGGGCATATGCACCGGGGGGTACTACTTTTGTTGGATTTGTTTCAGACTCATCCAACATAGCTAAAATTATAATCAATGATCTTAATGGAAACAATATTAATCCGGACTCCAATATCGGTTTTGATACAATCCGGATACCGAAATACACTCTCGCAATTGACAGTTCACCTGTCGGAGTGGCATTCACAGTTGACGGTGTGTCTTATATGACCCCTTGGTCAGATGTGTATGATGAAGGCACTTCAGTTAGTTTGGAGATGCCGTCAACCCATATGGTTGGCGAGGCAAGGTATTATTGGGATAGATGGGGGGATGGCGTTACTAGTCGATCAAGAACGGTTACCATGAACACAAACATCACATTAACCGCCCATTATACCGGACCGTACTATGAATTAACCGTCACTTCGTCACCCGTAACAGGAATACCGTTCACTATTAACGGAACTCCAGGAACAACGCCATACACTGAATGGCTCCTTAAAGGCTTCTACACACTCATCATGCCTGAAATCCATACCGTTGGAGAAGCAAGGTATTACTGGAGCCAATGGAGTGACGGAGTTACCACCCCATCAAGGACAGTCACCGTGAACAAAACCATTACATTAAGCGCCCACTATACTGGACCATACTATCAACTAACCGTTACTTCCTCACCCATAATTGGAATAACGTTCACCATCAACGGAGTCTCAAAGACAACCCCATACACTGAGTGGCTACTTGAAGGCTCTTACACACTTGTAATGCCAGAAACTCATGATGGATACGTGTGGTCTCACTGGCTTGAAGACGGAGACACCAGCAGAACCAAAACAATCACTCTAACTGGCACCACATGGACTGGTGTATTTGTTCCAGCACCTCCTCCCACATGCGTAGGTGGTGAAATGGTTCTAATAGACAAAACTCAGTTAACACCATCTCCTTGGATATCCCCTCTGATTATTTTTGCCTTTGTGACTATACTTGCTACCGCAATATCATTCGTCTATGTTAAAGAGAAAAAGAAACAACAAACCTAACGCCTTTCCCTAGTACCTTCTCTCGAAATAAATTATTAGAGTTGGTGTACACTGGGCAATCACCTCCCCTCACAAAAGAAGAGATAGAACCCTTGCTCAAAGAAGCCAGAATAGCAAGATTCTGCAGCCACAACAAAGACGGAACCATACACGCAGTTCCCATGAACTACAAGTACGAGAACAATCAAATCATCATACCAACACCCGCCGCCAGCCACAAAGTAAGGAATGTCAAAAGAAACCCCAATGTCACGGTCCTAATCGATGCCGAAAAACAACCCGTCAAAGGCGTCATAATCTATGGTAAAGCAGAGCTCGAATACAATGACATTCTAACATCAAGCATCTCAGTTTACGAAAAAACTATGCCAAGAGACCAAGCTGAGAGGCTTGCCCGAGGTTTGCTCAAGTTGACAAAGATGGTAACGATAAGAGTCGATATAGAACGAATAGTATCATTCGACGCCGCCAAAGACAAGGCATTCCAAACCGCCCTCCAAGGATAACGAAACCCTTTTCTAGCAGTATCCTCCCCACTTCTCTCTCTAACACGATCAAAACTCTCAAAAAAAGCTCAGTTTTTGAACAATGAACGTGTCTTTTTGGTAACGATTTTTATTAGGTGGGAAAACTTTGTGAGATCTATCGGCACCGGACTGAGAACCTCAACTCCGATAATCTCCCCCTTCTTATTCAAGTCAAGGATCAGGTTATCCGAGATCGGCTCGCTCTCCGCAACCCTTCCCCTCTTCAAACGAATGTAAAGCGCATTACAGGTGGAGTCATATTCCAGCGAAGCCAAGCCTCTTCAACCTCCTATCATCAACCCACAACGCCGTGACAACCTCAATAACTTCATGCCTCTTCTCATATATAACCACTAACTTCCCCTCATCAACCTCACCATACGCAGCTAATCGACCATATCTGGCTGATATTATTCCTTTCGGATTTTGCAAAACTTTACGAATCTGATTCTCGGTTATCCTTCTATCTCTCATTCTTAACTCAGCATGAGGCTTTATAATTATCATAAAGATGCAACCTTGCCATAATCTTGTGAGCCACAGTTGTCATGTCGTGTCGCTTGATTTATATTTATAAAAAATTAAGTCTTTTGCATCAAAACCAAAATGGAGAAAGGCGAACTTCTCATGACCATGGCTAAAATCGGAAAACGAGGAACAGTGGTCATACCAGCAAAAGAGAGAAAAAGAGCAGAGATCCAAGAAGGAGACTACGTCGAAGTCACAGCCAAAGAAACCGGCCTAATCCTAATAAGAAAAGCGCCCAGTCTGAAAGAAATACAGACGAGAATGGCTGGAAAACTACCACAATGGAACGAACTCGAAGGAAAAGCCGACGAACTCATAGAAAAAGAAGCAACTTAAAAAAAAGAGTTATCAACTTTCACAGATTTTTACCGTAACACAATCCTAGACGGCGCCCAGTTTCAAAATCAGACGACCAAAACCAAAGTTTCCCTCCGCAGTTGATAATGATAACCAAAATTTTCTCAACGTTATCACCCAGAGATAGACAACTCTAAACAAATCTTTAACACCACTCCTCCCCCCTCTATACTAGACCTAGACAGACAGACACTCCAAGCACATCATCAAAAAAGAAGAGAGAAGATGCGATAGTCATTCTGTTGGTCTAAAGTACCTGATGTCGTTTATAGACCCTTCACGCTGAGCCTTAGGCTTAAACACCGCCTCAACAGCCACACCAATCTCAACATCATTGGGGTCCACTTCACCAAGCTTATGCACCAGTCCGCCTTCAGCGCCATCCATCTTGATCACCGCATACACAACGGGTTCATTCAGTCTACAGCCATCCATGTCAATGTAAGCAACAGTAAACGCATGAACCACGCCTCTTTTACCCACATCAACCCACTCGTCCAACTTCTCAAAGCATCGCTCACAGTACATCCTCGCAGGCACAAACACAACGCCACAACGCTTACACTTAGTCCCCATAATCCGCCCCTTCTCCTTGATCTCCTTGAAAAAACGTTCACCAGCAACCCCATGCGTATAAACATAGTCCGTCTCCATGTGTCCAGGCCAATGCTTGAGCTCTCTCGGATCAGAAATCTTGTCCAAAGCCATACTGTTATCTCTCCTTCAAAGGCTTGAAATACCTAATATCCGTGACTGCACCCGTCCGCTCGCTTGGAGGCTTCCACACAGCCTTAACCTTCATGTCAAACCTCACGTCATCAGGCTTCACCTCACCCATCACGTGCAGAATTCCCATCCCCTTAGACGCTCCATCGAGCTCAATCACCGCAACAACAATCGGCTCCTTTATCCTACTGGCGTCGCCCCCTATGTGAGAAATCGAGAACGTATTAACCCTCCCAGTATCCCTCACATAAGTCCATCCATCCGTAGGCTTAAAGCACTGCTCGCAAAAGACCCTCGGCGGAACCATTATTCGCTTGCACTTGTTACAAGTCGTTGCCAAAATCCTCCCATTCTTCAATTCCTCCAGAAATCTGCTCATCGCAACACCAGCACTCCAAGAATACCTTATCCGTGGTCTGAAGCGAAGAGCACCAACCTTTCCAGCCTTGATATCCTCAGACTTCACTTCCTCACCAGAATAACGCTTTATTTTCATACTCATCCTCATTCACCTCTTATTTCCTCATCACAATCACTGAACCATACTGCATGAGATCACCCCAAGCCTGAGCCACACCAGTTCTCGGATCACCAGGCACCTGTCTCTTACCAGCCTCTCCACGCAACTGCCAGAAGATTTCACAGCACTTCATCAGCCCAGCCGCTCCAATAGGATTGCCAACACCCAGCAAACCACCAGAGGGATTGACTGGCAGGTCGCCGTCTCTCTGTGTAACCCCTTCTTCCGTAAGTTTTGGGGCTTCACCCTTCTTGCAGAGCAGCAACCCCTCCATATGGTGAAGTTCCTTGTAGTCAAATGGATCATAAGGTTCAGCAACATCAATTTCTTTAGGTGGATTCTTGATGCCCGCCATCTTGTAAGCCATTCGAGCCGCAACCTCCACATACTTCGGATAGTAGAGGTCACGATTAGTCCAGTAGGTAGAGTCAATGCCCCATCCAACACCATCGATCCAAATTGGGTTGTCAGTGATCTTTCTAGCAACATCCTCCGAAGCCAAAACCAAGGCAGCCGCACCGTCACTAGTTGGACTAATGTCCAGTCGATTAACAGGATAACACATAACCTCCGAATTAAGAACATCCTCAACAGTTATCTTAGCAGCAAGCTGAGCACACGGATGATCCAAAGCGTTACGCTTGTTTTTAACCGAAACCAGAGCAATCTGCTCCTTCTTAACACCATGGACATGCATGTACCGATGCATCTCTAGGGCAAATATCCAAATCAACGTCACCCCCAAAGGTCTATCCAAGATCGGGTCAAAGATAGTCGTGAACGCATAAGCTGGATGAGGATAACACGACGACATCTTCTCTTCACCAACCACCAGACAAGTGTCGAACAGCCCTGAGGCTATGTGCCACCAGCCCGCATCCGCAACGAAAACTCCTGTGCCGCCGCCAACGAAAACTCGACTGTAGGGTTTGCGCCAGCCCCCCGACCCATCAGCCAAGTATTCGCCCTTCATGTGGACGCCGTCAAATGCGTCTGGAGCGGTTCCCATGACAACACTCTCGATGTCTTTTAACTCAAGTCCCGCTGCATCCAAAGCCATCCTAGTCGCCTCGTAAGACATCTCTTTGCCGGTTTCCTTCAGATTCCGCCTAAAGAGGGTTAGTCCAGCTCCAACAACTGCAACTCGCTTTTTAAGAAACATTTCTTTATCACCTCAACAATTGCTTAAGATTGCTACTGCACCACTTGCTGTTGGAATTCCACGCCACGTTTGAGCCAAACCATTCTCAACCCCATTGAGTTGTCTTTTGCCCGCTTCGCCCCGCAGTTGCAGAACCACCTCAAAGACCTTTTGCAACCCTGACGCTTCCAATCCGAAGCCCATTCCAAGCAACCCACCTGAAGGATTAACGGGTAAACGACCGTTTCTCTCTGTTGCGCCTTCCTCGGTGAGTTTTCCAGCCTCTCCACATCTACATAACTGTAGGGCTTCGAGATGCTGAAGTTCTTTGTATGAGAAGATATCATTTACTTCGGCAAACTCAATTACGTCTCTCGGATCGGTTATACCTGCCATCTTGTAAGCCATCCTCGCAGCCAACTCTGTGTACACAGCAGTTCCCCAATTCTTAGTTTCCAAACAAGGCGTTTCTGTGTTCCATCCAACCCCCCTTATCCATACTGGTTTGTCTGTTAGTTTCTGTGCAACATCTCCGGAAGCCAAGACCATGACGATACAACCGTCGGCGAGGGGGCTGATGTCGAGGCGACTCAGGGGATAGAAGTATGGTTCGGATTCGAGGACTTGATCCAAAGTGACGTTTACTGGATGCCCTGCAAAGGGATTACCCAAAGCATTTCGTTTGTTTTTCACAACGACTTGTGCACACTGCTCTTTTGTGGAGCGAGTTTCATGTAAGAAACGGTTCATCTCTAAGCCTGCAACAAAGTATGGATGGCCACCAAGAGGACGATTAAAGACTGGATCTAAGGCAAAGGCTACGACGTCTGCGTAGGTTAGTATGTCTGAGGCTTTGCTGTGGGCTTCTATGGCCACGATGTGGAACTCGCCTGTTCGGATTAGCATGTAGGCGGTTGCTAGTCCATATAGACCGTCTGCTGAGACCGTGAAAAGATTTCTTAAGGCTGCTCCAAGTTGATCTGGCACGAACTCGTCGAAGATGCTGTAGCCCTCCCAGTAGTCCTCGGCGCATGTGACGAAGGCATCTATATCCTTTCTTGGGTTAACACCCGCATCTTCGTAGGCTCTCACTGCTGCTTCGAACATCATTTCCTTGTAGGATACGTCGGGTGTGATTGGTTTGAATCCTGTGCAACCAACACCAACGATAGCTACATCCTTCAACAATTTTCACTCTCCATTTATAATTGAAGGAGTTAGTAAGGGTTCATTGACTATAAAACTTTCGAGGGATAGTGATTGTGTGTTCTGTGTGTGGGAGAAAATTTTTTTGTTGGAGGGGGCTTGTTGGTTATTTTTGTGTTTTGGGTTCTGTTTTTGGTTTGGTTGTTGTTTCTTTTTGTGTTTGGCTTGGGTTTGAGGGTGTTTTGTGGGTGATTTAATGGGTACTTATCAGGTGTTTTTGGCTAGTTGGGAGAGACTTGTGATTTGGATGCATATGGCTTTGCCTTCTTTGTCTTTGACAGTGTGTGGTCGTTGATTTCTTCGGATGTGTTCTTTTGTGGGTTCGTCGAGCCATATGTCCATTGAGGCGGTTTATGGTTTCTTCACGCTTTAGTTTGTCGTTAGATAGTTGCAGCCACGAAGTCCATTTAGATAAAGTTGTGTTAAGCTATTTCTCTTGGGTCTACTCTCTTTACTTCGGTGATGACTTCGCCAAAGTGTTTGTCTACAGTGATTATTTTTCTGATTTCATTGTTAAGCATCGTTGCCAAGTGAATTGTGTCCCTAGGCGGAATGCCCTTGACCGAGTATTTGTGGTAGAGTTGTATGGAACTCTCTACGTCTCTCTGTGATATGGGCAGGACTTTGGGTTTGAGTCTTAGAAGGTACCACGCCAACTTAATGGCTTCCTCGTGTAGTCCGATGCGATGGTATCGATACAGAATTTCTTGAACTATCTCCGTGTCTATAGCGACCGACAGCTTTCCAGTCCTTATGTTATGTAAAACTTTTGTGCAAGGTTCCTTGTATTCACTTGGTTTTCCGGCAGCATAAATCACGATGTTTACGTCGAGGAAATACTGTTCGGCTCTCAATCGCAGACTACTCCTGGAGAACACCTTCTTCGATCTGTTTTTCTATCTCTTTCCATGTAGCAATAGGTAGATTCATTTCTGCTATCGCCTCAACTGGGTCACTCTTCAGATGCAACGGTTTCAGCACGATTTCTTCTTTTCGAACTTCTATGAGTAGGGTTTGTTCTCCGCTCATTTTGAGAGTTCGCCTTATCTCTCTTGGTATTACCACTCTACCAGATTTATCCATTTCAACGGTTTTAACCATTTTTTCATCTCTGCAACAAATTCTAAGATTTCCATAGATATAAGAATTTCCATATAACACATTCAACCCACAAAGCCACCACTCCTGCACGGCTACCTGGAGAGGGGATGGCCGTCAGGACCAGTTTCGATTAGAAGTGAAAAACGTGGTCTTGTGTGTGACCTCTGATGATGGAGGGGCTGAAGGGAACAGCGTCTTATACAAACCGAGTATGTTTGAATAGATTAGGAAAGATGCTACGGATTATGGGTCTGTTTTTCCGAAGTTTCTTGCTACCACGTATATGTCGCGCATGTCGATTTTTCCGTCGCAGTTTATGTCGGCGTTCGGGGTGTGGGGACATGAGCCGCATGGCGTTTTGTGCCAGTACTCGCAGTGTCTGGGATCATCTGGGTCTGTGACGTGTTCTGCTCCGAAGCCTCTCGCCACAAGGTAGACATCCCTCATGTCAACTTTGCCGTCTGGCCATCCGTCTGGACCAGTTATGTCGCCTGGCATAGCGACTATTATCCAGCCATCTACGAATGTGTTGTCTGTTGTGTCTGTTTCACCTGGGACTGGTTGGGCGTAGGCGCTTATGGTGTAGTTGCCCTTAACAAAGTCCACAGTGGTCCATGTAAAGGTGATTGTTGTTGAGGCGCCGCTTTCTAGGGTGACTACTTGCGTGGCAATGGCTCCGCTTCCAGCAATAGCCTTTATCTCCGCTCGGCTTAGGGTTCTGTTGTAAATTCTCACTTCATCGACTAAACCCTTATGCAACCATCTCCCGTTTATCTCAAAGTTATCAGAAGAAATGTCCATTTTGCCGCTCATTTCTGTTGTACTAGCATATAAGTTTCCATTGACATATATTGCAGTGTAGCCACTTGAGTTATATACCCACACCACATAATGCCATTGACTGTAAGGCAGGTATGGCAAAGAGGCGTACATTCCAAGATGGTCAAAGATACCTCCATTGAATCTACCAAAGTTAAAGCTAACACCCTCAGGTTTTGATACATAAGCATAGGTAATGTAAGAACCATATTTCATCAGGAGTTCATAGGCTTCAACAGGGACTTCTTCAAATTTCACCCATGCTGCTATTGTAATAGCATCGGTAATCTTCAAGCTCGGAGAATCCGGAACTTCAACATAATCATCAACTCCGTCGAAGCTTATGGCTTTTCCAAACTTTCCGTCAGTCCATGAAGCTCCGTGGATTGTGCCGTGGTTGTTGTTGCCAGAGCTATCGTGGGCTGTTGTGCCGCTGCCTTCGTCAAAGCTCCAATGACCAACCAAGCCATTGTCAACGCCTACTGCATTAGCATAAGCTGTAACATTGAAGGTTTCTGTGTAGTCGCCTTGGTTTGCTGCTGTGACGTTTATGTTTAGGCTGTAGCCCTGACCAACAACAGTCTTAGAAGGCGTGACGTTAACAACAGCAACATCGTATGGATAGTCGAAGTCAGCATAATTGTAGGCATTAGTTGTGTAAGCATCATACACGTAGTCTGATTGAGTCGGGTCACCTTGATGGTATATGTAAACGTCTCTTACGTAGTATGGTCCGTCTACCATGTTTTCATGTATATATGTTCCATTGAAATTGAGTTGTATTGTCTGTGTTTGGTTTGCGTAGAGGAAGGTGACGTTGGATGCCGAGACTATTTCGGTTTCATTGATATCCATTAACCTTGCGTAGATGAAGCAGTTTCCATTGGCTGCAACTTTTGCTCCGACGTCGACTGTTAAGTAGTTGTATAAGCCGTCACCGTCTGTGTCTGTTCCGTAGTCAGAATAGTCGCCAGTTAAGAGGACTAGATACTGGAAATCTGTGTAGTTGTATGCTGAAGTCGTGTATGCGTAATTTAATGTATCCATCAAAGTTCCATTTTCATCATACAACGCGAGATATCGGAGGTCGTACGGTCCATCAACACCGTTCTTGTAGATTGATGCTCCATTGAAGTCTAGTAGCACTAACTGACTTCCAGAATTTAAGTGGGTGAAGTTGCTTGTTCCGACTATTTCTGTTCCATTAACATCGTATAACCATCCTGTTAGGGTATAATTCCCTGAGGCTGTAACGTCTATCCCTACGCCTAGTGTTAAGTAGTTGTATAAGCCGTCACCATCTGTATCTTTTCCATGGTCGGAGTAAGAGCCTGAGAATCCAGCATTCGTTTTTTGAAAATCTGTATAGCTATACGCTGAAGTGTTATATGCATCATATATGAAGTCAACCTGGTCGCTTCCGCTAAGACTGAGATATCTCAGGTTGTACGGTCCATCCACTCTGTGCCAATTAATAGCTAACCCATCAAAGTTTAGCGTTACTAACTGGCTTCCAACATTCAAATATGTAGAGTTGGTTGCCATTATTACATCGTTTCCATTACTGTCGTATAGCCATCCTTCTATGATATAACTTTGAGATTTTGTTACATCTATCCCTACCTCTAGCCTTAGATAGTTGTATGAGCCATCACCATCCGTGTCTATTCCTTGATCTGAGTAGATTCGTGAAAAAGCTGCTGCAGGTATTTGAAAGTCTATATAGTTGTACACGTTGGTAGTATAATATTGAAGATCGATTTCATTACCGTATTCATCACTTAATAACATGGTAACATTAAATGGTCCGTTCACGCCGTGTTTCCAAATGGCTATCCCACTAAGATTAAGCGTTATTGTTTGGATTCCTGTGTCAAGTATAAGAGGTTTATTTATGAACATTATGTTGTCTCCAAATGTATCATTCAAGAATCCAACCATTCTAAAAATCCCTCCGTTAGTAACATCTAGTTCCGCAGAGACTGTTAAGAAATTATACAACCCATCGCCATCGATGTCTATCCCCAGATCAGAGTAATTGCCTGTAAACTTTGCCTGTACTGGCCCCTCATATGGTGTGCTTATACTAGAGCAATATGGCGGGTTTGATTGCTTTCCCGGATTGGCCCAATCTTTGCTAGAAGTTCCTCTAGCTCCATCTGCAGTCCTCATTGCCATGTATTCCTGATCGCCATACGTCCTATATGTACTAGATTTTCTATGTTCAAGATCATAGGTATCTGTGTCGTTATTGAGGGTGTGTGAGGTAGCAGTTTCATAAAAATCTGGAAGCCTATCGTCACAGTCTGCAGCCTGTAAGCCTTTGTCAGAATCAGCTTTGCCAGCGAATGAGCCTCCAGCTTTCCATTGATCAGTCACCCACTTATGATAAAGCTCGTGTGCAATAACTTCAGCAGCGCAGTCGATCCCTTTTACTGTTGGTCCTCCAAAACTTTCGGTACCGAAGAAAGTAGCAAGAACTATAGCAGCGCCATAGTGTTGGCCTGCAGAATATGGTGTGAGATAAACTTCTCCAGCAGCTGTGCAATAGCCATAAGATGTGGCAGTTGCATCGTACTTAACTCCAGCCATATTTGGAACTGGTCCATCTCTCTTCCAATACTCAAACCAGTTCGGTTCACTATCTCCATCGTCATTCGCTGTTTTATTAAAGAACAGCTTGAAGTATTTTGTTTCTACGTCTGCGCCGATTTCGCCTGTAACGGTGTTTTTGTAGAAAATCGTGCATCCAACAACCTTTCCTCCGTGAGTGCCAGGGGCAGCAGTATACTCATAAGGATTGTGTGTGGCAAGCGACCCCTGCGAAGGAGGAGTAACATCACCCCACCAACTAATCTTGTACACTTCAAAACCTTCTACTTGATCTATTTCAGCCTCTAACTTGACTTTCTCATCTCCTGGAACTGACGGATCGTTGATCATTGGGTTCTTTGCGTCAGGAATCCCTGTTACCGTAACCTTCTTGATTTTTGGTAATTTTACCGTAACTTCTTTGTCGAAAACATTTCCCCAATCCCAAGTCAATTCACATGGCTCGTTAGGATCGTGACCCCATCCAAGGTTTACCCTCATCCACGTAGTTTCGTTGGCAGTTGGAGGGGTAGTTACTAGGGCGCTGACAGTCATCCATCCACGATAGTTTATAGCTTGGTATCCTGTTAGGGCTGCATCCATAACCCTTTCTTCTTCTTCCCAAACCTTGTTTCCATCCCAGTCTATCCACGCATTAACATACTCTGGGCTTGCATCGTACTCTGGGCATGGCTCTCCAACAACACAGCCAGTAGGATTTGCAATCCATATAAAAACCGTAACTATCATTATCGCAGAAGGTTTTTGCTCATACGTGACATCATAGATGAATTCAAACTCTGTACTCCCTCCGTTTGAAGGACAGTAACCGGGAGCCCCATCACTGCTTAAAGAACTGTACCCAAGAATCCCGGGATTAGTCGAACGACGACATTCACAAGTTTCAGGACGGTCAGAACCCGTTTCAATTTCTTGTGGTGACCTACGAGGTTCGGACGGATAAATCTCCGGTTCTAAACCAACCAATCCAACTGGTTGAATGCCAAGCGCCAACGTTAACATGCTTATTAGTAGTAGTATGACCATTATTCCTGATTTTGCTTTCCTTTCCAATTTTTCTCCATTTCCTCCTTTTCTCAATTATTGTTATGCTTCATCGTCTAAACAAGAAGAAACTCGACAAAACTGAATAACATAATTGACACACTGAATATTTAACACTTATGAAACATTTTTACAGTCGCCACAAAATCTCACACAAGAACCATGAATAAGACCCATCAAACCAAAAACAAGCCTAATCATTCAAAACACCACCCCAAGTTGCCGAGACCATGCATCCATGAACAACCTAAACATCACTCACCCCAATAACAAGAAAGAAAACATCCCATCAACACCGAACAAACCACACACTAATACCAATAGTAGGGACAAGCTTATTCTTTTACTCCGCCTGTCCTTCTAGTCTCCGATGCTTTCCACCCCTCATGACAAGTCTCGGTCCAGAAACCCTACGAGCAACATACATAACCCATTTGCCGACTACACAACACTTCCACCATCACAACATCTTACCAGAAAAATTAACTACCTGCTAAGACATGAAAGAAACCTGAGAGACACGCAAGCATGAAAGATCCAGCGTACAGAGCAAAACGCATCGAAAAAGTCCTAAACAAACACTCCAGCCTAGACGTCATGCTAGGCCTAGCCGACATCGCCTAGTAATATATTCCTTCTCAGCCTGAAACAAGAAAAAAAAGAGTATAACTAAAGAAGAGATTCAACATGTGATTAGGGAGCTTAACGAATGGAGAAAGACCACATCAAGAAGCTGATTTCATCACTGAACAAACAAAAAATAAACTATGCTTTTACCCTAAACTTTCCTTCTTAATCTGAATATGTAGTTCATAAAATAGATTAACCATTTCTTGAGAAAGACATAACAAGACTATAAAAATCAGCTGGAGGTGATTCCTTGGTAAAGGTAAAAAAACGTTCTGAGAATTTTGACAGGGCTAAACTGAAAGATTCTTTGAGAAAGGCTGGAGCTAAAGAGGAAAATGCAACTAAAGTTGCTGAAACAGTTGAACGTAGAGCGTGGGAAGGAATAACGACCACTGAGATCAAGGAACTGGCAACAACAGAACTTAGGAGAATAGATCCGAAAGCCGCAACAGTGTACGAGACGTACGAAAAACCAATGAAATAGTTCTTAAGAATCGAGATTAGTTAACTGCACATACTTAGGTGATGAAATAAGCGCATAAAATAAAGCGAGAGAGCATTGTGAAGTACCCACCATGACCCCTCCACTCAAATTTTTTCATGTAAATGTTGGTTCATAAGTCTTATCTAGAACCCTGAACCCTTTTCTTCAGTTGAAAACGCCTTAACCGAATTTGGTTTAAAGAATTTAATAATAAAGAGATCGGTTCCTTCCTCTATATTCTTGCAGAATACAAAACTGGATGGTTGGATAAGAGACAAATTGAGTTCATTTTTTCAAGACAAGAAGACTGAAACTGAAGTTTCGATTAAATGGTTTTATCCATCCTATGATGAATCAGAATCAATGTTAGGTAAAAAAGAAATAGGACTTTTCAAAGCAGCAGAGGAAACTTCCTTTCTCACATGTATGCAACTGGAAGCGTGTAAAGAATGTAATTAGAAAGTCGTAAAAAGTGTTTAAACCTTTCTGGAACGTCTTTAATACTTGTTTAGGTTTATATATGGAACTTCACAACAAAAACTCATATCCTTTGGAGGATTTAACTCGTGGCTGGTAAACCTCTAGTCTCTATTGTTTCAGCTGGGCTATCCAAGTTTGGTAGAATGGAAGGGTTGTATGGTCGAGAACTTTTTGCTCAGGCTGCGAAGGAAGCATTCAACAGATGCCCAAACCTTCATCCGCAAAAAGATGTGAAGGCCCTTTTTGTGGGTCACATGGGAGAATCCTACGAGCATCAGGGTCACACAGGCGCAACCCTAGCGGACTGGGCTGGCATACTACCCATACCAGCCATACGAACAGAAGCCGCCTGCTCCTCCTCAGGAGTCGCACTAAGATGCGCAATTCTCGCCGTCCTCTCAGGCTTACATGACATTGTTATGGTTGGAGGAGTTGAAAAGATGACCCACAGAAGCACACCAGAAGTAACCGAGTATTTAGCCATGGCATCAGACTTCCCCTTCGAACAGTGGCACGGCATAACATTCCCAGGATTATACGCTCTGATGGCAACCGCCCACATACACAAACACGGCACAACAGAACAACAAATGGCGATGATAGCCGTAAAAAACCACCACAACGGCTCCTTAAATCCAAAAGCCCACATGCAAAAAGAAATAACGCTAGAACAGGCTTTATCTTCCAGAGTGGTCGCTTGGCCCCTAAAACTGTTCGACTGCTCCCTAATAACCGACGGAGCCAGCTGCCTAATCCTAACAAAACCAGAACTCGCAAAAAAATTCACAGACACACCAGTCCACATCATCGGTTCAGGACACGCCTGCGACACCATAGGTTTGTACGAAAGAGAAGAGTTAACAACTCTAAAAGCGGGAAAACTTGCCGGGCAAGAAGCCTACAGAATGGCAAAAATAAAGCCTAACGACATGGATGTGGCTGAGGTTCACGACTGCTTCACAATAGCCGAAATCATCGCATACGAAGACCTGAACTTTTGCAAACCCGGAGAAGGCGGAAAACTAGTAGAAGAAGGCAAAACACAAATTGACGGACAAATCCCAGTCAACACCAGCGGAGGACTAAAGTCGAAGGGACATCCAGTGGGAGCAACTGGAACCGCACAAGCCTATGAAATATACCTACAATTGACAGACAAAGCCGAGAAGAGACAAGTAGAGGACGCAGAAATCGGCCTATCCCATAATGTAGGCGGTTCAGGTGCCACCGCAACAGTCCACATCTATAGGAGAGGATAGAAATGCCAGAGACTCATCTCTTCACAATAGAAAGCTTCTACCACTTCATAAAAGAAGGAAAAATGATGGCTGCCAAATGTAAAAAATGCGACACATTGCTTCTGCCACCGAGACCAGTATGCACGAACTGCTTCTCAGAAGATTTTGAATGGGTCGAACTCAAAGGAAAGGGCAAACTCTTAACCTACACGGTGATTCACGTCGCACCCCCCCAGTATCAGTCGATGACGCCTTATGCTGTAGGCATCGTGAAACTAGAAGACGGCCCAAATCTACCAGGCATGATTAGAGGCATCGAACCAGAAAAGATTAAGATTGGCATGGACCTAACCATTGATTTTGACAAGACCTTGCCTTCCCAATGGCCTCTATGGCCCCGATACTTCTTTAAACCTTCATAGTTGTGGCTCCAAAACCTTCTCAATGGGATAGGCGAGCATAAGCAACACGGGAGCTCTTTTAAATCCGACTTTTTTCCAAAACTCCAGGCTTCTTTCGGTAACTGTTGCGGACACGCTTTGAGCACCTCTCCTTCTGAACTCTTTGGCAATTCCTTCACCAATGCTCTTCCAATGCCTTTCCCTTGATACTTCGATGAACCGAAAGTTGATGAATAAGAGCCCTAGAACCGTCGTAGATACCTCTTATCAATCCAACGGCTTTGCCGTTAATTTCACAGACAAGAAAAACCGCTGCCTCGCACAAGTGTATCCTTTTCATTGCAATAGGACCATCAACCTTTGGACAGCTATACTGGTCATTTAACTTCAAAATTTCAATTAGATCTTTAACGTCGCTAAACTGGAACTTTCGGATTCGCATTCATGTTCTCTCCTTGGATTATAATTCCTACTCACATCTAAATTCTATGGAATCTTAAACTAATGTCAGCTGTTCATTGTCGTGAGAATAGATGTAGACCGCATTTTTAATGGTTCCAAGCCTGTCTATTGATTTCAACGCTTGATCTGCTCTGTAGAGGACTCCAGGAATGTTTCTTCGTTCCAAGTTTTCCCTAAGCGGAGCAGCGTCACCACAATACACGTAATTTCTTTCCTCCGTTTTTATAAGAACAGACTGATGTCCAGGAGAGTGGCCGGGTGTAGGAAGGAGGCTTATGTTATCTGTTACTTGATATTTTCCTTGAACGCCTGTGTACTCAACTTTCAAGTTGAAGAAGTCTCTGATGTAGGCGGCTTGTTGAAAACGGTCTGGAGCATACGCATAGCGAAGTTCTTTGGCTTGCACATAAAGTCTCGCTTTTGGAAAGAGGTGGTTGTTGCCGCAGTGATCAAAGTGGAGATGCGTGTTAATGACTATACTTATGCCCTCTGGTGTCAGACCGTGCTTTTCTAGTTGTGCTTTTAGTGTTTGATCTCGTCCTCTTTTCACAACGTGGAATTTTTCATATTTTTCTGGTAACTGTCCAATCCCAGTGTCTACTAGAATGTTTTCCTTACTTGTAGTGATTAGGAGAGGCTTCAAAGCTGCCTCATAAACCTGCCCTTGATACTTTGTATATACAAGGAGGCTTTTGTCAAGCGTGAAACAGCCATCACTTAAGAGAAACAGCCTCAACTTGCATCGCTCCAAAACTGAATTTTAATGGACGTGTTACCTCTTGTGATGTAAGATATAATTTATAATTTAGGGTATTAAATGAGGTAGGAATAGTTGTGGAGGGAGGTTGCATAAGCCTAGAAGAATACGTAACTAATCCATTATGGTCAATTCTGGTAGAAACAGTTAACGCCATGATAATGTTTCCTCATCACAAAGCCTATACAAGAAACGTCATTCTCAACGATCAACCAGACACCACTCCCACAGAACTGGCAACAAAACTAAGCATTCCTCTAGGTGAAGCAATGGTCATACTCTATGAACTGAGGAAAGAGAAAACCGAATCCAGCACATCCAGTACGTCTACCACTCTCTCTCAGACCAAGTGAACTGAAGACGCCTTGAAGGCAAGAAAGACTGTAGAACCAACGTTTAATTGCATTTCAACGAAGGATCGTTTTGTAATTTGAACGATAAACTCTTTTCCTGCATTTACCCTTAACCTCACCACAGGCCCAAAATCTGAAACCCCAACTATCTTTCCTTTGAACACGTTTCTCGCGCTGGAATACACCATTTTCTTTGTTACGATTATGTCTTCTGGTCTAACGAAAACCGTTACTTTTCCCGATTTTCTTAGGGCAGCTTCTACTTCCACTTCGTCATCAACCTCGATAATCGAAGTTCCTTCCTGAAGAATTTTTGAGTTGCCAGAAAAAACGTTTTCGAGCCTTCCAAAACTTCCCAAATTTATCGAAGGACCCCTAAGAATTTCTTGGGGCACACCAATCTGCGCTATCTTACCTACAAGAAGCAAAGCAACTCTATTGGCTAGGATTTCCACTTGAAACATGTTATGGGTAGCCATGACTATGGTTGTGTTGAATTCGCGGTTGACGCGAGAGATGGTTTCTTCAATGATGGAAACGTTTTTTGGGTCCAGATTTGCTGTTGGTTCGTCTAGGAGCAAAACCTCGGTGTCCAGCGCCAACGCTCGGGCAAGGGCTACCCTTTGCTGTTCGCCTCCAGATAATTTTTTGGCTGGACGCTTTTCATAGCCTTCCAATTTAACTGTCTTCAAGACTTCTTTGATTTTGTCTTCTGTTTCTTTTTTTGAGCATCCTCTTAGTCTGAGACCGTAAGCTATGTTTTTGGAGACGCTTGTGCTGAACAAGGCGGTTTTTTGAAATACCATGGTGGTTTTTGACCTTACATCTTTTATGTTGCTTTCGTCAACTTTGGCGCCGTTGAAGCGTATTTCTCCGTTTGTTGGTTTTTCGATGCCTGCCATTATACGTAGTAGGGTGGTTTTGCCTGAACCGTTTGGACCTAGAAGGCTGAACATTTCGCCTTTTGGAATCTTTAAGTCGACTTGATCTAAGGCTGTTATATTTCCGTAAGTTTTGCTTATGTTTTCCAGTTCCATTATGGAAGACACAAGTCATTCTCCTCTAAAATAATAGGTCCTTCGCTTCTGAAAGAGGTTGACTGCTAAAGTCAAAACGAACACTATAAACAGCAAAATAATTGTTAGGGCAATACTGATTTCTATATTCCCTATGTCTTTTTCTAATGCTATTTTAGTAGTCAAAACCATTGTAAGGTGAGCTATGTTTCCACCCACCATAAGAGCAACGCCCAATTCAGCTATGGCTCTGGTGAAACTCGCTGTTAACGCTAAGGCAACGCCGCTCATTGACTCCTTCAAAACTGCAATGGAGGCTTCGATTTCTGAGGCGCCCAAAGTTTTGGCTAAGTCTTTGATTTCTGGGTCAACTGATTCAATGGCGTTTGTGATGAAACTAACAGTTATCGGCGTTATCAAGATGGCTTGTCCAATTATCATGGCGGTCGGTGAATACAGCAAGCGCAGAAAGCCTATTGGACCAGAGTTTGAGAAGAAGAGGAAGAGAACTAGCCCTAAAGCCACGGTTGGTATGCCCAACATAGCATTGAAGAACCCCTTAAGAAGGAATCTGCCTCGAAACCTCTTTAATCCCAGAATCGCCGCAACGGGGAGACCCCAAAGAACAGAGAGTATAGTTGCTGAACTAGAAACTAAAATGGACCTAGCACATATTTCATAAACTGTGGGATCTCCTGAAAAAATGAGTTGAAGGGCTTTAAGGAAGCCGTCAATGATTTCGTTTCCCAAGATGAGATGCACCATTTTAGCCATAGAGTTCTGGGTAGCCTTTGCGATATTCTGGCGGACATTCTGTGCCGTTGAAGAAGGCATAGTCTCTTATCAACTGTGCCATTGTTGGGTCTGTGTTTTCCTTGAGAAGCCGCACCGCCGGATAAAACAGGCTTTGCCCGTAATCATCCTTGCCGAACTGTTCAATGATTTGCTGTCCTTCGTCGGATATGAGAAATTTCACGAAGGTTGTGGCTCCATCGAAGTTCACGTTTGGATGTAGCGTCTGATTGACAGCTATGGCACTGTAGACGTTGAGTAGGTCTTTTTCTTGCTCCACTAGCACTTTTAACGAAATTAAACCGTCTTTTTGATACTTCAAGTATGTGCCCATGTCAGCGAGTGTGTATGCTGAGAAATAGTCAGTCTTTGTGAGTGTTTCGCCCATTCCTCCACCGGGGTAAATGTACCAAGATTCTTTAGTCAAAGCTGTCACGTTGAAACCAGCAGCTTTCCATAAACTATTTTCTTTTGCATTTGTTCCTGAGTTGTCGCCTCTTGAAACCCATTTAGCGGTTCCATTTCTGCCGCTTTCAACGATTTTGGATAAAGCTTGCAAAGATGTCGTGTCTTGGATTTGTGCAGGATCTGTTTCGGGTCCAACAATGGCGAAGAAGTTGTAGGCTATTATTTTTCTGTTGACTCCGGTTCCGCCTGTTAGAAACCCTAACTCATCTGTTGGCGAGTGAACCAGTATGAGGTCGGCGTCACCTCTCTGCGCGTGCTGAATAGCTATGCCTGTTCCAACTGAAATGAAGTTGAGATCTATGGGATATCTTGCTTCAAATTCGGTTTCTATGGCGTCTAGCAATCCCGTGTCGTAGAGGCTCGTTGTGGTCGAAATTATCAATCTCTCCTTCGTAGAACTTCTAAGAAAGTATGTGGTTCCAGCGACCGAAGCTATTACAGTTAAGATAAGCAAAAACACCCAAATAAAAAATGTTTTCCGCATTTTTGAAACCTCGTTATGTTTGGATATACCTATCGTCGAAATATCCTTATATGCATAACGGTACAATGCTATTAAAGCCCATGCTCGCCCACAACAAACGTAAGATTCTATGCAAAGTCTGGCTTGAATACAACGGAAACCCTATCCTTGGAAAGGGTGGAGCAGAAATCTTAGAGGCAATAAGAGAAGAGAAGAGCATCTCAAAGGCATCACAGAAAACTGGGATGTCATACCGGTATGTATGGAATTACTTGGCAAAGATAGAACGCACCTTACACGAACCAATTATAGAAACATATAAAGGCGGACGAAGAGGCGGAGGCGGAGCACAGTTAACGAAATTAGGTGAAGACTTGGTTAGGGAGTACAGGCGGGTTGTGGGTTATGTGGGTGAGCTTTTGGGTGATGAAGAGTATTGGGAGGCGGTTGGATTGAAAATTAGTGCAAGAAACCGATTCAAAGGCGTTGTCAAGACTGTTGAGAAAGGGGTTATCACTGCCAAGGTTAGAATTGAAGTGAAAACTCCCGTGACTGTGACTGCTATTATTTCTAAGGAAGCCGTTGAAGAACTTGATATAAAAGAAGGAGACAACGTTGAGACTGTCATAAAGGCGACTGAGGTCATGGTTGCAAAGGAAAGAGAATGAGATTAGCCTTCAACGACGTATCGATATGAGGTGTATTTTCCTGCGGTTGGGCTATCTCTGATGATCCTGACTATGTCTCCTGGTTTGGCGCCAATCGCCTTTGCTCCAGGGTCTGAAGCGTGGATTCGAGGCAACTGGTAGGGTTGCACCCGATACTCAGAGAGTAGTTTTTCTCGTTCCTCTGATGAGAGAATCTCGTGTTTTGGGACTAATTGGTGGTTGAATATGTTGAAGGAGGGAAAGATTCTCGGGATTAGTTCGATCTTCTTTTTTGCTGCATTGACTTTGGCTGCTTGGGTATATCTGCCGCTGGTGATAACCATTCCTCTTTCAACCTCTTCTTCTTTCATAGCCTTGTTCAGCTGGTTGATATATTGGACTCCTACAGTTCCTTCTGTCGGTGTGCACCACAAGAGAAGTTTTTTCTTTTCTTTTGGTTCTGTGACAAGAAAGGTGATGGCGTCTTTTCTTTCTTGTCGTTTCAGTAGTTTGTATCCGCGGAGGTCTATGAGGACCCGTGCTTTTTTCTCTTCCAAGGTTAATTCAGTACTCAAGTTGAAACCACAGTTTTCGGACGAGTAAGTGCAAATCAACTACATCATGCTTAAACTTTATGGTTTAAGTTTTTGGTTAAGGGTTTATTTTCTCTTTCAGGGGATTTCAGATCCATCCATATCTGTGACGTACTCGAAGCCTGCTTCTAGCAATTTGCACACTTCTTCTTGGGTTTCCAAGTTTTCTGCTAGTCTTTTTCTTGCTTGTAAACCATCGAAGACTCGAATAGGTGTGCAAGCCAGAACATCAAATTAGTCTTCTCGAAAGGCTCTATTAAACCCGGTTTGTATCATGTGATTAACGTTAATAATCTTGAAGCAATCCCGCCTAAGGTTATTGCGAAAACTATTTCAAATATTGTTATTAGGAGTGCTTTCTTCCAGCCAAACTCTTTAACTAAAGCGGCAATTGTTGCTATACAGGGTGTGTAAAACATCGTCACCAAAGTGAACACGACCATCTGAATTGGTCCAAAACCTGGGACCTCTGCAAAATTCGTTGTTCGTAGAAGGGTGGCAAGCATAATCAGGGTCAGCTCCTTCCTTAGCACGCCGAATATTAGCGTTATTCCAGTAATTACTGGCAATCCTAGCCACGCAACGGTTATTGGGCTAAGCACGGTTGCGATTGGTTCAAGCAAGCCCAAAACTTCTGCGATTTTTATCACAAAGCTTCCAGCAATTATCAGAGGAAAGGCTATTTTTATGAAATCGGCAAGTCTAAACCATGTTTGCTTCAGAACAGTCTTCAGATGAGGCATCCTATAATCATGCATTTCCATAATTAGAGCAGTCGGCTCACCTGGCATAACTCTAAATGCTATTCTTCCAAAGGCCAAAATAATCAATAGATCGGTAACATAGAGCATAAATGCCCATTGGATACCCAAAAAGTGACCCACTAGACCGAGTATGATGACTGTTCGAGCGGCGCAAGGTACTAGTGTTGTTACAAAAGCGGCGAGTAGTCTTTCCCTCTGTGTCTCCATTATTCTACACCCTAAACAGGCTGGAACATTGCAGCCATAGCCAAGCATTATGGGAATAAACGCTTTCCCATGTAGCCCTATTTTATGCATGACGTTGTCCATCAAAAATGCTATTCGACTAAGGTAACCAGAATCTTCCAAGAGATACAATATAACATAAAATGGGACAATATAAGGCAAGGCTATCGTGACACCAGCTATGATTCCCTCTATGACGCCACCCCAGACCAGTTTTCCTACAATTCCCGTTCCAAACAAGTTTGCGAAGAGAGGTTCCCACCAATAGAAGAAGTTGCTTAACAGTTCCGATGTGTAATCTCCAAAGGTGAAAATGAAATAGAATATTGAAAGAAGCGAAAAGGCCGTAATAGGATATCCCAAGATTTTATGAGTTGTAAGTACGTGAAGTCTTTCCTCTATCGGAGGCTTTACTGGAGGCACTAACTTTTGAGCCTCTCTGGCAATACAGCCAGCAACTTCGTAGCGCTCAGAAGTTATCACTGTTGAGCAAGAGTGTCCATGAAGATTTTCAATCTCGCTTGCAAGTTTCTTTGCAGCAGACACTATCCGCGGGTCTATCCTACTGACTTCTTTCTCGATTTCTTCATCTCCTTCTATTAGCTTAATCGCTACGTATCTTGGTGGATACCAAAATTGAATTCCGTCAATCATTTTAGTGACTTTGGCGATCTTTTCTTCAACTTCTTCTCCATACTTCACTTCGCGCTTCGCTATTCGTCCTTTTTCAACTATCTCTATGACTTTCTCCAAAAGCTGGAAGATGCCGACCCCTTTTATTGCCACGGTTGGTATCACTGGTATTCCCAAAAGCTTTTCTAGTTTCTGTGTGTCGATTTCGATGCCCTTCTTCTTTGCTATGTCCATTTGATTTAACGCTATAACCATTGGGGTTTCAAGTTCCATTAGCTGCAAGGTGAAGAACAGGTTTCTCTCAAGAACTGAGGCATCTACAACATTTATTACCACATCAGGCTTTTCTACTGCAATATATTTTCTTGAGATCAATTCCTCCAGAGAATAAGTTGAAAGCGAGTATATTCCTGGCAAATCCACTATGTCTATTGTATAACCCTTGAAGTGGAGTGTTCCCTCTGCTCTTTCAACGGTTTTTCCGGGCCAGTTTCCAATGTGTTGATGCAATCCTGTCAGATGGTTAAATATAACGGATTTCCCGACGTTCGCGTTTCCAGCTAGGGCAATGACCAGTTTTCTTTCAGTCACTCTTTTTTGATCTCCACGAAAATTCTTTCAGCCATACCTCTTCCCAAAGCAAGTCTTGAGCCTCTCACCAGAATTTCTAATGGTCCGTGAAAAGGAGCTGATTTCACTACTGTTACTTTTGTGCCAGGAGTTAGACCCATGTCCATGAGCCTCTTTTCAAATCCCCAACCTCTTCCTCGACCTCTTCCATGACTAACTTCTATGGAAGTTAGAATTCCGGTCTCCCTATCTTTCAGTGTTGTCAGAGGTACTCCACGTCTTTCCAGATTTCGCCTTTCCATTAAATAATCATCTCTTCACATTTTTTTGACTCGAATAATTGATGCCATTGTGCGACTCAATGCATGACTGATTCCGTCTACTTTGACAGTTATTGGGCCATCAAACGGAGCTTTTTCCACAACCTGTATAGAGGCTCCTGGTACCAAACCAAGTGAATCCAAGTAGTGCAATATGTCCGCTTTCTCTTCTGTTATTTTCATTATCGTGCCTTGTTCTTGTTCGTTGAGTGCTGATAGGAGGTACGCCTTCTCTTCAATGACTCCTCCGCATTTTGTGGGTATCGGGTTTCCATGGGGGCATGTTTTGGGGTGTCTCAACGCCTTCTCTAACGGTTTGATAATCTCGTCAGTTATGCCATGTTCTAGTTTGCAAGCTGCATCATGAACCTTGGCCCATTCTACATGCAAAATGTCTGTGAGTAGGCGCTCTGACAATCTATGTCTTCTTACAACCTGCAGAGCTATCTTGAGACCTCTTTCTGTAAGCTTGACGCCTCTGTAAGGCTCATGTGTTATGTAACCCTCTTTCTCCAATCGCTCCACAGTGTTGGTGACTGTTCCAGGAGCTACTTTAAGCGCTTTAACTATATCACTGGTTCTAGCTACTCCACTTCTTTCTTGAAGCCTGTAGACGGCTTCCAGATATTCTTCAACTACAGCGGTAACTTGTTCTGTCATGGAGATTCCTACGAGTAGGCTCATAAATTATTACGACTAATCGTATATTTCAACTTTGCTTATTACACTAGTATTTGGAACTTCCTTTTGGTAGAACCTAACGAGAAAAACGATAAATGCATAGCGAATTTAGAGCGAGTAGAGGTCTTCTGAACATAATACCTCGGAAACTTCCTTCCGTGTACTTTTTAGGCTTCTTCCGAAAACAATATTTTCTGGTTAACTCATTATTATTTGGAGAAAGGGCAAGGGCAATTGTTAAGGAAAAAATTTTCTATCATAATGTCTACACTATTGCTAATTAGCACGCTTTTTTTAGCGTCTAAGATTCAACCAGCCCGAGCAAACGGAATCATTTACATAAGAGCTGACGGCTCCGTAGATCCTCCAACACCATCAATACAACGAAACGGAGACATCTATACGTTTGCAGAGGACATTTTCAACACGTCTATCGTCGTGGAAAGAAGCAACATAATATTGGATGGAAATGGACACACGCTTCAAGAGTTTCAGACTTTGGACTATGGGATATATCTTCTTTTAAGAAGAAATGTGACGATTACAAGAACAGTCATTTCTGGCTTTTACGGTGGCATCCGACTGGAATCATCTGACAACAATAAGATAGTTAGCAACATAGTGAAGTCTGGAGAGGGGTACGGCATAACGCTCTATCAATCCAATTACAATAGTTTGATAGGCAACACGGTAATGAACACCAGCGAAGCTATCTCGCTGGAGCTTTCAAGCGGCAACACCCTCAGTGGCAATGAAGTTTCAGGCAACTATGAAGGCATTTTCCTTTACAGAGGAACAAATAACACACTAAGAAACAACGTTATGAGTGCTAACAAGTACAACTTTTATGTTGGTGTTCACTGGCTGAGCTGTTACCTTCACGATATTGATACATCAAACACCGTAGATGGAAAACCCATTTATTACTGGATTAACCATCACGACGAAACAGTCCCTCTAAACGCTGGTTTCGTGGCAGTTGTGAATTCTTCAAAAATCACTGTAGAAAATCTAGTATTAAAAAATAGTTGGAGTATCGTAACTTTTGCGTACACAACCAACTCAATAATTCAAAACGTAACAGTCACGGAAAGCGGAGCTGGAATGGACCTTAACCACTGTAGTCTCAACGTAATAACTGGGAATACAGTTACTGGAAGTTTTGGTGCAGGTATTGGACTAACATTATCTAACAATAACACTGTAAGCTACAACGTAGTGACAAACACCACAGGTTGCGGAATTTGGCTAGAGGACACCTATGGGAACAATGTCATTGGCAATAACGTAGCGTACACTCAAAGTGGAGGCGGCGCACAAGAATTTAACGGTGCCGGAATCTTGGTAGACGATTCTCCCAGGACCAGGGTTATTGATAACACCTTGACGCAAAACAGATATGGAATTACCGTTGGAGCGTTTCAATCAAGTAACAATCTAATAATCGGAAATAACATAATAGCAAGTCAGATCGGTCTAATATTATTCGAAGGCATAAACAACATCCTTTACCACAACAATTTTATAGAAAGTGAGATAAAACACGTCAACACATATTATGGAACAACAAACACTTTGGATAACGGTTATCCTTCTGGCGGAAACTATTGGAGCGATTACACGGGGTGGGATGCAAACAATGATGAGATTGGTGATGTACCTTATGTTATTGACGAAAACAATCGAGATCGCTATCCTCTCATGAGCCCATATGGAAGCCCGCCTCTCCCAAAATACACATTGACAATTGCAGCCACAACAGGCGGTGCAACCAGTCCCTCACTAGGAAATTATACGCATTCGAAAGGTCAAAACATCCCGATACAAGCCACTCCAGAATCTGGTTATATTCTTAACCACTGGGAACTTGACAGCGTCAACATAGGAGCATCCAACCCAATAAATGTGACAATGAACTCAAACCACCATGTACTTGCACTATTCAATGTGCCAACATACAACATCACTATAAAGGCTCACTGCAACGCTGAAAGCACAGATGTGGGCGTAAGCATAATTATGGATGGTTTACCCACAGGACGTACAACTCCCTACACGTTTACTGATCTCATAGGCACTCACACATTCACAGTTCCGATTATTGATGCGAAAGGTCATCCATTCAAGCAGTGGGACACAGGTCAGAATAGTACTACGATCACGGTCAACTCAGATGCAACATACACTGCAACTTATGACATGCAATATAACTTGACAATCACCTGCACTTTGGGAGGAACCACAAACCCTGATCCGGCTACCTATAGCTACTGGTCTGGAACCATTTTGAGCATCACGGCGACTGCAGATAGTGGTTATTACCTCGATTACTGGCTTTTAGACGGCTTCAACATTGGGGCACCCGACTCTATAAAGGTCGGAATGAAAGAAAATCATACATTGCATGCAGCATTTAAGCAGCTGAGTTCGGAGCATGACGTTGCCATTAAGTACATTGATTCAAAAACTGTCGTTGGACAAAGTTATCCCTTAACTGTCAAAGTAAAAGCCGTGAATGTCGGGGGCTATGCAGAAAACTTCAATGTTACCGCTTTCGTTAACGATACCGCTTTTGGATTACAGGAAATCCATCTCGAAAGCGGAGCATCTGCAATCATCACGTTCACCTGGAACTCTTCAAGTTTTGCTAAAGGTAACTACACCTTAATTGCCATTGCAGAGCCTATTTCGGGTGAAACACAATTAGCTGATAATACCTTCACGGACGCTTGGGTTATAGTTGCCATGATAGGCGACGTGACGGGCCCTGCGGGTTGGCCAGACAGGAAAGTTGATATGAGAGACGTGTTTGAGGTTGCGAGAACGTTCGGAATTAACTCGGTTCATCTACTCTGGAACCCGAACTGCGATTTCAACGACGACGGAAAAGTGGACATGCGCGACGTGTACGTGGTAGCCAGAAACTTCGGAAAAACGGATTTGTAATACTCACCCTGTAGACTTCGTCTTTTCAAAGATGGCACGACCGCTTTTATATTATCCTGAACAAAGGCGATTATCGCTCCAATTTCGTCTTCATTAGGCATATATTTTAGCCCTCAAAGACTAGTTCGGAATAAGCACTCATTAGCTCTCTGCTGCATTTTTTATTAGCGATAGAAAATGGAAGCAGAGACAGTTTACATTGATGCTCCAGTCGACACATCACTGACAGAAAGGTTTCAAAAGAACGAGTCATACAGAACACCCCTAATCCACATAGACTTGAGCAAATTGTTCAATAATACTAATATGATGGATTCACGGTTAGAGCAGCGCATAAAATTGGTGAAGCATGTGGAAAAATCTTCAGAAAACGTAACTAAGCAAATTTAGTACAGTTCGGTAAAAAGTCCATTAAGTTTAAAGGCGTTTAGATAATTCATACAAAATTCTTATTTAAGCACGTAAAGTCATACACCACAAAAACTACCAAGAACATTCGGTGCTTCAGCTTGGACGAAGTAATGGCTTTTTCCCCCAGTCACATCACAGGACTCTTCCAGATATGCGATCAACCGACAGACTTACTACTGAAGGGCTCTCGGGGTGCAGGAGCCTCAATGAGCTACGGAGTCACAACCAAAGTAAGCCTCAAACCATCATCAAAGTCATCCTTCAAAATCAAAATAAACGACACACCAACCAAATCAGCCGAGGTATCAGAGCAAGTCATAAATTCGTTTCTCTCCCGTCTGGGAGAAGACTATGAAATCTTTGTAGAGCACGAAGTCAAGGTTCCGATTGGTTCGGGATTCGGCTCAAGCGGAGCCGGAGCATTGAGTTTAGCCTTAGCCCTTAACGAGGCACTAAACTTGGGCTTATCCCGCATAGAGACCGCCCAAATCGCCCATATCGCTGAAGTAAAGTGTAAGACTGGGTTGGGCACAGTCATCGCAGAAACTTTCGGAGGAGTCGAAATAAGAGTGAAGCCGGGTGCGCCTGGAATTGGAGAGATAAAACCTATTCCGGTTAGTAACGATTACGTTGTATCGTGCTTAAACTTTGGTGAATTGTCAACCAAGAAGAATTTAGGCGACGAAAAGACTCGGCACCGAATAAACGAGTCTGGCAAGGAACTAATAGACAAGCTGATCGCAAATCCAAATCCTGCCAACTTTATGGTTTTTTCACGCATCTTCGCAGAGGATATCGGATTGATTTCTCCACGCATGAGGAAAGTTCTGGAAGAGACAGACGGCACTGGCATGACCTGCGGCATGGCGATGTTTGGAGAAACAATCTTCTCCTTAATCAAACGAAACGAGACCGAAGAAATCTTCAAAATCTTTCAGAGACACGCTCCATCTGAGAACAGCGCCTTCATCACCGAAATTGATTTCAAAGGAGCAAGACTCATTGATTGAAGAAATCAAAATTCCACAAGAACACCCAAGAGCTGAGTCCCTGAGAATTCGCGAAAAGCTAATCAAACACTTCAAATCTGGGGTCGTGACTTCAGCGGGTCTCATAGCACACGGAAGAGGAGAAGCCTTCGACTATATACTCGGAGAAAAAACAACCCAACCAGCCCTAAAAGCCATAGAAGCAGCTGCAGCAACGCTCCTAACTGCTAATCACCCAGTTATCTCAGTAAATGGAAACGCCGCTTCACTTACATCTAAGGATATTGTGGAATTGTCCAAAATCACGAAAGCCAAAATTGAAGTAAATCTCTTCTACCGCTCCTTTGAAAGAGAAATCGCCATCAAGAAACTTCTTGAAGAGGCTGGCGCAACAGAAGTTTTAGGTGTTGGTGAGGACGCATCCGCAGGAATACCCGAAGTCGGTAGCGAACGCAGAAGAGTTGACCCTGAAGGCATACTAGTCGCTGATGCAGTTTTGGTTCCCTTGGAGGACGGAGACAGAACCGAAGCCCTCGTTCGGATGGGTAAGAAAGCAATAGCCATTGATCTAAATCCCCTATCACGAACCGCCTGGTTTGCGACTATCACAATCGTCGATAACATCGTAAGAGCCATACCAACCCTCATAAAAACCGTTGACAAACTGAAAACAAAAGACAAGAAGAGACTAGAAAACGTAGCATCCACTTTTAACAATAAGAGAAACTTAGGCGAAGCCATAAACTTAGTTCACAAAAGGCTTACGCAGCTCGCTGAGAGAGGAGTATACCTACCAATTTTGGAAGAAGAGGAACCATGAGCTTCCAGAAGATACTCGTCTTGGGTGCTGGAGCGATTGGAAGTTCTTATGGAGCACTACTTTCAAGAAAAAACAATGTAACCCTAATCGGAAGAAAAGACCATGTCGAAGCCATCAAAACAAAGGGCTTAAAGGTCGAAGGCGACATCGAAGGGAGATTTTTCGTCAAAGCTGAAACCGAAATAAAGAAAATTCCTTCCGATACACTCATACTCGTAACCACAAAGGCGCATGATTCAGCGAAAGCCCTCACAGAAATAAAGAGCCTATTGAAAAACGGCACAGTCATTCTGATTCTGCAGAATGGTTTAGGAAACAAAGGGTTAGCAAAAGGAATCGTGGGAGACAAAATCGAAGTGGTAAGAGGGTTGGTGGCCATGGGAGCGGAGTTTTCTGAACCTGGAAAAATAACCCTGTGGAACGGGGAAACTATTCTGGAACAAACTGAAACCAGCAGGAGCATTGCAGAGTTGTTCAATGAGAGTGGGTTGAAAGCCAGAGTTTCCAACGATTTTGAAGGGGAACTTTGGAATAAGTTGGTTGTTAATTGTGTGGTAAACCCTTTGACTGCGATTCTTAGGGTCAGAGACAACGAAATTGTGGTGGATGCTCTAAAGGGGGTTAGACACGGAATCATAGAAGAATGCGTTAAAGTTGGAAGAGCCGAAGGGATAGTTCTTGAAACAGATTTGAAGGAATCCATTGACAAAAAGATTTTGCAGTACACAAATTTCTCTTCCATGTGTCAAGACTTGATGAAGGGAAAGAGGACTGAGATTGATTTTTTGAATGGAAAAATAGTGGAACTCGGAAGAAGACATCACATTCCGACACCCATTAACGAAACCTTAGTTTCTTTAATCAAATCTCTGGAGGCTACACAGTGAAACTCGATGAACTAAAGACACTGAAAAATAAACGGAAAATCGTGATGCTCACAGCCTACGATTATCAGGTTGCCAAGATACTAGACAATCTTGGAATCGACATAATCTTGGTGGGTGACAGTTTGGGTATGGTGGTGCTCGGACACAAGGACACAAAGGCTGTCACCATGCAAGAAATGATACACCACACAAGGGCTGTAGCGAGAGGAGCCAAAAACACTCCAATAGTTGGTGACATGCCAATCAACAGTTACAACACTGTAGCAGGCGCACTAAGAAACGCTAAAGATTTCTTAGATGCTGGGGCACACGGAGTGAAGATTGAAGGAAACAAACCGAGAATAATTAAGTCGTTGCTAAATGAGGACATACCTGTAATGGGTCATGTGGGACTGCTGCCTCAAACAGCGGAAAGTTACCGTGTCAGAGGAAAAGAGGAAGAGGAAGCAGAAAAAATCTTTTCGGACTCGTTAGAGTTAGACAAACTGGGCGTTTTCACGATAGTCTTGGAGTGCATTCCGGAGAGCCTCGCAAAAAAAATCACCGAAAACGTTACGGCTCCAACAATAGGAATTGGAGCAGGAAAACACTGCGACGGACAAGTCTTGGTCATAAACGACATGCTTGGACTTGACGAAAGTTTCACTCCAAAATACCTGAAACGATACGCTCATCTAAGCCAAGTGATAAGAGAGGCAGTTACAAGGTTCAAAGAAGAAGTCATGGAGGATAAATATCCCGACAAAGAGCACACCTACCACTAAAAGGACAGAAGGCTGATGCCAGTTGCAGGAAAAAGGGTTGCCTCAAAAAGTGGTTCTTAAGGAACTTCAATCAAGGCTTCGAGAGGACTTCACCTACGATTCTGGAAAGATTCTTGGCTCTATGTGCAACGAACCCCACACGTTTGCTAAGCGAGTTTATGTAAAATGCATTGAGAAAAACCTAGGCGACCCAGGTCTTTTCCCCGCAACCGCAAAACTGGAGCATGAGGCGATACAAATGTTGGGTTCCCTGCTTTCCAATCCAAACGCTTGTGGACACATCGTCTCCGGGGGAACAGAAGCAAACATTCTCGCCATGTGGGCGGCTCGAAACCTAAACAAAGAACACAACGAGGTCATTGTCCCTGTCTCGGCGCACATCTCCTTTGATAAAGCAGCTGACCTACTGAACCTCAAATTGATTAAGGTAAAGTTAAACGATAATTTTCAAATGGATGTAACTGCTACCGAGACCGCCATAACACCAAAAACCGTTGCAATTGTTGGGATAGCAGGCACAACCGAACTGGGAGTCGTTGACCCCATCGCAGAACTATCAGAAATCGCCACAGCACGTAATATTTATCTGCACATAGACGCAGCTTTTGGAGGTTTTGTGCTTCCATTCCTAAAAGAAGACAACTGTGATGTTCCCCAATTCGATTTTGACCTGCCCGGAGTACGTTCGATAACCATGGACCCCCACAAAATGGGATTAGCCCCAATTCCAGCAGGGGGGATATTGTTTCGGGACGAATCAACGATGAAACGTGTTGGCAAACGAGTACCTTATTTGGCTGGTGGAGAGACTGAACAAACCACCCTATTGGGTACTCGACCCGGTGCCTCTGCCGTGACTGTCTGGGCTTTGTTGAAACATCTCGGAAGAACAGGGTACGAGACAGTCGTTAAACATTGCATGAAACTGACTCAGAAGCTAGCTGAAGGGGTTAAAAGGATCGATGGTGTAACCCTTGTAACACAACCAACAATAAATATTGTTGGAATAAAATCGGATGCGGTTGAGATTCAGTTGATTGCACGGGAACTAAGGAGTATGGGTTGGGCTATCTCTCTTTTCCCCAATCACATCAGAATAGTGATCATGCCACACGTTAAACCCTCACACATCGAAAACTTTCTTAATGACTTAGAAACGGTTATGGAGAAATTAAGTGGATAAGGAGGTCATCGCTTGACTAATCATCCGTCCAAGGACATCACTGGAACAAAAGGAAGCGAATTGAAAGAGAAAAAGATAGTTTTATGTATAACCGGAAGTGTTGCGGCGGTTCGATCTTCTGAAATCGCGCGTGAGTTAATGAGACACGGCGCAGAAGTCTTTGCTGTCATGTCGCAGATGGCACAAAGAATCGTTCATCCTTATCTCATGGAATGGGCAACTGGAAACCCAGTGGTAACCGAGTTAACTGGAAAAATCGAGCATGTAGCACTAACCGGTGAATGTAAAGAAAAAGCAGATTTGGTTTTAGTCGCTCCAGCAACCGCTAACACCATAAGCAAGATTGCATGTGGAATCGATGACACACCCGTCACTTCAGTTGTTTCCACAGCCTTCGGGTCAACGATACCGATAATCGTCGTTCCAGCCATGCACGAATCGATGTACCGTCATCCAGTTCTAATGGAGAACATTAAGAAACTTGAAACTTTAGGTGTTGATTTTGTTGGTCCTCGAGTTGAGGAGGGCAAGGCGAAGATAGCCGAAACTGAGGAAATCTTAGAGGCAGTTTTTCGTAGGTTAGAAGTAAAAAAGGAGCTTCTCGGAGTCAATGTTCTCGTCACTGCTGGTCCGACTCTGGAGTACATTGACCCGATTCGGGTGATTACAAACAGAAGTTCTGGAAAAATGGGTATGGCGGTTGCAGAAGAAGCTTTAGCAAGAGGTGCTCAAGTAACGCTAATTTATGGTCCCGGAATAGCTCTTCCGCCAGAAAGTGCTAAACTAATCTCTGTCGAAACAACAGAGCAAATGCACAAGGCGGTTGCCTCCGAACTGAAATCAAAGAAATACAACATAGTCATCGCAACCGCAGCGGCAGCTGACTGGAGACCAGAAGAACCTTTTCAACGCAAAGTTCCCACACGCTCAACACCAGAACTCATCCTTAAACTGAAGCCTACCCAAAAGATCATTAAAATGGTGAAAAAAATCAGTCCAAACACTTTTTTGGTTCCGTTTAGAGCAGAGCATGGTTTATCGGATAGGGAATTGGTTGAGAAAGCCTTTGAGTTGATAAAGGAAGTGAGCGCTGATTTAGTGGCGGTGAACGATATTGGAAGAAAAGGAGTGGGTTTTGAAGTTGACACGAACGAGATTTACATTGTTGATAGAAACAAGACAGTCATCCATGTCCCGCTTACCACAAAGCGCGAAGTTGCAAAACGACTATTTGAGGCAATAATAGAAAAGATGAAGCCTTAGATGATGGAATCATGAAAAAATTTAGGACAGTGGCTGTTGGCGGAACCTTCGACGAGTTTCATAAAGGACACCGCGCCTTGCTTCATAAAGCCTTCGAGGTCGGAGAACGCGTTTTCATAGGCTTGTGTTCTGATGATTTTGCAAGAAAACTAAGGAAATCGCATAGAACCGCAGATTATGAGGAGCGTTTAGGGAATTTGGAGCTTTTTCTGAGAAGATTGGGTGTTTTAGATCGTGCTGAAATCGTTCCACTTAATGATCCTTATGGTGTCACACTATCAAGGGGTTGTGTGGAAGCAATCGTGGTAAGCCGAGAGACTGAGCCTCGTGCTCATGAGATAAATGAGAAGCGAAAGGTGAAGGGATTACCACCTTTAAACGTCGTTGTCATTGACATGGTTCAAGCACAGGACAGTGTTCCTATTTCAACAACCAGAATTAGACGAGGCGAAATAAACCACGAAGGACAAGTCTTGAAGTTTTGATTTAAACGGTTAAGTGCAACAAGCATTAAAAATAACAAGTGAGATAAGGCGTTGAAGAGAACTGGTGTCGCAAAGCTTCCGCTTCATTATGGAAGGGCTCCCAGTTGGTTAGTTTCTCGAATGGTAAAATTGGCAGGACACATTGTTACCGTCATCGTTGACGAGTATGGTTATGAAAAGTTCCTGCAGAGAATCTCTGATCCCTTTTGGTTTCAAGCTCTGGGATGTGTTTTGGGTTATGACTGGCACTCATCAGGCGTTACCACCGTTGTCACAGGTGTCTTAAAAAGCGCAATAAAGGCAGAAGAACATGGATTAGCAGTGTGCGGGGGAAAAGGTAGAGTTTCAAGGCAAACGCCTCAAGAAATCAGTCAAGTCGGAGAAAGCTTCGGTTTTTCAATGGAAGACAGTGATCGTTTGAGGTATGCTAGTCGAATGAGCGCCAAAGTTGACAACACCGCCATTCAAGCTGGTTACCCCCTCTATCATCACGCCTTCTTCATAACCGAAAACGGAAAGTGGGCGGTAATTCAACAAGGAATGAATGAAAAAGACCGAACAGCAAGGAGATACCACTGGCTTTCAGACAATGTGAAAGATTTTGTGGTTGAGCCTCACGATGCGGTCGTCGGAGAAGTGAAGAGAGAAATCGCTTTAGACATGACCGCAAAGGAAAGCATAGAATGCCAGAAAACTTCCATTGACATCACCAAAGACGAACCCAAAAAAGTCATGCGAATGTTTAAATCCATTCGTCCAGCCTTTCAAAAATCCCTACAAGAATGGATACCCACAATCAAGAAGAAAGAACACGTAATTGATGTTCTTTCATTACCTCGCAACCTTAACTGGAAAGTGATGAAAAGAGTCTACGACTTTCAACCCGAAAATTATGAGCAGCTCCTCGGCATTCGTGGAATAGGACCCGCCACTGTTCGCGGTCTCGCCCTAATCTCAGAACTCATTTATGGCAACCCTCCGAGTTGGAAAGACCCAGTAAAATACAGTTTTTGCGTAGGGGGCAAGGATGGAGTCCCGTTTCCAGTTGACAGAGGTTTATACGATGAAATGATTGAAATTTTAGAAAATGCTGTCAAGCAAGCCAAAATAGGTGATAAAGAACGGGTTAATGCCATTAAGAGGCTACGTAACTTAACAGCAAGACAATGAACTTAAATATAGCGTAGACATAAGCACTTTTACGGTATGACCACCAACATTACCATGAAAAGCAAAGAGCATCTGAAAGAAAGGATACTCGGATACATAAGATTAGAAGCCGCAAAGAGGCATTATCCAACTTTTATGGAGATAGAGGAAAAGTTTCAGACTAACATGAGAACTCACTTTTCAAGCATACGTGAGGCGTATTGGCTGGCAGGCGTTCCCTACAAGAGGGAGCCAAACCCCTTTCTTCGATATGAAAAAGAGAGAAAGCTAGCGCGAATTTCTGTAAAGATATTCCGAAAAATGGGTTACATAATTGAAAAGGTGTCGATTGGACCACGAGGAAGCGGACCAGATGTTATTCTTAAGAATAGAAACGGAGATCTAATTCCCGCAGAGATAAAGGCTTACCAAAAGTTTGGAAAGATTAAAGAGAAAAAAGGTGACACTTTTTCTAGATATTTCACGAATGAAATTGCACAATTGCTAAAGTATGAAACGCAATTAAGAAGCCCTTACGGATACTTAGTAACGAGTACCGATAGGAAAACTTTTCAACACGCCGATCAAAGGATCAGAATTCTCTTTTCAAAAGATATTCGGAAATTGCTTATTGAATATGGGATGGAAAAAGAATTAAGAGCACTGGATTGGATAAGAGAAACTACTTCCTTAGCAGAAAAGGAAGAAAAAATCAAAGATACACAAAGTGCCCTCGTGGAGTTCGTCAAAAAGGAATTAGAAAAGGGAAAGTATGTAGGCAAACGACAAATTCAAGCAAAGTTCAAAATTGATTTGAGAAGCTACTTTAAGAGTATGAAAGAACTGTATCAAGCTGTTGGCGTTGATCCTTACTCTTTATCCCATGCGAGAATGGGCGGACAAATTGATAAAGAAATTCTTAAGAAGAGAATAGTAAGGTATGTCAGAAGAAAAGCCAGAGAGGACAATCATCCTACATATAAAGAAATCCAAAGAAGGTTCCAATGTTTACCCAAGGCATTCTTCCGAGGAGGCATCAGAGAAATTTATGAATTAGCTTGGATTCGCTACAATAGTAAATTTGCAACCAAAACTCCTAAAGAAAAAGATGAGATGAAAAAGAAGATTCTTGATTACATTAGAACTGAAGCCCAAAAAGGATATTTTCCAACGTGGAGAGACATACAAAACAAATTTAGAACTAATATTTTACACTATTTTAGAGGGATACGGGAAATTTACGCATTAGCTGGAGTGAAGTTGTCAAATAGAAAAGGATTAAGAAAATAGTTTCTTTGTGCGCGTGCATAGACAAAATTAAAACCTCAAAATTAGATTGTTTTAGCAGTGATGGCATGACCAGAATAAATGAGAAGAAAGAAAAGATTAAGAAGGCAGCCGCAATCCTTGAGAATGTCAAACCTTTGAGCTCTTTCGAATATGGAAAGTGGAAAAGGATTCCTAAATCTCATGTAATGAAAATAGCAGTACTTAGAGTCCTATCGCCCCAAACAAGAGTTTCTAGTCTCAGAAGTTTAGAATATTCTACAGACCTCGATGACTTATTAACTGACATTTCTGACGAAAGAGTTGAAGACATTCTGAGAAGACATAGGATACGATTCCCAAGACAAAAGGTCAAAGCGGTGAAGTCTGTTCGCTCGATTGACTGGGTGAATATGATTCAAGAATTGGAAAAATTCAGCGGAGGCATCCTCGAAGAAGAGAGGGAAGCGAGACTCACAGTAATGAATAGAACGTTTGGAATGGGACTCAAAACGGTCAGCGATTTCCTGAAAGATATTGGTTTCAGCAAACACTTGGCCGTGTTGAATAGTAGGAATCTAAATTTTCTGAAATCTTTAGGGCTAGCGTCTGAAAATTTGAAGGCAAGTATGCTGTCTGATCGCACAATATACTATGAGTTGGAAGATATAGAAAACAAAATAGCAAATCAATTGGGTATAACAGTATCAGAGCTTGATGAGAGAATAATGACTTATACAGGAATTCCTGGAGAGTTACCTCACATAATCTAGTTAAATGTCTAGGACAAAAAGTTACCCGCGCTATCCTGTTGACTGCAAAGCTATGGACGAATCCATCCAAATCCTAAAATGTGCCATTGAGAACGCAAAAATGGGTGACAAAGACAAGTTAAAGTCATTGTTGAGACTTAAACAATTCACCCGCTCGGTACCATCAACAACCAAATTCTAGAATCGCTTCTCAACTTCTCTTTATGTAAGTGAATGCAAACAAATCAAAAAATTTCGTATCAATCAATTTTGATGAGACACCGTACCAACAAAAGCTTTATATATTTTTGAATCATTAATTCGCAACCATGGCTAAACAAACCCTGATCAAGCTCCTATACGAGCTGATGAAAAATTCCAAGAGAAGCGACAGAGACCTAGCAAAAGTCATCGGCGTGTCACAACCAACCATCACCAGAACCAGAAAAAAGTTAGAGAAAATGGGATACATAAAGGAGTACACGGTAATACCGGACATGACAAAACTTGGATTAGAAATCATAGCACTAACCTTCCTAAACCTAGTTAAACACCATCCGAAAACAGAAAAAAGCCCACCTACCACCGAGGACTTAGAGAAGTGGCTAGAGACAAGCCCCAATATAATATTTCTAGCGGTTGGCAATGGATTAAATGGGAAAAACCGTGTAATGATAACCACACACAAAGACTTCACCGAGTACTCCGAATTCATCTCAGATTTCAGATCAAGATGGGCCACTACTCTCATGGATGTTGACACCTTCCTGATCTCGACAAAAGGCAAAATGCCAAAGCCTTTCTCCTTCAAGTACATAGAAAACATAAAAAGAAGTTAGCAACGTACTCTACTGCCCACAGATCAGATATCCCAAACCAGCGTCACACAGCTTTAATACAAACGAAACTAACATTAGATACATTTTGGTAGGTCTGAGACTCAGAGGGGACGTATTGACCCGCATCGTATTCGTAACTGGGCAACCCGGTATTGGAAAGACAAGCGTCTTACTCAACGCTATTGAACTTCTAAAGAAGAGAGGATACATGGTTGGTGGCATGATTAGTCGAGAGGCACGTGAGAGAGGAGTTCGCATTGGCTTTGAAATCATTGACATTTACACTGGACAACATGGTTGGCTGGCTCATGTCAACCAGCCAGAGGGACCCCAAGTCAGCAAATACCGAGTCAATTTGGACGACCTAAAAGCAATAGGCGCTAACTCTATTCTAAACGCTATTAAAAAAGCGAATATAATTGCCATAGACGAAATAGGTCCAATGGAACTGTTCTCATTAGAGTTCAAGAAAGCGGTCGTCCAAGCCATAGAAAGCAACAAACCACTCCTAGGAACTATACATCATAGAGCCAAAGACGCACTAATCAACACAATCAAAACAAGAAGAGATGTAGAAATTCTTGAGGTAACATATGAGAACCGAAATACTCTCCACAACCTTATTATTGACAAGATTCTTCAATCCCTTTCAGAAAAATCCTGATTATGAATGACAATTAATGAGAGTTGTAGCATGCGAGTAGCTGGCGTAGATGATTCTGGACGAGGATCAATCATAGGACCACTTGTAATAGCAGGAGTCTTATCGGACGAGAAGGATCTGCAGATACTCAGTGATTTGGGAGTAAAAGACTCTAAGCTTCTTTCGCCCCAAAAACGAGAAAAACTCTGTGGAGAGATCAAGAAAATAGCCTTCAAATATCATGTAATAAAGTTGTCTCCAGCAGAAATTGACAAAGTGGTGAGAAGTGGAAGAAAACTTCACAAACTGAACCGCTTAGAAGCCCAGACGATGGCTAAGGTGATTGAGATTCTTCACCCTGACATAGCATATGTGGATGCTTCTGATGTTTTAGCTGAACGATACAAATATCATATAATGGAATACCTTCCGTTCAATGTAAAAATTGTATCTGAACACAAAGCAGACGCAAAATATCCCATTGTTTCAGCTGCCTCCATCATCGCAAAAGTGGAGCGTGACAAAGCAATTTCAGAGTTAACAGCAAAATACGGAAACATGGGATGCGGGTATGCCTCTGATCCCGAAACCCTTGAGTTTTTAGAAAAATGGATAAGAAAATTCGGCTCCTATCCAGACTTTGTTAGACTATCATGGAAAACAGTGGAAAGGCTAAAGAAAGAAGCGGAGGCAACCCAAACAAAAATTACTGTGAAATAACCTACTAATTACGGCACCCTCTCAGAATTGTGACATGAACTCCCATGGATGCTTTATCTTCACAAAGTCCTCAAGACGAATAAACGGGACTTCCTTGGAAATTTGGTCGTCATCTGTTATAAGAACCGGTTGAGCATTCGTGACTTTGCTTACACTAACAATCTCTTCTGTTCTCTGTTCAACATTTCTTTCTTTCTGGCTCATCACACCGCCAAGCAACGTCAATTTGCCTTCAGAAAATTGAGCCACAAAATCAAAGGGTGCCTTTACTGTTGGAGTCACTTTAAAGTTGATTTGAGCAAACTTCTTTAGCACAGATTGCAAAAACCGACTCTTGGTCATAATGCGCCTAGCGACCGCAAAGAAACCCCTGTGAATGTCTCTTTTGAATATGTTGATGGGGTTCACAAGAGGTGTACCTAAAACCCACTCAAGACTGTAGGCGACAGATACAGAAGCCTTCGTCATGCCTTTCTCATAACCATACAAGGTTCTCCTTGAGATTCCCATCATCTCCGCTAACTTCCCTATGGACAACCCTAATTTTTGTCTTGTTTCTCGGATAGCGTCTCCGTCAAGGCTGACATAGTAGCCTCCTGGACCCGCTTCCACCAGTGGATGCATGCTGTGAAACACTATGTCTTCAAGCGTTTTCAGAGTAATAGTATAGATGTCGTATCTTTCATAGACTGTGTCGTCTTCTATCGGTTTTCCCCGCATTTTACTACTGATAAAGAGTGGTGCAGCTGAAAAGAAGTTAGAGATTGTTTTCAGTTCGAGGGCGTCCTTTGTTGTGATGTTTCCTACATTTGTGAACGCCTTTACAAAGGCGAGTTGTTCTCCCTTTCTTACTGTTAAGTCGAAGCAACTCGGTCGTGACACACATCTCTTGGAGACCTGGAAGCCGGCTCTTTTCAGAATCGACTCTGTGGCGTCTAACATTTCCGCCCGCTTCATCATCTCCCCTCAGTCTATAAACACCATTAAAGGAGTCTCATATAAACTTACAGTTTGTGAAAAGCCTGCAAAAATAATCATATTTGACAGATATATATGGCTACGATCATGACATGATCTTTGTCGAAAGGTTCCAAGTGCACAACTTTGTGGATCTCAAAACTTCTATTTTTTAAGGTGTTCACCTCTTGTTTGTATATTTCCGAAGGCTCTTTTGTGACGTTGATACTTCGAGCCTTAACCGCCAACATAATCCATCCATTGGGCTTGAGAAATAAATCAGCATTATCTGCCAATATCTTGGCTTGCTCTGGTTGAGCTATATCACAGTAGATCTCATTCACTTTCTCCACCAATACTGAATACCGCTCTGGAAAACGTGCATCAGCCAATATCGGCGACATGTTAGGACGAAACACACAAACGTTGTCTATAAGTTCTCTGATGGAGCGTGACGCAAACTCTACACAATACACATGACCCTTTTCTCCAACTACGTCAGATACGTGACTTGCTGTTGTCCCGGTTGCTGCGCCCAAATACAAGACCTTGTCGTTCGGTTGAATGGGAACCTTTTCCAAACCATTTAGAATAGCGGCGGCAAGTTTGCTTCTAAATGGATCCCAGAGTCTATATTCTATGCCCTCAAATTTAATTAGTCGCTCTCTATAGACGCTCTTCCCTTGAGCAAGGTTTTTGGTGGCGAGTCTTTGGGAGCCATCTTCTAAGGTAGCCACGTAAATTTCTCTGAATTTCGGGTGATGACTAATGCTTACGGCCACGCTTCGTTCTCCAAGGCGGTCTTTTCACAATGGGGGGTTTCTTTGGTGGAGGTGGCTCTTTATACTTCTCCTGAATTTCGTTTATTCTTTTTTCTAAATCAGCCTTCAACTTATCGCCCATGTATTTACCGCTAAAAGCGTCGATTCTGGCTGCTATGGCTAATTTTCCGGCTAGTACTCGAGCAACCTTTCCTCTCTGCCAATTCTTTGCTTCATGGATGATTGTGTGCTGAAAGATTATTCCATGTTTTGGTGGATGGGTTCCAGTTCTGAGCGATCTGAACAGAGCTTTTTCGGCGCCTAACACTTGAATTGTGCTTGCCGGCATCTTGGCTAAATTGTTTAGCCCGCCTGCGAGTGCCATGAGCCTTGCTCCTAGAAGGGAGCCGACTAATGCTCGGATGTTTGGTGCGACGTCATCAATCACTGAGTCAATGTATTTTTCCAGTGAACTCCTTCTATTGGAGAGTTCCAACGCGTTTTTGCACATGGCTGTTATTTGTTCCAAATCTTGCTCTGTAAGTTCTGCTCCCATGGAGGATTCAGCGACTTTGGCTACTTGTTCAGTTTTGGCTTTCGGTAAACCTTCTTTTTCGAGGTTTTCCATGGTGAAGTTGTTTCTTCTTTTAAGGTTCAAGATGAGGCGAACGTATGTTTCGTGCTTATCGACTAGACGGTCTAGCTCCGGAAAGTGGAGACTGTACCATTCACGTATTCGGCTTGTGAAGAGGTTTAATGTCTTGTCCATGTCGTCTAAGGTTTGGATTGCTTGCATAACCATGAGGTCACGTTTTTCAACTGCTTCTTTTACCCGCATTTTGCTCAACTCCATGGAAACATCGTGAACCAATTCGCGAAGCTCAGTTGTTCGCTTCACAAACCCAGTTTCGAGAGCAAAATTGTCAAGATTTTTTCGGAGTATTTCACCTGCTTTCGAGGGTTTTGCTACGTCTACCTCAATGCCCAGTTTTTCCCGAGTGTTCCAAGCCATTTCTGGGATTTCAAAGGTGAAACTCGTATAACCTTTATTCTTTAGTTTTTCGATCAGGGTTACTATTTCATCTATAACCTTTCCAGTTTCGATTTTCTTTAGTCTTTCTGCTACTTCTTTTGGGTCTTTAGGGAAGAGAACATAGTCGACGAGTTCATCGGCTTCTCCAAAACCGAAAATTCCCATCACGTTCTCTACTATCGTTGCCTTCATTTGTTTCTCTCCATCATCGATTAATCTCAGCATATTCTGTGCCTAACCTTTATCTTGACTACCGAATAACCTTTACTGCAACTGGATGCAGTTGAGGAATGATTTAACAGCGACACATCGCAGTTAAAGAATGACACAACCGTGTAGCTTCTGGCAACTCTCGGAGCTTTTAACCTTTCAGCCATGACTGTTAACTAACGGATCTTTTTCAAATTATCGAAATGCGCGCCCAAGAAAAAAGAATGATCTGCGTGTACATGCCTTAGCCCCAGTTTAAAGGCTAGTGTTATTGAAGAAGAGAGAGGAGTTAGGTGTTTTTTGACTTCCTTAGATCTTTAAGCGCCATGACACCGAATATTATCGAACAAACACCGCTAGTTATGAAAATTATTGATGGACCTAGTAGCGATGAAATGATAATCGGAGAAATGATAATCCACTCAATGAGATGCCGAGGATAGTAAGAAATAGGTCTCCAAGGATCGGGGTACAATGGAAGTACCGATGTAAGTACCGATGAAACAGCTTCAGCAAATACTACTAGTGATAGTAATCCCATGACACAAGACAACAATGGAGTCAGAAACGCAATTGGGGAAAGATTCTTTCTTTCGAACTTTGTCACCAAGGATGCTATCCCTATTGTTATCATAGATATAAGTGGTTCAAGTCCTATGGACAATGTTGCAATCACTTGAGGCCAAAGCCCCTTTTCTGTCCACGAAAAAATCAATACCGGTTTGTAAGAGGATAGTTCCCCCAAGTTCATCAATGGATGCTGATAATACCCCCCTCGCAATTTGATCCACGGTATCGGTATCGTCATCGTCAGAAACAATAGTATCGTCGATATCAAAGACAAGATAACAGTTTTGGGGATGCGATGTTCTCTCCTTACCTTCCGCCAACTTTTCTCCGTCAACCAAATACCTATAGCACCCGTAATCATTGCAAGGAGACCTCCGATTGAGTAAAGATACGAGGGCATAAGTAGCGAGAATGTTTTAGAGGTAAAGTACGTTACTTCTCTCCATATCGCATTCCCAGATAACAAGGAGATCAGACCATATACCAGTGTTATCAATGAAAACACTAATACAATCGAAGTTGACATTCTCCTTTGGTTCAATTTAAACCATGGAGCCATTTTCATTATTATCGCTGGAGCTAGAAATGGAATTAGCAGAACGAGATACTCTGTTATTACTTGTGGCCATCGTCCCCTTTGTATCCATTGGTACACTAGGGGCGTGTTATGGTAATTTGGAACTTGGATATCTGGCCTCTCGCCTTCCCACCACCTGTGACTTAATTGGAATGGATGGACTTCGTAACATATTATGTAGTATTTACCACTGTAAATGTAGTAATCAGCGTAAAACCATGGATTTTTACGCCACACTGGTGTCAATATCATTACATAAGCAATAATAGCGACGATAATGATTGCTGTTAGGTATTTGTTGTTTCTCTCTCTTCTCTTCTTAGTCTTTTTCATACTTTCTTCCGTGTTTTCCCACTCTCTTGCTGATTGTTACCTATCCTGAAAAGAGTATTTATTCTTGCTTGCGCGCGCATCCATGCCTATTAGAAGCCCCGAAGAGCTACCAGAACTGTCTTTTTTGCAGAGTCGAGTTTTAAATAGTTGCACCATTCTTTAACTATGACTGGAGGCGCTAAATGTCAAGTCGACTTGCCACAGAAATTGTGGATTTGAAACTTTCTAGTCCGACCATGCTTGCCGCTGGGATTCTCGGGTTGTCAGGGTCTTTCTTGAAAGAAATAGCGAACGCCGGTGTAGGCGCGGTGGTTACAAAGTCTATCGGGTTAAAATCTCGTGTGGGTTATCCTAACCCTTCAATAGTTCAAGTCGATTGTGGATTGCTCAACGCTGTAGGACTTCCAAATCCGGGTATTCACAAGTTTGTTGAAGAAATAACAGAAGCAAAAACTGTGGGAGTTCCCATCATCATAAGCGCCTATGGCTTTTCTCCAGAAGAGTTTGCCGAGGTGGCGAGTTACGCTGCGAAGGCTGGAGCAAACGCCTTAGAACTGAACGTGTCATGTCCACATGTAGAGAAAACAGGCTCAGAAATTGGACAAGACCCGCAGTTGGTTAAAGAAGTCGTAACGGAAGTGAAGAAAAGAGTGCAGAAGCCTCTGTTTGTAAAGCTGACCCCAAATGTTGATGATATTGCTGAAGTGGCTAAGGCAGCTGTCGAGGGAGGAGCAGACGCTATAACTGCAATTAACACTGTCAGAGCCATGACAATAAACATCGAAACAGCCCACCCCATATTAGCCAATAAGATTGGTGGTTTATCTGGGCCTGCGATAAAGCCAATTGCCGTTAGGTGCGTTTACGAAATCTTTAGAGAAGTCGATGTCCCTGTTGTTGGTTGTGGCGGAATAGCGACCTGGGAAGATGCTGTGGAGTTCATGTTGGCTGGTGCTTCAGCGGTTCAGGTTGGCACAGCCATCGCCTTCAGAGGACTAAAAGTTTTCAAGTCCATTAACCATGGAATTAACCTGTATCTTAGAAAAAACGGGTTTAGGAGTGTAAAAGACGTTGTCGGTTTATCCCATCGCCGTTAATCGTTTAAGAATTGTAGACATCTTGGAGGTTGTCAGGGAAAGCCCTAGTGTTAAGACCTTTGTTTTTCGTGACAGACTTTGTGGCAGGGCTGCGCCTGGACAGTTTGTTATGGTTTGGATTCCTGATGTGGATGAAGTTCCCATGAGTTTGTCTGGAATCGGCTCGGACAACCTCTGTTCAATCAGTGTGGGTTTGGTCGGAGAGGCTACAGAGGCTATTCACAAGTTGGAGAGAGGGGATTGTTTTGGTATTCGTGGGCCTCTTGGCAAGGGTTTCTCGTTTAGAAAACAAAAAGTGATGATTGTTGGTGGGGGAACTGGACTGGCGCCATTAGCCGCTTTGACTGACAAACTCGTGAAGGTTAACGCTGACATCACTTTTCTGTTTGGAGCCAAGACCAAAGATGAACTCTTGTTCTATGATAGGATTGGTAAAGCTCCTTCAAGAGAGGTTAGGGTTGTTGCGTCTACTGAGGACGGAAGTTGCGGGTTTCAAGGGCTCGTCACCGACGTGGCGGAAGAGATATTGGAAAAGGAGAGTTCTGATGTGGTTTATGCTTGTGGGCCTGAGCAGATGATGTATAAGGTGTTCTTGTTAGCTGAGAAGCATCGCATACCCATTGAGGTTAGTTTGGAGAGGCTTATGCGGTGTGCCATTGGACTGTGTGGGAGCTGTGTGATAGGAAAATACAGAGTGTGCAAAGATGGACCTGTCTTTTCTGGCGAGCAGTTGAGAGAAGTGAAAGACGAGTTTGGACGATTCAAGAGAGACCTTGATGGTAGCAAAATCTCTCTACAATGATTCTTGTGCTCTCTCTCCTCTCTATAGAGAGGGGGGGCTGGAGAGTTGTTAGTGGGGGTTTTGGTTTCTCTTTGGTTGTTTAACAATTATCCTTGCATTAGTGTTTATGGGTTGTTGGATTTCGTTGGTTAGGGCAGGATAGAGCCTCTTTTTCGTAACTCTTCCTGCAACAGGTCTCGAACGGTCATTTCCGTTGGTTTAGGCACACCCATAAAACATCACATACACTGTTCCACTTCGATTTTAATATGCTTTACCACACACAATTGATAAACTTGAAAACAAGGTGATAAACTCTTATCAAAGCCTAACAGAACCCAAAGTGGCAACAGTTCCAAAATCAGACCCTCTAAACCAACAGTTCCTTCGTGCAGTTGATAATGAAAACAAAAAATTTTTCCGTGTTTTCAAACAGAGAGAAGAAGAAATCATCCTCTCCCCCCTCCCCCTCTATACCAGACCTAGACAGACAGACACACCCACACACAACCACAGAATTAATTAAACCCATGCGTGATATGTCGTTCTATGGTAAAATTATCTATAAGTCAAAGGGAATATGAACAGAGAATCGAGAAGATCAGGCGGATTCTCGTTAGGAGAAAACTTGATGCCCTCTACTTGACCAGTGGAACCAGCTTCTTCTACTTGACAGGATACTCATACATCACAACGGAGAGACCAGCCGCCCTCATAATCCCAGTTGAGGGCGAAACAACCTTCATGGGTCCACTACTCGAAATCGACCATATCCCACTGAAAACTAAACTGATAAAGAACATCAAAACCTATCCCGATTATCCAGGAGAAAAACATCCGATAGATCATTTCGCTACTTTTCTTAAAGAACTTGGATTGGAGCGTAAAAGAATTGGTATCGACAATCCTGCGGGGGCTGCGGGGATATGGGGTTACAAGGGTCCGCCCATAAAGAAGAAGTCGCCTAAAACCAAGTTTGTTGATGCTAAGGATGTTGTGCCTAGTATGCGGTTGGTTAAGTCAAGGGAAGAGATTGATCTTATTAGGGAGAGTGCGAAATGGGCGAATTTGGCTCATGCGTTGCTTCAGGAGTATATCGAGCCTGGTTTGTGGGATGTTGATGTTGCTTTGTCGGCTTCTTATGAGGCGTCCATGATTATGAAGAAGACTTTGGGACCTGACTATGAGCCGTTACGGGAGGTTTCGCCTTGTGGTGCTGGTTTTAGGGGACAGGTGGGTTCCATGTCGGCGATTCCCCATTCTATATCCACTAAGAAATTGATTATGGATACGGATGTGGTGGTGACTGGGGCTGGAGCGGATGTTGGCGGCTACAGTTGTGAGCTTGAGCGAACTATGATTGTCGGGAAGCCCACGCAGAAGCAAAGAAGGTATTTTGAGGTTATGGTTGAGACTCAGAAGGCTGCTATGCAGACGTTTGGTCCTGGCAAGAAGTGCTCTGATGTGGATAAGGCTGCGACAAAGGTCATTCAGAAGGCGGGTTTGACGGGGTTGGTGAGGCATCACACTGGTCATGGAATGGGGTTGGAAGGACATGAGCCCCCGTGGCTTGACGTTGGTGATCATACGGTGATGAAGGCTGGTATGGTGTTTAGTTGTGAGCCTGGGATTTATGAGCCTGGGTTTGCTGGTTTTCGACATTCGGATACTGTGGTGATTACTGAGGATGGGGCGGAAGTCGTAACGTATTATCCAAGGGATATTGATTCGTTAACAATTCGTAGAAGGTGATGGATGAGACTTGAGCGCTTCGTGTGCAAGCATGGAGGATTTCAAGAAGCTTGACATCAGAGTTGGAACAGTGGTTAAGGTTGAGCGTATTAGACGAACTGAGAAGCTTTACAAGATGCTTATCGATTTGGGTCCATTGGGGAAGAGGCAAACCGTTGCGAGTTTGGTTGGGTATTACACTCCTGAGCAATTGCTTGGTAGGAGAGTTGTGTTCTTGGCTAATCTTAAGCCTGTAGAGTTTGGTGGCGAGGTTTCGGAGGGTATGATTCTTACGGCTGATTATGAGGGTAGAGTCCCTTTGCTCACTGTTGTTGATGAGGTTCCTGATGGTGTTAGGGTGGTCTGATCTAGTCGTATTTTGTGTCTATGATTGAGTCTCGGAGTCTTTTGAGGGTGTCAGCGGCGAGTTTTAGTTGACGTAGTTCTTCTGCGTCTTCTTTTAGTTTGTTGATTTTGCGTTGGATTTCTTTGAGTTTGGGGTTCAATGGGTTCACGGAGGGAGTGGTCTGGGTGTGTTTTGTCTAAACTGTTATGAAGGGGGAATATGGATTTGGGGTTCAGTTTTGTGTATGTGTGGGTGTGTCTGTCTGTCTAGGTCTAGTATAGAGGGGGAGGGGGGAGATGTGCAGAGACGCAGAGGGTCTGGGCTAGGTCTTCTATATGTGGCAAATAGGGTTCAAATAGAATCCGCTTTTTTCTTCTTTAATCGGTATATTTACCGATATGTCGGTAACGCTTGGACTTTAAATATCTTGCCGATATATTCACGTTAAGGTATTGCTTTGGGTTCTAGATTGGCAAAAACCTGTAGTCCTTTAATCTCTGAACGGATAACGTTAAAATATTGAGCACTCATATGTAGTTTTGGTGAAATATGCCAGGAAGCAGTGTTCTCTTAACAGATGAGGATCGGGCTTTGCTTTTGAAGGTGAGCAGTCTACTTGAGGAAATCATCGAAACCCTCGAAATCTTAGAAGATGAGGAGACTATGAAATCCATCAAACAAAGCGAAGAGGACGTGAAGGCTGGAAGAGTCATGGGCTACGACGAGTTGCTCAAGGAGCTGAAAGAATCTGAAGAGATATAGCCTCAAAATAAATGTTTAAGAGGGCTCCTTAGATATTCTTTTAGATGAAGAAGGGTGTTTGTGGCTTTGGCGGGTGTTGGGGAGCACTTGAAGAGTGCTGGAGAGTTTTACGAGGCTGGTGTTGAGCACTATGGTGAGGGTCGTCGTTCTGGGAATTTGATGCTGATGAGGGAGGGCTGTGAGAAGGTTTTTCACGCTTACACTGAGGCTGTTTCGGCTTTGGTTCAGAAACATGGGTTTCCTGAGCCTCATTCTCATGCTGAGAGGAGGGACTTTCTGAGCAAGCTTGGGGAGAAACGGCTTACTAGAGTTGGGGATGGGGCGTTTCTGTATCTTCATTCTTATGCCTATTATGGGGGTAAGGTTTTTCCAGAGGTGGACAAAAGCCTGAAGGATGTGGATGAGGCAATAAGATATGTGCAGAGAAAGGTTGGTAAAACTTTGTAGATGTTATCTGCACGATAGATGAAACCAGAAAAAGAAAAAAGGAAAGAAAGGTTTTGAATGAAGAATTAGATGTTAGCTTGTAAGGGCTTAATATCTGCTTCTTCTTGGGGGTCTTCTTTTTGCCCAACATTCCTTGCAGTAGACAGGTCTGCTTTGGTCGGGTTTGAATGGTACTTCGCATTCTTTGCCACAATCAGCGCAGACTGCCTTGTGCATCTCTCTTGGCTCTCTTTCGTACAATGCTATTTCAACTCCTTTTATGGTTTGGTTTGCGCAAAAGTGGTTTTTGCACAGTGCTGGCAATGGAATGGTGTGGTTTCTTATAAACTTACCTTAACGATGATATAGATTTCTTCTCTCTGTATGGAGGAACTTTGGTTTTGGCTGTCTAATCTTGGAATGGGCGTTGTAAACAAATAAAAATAAAACTTACTGACCCAGACCTTTCACCCATCTCTCATGTATCCCACATATGAATCTTCCCGATAGAGGTCTCCAAGAATTGTGTGTCGTATGTTGAATAGGGAATCACAGTGTCTTTCGAGTTTCCTATTAGAATCCCACCATCCAAGTATTGTAATAGCAACTCCAAAGACGATAGACATTAGACCTATTGTCGCTACAAAATCTGGTTCCATAACCATGATTTTGGAAAGAACACCTACAATAATCGACAAAATCAGAAACGCCAGTCCTGGTATAGCCCATGCAAAAACCAGCAACCTACACGAATGAACGACATCTCTGAAATTCTTTAAAAGATAATCATAGGCTTCCAGTATGATGCTCTCTGCCGTGGCAGATGCGCCAAAGCCCTCAAACCCATATTTGTAATATTTAGTGCTAAAATGAATAGTCTTCTGGGAAAGTTTTGGGTCATTTCGCACCTTATCAAGGAGTTTCAACAATTCAGCAGCGAGGTCTGAAATGTGCTGCTTCTGTTCTCTAAGTTCTTCGAGATGCATAGTCATGCTTAGAGTCAAGAAACCAAACAATACGCTCGTTGCAGTTAAGACAACATTCACTAAAGGTTCGACATTCTGAATTGGGTTTTGCTGCACAAACCAAACTATTCCTAAAACTGCAGCTAAGACTATTATTTGTCCAAGTATAGGAAATATCCATTCTTTCCCTGCGAATGTCAATATCTCCACCTTATACTTGTTTCACTACTCTGGTCGCATCGGAAAACTTCATCTACAGTTTCCCTTTATGAATGCACACGAACAGATATTTAAACGCTGCATGCTTTGACTTCTAACTGCAGTTTCACTTTCAAATGGGCTTTTGACTCTTCTACAAGCAGAACAAAACCTGAACGTTCAACTGCCTTATTGCGCTTTTTAATGTATTCGTAAGGAGTTCGTCAACCTGCGAACATGCTTGTTGATTTTGTTTTCGTAAGAGTTATATGTGTCTACACCCTTTTTCTTGTCCTTGCTGGTGTATCCGTATGAGTGGTGACCACCAAATTCAAAGCTAACCCAACCCTTCTAACCACACCACACCATAACCCCACCAAAACCCAAAAACCATATAACCCTTCTAAAAACCATCAGAACAAGACAGGAGAAGGAACCATGTTCAAACCAGTAACCACAACAGTCGACTTCCCAAAACTCGAAAACCAAATCCTACAATTCTGGCAGAAAACAAACGCCTTCCAAAAACGAGTAAACCTAAACAAACGCAAGAAACGCTGGTCCTTCATAGACGGACCAATCACCGCCAACAACCCCATGGGCGTCCACCACGCCTGGGGACGCACCTACAAAGATGTCTTCCAACGCTACCACGCCATGAAGGGCTACCACCAACGCTATCAAAACGGCTTCGACTGCCAAGGCTTATGGATCGAAGTAGAAGTCGAAAGAGAACTCAACTTCAAAACAAAACGAGACATCGAAAACTACGGAATCGCAGAATTCGTCAAAAAATGCAAACAAAGAGCCCTAAACTACGCCGCCAAACAAGTCGAACAATCCATACGCTTGGGCTACTGGATGGACTGGGATGATCCTCAACTATTACGCAAGTTAGCCGACTACTTAGAAAACAAACCAGATGAAATCATAACAATCCAAGGTCCTAACGGTCCAATAACCGACACCCCTGAAACCCTCATCAGCCAACTAGGCACACCCCAACTAGGCGGATCATACTTCACATTCTCAGACGAAAACAACTACACAATCTGGACAGTCCTCAAAAAATGCCATGAACAAGGCTGGATATACAAGGGCACAGACGTCATGCCCTGGTGCCCCCGATGCTCCACAGCCCTCAGCCAACACGAAATCGTCACAGAAGGCTACAGAGAAGTCACACACATCGGACTCACCCTCAAATTCCCCCTCCGCAACCGACCAAACGAATCCCTACTAGTCTGGACAACAACCCCATGGACCCTAACCTCAAACGTCGCAGCAGCAGTCCACCCAAACATGACCTACGCAAAAATCCGCCACAACAACGAAACCTTCTACCTAGCCAAAGCAGCCCTACAACGCACCCTACCCAACAAAGACTACACCATAATAGAAGAACTCACAGGCACGGACATGCTCAACTGGACCTACAACGGACCCTTCGACGAACTCCCAGCCCCACAAAAACAAGGCGCCATAGAAGCCCACCGCACCATCCCCTGGACAGAAGTAAGCGAAGTCGAAGGCACAGGCATAGTCCACATCGCCCCAGGCTGCGGAAAAGAAGACCTAGAACTCGGCAAACAATATGGTCTACCTGCTGTGGCGCCGTTAAACGAGTTCGGCATCTTCATAGACGGATTCGACTGGCTCACAGGAACCCACGTCTACGACTCAGCCCAGCCAATCATAGACAACTTGAAAAAGAAGGGTTTGCTCTTCAAGGTAGAAGACTATAGGCATCGCTATCCTTTCTGCTGGAGATGCGACAGCGAACTCGTGTTCCGCCTCGTCGACGAATGGTTCATCTCCATGGGCAAAAAACTCGACAAACCACTGAAAGAAATCACCGAGCAAGAGAAGAAAGAGAACCTTCGTTATCAAATCATGGAAGTCGCCTCACAGGTTCACTGGATTCCAGACTACGGTCTACAACAGGAACTGGACTGGCTACGCAACATGGAAGACTGGATGATCTCCAAAAAACGCTACTGGGGACTAGCCCTACCAATATGGAAGTGCCAAAAATGCGGAAACTTCGACGTCATAGGCAGCAAAGAAGAACTAAAGACACGAGCCGTGGAGGGCTGGAAAGACTTCGAAGGACACACGCCTCACAGACCATGGATAGACAAGGTCAAAATCAAGTGCTCCAAGTGTGGAGAGGTCATCTCCCGTATCCCAGATGTTGGCAACCCGTGGCTAGACGCCGGCATAGTCGCCTACTCAACCCTCGATTACCGCCACACCAAAGACCAGTGGGCGAAATGGTTCCCAGCCGAACTCATCTGCGAATCCCTACCAGGCCAATTCAGAAACTGGTTCTACTCCATGCTAGCCATGAGCACCATCCTAGAACGCCAAACACCCTTCCGCACATGCTTCGGACACGGCTTAGTCCTAGACGAAAAAGGACAAGAAATGCACAAGTCCTCAGGCAACGTAATCTGGTTCGACGACGCAGCCGAAACCGTAGGCGCAGACGTCATGCGGTGGATGTACTGTAGAAGTAGACCGGAAAACAACATGCTCTTTGGCTACACACTAGCAGAAGAAGTCAAAAGACGATTCCTCATCCCACTCTGGAACATCTACAGCTTCTTCGTCACATACGCCAGCCTAGACAAGTGGACACCAAAAGACACCACGACTCAGTACTCACTCTTGGACCGCTGGATACTCTCAAAACTTCAAGTCCTCGTCCAAGACGTCACCAGTTGCCTAGAAAAATATGATCCATGTGGCGCCACCGCAAGCCTAGAACAATTCGTAGACGAACTCTCCAAGTGGTATGTCCGTCGTTCACGGCGAAGGTTCTGGAAGAGCGAAGCAGACCTAGACAAGAAGGCGGGTTACACAACCCTATACACATGCTTAACAACCCTCATCAATCTTCTGGCACCGTTCCTTCCCTTCCTCACCGAAGAAATGCACCAGAACCTAGTGCGCAGCGTAAACCCTAAGGCTCCAGAGAGCGTTCATCACAACAATTGGCCACAATCAGACACATCACTTATCGACGAGAAACTGATGACAGACATGGATTTGACTGGCAAGATCTGTGGTCTGGGGCGTTCAGCACGTAACAAGGCTGGAATAAAGATACGACAACCGTTGCAAGAGGTGAAGGTTGTGGCAGAAAGGGCTGTGCTGAAGAGCCTAAAAGAGTTCACAGACCTAATCAAAGACGAACTAAACATAAAAGACTTAGTCTTGACTACTCAAAAAAGAGAACTGGTAAACTACGAGATAATACCGCTACCACACCTACTCGGCAAAAAGTATGGAAAACTGTTTCCAAAGTTGCGTGAAACCGTAGCCACAATGGACGCCGACGCTCTTATCCAATCACTTCAGAAAAGTCAAAGCGTCGAAATCAAGGTGGATGATCAAGCCATCACTCTACTGCCAGAAGAAATCGAAGTGCGCACCCAACCGAAGGAGGGCTACGTGCTAGTGGAAGAAGAGGGTATCATTGTTGGAGTGAACACAGTTGTTACGGAAGAGCTGAAAACAGAAGGGCTTGCCCGTGACATCGTTCGTCGCATACAGAATCAACGCAAGGACGCGGGCTTCGATATAGCTGATCAAATCGAAACCTATTATGAAACTGGGCCAAAGCTCACCGAGGTCTTCAACACCCATCGAGACTACATCGCTGCAGAGACCTTGTCAACATCCATACGTAAAGCTAAACCCCCAAAAGGTGCACACGTAGCAAACTATAAGATTGATGGCGAATCACTGAGGATTGGATTTATTCGGAAAAAATAGTAATGAGTGGAGTTAAGTTGAGCGGTTACGAAAAAGAAGGCGAACTCATCGCCTACTGTGGCTTATACTGTCGTTTGTGCGACTACTACACTGGGAAGATTAGGGATGTGGCTAGGCGTTTGTTAGAAGTCGTTGAGAAGCATAGTGAACTCAAGATTTTTGCAGAGGCGTCAAAGACTTGCGACTTTGACAATTTTGTAAGGGGAGTGAGATGGCTGTCAACTGAAATGAGTCCGTGTGTTGGTGGTTGTATGGGTGGTGGGGGCTGGGGAGACTGCCCCTTGCGTAAGTGTTGCATTGAGAAGGGTTTGAGATTCTGTTTTGAGTGCGAAGACTTTCCATGCGAGACTGTTAAGCGATACCGCAACAGAGTGGAGCTTCTTGAGGAACTCAGGGAGTTGGGAGTAGAAAACTGGATAAGGAAACGGTTGGAATAAGCGTTATAGCCAAAACTTAAATCAGCAAACACACAAAATCAACCACTGAGGAAAAAAGGCATGTTGTTCATAACACTCTTGGTGCCAAAGGGCAAAGGCGAGGAAGCCGTTGAATACCTTAAAAAACTCAAGGCTCCGAAGGACATCACAATCCACAACGTATATTTCACTTTTGGACGGTATGATGGGATTATCATTTATGAGGCGCCCACCACAAAGGCGGCTATGGACTTCGCGATGAAAGTGGGCTTTAAAACCCATTATACTATGGAGACCTTGACGGCTGTGGAGGCTAAGGAACTACCAAGTTAGTTTCTTCCTTACCAAACTATGAAAGAGAATGAGGGTATATGAGTTAAACTGAACCTTGGCGTTTTCATGTGGCGATTGCTAGGTTGCGTTGAGTAAAGAGATGTTTCTTAGGAAGTTTTGTATTTCCTCATTTGCTTTCGTGATGACTTTTATGTCTTGTTCTCCCTTCTCGGTTAGTTCATAGACTCTTTTTCGCTCGTTTCCAACGCTCTTTATAAGACCGTCTCTTTCCAGGGAATACAATAAAGAATAGATGGTGCCTGAACTCACCATGATGGCAAATCTCTTGTGAATGAGACCAATTACATCATAGCCGCTCAATGAGCGTTTTTTCATCTCGGTTAAGACCAGAATGTCCATGAAATTTTGGATTGTTCTCCTGTGCAACTTTTCCACAATATTAGAGGGGTTCATAATAGTCTGACTCCAGTTCAGATGTTAAAGTGGTAGATTCTTCTATAATGTTTTTCTGTTCTTTCGAATTCCGAATCCGACTAATGCATAAGAAATATTAGTCATATTCAGAGTCTGAGGTCTCAACATATTGTCTGGACGGTTGTTAAAGGAGTGAGTAGAGAATGGAAAGGTTTGGCGAACTATTATCCGATACGATGGACGACACGATGAGGCAGGTGTTTGGGGAAACCGCTTCTGAGTTGATTTATAGACTTGCAGAAAGGCATGTGCCCCTAAAGCGAGAGGAGGTTGGCGAGAAGGTTGAGGCTTTCTATGCCTACTTGGAGAAGTTGCTCGGTTCGGAACGGGCGCAGATCATACAAAATATCAGTCTCAGACGTTTATGTCTCAAGTTGCGGCGAGAATATGAGGAGGTAGAAAAATATTTTTGGTTTCTCGACGAGCTGTATGAAATCAAATTCAATCTCTTGGCCTCATCTTTGAAAGGGGAAAGTTCCGTGTGCAACTGACTGCTTCAAGAGGTAGGTCGAGGGTTTCTTGTGCGCAGTGTTTTGATTTGGATTCTGAATGTACATGTTTACTCATACAGACTTCGTTTTCATACAAGTTAAATCCGACAGCTCATGGAACATTTACAGTCAAGATGGCATGATGGTGGATGTTATTGGAGTGACCGAACGGTTTCGCACCGTAGAAGACGCAGATGTGTTATCTACCACGATAAGTGAGACCGAAATTGGTGAGAAAACGGAAAGACTGGACGATTTTCTGGTCAATGCGGTAGATGAAACGCTGAAGCATGTTTTCAGGGAAGAAGGCGCCAAGGTTATTTACGATTATTTAGAGAACAATCATCATTTGAAGCGTGAAGAGATTGCTGAGAAACCCGAGGTTTTTTCTGCTGGTTTGGAGAGGCTGTTGGGTTCGGCGGCGTCAGTGATAGAGAAATTAATTCTTAAAAATTTGTACGGTAAGCTTGGGTTGAAGTTTAGGGAGAGGGATGGTTACGAGTTTTCAGATTACGTAAAGGAGTTGAGGGAAAGGTGCTGATATTAAAGGATGAAGTTGTGCAAAGTTCGGTTGAAGCCGTTTACACGGCAGAGGAAAAAGCAGAAGAGATATTAAGAGAATCAGAACAGAAATTCAGGAGCATCTTTGAGAACGCCAGCGACTGCATGATATTTCTGGATAGATCCGGAAGAATTCTTGATGCAAATAGAAAGGCTGTAGAAGTGTTTGGTGGGTCAAAAGAAGAAGTACTGGGAAAGCATTTTACGAGGCTGGGTGTGGTTTCGCCCAGAGATATACCGAGGCTTATCACTGCTTTTACAAACCTTCTTGCTGGTAAAGAGCCCACTCTCAGCATGCGCATCAAGAACAAAAAAGGGCGAGATATACACCTAGAATGCTTAGGTTCTCTTATGAAGATTGACAATAAGTTCGCTGGCGTGTTGGTTATTGCGAGAGACGTTACAGACAGAGAGAAAGCTGAGAAGGCGCTACGAGAAAGCGAGAGTGAGTCAAGGACACTACTTGAGAATCTCCCACAAAAAATATTTTTCAAAGATAGGAGTTCGGTTTACATATCCTGCAATGAGAACTACGCTCGGGATCTAAGAATCAAGTCCAATGAGATTTCAGGCAAGACAGACTATGATTTTTATCCTAAAAAGTTGGCTGAAAAATACAGGGCAGACGACAAGAGGATTATGGAATCTGGAAATACGGAAGATATAGAAGAGGAATATATTCAAAATGGACAAAGAGTATTTGTACATACGGTTAAAACACCTGTCAAAGATGAAAACGGCAATGTTGTTGGGGTATTAGGCATTTTCTGGGACATCACAGAACATAAACAGGCGGAAGAGGCGTTACGAGAGTCTGAGGAAAGGTATAGAAGCATGGTTGAACTGGCTCCCGACGGCATCATATCCGTGGACATGAAAGGCGTGATTACATCAGTCAACTCCGCTTTCTCAAGATGGACAGGCTACTCCAAGGACGAAATCGTCGGCAAACACTTCACAAAGATAAGAACTCTTCGAGCGAGGGACATTCCAATATACCTAAAGCTGTTCAGTTCGGTTCTTAGAGGAAAAGTACCCCCGCCCTTTGAATTTGCTTATATACGCAAGGATGGCACTCAATGTCTCGGTGAAGCCCACGCCACTTTCGTGGAAGAAGATGGTAAAAAAGTGGGTTTCCAAGCAATTCTGAGAGACATCACCGAACGTAAGACGGCTGAGGAACAATTAAGAGAATCTGAAGAAAGATATAGAACTCTGGTGGAGTCCGCAGCTGACGCAATTTTTACGTTAAATGAAGCAGGTGATTTTCTCTCAGCAAATCAAGAAGCCGCTAAGGCTATGGGAAAAACTCCCGAAGAGATGATTGGTAAAAACATGTACGACTTGTTTCCTAAGAACATAGCAGAGTTCCAGATGAGAAGCGTGAAAGCAGTGTTCAAAACAGGAAACCCACTTCTTGCTGACGAAAAACTGACACAGACGAAATTTGGGCGAAGATGGTATAGCACTACACTAGTTCCAGTTAGAGATAGCGATGGTAAAATCATTTATGTCATGGCAATTGCAAGAGACATCACAGAAAGAAAGGAAATGGAGGAAAAGCTGAGGCACTATTCAGAACATTTAGAAGAACTTGTTCAAAAAAGAACTGAAGAATTGTCAGAATCTGAGAAGAAGTACTCTATTTTAGTAGAGGAGGCAAGCGACGGAGTCGTAATACTTCAAGATGGAAAAATAGCCTTCACAAACCAGAAAGGCCCGGAAATTGTCGGCTACTCAGGAAACGAGCTAATCGGGGTTCCTTTCGAAAAACTAGTGGACGAAAAATATCGCCAACTTGCAAGGGAAAGGTACGAGCGGAGACTGCGAGGAGAAAAAGTTCCAGGAATATATGAAATTGAATTAATAGGCAAAACTGGAGAACGCGTTCCAGTTGAGATTGGTTCGGACCTCATACATTATCAAGGTCGTCCTGCAGACCTCATCATTGTGAGAGATATAAGAGAGAGAAAACGAATGGAAGAACAGCGTCTAAAGCTAGAAAAACTAGCAACCATAGGCGAACTAGCAACCATGGTGGGACACGACTTGAGAAACCCCTTACAATCCATAGAAAACGCAGCATACTACCTCAACAATGAACTGCCACGCCTTCCTACTCCACCAAAGACAATGGAAATGCTCCAAGTCATCAACGACTCAGTCAACTACGCCGACAAAATAATGAGAGACCTACAAGATTTCTCAGCAACAAAAAAACCCATACTCGAGAAAACCAACATCAACACCATAGTTAAGGAAACTCTCTCGCAAGTCAAAACACCAGAAGAAGTGAAAGTTGTCACAGAACTGGGTCAGCTTCCAGAAATAAAGGCTGACAAAGACATAATGAAACGGGTTTTCATGAACTTAACTACAAACGGAATACAAGCGATAGAGAACGGAGGAACACTGAAAGTCTCAACCAAAAAAACAAAAGGCTTTGTTGAAGTCAGTTTCAAAGACACAGGCATCGGCATACCGAAAGAAAACATGGAAAAAATCTTCACTCCCTTCTTCACGACGAAGGCTAGGGGCATGGGCATGGGCCTCCCAATCTGTAAGAGATTCGTTGAAAGCCATGGCGGCAGCATCGAAGTGGAAAGCGAAGTTGGTAAAGGATCAACCTTCACTGTTAAACTGCCCATCCAACAACCGAACGGAGGTGAAAGACTTGATGAAGGATAAACCCAGCATCCTCATAGTAGAAGACGACACAAACATACTTGCAACCCTAAGCACAATACTTCAACAAAAAGGATACAAGACAGACACCGCAAAAACCGGACAAGAAGCCATACAAAAATCAAAAGCCAAACTCTTCAACTTGGCTCTGTTAGATATCAAACTCCCAGACATGGAAGGCACAAAACTCCTCACAACAATACATAAAGACTTACCCAAAATGATGAAAATCATGATAACTGGCTATCCATCACTGGAAAACGCCGTCGAAGCCCTAAACCTAGGAGCAGACGCCTACATCATAAAACCCGTCAAACCAGAAAAACTGTTAACGCTCATAGAAGAAAAACTAGAACAACAACGGCAAGCCGAGAAGATGACAGAAGAAAAGGTGACAGAATGGATCAAGACAAGAGCACGCAAACTAGAACACGAAACCAAGAAATAACCGTGAGCACACGCCTCCTTTTTAATCTATATAGGTTACACTAGACCTATCGAAATCCTTCACAAGTTCAATCTCAAGACTCCTCGGAACAGGAGACTCAAGATTAAAATACCTAACCTTTGGAAAGTACGCCGCAATACCCCTCTCAGCCATCACCGTGGCTGGATGACCACGACCAAAGGCTAACTCACAAACTTCATACGTCAGTTTATTCACGTCACCCTCGTCCACGTACCCAAGAGAGTGAAGGTACTCATGAAGCAGAAGGAGAAAACAGTAAGCGTTAAAGACCTTCTTATCCGTGGTTCGCAAAGCCAACTCCAACGGTCTCTTATTCATAACGATGATGTTAGAGTTCAAAGGATGAAACGCACCAATAAAATATCCCCTCCTCATCCCCAGATCCGCCAAACCAAGCATAAGACCAGCCCTCTGCCTATTCAAAAAACCCTTGACACACTCCTTCACCAACTCAAAAACATCCGACAAACCGTCACACCCATCAAGCCTCTGAACGAAACTCACCGAGGTTTCAGAACCCAGAATCTCAACGCTCCAAGAAATACTATGAGAAACAAAAACTACTCTTAAAATGTTTACTAATGCAACCAAGAGACGTTTTAATCATAGAAAAAAGGGGAAAGACGGTTTAGGAAGGAGACCGTCTTCTGACGATTGCATAGACTATTATGGCGCCAATAACGAACCCCAACAGCGTTCCAGCCGCTAGAAACGTGTTTCGGGCGGACTCTTCTCTAAGTCTCACATTGATTGTGGTCACAGATACAACAGAGGTTTCAGCCGAGTTACCAGCCTTATCATGGGCTACAAGTTTGATTGCGTGTGAACCGTCTCCAACCCGAGTTGTGTCCCAGAGATAAGACGACTGTCCCGTCACATCTAGGATCGCGTTGTCAATGTAGAGAAGAACGCTGAGTAGATGTTCATCGGAGGCACTAAACTGAACACTGACGTTCCCACTTACTTCGGCTCCAGATACTGGACTCGTCAAGCCAACAGACGGAACAGTGTTGTCTATAGTTATGGCTACTGTCTTCTCTAGCAAATTCAAAGCCTTGTCGTAAACAATCAGTTTGACAACGTATACGCTGTCACCTTGAGTGGTATTCCATGAGGAAACGTGAAGCCCATTCACATTCCATGCATCTATGATGCTTCCATTCGCCTCCAGTCGCACCGTATTTATGTTGATGTCATAGACCCACGTGGTAACATTGACTACGCCTCTCAAGAACCCCTGATCTTCCGGTTCTCGGATCTCACCGAGAGGGACCGTATTATCCACTGTGACTGTTGTTTCAGTGGTGGCTAAGTTGCCAGCCTTGTCTTGAGCACTAAGAGTGATCTTGTGTGTGCCGTCCGTAAACGCTGTGGTATCCCATGTGTATGTGTGTGTTCCGCCGGTGTTCCAAGTCTCCACAAGTGTTTCACCAACGTATAATTGGGCTTTGTCAAGATTAGCATCAGTTGCTGTCACGTTTATGAGGACTTCATCGTGAACAAAACCATAATTCGAGGGTGCGCTGATTATTGCATAGGGTTTTGTGTTGTCAATCGTGATCAAAATGGACGCGGTTTGGTTGTTTCCAGCCCTGTCGAAAGCAGTCACTTCTAGGTCGTATTCTCCATCAGACAATGTGGTCGTATCTAACGTTCCGATCCAGTGACCACTGTTGCTGTCAAATGTCATCTGAGATAACGTTGTTCCCACCTTGAATTCTACTCTTTCAACGCCGTTAGGATCGCTAGCATACACTTCAATCGCTACGTTTCCCCGTAGAACTGACCCAGTTTTAGGCGAGATCACACTCACTGTGGGCTGGGTGTTGTCTACCATCACATTGATGAGAAGGGTAATTGGTAACGGCATCTCATCCGAGATTAAGAGAACGAAGACCGGATAGGTGCCCTCTAAGGTATCTTCTGGCACGTCAACCCTCACATTGAATTCGGCAGAGCCAGTTGCGTTTATTTCAGATATGACTCTGGGAGTGATCTCGGTAAGGAACGGAGAGTACGGATACGCTATAGCGTTTGTTAGTTTTCTCCCAGTGGTAATTGTGAAGTTTTGTGATGTCGAATGACCCGAACGTGTTGTTAAGCTGATTGGCCCGTGTGGTGCGAGTTTGACGAGTTCCACCTTCCCTGAGATGACCTCTGGAAACTCTGTTCCGTTGAAGAGCACGTTGTGAAGAAGAACGGTATAGAGGCCAGGTAACGTTTTTCCTAGGGGGCTTGTAGACAAAAGAACGAACTCCTCAGTTGTCCCTGTCCTCGTCCACCATCCAAAGACGCTTAGCGATATTGTTGGATCATAATAGTATGGGCTCATAGCTCCGTCTATGATCATTCCCATCGGGTCTATACCAAACATGTCTACGTCAGTCATGCCCTCAGTCCAATTGCAAGAGACGAAAGCAGCAATCACTGTTGGGTCTTGAATGTTGAAGAGCCACTGCTTCCAGTCGCCAGATTCGTATCGCCATCTCCAATCGAAATATCCATTAACACTGTAGGGATCATATAGTTCAACTGTTGAAGGTGACGTAATGTCATAAACAAGGTCGTCGGTAGATAAGATTGCTGGAACTTGGAGGGAAACTGGAACTGTAAGTGTTCTATTATAAGAACCTATAACGTCAATTTTTATTTGCCCTTGATAGACGCCCTGGTGCGCATCTGAAGGTACCGTAAGATTGGCGATAAAGGTCTCAGAAGAATTTTCAGCAACAGCAAGCGTGGGTGGCGTGTTAACCCACGTCCAATTACTTCGGTCATAAAATTTAATGTAGACGTTGAACGGAACCGAATCCAGAACCCCACGTTGATATATGAAAATCACGGGCTGGCCCTTTATTTTTGAAAGTGGGAAACCAACTCGGGCTTCGTTACTTGTACCAGCGTCGTAACCATAATTCAGGAGGTAAACTTCGTTGATTCCTATCTGTTCGTCGGCATCATCATCAATCCAGTCTAAGATACATAAGCCCCATCTGCGATCCCACGAGTAGTCTCCGTCTTGGTCAAAGTACTCGTAGGGGACTGTTAATGAAACGACCATCAGTTCTGTTTCCTCTGGTATATCTATGTTTAGGACTGTAAGGTTGCCCCAGAACCACAACCAGTCCCAAATCTCCCAATCCCAAATCTGCCAATCTAATGGTAACTCATCTGTATAACCCGAATACGTTTGGGTAACCCCTATTTGCTTATGCACAACTGGTGTGATGTGGGCTGTCACTGGCTCGGTCGCCGTGTTATTTATTGTGAATTTAGTTATCACCGAACTTCCAGGTTGAACTGCTCCAGCAAACCAGTTCACGTCGCTGAGTGGGCCCACAGGTGGTTTCAACGATAAAGGCTCTCTGAGGGAAACGTAGGAGGTAGACCATGCGTATTCGATTCTTTGGCGGATATTGTCCCAGGTTGCTGGGCTAGTTACAGCCACTCCAAATAAACCAAGAGCTAACTCAACCGCAGCACAGGCGTCCACACGCCCAGCTCCTTGAACAAAGGCGTCATAACCCAAGTCTCTCGCTGACGATTTCAGAATAACCTTTGTAGTCTCTGGCGTTGGCTTGCCGCCTTTTGTTTCGTTGTAGGCTTGGATTATTAGTGCACTTGCGCCCGCTGTGACGGGTGTAGCCATGCTGGTTCCACCGAAGAGATCAAAGGCTTCGGAACCATTACCGAACCCGTACCAAACAGGTCCTGAAACATAGCCGAAAGCCCCTACGTTAACCACGTCTGGCTTAACATTTCCCAGAGGAGTTGGACCCCTAGCACTCCACGGAATGACGTCATCATAGACTCCACCAGCGAAACCAAATTCATATTGTGTCCAGTTTAGGGAGGTGGAGGCTCCAACACCTATAGGAAGAGTCCCGTAGCCAGGCTCGGTAAAGGTTCCATAGCCAGCGCCACCGTTTCCACCAGCATGGACCACTACGGTTCCGGGATATTCCGGGTCTAGGTAACCAGGAACTGTTAGGGCATCCTCAAAGACCGTCAGTACATCGTACCAAGGTGTTTCAAACCATATAGACCATTCTGTCCAATTAGAAACGCCCCAGCTGTTGCTTATAATGTCTGTCTTGTGGTTTCCAGTGTAATTCCATGTGCCCCAAACAGTGCCATAGCCTGTAACGTATTCCCAGCCCTCAGTGCCTGGGATTAAGTCAAAGCCTGCTGCCCAAAGTTCTGCTTCAATCACGTCGCCAATGAAGAGAGCGGTTATGCCCATGACTTTCGCTCCAGGGGCCATCCCAGGTCCAACAAAGGGAAGAACTACATCTCTACCCACTGCACAACTGGCACAGAAAGTTCCGTGACCAAACCAGTCGTTGACAAAGACCACGTAGTCTCCATCCTCAGCGATAGGTTTAAGGACCAAACCTCTGTCATCAGGGTTGGGTGAGAGCCCCCAAACATCCAGGAAAAAACCTAAAGACCCAGCTGAGAGGTCATATTTTCCGTCGCCTGTGAAGTCTCTTGCCGCTAGGGTTCTTATAGTAGGAGTAAGAAGTAACTCATCGGCGAAGCTGAAGTCTGGTGGCCAGATGCCAAAGGGCAGCTCATATACTATGCTTAACCATACCCAATCGAACGACAAATCCACATAAACCGTGTCATATACATCCTCTACGATAGAGTCCACCACCAACACTGGAAACAAATGAACCCAATAATAATCAATAGAAAATACCGAGAGTTGAAACATCACACCAAAATGATACTTACCGCTCTTACAAGCAATCCCAGTCACATTCATATCAGAGGGAAATGGACCGCCCCAAAAATCAGAGAAATGATATATATCTCCCATAACGTATATCTCTGGATCTTCACCACCCGTTCTTATGAGTTCTCCCACTGGACTTGAATAAGCTGTGACTTCTAAGTCTGTGAAGACCATGCACTCACCGTCAGCGTCAAAAGCTGCTGGAAAGCCCAGAGAGTCCTTCGCCATGACATCCCAGTAGCCTAAGTTAAGTGCTCCATAGTCAACCCCGGTATCTACTATGGCTATTGTAGTGTCAGTTCCATTAATGTCGTAAGTTTCCCAGGCATTCCTAGCACCCGTGATATTGACAACTTCTCTCAGTGTTGTTTCAGGCTTTCTTAGAAAAGACGCACGAGTAAACTGTAGAAACTTGACAGGTTTATGATTAAGCGCTTCTTTCATTGATGAAATTGTGGGAAATTCGGTGGGCACATCGTAATTGATTCTCCGATCTTTTAGTATTGCAAGGACAGGCACGTCAGCAGCTAATCGCTTAGCATCCTCAGCCATCACAAGTCCTCTTATCACAGAGAACCCTTCGAAACAAGGCGTCACCCGTGCAGATATCAAATATTTAGCAACCTCGTTGAGAGGCGTATCCTCACTAACAAGGATGAGAACCCTAGTCACACCAACCGAACTAAGAAGTTCTGGATCGACAATAGGTTTTCCCGACATCCACGGAGAATTAGGAGTATATGAAAGCGAACTCATAGAAGATTGATCAGCCTGCACCTCAGAAGACTCATTATTAGATGCCTTAGCAAAGGCTGATATTGGTGACATTCCAAGGAAAAGTCCCATGAGTAAAAGCATCGATATTGCCTTTTTTCTGATCTTCATTTATATCACTGTTTATGGATATCTTCACCATTGTATAAAATACTTTTCATGATTTGCTGTTCAGTTTAAAACGCGACATTAGTCCTTGACTCGTTTTCAGACCTCTCTTAATAGAGGAACCAGAAGGAAGTGGCGCAAAGAACAAAAATCAAAACAAGTGCAATAGTTGTGAGTTTTCTGCCGACTGTGAGTTTTGAAACGTCATCTAACGGACCTGGATGTTTGTGTATGGATAGAAGGAAGGCTAGTATCGCCATGATGAACTGCCCAAGGATGAGAAGTATCATGATAGAAATGAAGGTGAGTGCGCTGCGAGCTTTTTGACCAAGCAAGCCTCTTACGGCGTGTCCCCCGTCGAACATGCCTATTGGCATCAGGTTAAGCGTTGTAACAAGCATGCCAACCCAACCAGCGAAGGCTACTGGATGCAACATCACAGCCTTGTCGGGTGGTGGACTTAGCAACGTTTCGGCGATGAATCGGAACAAGAGAGGAACCGGAATGAAAAACGCTTCTTCAGGAACGGGCTCAACAGAAGACATCTGAAGCCCTATAATGGTCACTACCACCGTTACTGCAAATCCAACAATTGGTCCGCTTGCTCCTAGGTCAAACAGTGCGTCTCTGTTGGGAGCCAAGGATTTCTGTTGAATAACGGCACCAAAAGTGCCGATTCCAAGAGGCCACGGAGGTCCAGGAATGAAATATGGTGGCGTCGATTCGACGCCGTGTGTCTTGGCAGCTAACTTGTGCCCCATTTCATGGGAACCCAGTATCGCCAAAATCGCTACAGCAAACATTACAGCTCCCCCTAGCGGGTCCATCAAACGGAGTGACAGAAAGTATCCCGTAACCAGAGTGGTTCCAATTGTTACAAGAAATAACAACCAATTTATGATTCTTCGACCCGATTTAACAAGAGGCTTACGAACTATTTGTAAAACGGTTTTTCCTTCTTTGTCTCTGAGGACAGGAACGAATCCCAAGGCGTCTAAGCGTTTAAAAAGCCTCAAAAACGCTTCCTTTGAATCTTGACGGAATCTCACGTAAAAAGTTGGAACATCATATTCTATTAGACCCTCTTCTACCGTGAATTCAGACTCAACCGTCCCTCTAAGTTGTTCAAACCCAATTGTGGAGGAAGGCTCTGTGGCAGAGTCGTTTGGAGATTCGTTGCACATGATTCTCAGTATTGCTTCCGAGTACAAGTATTAGAATCTTACTCACTATCCTACATTCTCATTCATTAACAACTTTGAGAAGATTTTGGGTCTACGGTAGAGTTGAGTCAGTCTTTAGGCACATAAGTTACTTTAATCGAAATGTCCATTTCTCATTTCTTTCTCTCATGATTTTGCTGTTTCGCTTTTCATTTTCTTCTTTGCTTTCATCAACAAGCTCGAAGAATTTCTCAAGCACCTTCCTTCTTTGTTCCTTCGAAAGCTTTTTGTCAGTGTCGATCAGATTTGGCTGATTCCAATATCTGCGATAGCTTGGGATTCTCTTGTATTTCTCCAAGTGGAAAGATCCTCCTTTCTCTTTCAGCATACTATTATTTCTTAGCAGTTTAAAAGCAAGTTTTCAAGATTAGAAATAGATTGCTCAGGGAGTATTCTTCGTCCCGATATACTTCTTCATATGGAAACAAGTGCAGGACAGGCTGGCTTGAAAAGCATGCTTTTAATGCGCACGCATGCATTGACTGGATAGACAAGCAAGTTGTTCTCACGCGATAGAAGTTTTAATCTAGAAAAAATGAAGGAATCCTAAATTGTGCCCCTTCTCTACATCTCTGATTTTCACTTATGACATTTTGTATTTAAGTAGAAACATTTGGGTTGTGTAAACGCTATGTTAGGTAAGTGAGGGGGTCGTCGTGATTACCATGAAGGAACAGAAGTTTGTTAAGGTTAAATGTAAATGTGGTTATGTTAACTTAATCCCAGTCTCAAAACTTTGCAGGTGAAGGAGTCCATCAAATCTAAAGTCTGTGGAAAAATGATAGTGGAGAAGAAACATGAAGCTCAGAGGCCGAGATAACTAACTATTACATAACTTGACTTGTGGGTTCAAATCCCACCACACAAATACGATAAAACATCTTCTATTATAGAAAGAAAGGGGATTTTGCGGGAGACCTCTCCACATATTCATGGATAGAATCTTATTATTTCAGTGGATGAAAAAATGGTGATTGAGTGTTTTCTTAAAAGAAGAGTTATGGAAACCCACAGGGCACTTTCTAAGTGCAATGTCCCTTTTCTAGTTTAAGAATGCCCTTCTTTAGATTTCATATCACTGAAAGTCGCATTTACATCGTTGTGCCCACGTACCTGCTTTTTAGCTCGATTTTGAATCTTTTTCAATCATTGAATGAAACTTGAGGAATCTTGCTTTTTCTTCTTCCATTGTTTTCTCTTCTTCTTGGATTTCTTCTAGTGGTTTGGGCGGCGGAGTTGTCGCCATAGTCCAACCGATCCATGCCCCAACAGACAACAATGCAAGAAAAGCAACAAACACAGGAATTGCAACGACCCAGAGTTGAACTGTATGAGGCTCAAGCCATCCCAAAACGTGCTGTGGGAAAAACAGTGTCACGGCATATCCGATTGCCACAACCACACAAACCAGAAAGATCAACCCACCAATCGCCTGATCCCTGTTAGACACTCATTCTCACCTCCTATCGGTTCTTCAGTGGCTTCAAGTCGTTAGATGAACCTAAGCGTTCGTTGTGCAATGGCGCAGATGCATGGTTAGGAAAGGCTTTGTTTGCCAAACAACATTCTAAGCACCCAGCCAAATCTTCGCAATCCGATTGACAGAAGACTTTGTGGTAGAAACGCCTCAGCTAATTCTTTCAGATCCATTTTCGTCACAAGTCCCAATCTAGTATAAGTTACAACCGACCCAACTAATATGATGGTTACTCCAATAAACCATGGAATCGGAATTCTGCAAACAACCGTTAGTGCAAGCGGAGTGAAAACCCCGATCAAGTCTTGCCATCGAAACTTCAGTCCAATTCTTCTAGTTACACCGAGGGCAGCAATCAATCCGACAACCGTGCCACTTAAGAGTGCTAAAGCAGCTCCTAAACCTCCCATCGAAGGTGTCAAAGTCATGTACATTACAGTTCTAGGTACGCTAATTGCGAGACCCATGACTAAAACCAATTTATACTTTCCATACGCATACGCAAGGGAATTTACTCCATCAATCAGACCCTGAGGAACCGTAGCAAACAACAAAACGAGCAATATGTTACTCGCAATTACATAATCGAGAGAGAAAAAACTGAGAGCAACTTCCGGATATGCAGCCAGCGACACAGTTAAAGGAACAACGATGACCAAAGCCATCTTGATAGCTCTCCAACATGCTCTTTTACGGCCATCTGCCATCCCACTTAAAATAGGGAAAGACAACCCCATAACGGAACCCGAAATTGCGGAGATCACTGAAGCCATCGCGAAAGATATGTAATACAACCCGGCTTCAAAAGATCCATGGAACCCGTAAACTACGATAACGCTGAGCTGTGCTCCTATAGTCGCAATTACGGTGGGCACCCAGTTTGCAAACCCTGAATGAACAATCTCCTTGGTATGATGAAATGTAGGGCGTGGAGCGTGTAGTCGTAACAACCTCACACCCAAAATCCCTAAGAAAGCGAGTGAAACAACGCTGGATATTAGGTAGCCAACTGCAACCCCAAACGCTTCCAATCCAACCGAAATAAGCAACACTCCCAAAACAAGGCGTGCAGTCGAAGATATTGCGCCAATGTACAATGATATATCAGTGCGTATGGATGCCGTGTAAACAACACCAAACAAAGTGACTAATCCAGATGTAAACGCCAAAATCGCAGCGATAACAATAAAAGAAATCGGAATCCCCATGGATAGACTCACAAATTCACTTAGACACACTAGAATTAAAGCCGCTGCACCGCTGCTAACTATCAAAAAGGTCAGTGCTCCCATAAAATAAGACCTAAAAGAAGCCACATCATGGTTGCCAAACGCTTTGCCGATGAATCGTTGAACTCCAGTCGGTACGCCAAAGATCGATAAATTGGAGACTAACGTAGCTATGCTAACGGTGGTCGAAGCCAAGCCTACAGCCTCTGGTGTAACCATCTTAGAGACTATAACCCAGTAGAGATAACCCACTGCCGTTCCTATAACGAAGTTGAGATACAGATACAAGGCTCCTCGAGCCGCTTTTTTCACGCTTATCTGTTCATTATGCGTCAAGACAGACCTCTTCAAGCCATTTTCACGTATACACACAGTCTATGGTTTCCATTGCCTCAACGCTTTTATGCGCCCAATCCCACAGCCATGAATCTGAGTTCTGAGTTGAATTTCTTTGGATCATAAATTCTGCGGCCATCAATCAAACATGGTTGACGCATACTTTGAATGAAGTCTTCTGGTTTAAGTCTCTTAAACTCATCCCATTCCGTTACAACAATGCAGCAGTCAGCGTCTTTAATGCACTCGATCTCTGAAGAAGCGTATGTTATGCGGTTGTCAAAGATTTCCTTAGCATTACGCATTGCTATTGGATCATAGGCGACGACATCCGCTCCCTCTTGAAGCAACTTGTCGACAATCTTTATAGAGACGGCTTCGCGCATATCGTCGGTGTTTGGCTTGAAGGCTAGACCTAGAATGGCTATCCGCTTGTCTTTGAGGCTATCCAGCATCTCACAAGCTAGTTCAACAGCCACAAAAGGTTGAGTTGCGTTTACATCTTCTACAGCATCGAGAATCTTCAGATCATAACCCAAACTTTTTGAGTAAGCCATGAGCGCTTTGACGTCTTTTGGAAAACAACTGCCTCCGTATCCCAATCCAGCGTTAAGGAAAAGAGGACCGATTCGTTCGTCCATGCCTATGGCTTTGGCTACAGTTGTCACATCTGCTCTAGGGACTTTTCTACATAGGTTTGCGATAGTGTTAATGAAGCTTACTTTAGTGGCAAGGAAGGCATTGTTGGCGTATTTTATGAGTTCTGCTGTAGAAAGAGTAGTTCTGACCAGGGGAGGAAGCTTTTTGTTGTAGAAGTCTTTGTATAGAGCCTCTAAGGTATCGCCTGATTTGCTGTCGTATTCTCCAACTACGATTCGGTCTGGGTAGAGAGTGTCTTCAAGAGCTGCCCCTTCGCGAAGGAATTCAGGGTTCATGCATAACCCAAAATCATCGCCACAACATTTGCCCGAGTGTTTTTCGATGGCTGGTTTAACAACGTTTTCAGAGGTGCCTGGCACTACGGTACTTTTGACTACGACGAGATGATACCCATGCTTTTTCTTTAGGGCTGCTCCAATTTCACATGCAGCCTCTTTAATGTACTGTAAGTTGATACTTCCATCTGGCTGTTGTGGAGTTGCTACGGCGATAAAAGTGATATCAGTATTCAGGATGGCTTCTTCACGGTTTAGTACACATTTAAGAAGATACTCTTTCACAGCCTTTTGCAGCATTTCTTTTAGATGAGGCTCGTAGAATGGCGGAATGCCCTTGTTTATTAAGGATGCTTTCTCCTGATTATGAGTAGATGTTACTACTTTGTATCCCTTGCTTGCGAACCCCACAGCTGTGCATAAGCCGACATAACCTGTTCCGACAACCGATATGTTGCGCGATACCACTTTTTCACCTCCTTTTAATAACTGCAAGTTGATCATCGACGCAAGGTTGCTCGTCCACAAGTATTTCGGCTTCCTTACAAAAGTGACGATAAGACAGGGAAAGGGCTTCCCAGTAGGTTTCCGGAGTTCCAATATCTAGTCTAGCGGCATTAGAACTAAGCAAAACAGCATAAACACTCATTTTCCAATTCACTAACTTTTGAATAGCATCAGTTAGTTGAATCTCTCCTCCCTTGTCCGGCGTTGTCTTCTTTAACGCTTTAAAAATTATGGGATTAAAAATGTAGATTGCCATGATGGCTAAGTTAGAAGGAGGTTTTTCAGGTTTTTCAATAGCCGCCTTAACTTGATAAATTCCATTTTCTATTTCTTCAGCATCAATAACACCATATTGCCTCGGGTGTTCTATCTCTTGCACGATGAAGGCAACATCTGCGTTGTATCGTTCATATGCCGTTATCAACTGTTTTAAATGGTTTGCATTATTGGAGATGATGTAGGTGTCACCGGCATGAACAAGGCATGGCTCATTTTGCACGAAAGGTTGAGCTGTTAATACTGCGTCTCCAAATCCTTTTGGCTCAGGTTGATTCACCCAAATAACTGTTGAAGTCTTAAGTTTTAGGTAAAAACTTTCTAAGTCTGTGGCTTGACTGTTTTTCCTCCTGTTGTTAAGGAAATTAAGACAATTAGAGTCTGGTGTAAAATGGTCTTCGATGGCTCTTTTTTCTCTGCCGACTACAAAGCAGAATTCACGGAAGCCGACTTCATGAAGTTGCTCAAAAACGAGTTGTAGGATGGGTTTTATGCTTATGTCTCCGTTTGATGATCTGGAGAAGATGGGAAGCATTTCCTTTGGTTGTTCCTTTGTGGCAGGAAACAAACGAGTTCCTAAGCCAGCCGCTGGAATCACAACTTTTCGAATCATCTAACTAACGTCTCTGGCGTTAGTAAAGCATAACTTTCGTTTGACGCCAAGGCATTTAGACGTTCAGGATGTTGCTCATACCATTGAAGGGTTCTGAGTAATCCTTGCTCTAAACTGATTTCGGGTTTATATCCTAAAATTTTCCTTGCTCTTGTTATGTCAGGGACTCTACGTTTGACATCCTCATAAAATGGCCCGTAAAATCCCTCGTAAGGGATAAAGATGGGTTTTAGATGTTTTTCCTTACCTGCCAAACGTATAATGAGGTTGGCTAGTTCAAGGATAGAGGTTTCTCGGTTACTGCCTAAATTAAAAGTTTTGCCCATGGCTGCTTCTTTTTCTGCGGTCAAGATTGTTCCTTTGATAATGTCGTCAATAAAGGTGAAAGCTCTTGTTTGTTTTCCGTCTCCATGGACTTGAGGTGGTTGATCGGTTAATATACGGCGAATAAAAACGGATATAACCCCTCCATAGTCGCTGCATTCTTGTTTTGGACCGTAGGCGTTAAAGTATCGTAGGATGACGATTTTTAAGCCATATTGGCGGTAATAGGCGTAGCAGATATGTTCATCTAATGCCTTTGATGTGCTGTAACACCATCTGTCGATGCTAGTAGTCCCTAAAATTCTTTCAGTGTCTTCTTTTAGAGGCATATTGATGTTCTTACCGTAGATCTCACTGGTAGAGGCAAATATAAGCTTCGATATGTCTTTCTTTCTGGCGGCTTCCAAAAGATTGTGTGTTCCAAACACGTTTACTTCAATAACTTTTAATGGATTTTCAACATAGTGTTTCACACCCACTATGGCTCCGAGATGAAAAATGATATTTACGTCCGAAACTGCCCTTACAACATCGTCAAAATTCAGCAAGTCGCCTCTGAAGAATTCAAAATTGACGTTTGCTTGTTTAACGATTTCATTTACGTTGTCTAACTTTCCATTCGATAAATTGTCAAAACATCGAACATAAAACCCTTGGTCAACCAACTGGTTACATAAATGGCTTCCGATAAAACCCAAGCCTCCTGTTACCAGAACCTTCATCTTACGATGTGCCCGCATCTTCTCAGAAGGAGTACTTACGCAGAATTAGATGTGAAATTTTGACGTTTGCTTCTATTGCACACATTTTTAGAGTTAACCTTGCTCGTGCCCCATATTGATACCATCCACAGAGCCGCCAAATTTTCTTTTCGCATCTTCGTACCCTTTTAGTGTTCCAATGTCACACCAGTAACCTGTGAGTATATGCCCGTAAACTGCTTGTTTTCTTGATAGCCATAGTATAAAGTGGCCTGGACTATCTGAATTATTTCCCTCCTCAAGATATTCACTGATACTACCTAAGCTTTTAGGTGGGATGATGTATATGCATGTTCCTATGAGAGTAGACTGCGGTTTTTCAGGCTTCTCCTCGAAACTTAAGATTCGGCCCTCTTCATCTGTCTTAACGTTTGAGAATTCTCTGGCGAGTTTAGGGTTTCCAACATCGTAAATCGCTATTACTGGGGCATTATGTATACGTTCATAGTATTCGACCATTTCTTTTAGGTTGTATGTGAAGAGGTTGTCACCAGCTATGATTATTACATCATTACCTGCCAAATCCGGCAAAAACCGAGATAGGGCTTTTATTGCTCCCAGTTTTTCTTGTTCCTTTAAGCTGGGTTCAACCCTTACTTCAACGTTCGTGTAAGGTTTGTGTTCAAGCCACTCTCTGAACTGTTGTTCAAACTTCATGTTTGTGGCTATAATCGTTCGCTTCACTTCATCTAGCTTGTCAAGCTTTTCTAGGATGTAATCTATAATTGGTCTTCCTCTTACTGGCAGAAGAGCTTTGGCTATTTCTTGGCTTATTGGATAAAGTCGTGTAGCAAATCCGCCTGCTAGGATGACTGCTATTATTTCAGCTCACTTTGGAGCACTCTAGTTGATCCCCCTTCCAGCATCTTCCGCTGTTTACACCGTCTGTAAATTTGAATTTAGCCAAAAACTAAGTTGCAAGATTTTTTTCCCTGAGTTCCTTCAACGCTTTCTCAAAAAGGTCTAAGGCTCCCCACCCATGGGCTTTGGCCCAGCCAGCTAATTCGGTTAACCCATCTTCCAAGCTGATAGACGGCTCAAAGTTTAGTAGTTTTCGTGCTCTTTTTATGTCTGCGTAGCAGTGGCGTATGTCGCCTTTGCGGTATTGATTAGATATGTACGGTTGAAAGTTTGACTTACTATAGAGTTTTATCAGAGTTTTAGCAAGGTCTTTGATTGCAATAGGCTTTCCTGTTCCAATGTTTACGGCTTTGCAGTCTGCGTTGTTGCGTTCCAGTGCGTTTACATTTGCTTTTGCTATGTCTTTGACGTGGATGAAGTCTCTTGTTTGGTTTCCGTCTTCGAGGATGTAGGGTGGTTTATTGTTGAGTATGCGGCTCGAGAAAATGGCGGTGCATCCTGTGTATGGGTTTGATAAGGCTTGTCTTGAGCCATAGACGTTAAAGTATCTAAGGGCAACTGTTGGGATGCCGTATGTTTTGCCAATTAGGAGGCACATTTCTTCTTGATGTCGTTTCGTCATAGCATATATGGATGCTGACAACAATGGTTTTTCTTCGTCAGTTGGTAAGGGCGTTAATGCTGAGCCGCATATGGGGCAGTAGTGATCCCATTGCTTTTTTTCAAGTTGAGCATCACTGCGTAATGTGGGGTATAAGTTGGTGGAGCATTTTTCGCAGCAGTAGTTTCCTTCTCCATAAATGCTCATGGAGGATGCTACAACGAGTTTTTTTACGTTGTTTTCGGTGTTGACTAGAATGTCGAGTAGGTTGGCTGTTCCTCTAGTGTTGACATCTATGTAGCGTTCCATTTGATACATGGACTGACCCACGCCGACCATGGCTGCTAAGTGAATTATGGCGTCTACTTCTCGAATAGCCTTATTCAACAATTCGCAGTCCAAAACATTGCCGTAAACGAAAACCACGTTCTTTTTGATGTAATCTGGGAATCTTCTTTCTTTTCCATGAACTTGAGGTTCAAGGCAGTCAAGTACTGTTGCATGGTAACCTCGTTCTATGAGAAGATCAACTGTATGAGAGCCTATGAAGCCAGCTCCACCAGTCACTAAAACTTTTTCTATACCTTTAGCCTTCATACACACCTATCTCTATTTGAACAGATACTTGCTCTGTAAAACCCAATTTACCAACTCCTCAACCCCTTCTTCAGGATTCACTTTAGGGCTCCATCCTAATTTTTCTTTGGCTTTTGATATGTTGGAAATGTAGACTTTCTGGTCTGATGGGCGCCAGTTAGTGAGGTTTACCTTGCTTCTTTTTCCGGTTAGTTGTTCAAGCATGTCTAATAGTTCCAGTAGTGACAAAGTATTTTCTGGTCCACCACCCATATTGAATACTTCGCCAGAAAGGTGTTTTTCACTTTGGAGGAATAGATCGAATGCGTTGATGAGGTCGTCGACATAGAGCACATCACGTACTTGCTTTCCGTCACCATAAATCGTGATAGGTTTTCCAGTTATTGTAGCTATTGTGAACCAAGCAACCCATCCTTGGTCTTCAACGCCAAATTGTCTTGGTCCATAGATACATGACATCCTGAAGGCCACGGTCTTTAATCCGTATATCTTGCCATAGTCTTGTATGTATATATCTCCTGCCAATTTAGAGCAACCGTAAGGCGTATGTTCACACAAGTCTATTGGGAACGTCTCCGATATTCCATTTTTATACTTCGGATCTACAAACTCGTATCTTTTTTCTTTCTCCGTAACTGGTATCTTGTTGACGTTATCTCCATAAACTTTGTTCGTACTACAAAATAGTCCCATTGAATCGTTTAATCTTGCGGCTTCCAGAGCGTTGAACGTGCCTAAAATGTTTATTTCAAGATCTATTTTTGGATTCGCTATCGAAGTCGTTACAGCTACTTGTGCTGCGGTATGAATAATGACATCCGCGTCTTTGGCCAAATTATTTACATCGTCAAAATTCGTGATGTCTCCTTTCATCAACCTTATGTTTTTATGTTGCTTAAGGTAGTTCCAATTATAATATGGATCTCCTGTATTTTTTCCTAGGATCTTAGACCTTAAGAGATCATCTAAGACGACAACTTCTTCTCCCTTCTTTGCATAATACTCCGCTAGATGAGAGCCTATAAAGCCTGCGCCACCAGTAATTAAAACCTTCAAATTTCCGTCCAGATTGTTAAAGCTTAACTTCTAAATCTTGAGGATAGGGTTGAAGGCTTAATCGTAATGCGAAGTGTGACGCGATTCTTGTCATACATCGCTTTTTAAGTCCAAATAATCTGAGGCTTCGTTCATTAGGTTAATCGGTTTTCCTTTCGATAAGATCAGGTTAGGTATGCTATCCTTGTGGTTCTCTAAAAAGCACTGATCTTCATTTTTCTTTCTCAGTTCATCAGGGAGCATGTGAGGGATTTCTTCAATGATCGGGTACCAGCGACTGCACGTAGGACAAATTAAGACGCCTTCAATTATCTCCGTTGATGAGCACTTGGAACAAACCCTCACCAGCCGTTTCAGGTTAAATTCTGAAGTCTTCTCTTTGTACAGACCACAATACTCTTCGCAAATCGGCTTACAAATAATTCTGGAGTTTAATGTGTCTTTACGCTTACGAAAAACCACTAATTGAAGTGGAAATGTTTTGTCAATGGGGCAAGCTAAGACGTTCATTAAACGGTACTTCAATTTCACATCTCTCCTTTCACGTCTTGGGCTAATATCGTTGCACGAAATGGCAGTTTCTTAAGATGAGTCATCTGAATGGGCTTTTTGTTGATCGTCAACCTTTGATGTTTTTGATTTACCCAACGCCGTAAACATGGCCCAGCCAATCCATCCAATAACTGCTAACACTATCACCAATACAACATAAACTGTGATCTGAAGAACAAGAATTGGCCAATTGAGAAGTGCCCAGCCATAGAATAGCGCTACAAAGACGCAGCCAAACATGATTAAAAGTCCGATAATCTGCTCTTCCTTCAAATACGGTCTACCTACGTTAAGTTATTTGCATGCCAGGTAAGGATAGTTAAGACCCATTTGTACTTTGGTTTGGATTTTGCTGTCGCTTTACAGCAACCAAGTGCGCGGATAAGGTAGGGAACATGTGGGAAATAGGAGTCAAAAGGGCGTTCAGTCGCGCGCTGAAGAGAGAAAGAAGTAAGAAACCAGCGCCGAACACCACATAGCCCAATGAACGTAGCTTTTTAATGCTCCAATTGCTAAGGTGTGCCTCGTAGGGATTGTAGCCTTCAGGACACAGGTGTCCAGGACGTTTGCGGACGAAATGGGGAGTTGTAATGACGGCAGTTCTACGGCTTATGCGGTCAATGTTGAAGAGCAATGATTTGCCTTTTTCTTTGGGCAAGTGTTCCAGTATGTCGGAGGCGAGCACGGAATCAAATGAATGGTTTTTGAAGGGAAGCCTTGCCGCATCACATAATATCACATCGTCGTAAACTTGGTGGCGCTTAACAGTCTCTAAGAAAGGGAGGTACACATCAACGCCCACCAAGTATTCAGGCTCGTTCTCAACCTTGCCGTCCTTTGTACACCACCATTGTACACGTATTAGGTAGCCCCACTTGCCTCTGCCGCAACCAACATCAAGCACCGTATACCCAGTCAGCATAGGCAACACGAGAGGTATCAGCTCTAAGGCACTAGACATACCTACTATACCCAAATGTTTATGTCAGAAAAGCTTGAGTTAATCAACTTCATAAAGTCGTTCGAGGTCTTGTGCGATTTTTCCCCATGATAGATCGCTCTCGGCCAATGCTCTCGCGTTCTTGCCGAACTCATCCCAGATATCTCTTTGATTAGCCATCTGGATGATCTTATCCGCGAGGTCTTTTGGGTCTCCTGGCTTGATCAAGTATCCACACTTATGTTTATGTATCTCCCTTGCTGCGTCTCCAGTCCCGGTGATTATGGGCCTCCCTGCAGCCAAGTAATCGCCCAGACGTATAGGCCATCTGGCCCTATCCGCTATCTCATCCTCTGTCTTAAGCACGAGTACATCTGCCGCTCCCATGTAAAGAGGAACCCTAGCATAAGGTTGATGCCCTGTGTAGATTATTCCTTCAACATTTTTTAGATTCCGAACCCTTAGAGAGATGAACTTCGGTGGTTGCCCCACTACAATCAGGAGAGAGTTAGGGATTGATTCTCTGACCAATTCGTATGCTTCGGTAAGGTCAGTGAATCCTATGTGACATACAACGAATCTATCCTTCGGCAGACCGAGCTTCTCACGCGCAAAACTCTTTGATATTGGCCTAATAGCTTCAAAGTTCGAGCCATTAGGTATTTTGTAAACTCTCTTTGCTCCCAAACTGAGGGCTCTCCGCCGTAGCACATCACTAACTACGGTTACTGCATCTCCTAAGAGTGGATCTTTTTCCTCTAAGAACGTTCCAGCCACATTGACGATCCATCCGTAATCCCTCAAGATTCCTCCCTTTCCCCACCAATCATCCCAGTCCACGAACAACTTGCAGTTCTTCAGAAATGGTTTCATCATTCTCAAAAGCATGACGGCCAGACCGCTGGATGGAGCCATGGTGGAGAAGGCATGAATTAAATCGGGATTCGAGACAAGAGATAAAAAGGAATTTGCAAACGCATCAAAGATCTGAGTGGGGATCCACCTTTGAAGATCAAAGTATGCTGGCAGTAGGATAACTTCCACATTGTCTGTCCTCGTCCTGATTGTGCTAAAGGAAGGCTTGCTATTGCCACACATCAGCTGAACGTGGTGCCCTCTTCTTGAAAGATGGCTGGCGAACTGAAAGGCTCTGAAGTAGCTACCCTTGCCCTCAGGGGAGGAAACGATATACACGATGCGCATAAATGTTCACCTTAGGTGTTAACTACGTGCTTACTTAACAGAAGGAATTGGATTGAGCCACTTCTCACCATGGTTGGTAGAACTTCGACAGTGCAGTCAACCAAGTTATTAATAGTAATAGCAAGCTTTCTTGGAAGTCGGGAAAAATAGAAGGTGTAGAGAACTTTAGATTTGATTACGCGACAATCAAGTTCCTTTGCCCAAATTATCATCTCCTGTAAGCTCAACTCTTGAAGGTGCCCAAAACCAGGTCCTAGATCAGAGAAGGGGTCTTTGCTCAATTCCCGACCAAAAATACGAGCCATTATAGCATTATACCTGAAGAGCCTCATTGGCGGGATGCGGAACACGAAACTACGACTTGGAGCCGTAACTATCGTGTATTTCGATGCAACCCTGACAATTTCGCCAAAAGCTTTCTTGGGGTGAACAGTATGTTCAAGAGTTTCTGAGCAGAGCACAATTTCAAACGAGGAATCTCTAAAAGGAAGGTGTTCGACATCGGCTTCAATCAAATCTATAGTAGGACATTTTTCCTTCGCCTTTTTTAGGTAACTGAGGGCCAGATCCAGACCGACTGCATACCTCTCTCTATTTTGCCTTCGAAATGCGCTAATATAATAACCCTCAGCACAACCAACATCTAGCATATTAGCTGGCTGGAGATCACCAATGGCTCTCATGATAATCTCAAATCTAGCTTTGCCAACAGCATCAGCACCCTCGTACATCAAATCTTGATGGTTATCTAAGAAATGCGCCTGCCTTTCGTAGTAATCCTTGAGGAAACCTTTTTCCAGCTTAGATCTCATGGTGAGGCTTGCTTATTCTCTTGATCATTGTTGCCATCTTCAGCAACAAAACGTAAGTCTTGTTTCTGTCAATCATTCCTATGGCCCCGAAAAGGAACTCGAGAGTCTTCATCGCGACCAAACCCAGAGAGTGAACAGGGTCCGCCGCAATGGTCTCCCTGTCTCTCATAAAAGACCGCCTGAGGGGGGTAAGCTGTTTGCTTGCATATTCTGGGTGTTGATTGATGTAACCAGCTATTGTCTTAGCATAGCGATACTTCTTCCTCAGCGAATAAATCAGACCATGTTGACCATAGTGGTGTTTGATGAGACTGTTGACTCGCGCGATTTTGTAGCCAGCCTTCTTCACTTTAAGGTGTAGATCCCAGTCCTCTCCTCCTCCTGCCAATTGCTCGTTGTAGGCTCCACACTTCCAGAAGACATCTTTTTTGAAGAAGCGAGAAGCCTCAATGGGTTCGTATCGAATGTATGATTTCTTCTCTAGTTCAACGCATTTGGCCCAGAACCCCTCGCCTATGGATATCTCGGGTATTATTATCGCGTCAGCATCCTCTTTCAACGCAGTATTAACGCACTCCTCAACCACGTTCGGAGTGAGTTCCATATCAGAGTCTATAAATAGAAAGTATTCGCCGTTTGCGTTTTTTGCTCCAAAATTACGCTGCTGGCTTCGCTCGAAGCCCATAGACAGCACTTTCCCGTATCTCTCAGCGATCTCCACGGTACTGTCGGTGCTGTAGTTGTCAACTATTGTTGTCTCTATTTTCTTGTAGGTCATTTCTCTTATCGATTTCAAGCACGTCTCGAGGGTTTGAGCCGAATTTTTGGTGGGAATTATCAGCGAAACAAGGGGGCTATGATCCATTTACCGAATCCCCTACGTGATTTAAGAGCGCCTATGGCTAGGTAGAAGATGCATGCGATCAGCGTTATTACGAGTGCGATCACACAGTAGTCGAATATCGTTTGAAGTGTAAATTTGATGTCTATTTTGTATGTGCCTGTCTTGTTTATGTACCAGGCGTTTCCGTAGCCGTTCATTATGAAGTGGTGGTTCTCTGGGATTTCGCCTGCGCCATGTATGCTAGCTGTCCAGAGTGGATGGTAGGTTTCGCCGAAGAACAGGAAGAAAGCCTGAGTTGCGTTTGCGACGCTAACCTCGTAGTGGGTAGGGTCGATCTGGCGAAAGGTGATGTTGGGCTTGTAGAGAGGAGCACTGGAGTTGAGCGACTTTAGGAAGCCATAGTCACTTATTTCCTGCTGCGATTCAAGGAAGACCAACGTGTCGCCAGGAATAAAGGACTGTTCATCCATCATCTCGAGCATGGTATAGGCATTTGGTGAGAAGCCAAGCTTGTTGGTGGCGTAGATTTTGTCGAGAAAGTAGGCTTCATCGAGCTCGTAGAAGCCCAGCTCACCTATAGACCTCACACAGTTAATATGGGGATTAGGAACTAATCGATACTCCTTTACAATTCCGCAGATGTCTTGGATGTGCAGTTCCACATAAGGCGAAACCACGTTAGTCATACCTATAAGTAGGCTGGTGACGTTAGATAGGTCTATTGAAGATTTTTTCAACTCTAGATCTAGGAGTATGCTTCTCCACGCACCCACATCATTTCCAGTAATGCAGAAATACTCATCATAGCGTCCATCCCAAGATACTTGGCGATTCTTGGAATCTGTCGCGATAAATAGAACGTTGCCACTAGAAGTTACGTTTAGGACGACTCTAAGCGCGGTAAAATTGCTGAAGTTTCGTAATGACAATGGGATTTCATAAGAAATGGCAAGCATTCTTCCATCACCTTCGGGTTTTACCTTGTATATGACCGCTTCGTTTTCCGATGAGGAGAAATGGCCGTCAAGCCCCCATGTAATATTCCATACACCTTCTTTGAGTACTTGGCTTGGTAAAGTGGAAACTTTAATGCTGCCAACTTTCAAGTAGGTAGTTTGATTGCTGGGCATGTTAAGTAGCAACATCAGCAGTCTAGTCACATTTGTGATGCCTCCTTCAGGAAGAGGAAATAATAGTCTCTGCCAACTATCGGTTTGAGAAGGCGTTATAGCATATGTTGGATTGCCTCTCCCATCCCAACTTCGGATAATTGATTCTGAATCGTGAGCTTCTACGAATAAAGTGCCAGGTTGACTAGCTTTAATCCACATCTCCATTACACTGAAATTTGTCCAGTTGCCTTTACCTCTGTCCAGTTCATAGAAGGCACCAAAGTTTCTGTTAACAGGGTCGCCTCTCATAACGGCGCAGGAAGTTCCATTGATTCCTTCTGTCTGCTCCACCTCGAATTTCGGGTTGAGTATGGAATAGGCGGTGAACCCCTCAGTCGAGTTGCCGTAGTATATCTGCTTCTCCACAGGAGGAGGAATCGTCACTGAAGGAGGTGAGTAAGGAGCGATCTTCTCTTCCCAAGATACAAACGACAAAGAATGTTGCATAACGAACTCTATTTCGTCTGGGTTGCCTATCAGAAAAGCAGATGAATCTGGATATTCAATGTCGTGACGAACCATGAGGAATCGAGCCCCGAACAGATTCATAAACTTCCACATCTGATTCGTCGCGTAGAGATTCCCCCAATGCACGAGAATTTCGTCGAAATAATCTAAACTTAATAGCTTCCCGAGAACAGGCCTATTGAGAAGTAATTCGGTTCCCTCACAACCGTGATAGCCGTATGGAGGCCAAGTATAGGTCAAAACTCCACCGAAGGGCATGGCGATTATTCTACCATCTGGCTGCGTAGACAGCCACTCTCGAGCGTCACTGTAGTAGGAAGGCACACTCACCCTATAGTCCGGCATCCCGTCTCCCTTACGAAAAACATCACCTGTCCACATAGGCCACTGATACAGACCGAAGAAAGAAAAGCATACGATACTTACCAATGCCACAGCGAAAGCCTTTTCTGAAAACCGCCTGACGGACGACCTCACATGGGTCTCTTGGTGGTCCCTCACCCATACATAAAGAGAGGCAATCCCAACGCCGAAAAGGAAACTGTAGCCAAGCGCGACGATGAAACCCAACTTATCAAAGGCAGTCCTCAACGGGCCGAAGAGCAGAAAGTTACCCACAAGCCATTGCATCGCTTCACCAAGAGGCGGCGCTGCACCCTTCGCGAGGAATATGCCCAGGATAGATATAAACGCAAAATAAAGGACAGATCGATCCCTACACTTGAAGAGAAAAGTGGCGAACGTGATGATAGGAATCATGAAGCTTATTAGTTGGAAGAACGGCGTCGTGTAGATCAGGCCAAAGTGACCGTGCTCATAGGGAATATTCCCGAGAGGCTGTATGACCAGGTAGAAGCGTGAGAAGAGGCGAGATACATCAAGAACTGCATACGAGCCAAGGTTCTGAGCACTACTGCCAGTTTTGAACCCATGTAGAGCTGCCACCAATGGTATGTTATATTCGTATAGGTAAGGGATGAACCACCAACAATTAACTAAGGCAAAGAGGACAACCAGCACAATACTGAACTTGACTACATGAAGAATGGTAGATCCCTTCGAACAAACAACGTGAAACAAGAGATATGAGAGTATAACTATCCAAAAAGTCAGTAGCAAGGCTGGGGAGCTGAAACAATAAGAGAATGCCACGGTGAGTAAAGCAATGGCGAAGGCTGGCAGAAATATTCTTTTGCTCTTCAACGCCCTTACCGTTAGCAGTAAGCCGAGGGGCAAAAGAGCTGAGAAAAGCATCGATGGTGGGGCGAAACGGTGCCACACAAGTACAAGCGAAAAGGGATTTAGCATGTAGAAGAGCCCCGCCAAGACCCCAGCAATTCCTCTCGTCCGATCATCGCCAATGAAAGTCAGTGAAAGGAAGTATACGGACGCGCCACCCACGACGAGGACAAAAAGGAAGACGAGGGCCTGTATGGCAAAGTCGGGGATGCCAATAGAAGATAAAGCGGCAAGAACAGTATAAAAAGGAAGAGAGGATAGAGTATTGCTAAATGTGGCCCCTGGGGCAACATCATCCCACCAAGTATACCTTTCGACTTCGAAAATTCTCCTTGGCCTGTAGAAGGGAAGCCCTATGTCCCCGCCCCCCATGATCATGCCCGGATGGAACCATATAAAAACTAAAGTCACGGACAGGAAGACTATGATTAACAGAGCCGACAGATTCATTTCATCAGACTTGATGGTGAAGAAACGATCCAAGTTCATTTTATTCTACTTTTGTATATCGATTTGATTTTTGTTGCAGATTAAGTAGTAGTCTCCTATGGGAAAGAAATGGAAGAGGAGATCTAAGAGGGGTTCAATCAGGAACGCGAATCTGCTGGGTACGCTAAAAGGTTTGAGGTGTACTATTCCTCCGTTCCCGAAAATAAATCGGGCACCATGGTTTCTCACAGTATAACCCTGCCTCTCGAATTCTTCTCCTTCCCAGCCGGATACATGGCGTTCGTAAGCGTTCCCACAAACTTCGTTCCTTTGCATGAATCCCATCGGCGTGGTCATTACTACTTGTCTACGGGCGATTGCCTCAATTTCATCTAGTAGCCTTTCCCCATCACCCTTTGGGATATGTTCAATCAGTTGTAGACAAATCACCGCGTCAAAACTCTTCTTCTTGAAGGGTAAAAAGTGAGCATCACATACCACATACTCGTCGTGGACGACCAGTCCTTTGAGGTAGGGTACAAATATGTCGATCCCAACGCTGTAAAGCCTTCTATGCTTCTTTATAAGTTTCATTGGGTTACCACCGCCACAACCAACATCTAAGATGCTAGTAACACTTTTGTCCAACAAGTTGCAAATAGGATAGGTATACGACTGCAGGTAAGAAGTTATATTTCGAAGTACATCAACTATTCGATTATACGCTCGTTCTAACATTGCAAACTAAACGATCTTCTTCGCTTCAAAGTGTTGAATCTTGGTATTCAAACCTGATAGACTTCCTGAAAGAACCTTCATTAGGATATCAGGCCTTCTACATCTGAGAGTAACTAAAGAATAATATACCATATAGGTTGAAAGGAACGCTAACAAAAAAATGATGAATTTTGAAAGAGTTGAATGCTTCCGTAAGAAGAGGATTCTATTACGGATCAGGAAATATGCCCTCTCAGGATTCGTCATCCCCAGCCATTGAAGCCGCCGATCCATTTCGACCTTCCTTGCATTGTGCCAAACCTTGGCGCGGTATATGTAAACGACTTTAACACCACATTTTCTAGCCCTCAGACAAAAATCTGAATCCTCGTAGGGTATGTTCAATGTTTCATCGAAGAGTCCTACTCTTTCCAATATTTTCCTATTGACGAACAAGCAGGTTGCACCAACCATGGGCACTTCCATGTTCATATCGAACTGCCCTCTGTCCCATTCCCCGTAACCAATTCCCCTTGCTTTGCCTGTCAGAAGATTTATGTTGTGACTTATTCCAAGAAAACGTGACCTATCGGTGTAGTCGAGTATTTTAGGACTTAAAATGCACTTTGGGTGTTTTTGGATGAAGTATGCAAACTCATTCAAGAGGTTTTTATCGATAACTACATCATCATCAACAAACAGGAGGTATTCCCCTTTCGCATTCTTAATCCCGAGATTTCTGCCTTCTGCACCGCCTAGATTCCTGTCGTTTCGTACCAACCTAACATTTGGAAATCTTCGTTTTATGGCTTCATAGGTCCTGTCGGTAGAACCGTTATCAACCACCACGACATCGAAGTTAGGATAAGAAATGGAAAGGATGGATTTTAAGCATTCGAGAACGTAAGATTTTCGATTGTAAGTTAAGACTATAACAGAAACCGAAGGCACAATAGATCCTTTCATTAACATTTGTTTATTGTTTGTCTAACTTGGATTTTACGCAGATCATGTGGTCGCCCAAACTCGGACAGAAGTAGACCAACGGTCTTACCATGTACGAGACCATAAAGGCTACATATGTCAGAGGGCGAGCGAGAATTCCAAGACCCCTCAGCCCGTGCTCCCGGACCAACATTCTCTCGTTGATATACAAAGGTCTCAAACCATTTCCCCTCACTTTATAGCCTAGATTTTTCAATTCGGATGGAATCCAATGCGACTTATGTGCCTGCAGAGGGTTCCCATCGTATTCGCCCTGACGGTAGAACCCTGTAGGAGTGCTGAGAATTGCTTGAAATCTAGCGACACCTTCAAAGGCTTTAATTGACGCCAAGGCCCGCTTTTTTTCCAGGTGCTCGATTACCTCCAAGCATATGACTGTATCGATACCATTCTTTCTAAAAGGCAAGGATTGGACATCGCATCGCAAATAGTCGTCATGAGTCTCTTTAGCCTTAGCTATCTTGAGGTATGGCAGAAACAGGTCAATGCCAACCGTGTAATGTTTCTGGCGTTGATCTACAATCGCAGTGAAACTTTCCCCCTTTCCGCAGCCTACATCAAGTATGCTTGAAGCTTCTCGCTTAAGCAGGCGACGGAGGCCACTCAAATAGGTCAATGGAAGAAGAGACATAGTTTTGAACAATAATCGCTCAAACTGTTCAAAGGGAGTACCGTCCATGCTCCTAGGGGTGGTCATCTGGTGATCCTTGAATACCCTATCTTCATTTTTCGATGTCTCGATTTGTCTTCTTTCATCTTCATAAGATGGGAAAACAATCCAGCTACAAAACCAACAACAAGAAGATAGAAAGCCAATGTATTCGCTATTTCAAGCGGTGCTTGCAGTGGGTGAAGAGATGTAATAAATAGACTGCCTGCTAAGATCGAGAAGAAACCAAAAAACAAGAAAGTGTAAGTGTGCTTGAGGACGAACCTAGCTTCATTAGGGCTTAGGAACCTTAATACTACACCAATCACCAAGAGATAAAATGCGTTGGAAAGAAAGTCCCATGTCGAATTGATAGTTTGCTCTAGACAGAGAGTTGTCTGGAATAATAAGTAACTCAGAACCAGGATGAACAATAGAGTGAAAAGAACTCCAGGATCTTCCTCTACGCGATCAATTACAACGCGCAGTTTACTGCTGATTTGACTAGTCATGCCTGTTTACTAGAATCGACTACTTTTCTTGAAATTTTAATCTGCTATGGGTGAACTAAACTTTTTTCTTGCCTTTATGTAAACCGTGACTAGTTTTGAGATGCGAGCATGCATTAAGTACGATAAGCACAAAAATAGGACAAACACTGATGCGATCACGCAGTAGTTGAATATAGTCTGTAGCGAGAATTTGATGTTTAGTTTGTATGTGCCTGTCTTGTTTATGTACCAGGCGTTTCCGTAGCCGTTCATTATGAAGTGACGGTTCTCTTGGATTACACCTGTATCTTGTGTGCTGACTGCCCACAGAGGATGATAGGTTTCGCCGAAGAACAGGAAGAAGGGTTGGGTGGCGTTCACGATGTTGACCTCGTAGTGGGTGGGATCAATCTGACGAAATGAAAGGCAAGGCTTGTACGGTGGGGCGTCGGCGTTGAGCGACGTAAGGAAGCTGTAGTCGCTCATGCCATGCTGCGAGTCGAGGAACACCAGCGTGTCGCCAGGAATGAAGGACGGTTCATCCATCATCTCAAGCATTGTGTAAGCGTCCGATGAAAAGGCAATCTTGTTGGTAGCATAGATCTTGTCGAGAAAGTAGGCTTCATCGAGCTCGTACAAGTCCAGCTCACCCATAGACTTCACATAGCTAATATGGGGATTAGGAACGAGCTCAAAACTAGTCGCCATAGCTAGGTTGCTGATCTTCAGCTCAACGTGGGATGCATGAGCGTTAGTTATGGCGATCATGATATGCGTTACAGCGGATTTGTTTAGATAACCAGCTGTTGGCTTTTTCGTATCTAGCATAAATGTTTTCCATCTTCCAACGTCTGAGCTTGGTATCTTGTAGGCGATATCGTAACGTCCGTCCCAATTTATTCCATGCCCAACGTTATCTAAGACCGCACATAGTAGATCGCCTACTGTATTGGAACTTAGCCTGACTGCCAAGTAAGGTATGTTATTCCAGTCTTGTAGGTTCTGCGGAACACTATAAGAAAAGCCGAGTTGTCTATCATCTCCCTCTGGAACAGCCTCGAAACTAAGAATACCAGACTCGTCAAGCGAGATCCTGCCGTTCAAACCCCATAAAACAGAAAATTTATCACAATCGAGGGCTAAATCGCAGGAAATCGGTTTTAGAAGATTCCTCATCGCGAGTTCTATGTCAGCAGGATTGTCAGTTTGGCTGGCAGTATAGTTGATGTCGTGGCGGACCATAACAAATCGTGCGCCGAACAGGTTCATGAACTTCCACATCTGATTCGTTGAGTAGAGTTTTCTCCACCCATAGACAATCTGATCGAAATGGCTGACGCTTATCCATTTACCCAATACAGGTCTGTTAAAGAGCCATTCGCTGGACTCCACGCCGTGGTATCCGTACGGTGGCCAAGTATAGGTCATTATACCCTGAAAGGGCATGGCGATTATTCTGCCGTCTGGCTGAGTGGACAGCCATTCTCTAGCCTCGTCGTAGTAGGAGGGCACCTTCACCCTATAGTCTGGTACGGCATCGCCTCGTCGGAACACATCACCCGTCCACATGGGCCATTGGTACACCCCGAAGAAAGAAAAGCATACGACGCCTATCAGTCCCATAGCGATGACCCTTCTTGAGACACTCCTGGCAGACGGCCTTAAGCGTGACTCGCTGTGGCCCCTCAACCAAGCGTAAAGGGAGGCGAACCCTACGCTGAAGAGGTAGCTGTAGCCAAGCACGACTATGAAGCCGAGCTTGTGGAACGCCGATCTCAGCGGGCCGAATATCAGGAAGTTCCCTACCAACCACTGCATCAGCTCGCCTACAGGTGGCGCCGCGCCTTTCGCAAGGAAGATCCCAAAGACTGATAGCACAGTAAAGTAAAGGGCGGCTCGATCGTTACGTTTGAATAGGAAGGTAGTGAAGGCGATTGTGGGAATCATGAAACTTATCAGTTGGAAGAGGGGCGTCGTGTAGATAAGGCCGAAGTGTCCGTGCTCGTATGGGACATCGCCTAGTGGTGCTAAGGCTAAGTAGTATCTGTCGAAAAGACGAGATACATCGAAAACCCCATAGAATCCGAGCGTTTGCCCACCAGCCCCTCCATACGATGATAGTACTGATGGAATGAGATATTCGTAATAGAAGGGCGCTATCCACCATAAGTTCAGTGCCAGAAAGAGAACCACTAAGAATGCAACGAACTTAGCTGTGTGAAGAAAGTTGGCTCCTCTTGATTTTATGATATGGAATATGGGGTACGATAGTAGAACTATCCAGAAGGTTAACACAAAAGCGGGAGAAGAGAAGCTGTAGGAGAAGACCACTGTAAGCAGAGCTATCGTGAACGCCGGCAGGAATATTCTTTTGCCTTTAAGTGCCTTTATCGTCAGCAAGAGGCTGAGTGGTAGCAACACCATGAAGACCACTGTTGGCGGATCGAATCGATGCCACACTGCCACTAAGGAGAAGGGATTGAGCATGTAGAAAAGTGCGGCTAGGATGCCGGCAATTCGCCTAGTCCGATTATCATCAATGAAAATAAGTGTTATCAAGTAGACGGATGAGCCGCTCCCGACTAGCACGACGAAGAAGACAAGAGCCTGTATAGCGAAGTCTGGCAGGCCGATAAAAGATAACGCACTTAACATGGAGTAAAAGGGGATTGTGTTTATGCTTCTGGAAAAAGCCATGCCAGGAGCAATTTCTCCCCACCAAATATACCTTACGATTTCGAAGATCCTGATGGGTCTGTAGAATGGCAGGCCTATATCTCCGCCTCCAATCATCAAGCCCTCTTGGAACCAGATGATGACAAGAACTAGGGATAGACTAACTAGAAAGGAAAGGTCGATTAAGACGCTTCGTCGCGAAGCGATGAAAGCCTTGAGTCGTTCGGTCCACAAGAATACAGCACTGCCTTTTGCCGATCTTAGAGAGAGTTTTGGGATACTCGTCAATTCCTTAATCCATACTTCTTTTAAATGATCGCCCAGTTATCATTGTTTGCCACAGAGTTTTTTTGGCTGTAAATTTGAAAACTTCGAGGTCCGGTACGCGTCTGATTCTACTTTGCACAATCACACGTTTTTTCATAAGATGCTTTGCCATCCTCAGATTCCATATGATGGAGAGTATCCGCTTCATCGCCTTGCGAACGTCTCTTTCAGTCAGACCTTCGTAGAGAAAGGCGAGACCATAATAAAACACAACGATTGGAAGAGTTCGGATCAGATTCATGAGTTCATAGTTTTTGATGATTGTGGCAATCCTATTTTTGTTGAAGTGAAATTTCACCTCCAATCTAACTTCCTCCTTGAGGTTTGTGGCGCCTCTTTTGTGATAAACGATCGCGCCTGGGACGAATACCACTTTATAACCGCTCAACCTAACCCGCAGACCATAGTCCATGTCTTCGTAGCCCATTGTATATGTGGGATCGAAGCCGCCTAACCATTCTATCATCGTTCTTCTGGTGATGGATGCTGACCCGCTGGCTGACAGAATTTCGAATACTTGATTATGGCGTTCGTCATCCTCCTGTCTGGCACCGATTGTAATGGGGCTAGCGTAAAGATCCATTGTCTCTCCTACGCTGTCAATGATTTTTGGATTCGCATACGCCAACAATTTGCCTTGGGCCAATCCTATATCAGGCTGTTCCTCCAGAACCTTGACCAACTCTCCGATGAAGTTGCGATCCACCTCTGCATCGTTGTTCAGGAACACAAGGTAGGTACTCTTTGCCGCGTCAACCCCCAAATTTAGGCCTATACTGTAAGAGTTCACAGGATTTTCTACAATCCTCAATCGAGCCTCTGAACTGAAGACCTTTTTCAAGTAGTCAACACTGCCATCGCTGGATGCATTATCGACCACCAAGATCTCTAAGTTCGGATAGTTTACCTCTAGAACAGATCTTAAGCAGGAAACTATGTGCCCATACCTTAAGCCATTGTGATTTGATACGATTATCGAGACAGTAGGCTTCTTCCCAGGATCTTTACAACCATTTTCGGAGAACCGATTAATGTTCTTTGTCTTCACGCAAGTTCGCGCTGTATTGCGGTTAACAGTTCCTCTGCCCTCAGGTTCCAATTCCATTCAGTAGCTAGTTCAAAAGCCTCTCTGCTGGTCTTCTCATAGAACCCATCATCGTTCAGCAATTTCAATATGTTTTCCGCGAATGCTTTGAGATCGAAGCATGGGGTCTTGACCATACCGCTGGGATAATAGGTTTTAAGAGCCGAAAGATCGAAGCTTACGCCTGGAAGAGCGCATGCCATGGCCTCGCACGGTGCCATGCCACCGCTGTCGTAGATGGCAGGGTGAAGTACAATCTTGCTCTTCTTGAAGATCCTGATCTTTTCGACTCCGTCTTTAAAGCCGAACAGTGTCACATTATCGCTTAAGCCGTATTTTCTGATCTTCCGTTCAAGGTCGCTTCTAAGTCCGCCGTCGCCTATGATTGCAAGTCTTGCCGCAGGCATCTTTTCGCAGACGTATTTCCAAATGTCCAACAGCTCCATGACACCCTTTTGAGGGTGGAGTCGACCTATAAAGACTGCTTCAAACTCTTTTTTGCCGACATCTTTAACTTTGTCAACAATCGTCAAGTCTACTCCGCCACGAACGGCGATAACACGGTCTGAGGTTAACCTTACACTGTCGATAAATCGCCATCTGTCCAACTCATTTGTCACAAAAACGAAGTCAGCGTCTCTGCGAATTAGGCTGTAAATTGGCTTCTGGGCAACGTAGTACACTAAGCCTTTTAGGAAACTGCGTCCCTTGTAGACCTTACCATCCAATGGGTTTGGAGCAAACAGATAAAAAGAGGCCAGCCACTTGGCTTTCCTAAATCGCCTTTTTAGCAGCCATATCGGAAACGCATCAGGAAGATACTCGGAAGCCGAGTAAAGAATTGCTTTCTTGGGTAATCTATGAACCCTTGCCGTTATGACTAATGCGTTTACCAGAGATAGTAGTGAGAAGAACACGAATCCAATCAAGGTATGCTTCGGTAGAAGCAAGGAGGAGGTCTGTATATATTTTACATTCTTTACGTCGTATCTCTCGTACGTCAGCAATCCGCTCTTTCCTGTGAAAATGTAAACATTATGACCCCAACCTGCCCAACGCTTTATACACTCGATAGTTATCCTGTCGCCACCGCTTAAGCCAGGATCTTTAATTCCGGCTCCTGCAACTGGCGTCATTAAAAGGAAGGTGATTTTTGGTTTATCTGCCTTCATAAGCCTTCAAAATTACCTTAGCATTATCGTCACTGAACCTGTCTCTGGCGTAGTTAAAACAGGTAGCTCTCATGTTATTTAGCCCCTCTTTCGAAGCTTCGGACAATTTCGGAATCGCGTGAACAATCTCCTTTTTTACTGGCTCAACCAATAAGCCCACTGAAGCGTCCATTGCTTCCAAGATTCCGCCTCTTTTGGCGCCAATGACGGGTGTGCCACAGGAAAGAGCCTCCAAGATCACTCGCCCATAACCTTCCTGTGATGTGGAAGGCACAACCACAACATCTGCTGCGCTGTAATATACGGGCAATAAATTGTTTTCAACAGAACCCATAAATTCGATGTTGCCGTACAAAATTGAGGCTTTAACCAGATCTTCGGCTAAAGGTCCTCTGCCGACGAAGGCAAAGAGTATTTTGTCTTGATCTTGAAGAACTTGAGAAACTTCCAGAAGAACGCGAACCCCCTTCTCCTCTATGAGCCTCCCGACGAAGAGAGCCACAAATTTGTTCTCCCAGCTCAGTTTCTTCTTGCATTCTTCATGTACGAGCGGCCTGAAGATACTTTGGTTAACCCAGTATGTGAAGACATGGACCTTGTCTGCATCGATGCCTATCTTGACCAGTTCCTCCTTTGAGTTATTTGATAAACACAGTATAGCGTCGAATGAACGAAGGATCCACTTGAATAAAGTTGACAACAAGGATTTGGAACCTACCTTGTATATTGAATGGGTGCTCATGACCAGCCGTTTCTTGAATATTACATTAAGGACCGATGCTACACAGGATGGAATTATCCCCTGTGCATGAACGACGGAAACCTCCTTGGCATTCCTTAGCATGAAGAAGAGAGTGTAAACAAAAAGTCCTGGAAACATGTAAGCAAACTCGAGGATCGGTCTAGAGTTTAATTTGTAGAAGAGATCATGCCCAAACCAGCTTATGCGATGAATTTCCACCGTGCCTCTCCTCTCGATGTGCCTGGCCCTTAGAGGGGTTGTGAGAGGTTGATAGGCTATTACCCACGCCTTATGTTTTCTATTGTCGAGATATGCGCATAGGTCATCCAGATGCGTTTCAAGGCCGCCTATGTTGGGGCTGAACATATTCGCCAAAATGAGGATTCTCCCTAAAGCATTGGATCGTTTCATAGAGGTCCCCGTGCGCGCGTTCTGGGATTTTAAGCCTTTACAGAGATCCATTCTTCAGTTCTTTCCGCCTTAAGATCATTAATTCTTATTGCAGATTGCTTACGTCTCGTATCTTTCAAAACTTTCTCTATACATGAGAAAGTTCCGATATCATAAAATGGTTCTTCGATAGTATAGCCATAGATGCGTTCCCCCTGTTCTATTAGACGGGGTACAATGTCACTAAATAAATCCGCATCTTCTCTGCAGTAATTGAGAATACGTGAATTACAGGCTGCTATTCCGACATTAACTTTAAAATCAGATATATCAGAAAATTTCGGTTTTTCCTTGAAACAAATAATCCTTGAAGTATCCTTTTCATGCATTCCAACACCAACTTCCAAGGATTCAGAGTCACTCATGGCTAGCGTGCAAATACACCTATCATATAACACATTATTCTTATGGCTTTTAATCATTGGGCTCAAGTTGAAATTTGTTATGATGTCGCCATAGTAAACAATGAAGTTATCGTCGTCGTCGTCGCCATCGATAAACTTCTTTGCGCGAAGCATTCTGCCTGCGGTTTTTGTCAACTGAGGTGCCATTGAGTATTGTATTTTCACTCCTAAAAACGAGCCGTTTCCTAAAGCATGAAAAAAATGTTTTCTAAAAGGGTTATCTGATATACATAATATGAATTCGTTGATACCGTTATCTTTGCAGTGGCTGATGATGTAGTAGATTACCGGATATCCGTTGATCATTACTAGTTGTTTGGGCATGAAAAGAGTCGTAGGGTAAAGCCTTGTAGCTTTTCCACCAGCCATAATCAAAGCTTTCATCGCTATTACGCCCCTAAGGCATACAAAGCCACATTGTCCTTGTACCATTTGATAGTTTCAATGAGACCGCGATCAAGAGGCACCTTAGCTTCCCAGTTTAAAACAACCCTAGCTTTTTCCGTTGAGAGGTACTCCTCCTTTATCTCGTTGGTTCCTTTTCCAAGAATCATGGGTTTCAGATGGGTTTTCCCAGATACTTTTATTATTTTCCTCACCAAATCTAAGACGCTGACCGGGGCACCAGTACCAAAATTGAAAGCTTGCCCTTTCACTTCAGATCTATTTAGGTTTTCCGCCAAGGTTAGATACGCGTTTACTACATCGGAAACATACATGTAATCCCTTATAGGTGTTCCATCGCTTCGGATTATAGGGTCTCTATCCAGCAAGACTGAGCGTATCGTGTCAGGCACAATTCTCGAGAAATTTAGATCCCTACCTCCATATACATTAGAGCATCTACTAACAACCGCAGGCAGTCCATATGTCTCAAAATATGTATGCGCCAAAATTTCAGCACAAGCTTTGGAAGCTTCATAGGGATATGATGCAAGTAGAGGATGGTTTTCAGTGATGGGTAGTTTGATGGGTTCCCCATATGCCTTATCACTTGAAGCCACTATTACGCGTTCTACCGTTCGTGAGTTTCTAGCCGCTTCAAGTACATTCCAAGTACCTTTTATATTCGACTCAAAAGTGGATAAGGGCGAGTGCTTTGCGATATTAACTATTGTCTGAGCCGCTAAATGGAAACATGTATCAATTTCATACTCAATAAAAATCCTTTTCACTGTATTATAATCCGTTAAATCCCCTAGCACTACACTTTTTAGCCTGGAGTACACACCTGACATGGACTTCAATACTGGCTTGGGCAATAGGTCTCTGACCAAAATCGTCACATGAGCCCCGCTGTCCAATAGTGCTTCAGTAATCCAAGACCCTATGAAGCCGGTAGCACCCGATACGAAAACGTTTCTATCGTTCCAGAACTCTGCACTACTCAATCTAAATGCCTATTTTCCTCAATAAAGAAACTAGAAGTGAATTTAGATGCCATTCCACGATAGATGATCCATAGATAATAAGGATAAATATGCACATAATGGGGTGTAAGAACCATGCGATGTCCTGGATTTTTTTATAACCCTTCACGCTATCGTAGACGGCTTTCAAAGTAAGGCTGTTAAATATAAAAGCAACGAGCTTTAGCTTGTCATGTGCGGGCACATAAATCCTATATCTGCGAGCAGATTGACGCAGTAGATAGTACTGCCTCATATATATCATTCTTCTTCGAAGAAAACTAAAGAAGGTATTACCAGTTAGATGGACGATAGTATCTTTGACCATTCCATATCTATTGTACCCAAGTTTGACTAAATCATAATTGACGTCTATGTGGAAAAATTCGGATGGGTCACATTTAGCTCTGAGTAAAACATCTTTTCTTATGATAAAGCCATTGGCTCCTAATGTAGGCATGTTTTCTGGCTTAAATAACACCAAATAATAGTTTCCCATATCCGTTGCATCACCGATATGCCTCCATGAACTTTCAATCTGCGATAGGCGATCTCTCTTATCAAGATAATAGGCCACAGGGTCGCTCACACCAAATAACGCGAAGTAACGATTTAGTAGTGAGTAGGATTTCTTGTAGGCATATCGCAGGGGCTGTGTCGCTATGATTTTCTTATTTTCTATAAGCGGTTGAACCATAGATATGAACCATTTGTGGTGTGGTAATATATTATCAGAATCGATGTATGCAATGAGTTCATTTTTAGCATTTAGCAAACCCACCGCTTTTCTGCGCTCCGGGTTTTGCCGATCTTGTTTCCTCACGATCACTTTCGCATTGAAAGATTTAGCGACTTCGACGGTGGAGTCCTGGGATCCCCCATCGATAACCAATATTTCCAATTTGTCCTTGGGATAACTTTGACTTGATATACTCTTCAAACATTCAAATAACGCCGTACTACAGTTATAAGTCACGATGATGATGCTGATTGATGGTAAATCATGACCGAACTTAGCGCATGTATCCATTACTACGCTCTGCATGAATTTTCTATCTCTTCAGTCATTTTTCAATGAGTAACCCTCAGTGCTTGCTAGTTCTTGGATTATTTTCAAGAAATGTTCAGCCGACTTATTCCAATCAAATTGCTCGGCATGACTTAAAGCCTTCTTGCTTAGCCTTTCTCTTAGATTTCTATCTTCCAAGACCCTAACAATTTCATCTGCCAGAGCCTCGATATTTCCAGATTCGACCAGCAATCCAGTTTCACCATTTTTTACAGAGTCCCTTAACCCATGAACGTCATATACAACGCATGGAACACCCAACGCATTAGCCTCAATGACATTCAACCCGAAACCTTCTCTGACGCTTGGGTTAACCAAAACCCAGGCCCTTTTTATTAATTCCCTCCTTGGCTCATTCGAAAGATTACTGAAGAACCTCACTCCACTGCAGGCGAACTTCTCAATTTCCTTTCTGAAATACCCGTCTCCGATAATCCAAAGTTCAGCGTTTGGGACCCTATCTTTAACGATTTCGAAAGCTTCAATAGCGTGATCTACTCTCTTCGCTCTCTTCAATCTCCCAACATACACAACAACTGGGAACTTCTCCTTTCTGGGGATTTTATTCAAAGGCTTAAAGTTTAATCCTTCAGAAACGACAAAGACGCACTTGAAGCCTAAACTTGTCAAATCTTGTCTCGTACTTTCAGAAACCGTAACCGCGGGTATGTCAACGTAATTCCTTAACCACTTATTTTCAAGAAAATGATAACCTATGTAACACACGGGAAAGACAGTTTCGTAAAACCAATACTCTCTTGCCAACTGATGGATCAAAGCAACAATTTTTTCGCCATTATTCACAAACTTTGGTGTAAGAAAAGGCCTAGTATTAATCTCATCAACGACAACATCATAATCCTCCTTCGAAAACCGCTTCTTATAATACTTCTTTGCCCACCAATAGACCGAATATTTCCCACCAGCCCTAATAATCTTAACTCCGTCCACAACCTCCTCCTTTTTACAATTGGGAAACTCAGAAGTAAATAAGGTAACATCATGCCCAGCCTCAACCCACCTCTTAGCATTCTCGTAAGTAAAAACCTCAGCCCCACCTACCTCAGGATTAAGCCAACAACGCCAATTACAAATCAGAATCTTCAAAGCTTATACAACAATTTTATTATAAACATTAACTTGTAGGAAGCGCGTTCGCATGACATCCAAGTCATTGGATTTCATTTATTCCATAAAACGTAAATGCTTTTTAAGAAATCTAAGTCTGTACGCTATTCCTAGCAAATCCACAAACATTCTCCATACTTCCTTAGGATTGAACAAGCCATCAATCCGAATGTCAACTGGCATCTCAACAACCTTTAAACCACAAAGATTCGCGGTAGCCAACAATTCCACATCATAGGCGTATCGCTTGACAGCCAATCTCGAAAAAACTCTTTCCAAAGCCTTCTTTTTAACAGCCTTCAATCCCGTTTGCGTATCTCTCAACCTTACACCTGTCAAAATTCTAACAAGAATGTTAAACGCATGGCTGAGCAACCTCCGCACTAACGGAATTTCCACATTTGATTGAGGATGCCACTTTGATCCTATGACAATATCCCCTTGGATCAAAGCTTCAAAATAACGAAGGATCAGCTGTGGATCAATATCTAGATCGCTATCGATAAAAATCACAGAATTACCTTTGGCACACTGAAAACCAGTCTTTACGGCATATCCCTTTCCTGTATTTCTTTTATAGCCAACAACTCTTACATGACCGTTATTATTGGCATAATTAGATACTCTCCGTTTGGTGTCATCTACGCTTCCGTCATCCACCACCACTATCTCGTATCTAAGTCCAGTCTGCCTAACGGCACTATCCACGTGATCAAGGGTTTCCTCTATGACAGACCCCTCGTTATAAGCAGGTAAGATCACAGAAAGTTCCGGTCTCTCACTCATTCTTCTTGCTTTCTTCTTCTATCCATTAGAAAGGAAACTAGGCCTCGACATACCTGTAGAGCTTCATGGTTCCTTTCTCTGCAATCTTTTTGAACCCTGATGCGTAAGCGTCACTGTCCACATACCAGAGCAGATATATATCTCCAGCGTTCTCATCTTGCGCTAACTTCACAGCGTCCGTGATAGTTCGATCTCCGCCATACATCTCGCCAAAAGTGACAATCCTTTTCCCAGTAAAGTATGTTGCCCAGCCAAAATAGTGCCCGTGAACTATGAGGACAGTGCCTTCAACTTCGTCAAACTTCTTTGTCAGCCAGATGGTTGCCTCGATGTCGTGAAGCGGAATTGAAGATAAAGCCATTGTTTCAGGGATAACATTTGATTTACAAAAGTAAGATGGTTGATGCTTAAACCCCAAGAACCCCCATGTAGGCATGTTAACGAACAAAAGAATCAGTACGAAACTCACAAACCTGAAACTCCTTCTTTTTAAGAGGCGAAGCTTGTCAAATCCATTAGCCACATAGAACGATAAGGGATAAGCTACAAGAAACATCCAGCGATAAGGCAGCACAACAGGTTCATAAAAAGGAAAGACAACCGTAGAGAAGGAACCGATCAAACTGAGGCAGAGCCAAAGCAACACTGTTCTATCCTTGAATAAACCCAGCACCGCTAAAATAAGGGTCAAACCATACAACTGGAGAAATAAAGATACATTGTTGGTTGCTTCCCAAAGCCACTTCTCACCCAGGGAAGTAGAATGTGGCAATAGAGTCCCAAAAGACCCCTCCGAAATTACATTTGAGCGCCAACCATACCAAACACTAACAAAGAGGAGTAAGATACCAGACATCACCGTAAAAGTCAGCAGAGTCTTCTTTGGTTCTTTCCGAAACGCAAACAGAACCCAAGCAAGCACTGTCATGAGTACTGCGAAAACAAGCTCATGTGAAAATGCCGCGAGAAAACTGAAGACACTAAAAGCCATAAATCCAAAGGGTTTTTCTAAAGTTTTAAGATGACTAAGCGCCAGTAACAAGAAGGCTGTCCCCATTAATTGCTTGTGCATGTCCCAGGACACCCGAAGGGATATGAATGAAAGCGCGACAAGAAGTACTGCAAGCAGACTTTTTTTTAAGTGCCAGCCAAGATAGAAACGAGAAAATCGATAAGTAGAAAAACCGAGGAAACCGTACAGAAGCGTTGGTAGATACTTCATAACTACAACCATATCCAATCCTAAAGCGTAAAGCAGACCCAAAAGAGGCAGCATAAGTGGAAAAATTGTGGGATTAGAAGCGTAATGTCTTCCCCATGAAATGTACAAAGGGGTGTCGAAACCTATTGGATATGGGAACTGGGCTTCTGGTATCCATCTTATCAGGGCAGGTATTATGAAGGAGAGTAGTATGGCAGTTCTCTCGAAACCAACTGAGCCAAAAGATATACTTGTAGGCATTCTCATTGCTATTCTGATCCGGCGTACTACGCCCACTTTGCTCTAGCCCATACCTATAAGTGATTCATAAAGTTCCTTGTGTTGCTGAGCCACATTGCTCCAAGTGTAGTTTGAAGCGTAGTCATAACCGTTCTCACTAAGCTTTTTCCACATCTCTTCCTCTTCGAGCAGCTTCTTCATTCCCTCGTAGAGTTCCTTAACGTTTGGTTTAACCCTTATTCCGCTTGCACTTTCGGTTACCAAATCTGCTGCTCCATTCCCGTCGGCTTCTACAACTATTTGAGGCGTGCCTGAAACCATTGCTTCTAGGGTCGTTATGCTCTGGCCCTCCCTTATTGATGGCAAGACGTATATCCTTGAACTTTTCAAGGACCTTACAAGTTCTTCGTCGTCGACCTCCTTTTTGAAAATGACATCCTCAACGTTGTTTTTCTCGGCATGACTCAAGTAGTTTGGATACATGGGCCCGTCTCCGACTATTTCAAGAGTGGCCTCGCAAAAATCTTGTTTTAACATCTTGAAGGCTTCAATCAGCCATTCTACTTTCTTGTGAGGGTTTAATCTGCCTATGTATATTATCTTCCATCTATCACGTTCAGCACTTACTTTGTTAATAAAGTCTAAGTCCACGCCGTTGGGTATAACCGTGATCTTAGATTTTTTCATTTCAAATAATTTTGTGAGTCTTTTAGCCGTGAAGTTGCTCACAGCAATTCCGATGTCTGGCAGCCATGTTAGAGTTTTTTCTAAGACTATTCCAAATGGCGCATATATTTTCCTAGGCACGTACAGGTGCCATTCCTCGTGCCAAGCTTCATGAAAGGTAACAGTTAAACGAACTTTCTTCAATTTTGATTTGGCCCAAGAGACGATTGCAGGGAAAATTGGACAGTGGTTTGCTTCAACTAAGTCGTAACCTCCCCTTCTGAACAGGTTTTTGGCCACCCACAAACTGAAGCCTAAAACTTCCGAGACGTCTCTAAAACCGTCTCTTGTTATGAAATTTTCGTAAACCTTTGGTGATCTAATTACATGGATTCCTTCTATTTCTTCTTCCAAGGTCCATTCCTCTTTTAATCTTGCTGTGTAAAGGTCCACTTCGAATCCAGATTTTGCAAGTCTCTTGAACACTTCCATGTATCGTTTAGCGGAGCCTCCTCGGAAGGGAAGGAACGTCTCAGTTACGACGGCTATCTTCGTAGGTTAATCCTCGTTGTATCAACCATGAACGTATTCGAGAATGACGACTCTTTTGTTTTCGTAGGCGACTGTCAACGCTGTGCTGTTCAGTAGATGAGAGTATTCCAAGGGTACGCTCCTGTTACTCTCAATTGAATCCGAGTTCTTCAAACTAAACTTGGGAAGCACCACATATCTAACCGAGTACCTCTCAGCTATTTCCTTCCAAGCGTAGGTTTCAATGGCATTTGTGGCGACTCCCAATTTTTTCAAGGAGATTTGTAGTTCAAAGCTTGTTTCATTTTTGACCACAAACGTGAAATGGTATAGTGAAAGGCTTTCTATCAAGTATGGCTTGCTACAGACAACTTCTAATTCACCCGCTTCGGTTGAAATGCAGAGTGTAGAGGGATTTTCGCTATAATACTCGTAAACTGGAATCTCGGATGTAAATTTGAAAGTCAAGGTAACGTTTTCAATTTTTACTGCATCTTGCAGTTTTGTTATGTTAAAACCCAGAGTCACACTCTGCTCTCGGTTCAACGAAATTGTCTCGGTAATTCTAACAGGATTTGCTTCATGCGTTATTATAAGAGTTGGATCTGGGTTGGACCTTGAAATCCAGTTAACTTCATCTGCGTTGGCTAAGGTAACAATCTTTGTTTGGTTACTTTCTGTTAATGAGAGGAAACTATGTTTTGTGGATAGAAAAAGTGTGTTGACGTAGTCGCCTAAATAGTTGAAGGCGATTATTGGCGACATGCAACCGTATGGCGACTGCTCAAGAACCCACACATCCATACTTTTTATGCCAAATTGCGAAGTGAACAGTGACCTTGCAACATATTCTCGCTCAACTTCTCCTTTCATAAAGAGAAAGAAAGGCGGAGTATGCAAAAGCACCTTCCTTTTACAGTATCCTTCGATCCATCTTCCAATAGGCTCCTCAGCTACAATTGTGTCAGAAGGGTTCGAGTTCTTAGCAAGCCAGTCAACAGCATGGAATTTATCAGTGTCTCCATAAGGATCTATGAAACTGTACCATAAATTGATGTTCCTAACTGTGGCAATGCTTATAGACACACCTAAAGATGCCAACATCCCCATTACGACAATGGATGACAAGCAAAGGATGTGTGACCGCTTTTTAACCCATTGGAATGATCGAAAAGTCATTTTGAAAAAACTGAGTAGTTCTCTTGGATTAACTAGCAAGGCTGAGGCAGATGCCAGTAGGATGAAAGGCTGAAAAACAAAGAAGAAAATTCGATTATAGTCCAAACTAACATTGAACAGGTAACCTTGAGTAGCCATCAACGGAGTTATCATCCAAGCAGTTATTAACCGTGCCTTATACCCTAAAATTTTCGTGCGGATCATGGCAAGGATGCTGAACATGAAAGCAACTGTGAATAAAGCCAAGAACACTGGGTCTTTAAATATGTAGCTAAAGTTCACAGTGGTCCTAAGTCTGTAGTACGCCGCGATGCTGTGGAAGGAGAAATCGGGAGGCCAAGCGCATACAAGTCTGTATATCAAAAAAATGGAAAGTGCCATGACCAGCAAGGTGACCACTTGTTTTCTTTCAATTCCTTTAAACACTATGGAAAGAAGAAACCAGAGAGATAATACACCTAATAATATTAGCGAGGTTAAGTGATGAGTTAGAATTACAGTAATAATAGAGACACCTGCCAGAATCAGGTTTATAGTCATTAACTTTTTTTCTTCAACATATCGCGTAATGAAGTAGAAGGCTAGGGAGAGAAACGCAAAGCCGAGAATGTTTGGATATCCACCCCATCCCATGAACTCTAGGAACAAGGGAAAGAACGCAGTGAGCCAAGCGACCGCTATCCCTGTAAGTGGACTTCCAAACATTTTTTTCGACAGAAAGTGCATGGTGATTGGGAAGATGAAAAAGGAGGCTAATGCCACTAATTTAAGAGAGCCTATCGGATTTCCTGTAAGTCTTGCAACGATTCCCGTTAGAATAAAGAAGATTGGAGGGTATTGGTAGGTTCCTTCCTCCCACATCGGGTAGGTATCACCTAAAACAGCATTGACATGTTTCAGCCAGTTTCCACCGTCAGTCCACCAAGGAAAGTATCTCGTAGCCCAGTAACCAGCGATGATAGACGTACTTATGATGGAAGGGGTCAAGACTAAAAATGTCAAAATGATCTTGAAGATTGCGTCTGAGTGAGTTTTCAACTCATTTTTCCATAGATGTTTCAACTTCGAATACAGCGATCTTCAAGTTCGAGTGCACTTGTCGAAATCTTGAGTCTTGGTAGAATCTTTCCATGTTGTAGAGGCGTTTACCTACAGCAACGTGAGTAACATGATAATTTTCAATTATTTCGTCAGACGTTAGGCCTTCAACTCCCATGCTCCAAGTGCTTTTCTGAACAGATGGAAAGACAAATCGCAAAGTGACATCAAATTCGTCATTCAACGGAGCGTAGGTAATGAGAACTCTTGACTGCCCACTCTCAGAGTCGGGAGATAACTCCACATGTTGAGGAAATGGATCTGACCAAAGGAGAACTGGTTCTCCACCAATCTCTAAATCAATAGGCAAAACTTCAAACCATAAAACCTTCGCATCGGCACCGGGTGGAATCCAAAGTGAAACGCTCATCGATTCTAGTTCAACAGGTTTTAAGGGTGTTACATGATATCCTAGTGTGGCCTCAGTTGATCCTGCCTCTAAGCTGACGGTTTTATTTATGAGGAGTGACTGGCATTGAAATTGCATGACCATTGTGATTTGAGAGGAATCTTTTTCTAACCAGTTCATCACAAATTTTTCAGGTTTGTATGGGGCTTCAACCCATTTTGTGCCACTAAACATGAAAGAAACTCGATTATATGCGTCAACGACATAGAAAAGATCTTTGAAGTCGTTTCCTTTTGAAATTGAGAATAAGGGAGTCTGTTTTGTCCAGTACGGAGTGCCGTCCCTAAGCCTAACGAACTCATTTCGTACCTCTAGGTTAGAATGAAGAAAAAGGTCAGCAGCCTTATAACGGTCAACTTCTGACACCATAAAGGCTTGAAATGGAGGAAGCTTCATAACCACACGCCTTGCAGCAAAACCCTCTATCCATCTTCCCAAAGCGTCGTCAGCCACAATGACAGCATCAGGGGACGTGTTCTCCCTAATCCAGTTCAAAGTCTCCAATCTTTCTTCGTCACTGTAAGTGTAATCGGTAATATGATGATAGTAGACGAAAACGCTCTGTTGAGTAGCAACCCCTACCAGAGTCACACTGCACAAGAGAGAAACTACAACCGCAATAACCAACATCGCCCAGATGTCTACCTTAAGGTAAAGTGGATTGCTAAGGCTGGACCTGTTTTTTGTAGCACTGCTACTTGGATTGTGTTTTGCGAAAGAAACAGATCGACCTTGAACGAGTAGAAAACTGCAGGAGGATAGAATGACGAGGGCTGGCACGGAGAATATGGGAAGGCGCTTGAAGTCTAAAGCGATCCCGAAAATGTAAGTCTGTGTAAAAACAAGTGGAAGAAAGACCCACATGGCCAACAAGGCTAATTCAATTCGTTTTCCCCGAAGAAATAGTGCAGCTGATCCCAGGATAGAAGTTAAGAAGAGAAGAGTCGTCAAAGACTCACTCTTGAAAATCCACCAAAAAGCGTCTAGATCGAAGGGACGGACGTTTAGTGAGGAAGGGTTGAAAACCAAGTATTGAAATGGACCTGCCGCAACCCTCCACGATATAAACACCACTAACGCTACTGCAAAAGAAGAGGCAACTCGTAACATTCCTCCACTGTCAACAGGTGACTTACGTATGAAGCGCATCCATAAGTAAAACAGTGCCCAGCCCAACGCTAGAGCAAAGAAAACAATAGTCGTCAAGTGATGACTTAGAACCACCAGTGAAGAAAACACAAGGGAACCCACAAAGCACTTCATAGACCTTTCATAGTAGACTTTCACTAAGAAGTAGATGGCTCCAAAAAGGATCAAAAGCCCCAACGCGTTGGGATAGCCTCCCCACCCATACATCTCTTGAAAAATCGGGTGAAAGGCAGTCAACCATACCGCAATCAATCCTATCATCCAGCTGCGACCAATCTCTCTGGCTAGAGGGTAGATCGCCAAAGGCATTAAGGCTACTACAAGAAGCCCTAATAACTTGATAGCGAGTAGTGCGTCTCCAATGACAGCTCTCGTCAAAGCCAGTAGCGCGTTGAATAGAGGTGGATACTGTAGAGTGGTCTGTTCCCACATGGGGTATGTATTGCCCACCAAAGCGTTTGCCATTTTTAGCCAGTTTCCTCCGTCATGGAATGGAGGAAAAACATCGCCATCTATGCGAAGCCACAAGGATGCCCCTATGATGAGAGAAGGCAAAACGAGAAGAACCCCTATTGTTAGATTCTTAAAAAGTGTAGTAGCTCTAAACAACCATTTACCAAGTCTGTTACAACTTCAGATGTACCTGTTTGATGCGCCTTCAAAGAATCATTTTGTAGACTGTTAACTTACTGTTCTCAAACATTGAAAGAAACTTTGGAAAGTCCAAGCCAAATCGGTCCATCCCCTGCTTTTTCACAATGGTAGGCACGACCACGTATGCCACACGATACTGCGCCATCAACTCAGTCGTAGCATAAGCCACTACCCTGTCCTCGCCCCATTTAATCGGCTTAGCAGTCAAAGCCTTTACAGTCATCTTTGCGTAGATTTGGCTACCGATGGGCATAAAGACGGCTTCTGCTCTCATCTGGGACCACACCTTATCTGGTTCAAAGCTTACAGAATGCACATAACCATCAAATGAAATAAGAAAATCGCCAACATCAAGGCTTAGCTCTACACTCAAACCTGAAACTCTAGTAAATCCTATTCGTCTTTCCCATGGAACCCACGCTTTTAAAGAAAACTTCTGAAGACTTGCGTTCGGGTTGGCTTCAACTGTATATTCTACGGAGGCTTCGGCAGCACCTTTTGATAGTGATATAGTCTTATAGATCAAGGTACCTTCAACCTCGAAAATGTGGCTGAGGATAGCGACTTCAGACGAACGATCGACCCAGTCGCTGAAATGAACTGTGTAATTGTAAAAGTCGGGTGTATACGAACTGCCATTTAGGTTGTATGTAACTTGGGCATGTGACTCATCAACATATAGGAAATCCACAAAGTTTTCACCATTCGAAACAGCGAAAAATGGAGCCCTCTGGGGTGCCACCGATCCCCAATCCCTCAACCTCACAAAGAGGTTCCTAATCTCGTAGTTTGCACCAAGAATAGAATCAATTACATAACCATTCGAGAGAGTTGTTCTTCCTCCAAAAGCTTCTACCCAGTCTCTAAGAGGACTCTCGGCTACCACCACCGCGGTCTGAGGAGTGCGGATATTAATCCAAGTCATGGCCTCGCGAAGCTCTAAGTCACCATACCTTTCGCATTCTACCCCGTAAGTTGTATTGACCTCAGCATACGCGAAGTAGTTACTAATCATACTGTAAAGCCCTAAGAGAATCAGAAGAATGACGCATGTTAGCTTCGTGATATCCACCTCTAGCAGTTTCTCTTGACCTTGGCTCTTCTTCCGGGGGTTTGAAGCAACCGCCATCTTCATGGTTTTTATCATCCCTCGATCCACGTTCAACACTAAAACAGAACCCAGAATCAGCAGAGATGGAAGCGCATACACAGCTACAGCAGTCGAAAATGACACGTTTAATGGCAGAGGCACCACAAGAGAGGCAACAAACCAAAGTATCAACAACTTTAGACCTTGTAATTCCTTGCGCCTATATAAAAGAACACCTCCGAAAAATGCCGTGATTAAGACTAGCGCAGGTATCACAGGATCAATTGCCATCTCGGGTAACGTGAAACTTGACCTATGAAAGAAGAGAAGAATCGCTCCAACGAGACCGCCTGGAAGAACAGCTAGAGGGTCTACCAAGATTTTGAGGGAAGGATTATCCTTGATCTTGGTTAAAGCACTCGATGACAGCATCACGACAATGATCAAACTTGCTATGGGATCTGAAACCGCTGCCAAAACTGACAGCACAGTCAATAAAGCTGGATCAATGGTTCTCTTTCCTTGAAAGTCCATGAGCAAAACGTATAGAGCAATAGATACCCACAAAAGCCCAACAACGATTTGATAAGCAGATACTTGCAAGACAGATATAATTGAAGGATGGAGCACCAGCAACAAGCTTGAAAGAACTCCCACTCTCAAATCTCTTGTCAAACGAGTAGCGAGGAAAAACACGGCACTCGCTAAAGTTAGGTTGAAAAGAAAGGTTGTAACTTTCAGTGCCAGAAAAGGGTCCTTTAAGAAACGCCCCACGAATGCCACAGCATAAGTAAACAAGCTAGGCAATTGTGACTCACCCTCTGGCAGTTCACCCACCACAACACGGGCTGCTTTCAGCCAAGCTAAATCAGAAGAACTGGAAAGAAAAGAGAAGCCACCACTCGCCCAATAAAGTGTGACAAAAACTGAAACAGCAAACAGAGCTGTGATCCCTAGCCATCTAAGAAAAATTCCTGACTTAAGAAACCTTAGGAACAAAGGTCTACTTGCAGGTAGTTCTTCATGACTCAATAAAGATTTTCCTTTACTTGGAAGGCGTGTCAAAAGTGCTTGAGGTTAACCGAAAACGTGTGCATATGCGGTCTTTGACTGTTGTGCTTTTGACATCATACCACCTTCAGTCAGATCATGCTTCATACGTTTAAGTCGCTTTAAAGATTATTGGAGTGTTTATTTCAATTATAGTTAGATATCTTATAAAACTGGAATCCTTGGACCATTTCAAGGCTCCACGATTCCCCCACGAAAAAGCCACCCTTGCGATCTTCTGAGCAAGCGGGAGTCCGATAGTTTCTGTAAGTGTTGAAACGTAACTTTTCATTGCTTCCATTAACTTTTCCGAAATGGTCATTAATATTCCTTTCAGCATTGAACTTCGAACCTCTTTTACAGTACGCATTGTGAGGTCCACTATCGCCCGTTCTGCTCGATCGAGGGTTTTAAACCAAATTCTTTTTCGCAGAGCCTTTTGCTTCAAGAACATCAGTTTTGTGGGAGTTAATATCGCTCTCATCCTCGGAAACCTTTCTCAAGATTGCAAGAGCTTTTTATTTAAGCCATATGAAGAGAACATATGAATCATTAATATTGCACATATGGATTCCAAATCCGACTTCAAAACAAAATAAACGGTCTCTGTTTAAGAACTAGATGATGCCCCGCCAGTAATAAGAAGTCTCGAGTCTACTGTGTAGGGGGCTTAACTACCCGACATCAACGATGACAGATCGCCTACGTAATTGGCCCACCAAATGATTTTGGCTTCGTTAAGTTGAAGCGTTATAGTGCGATTGGTAATGATTAAGCCTTGAAATGTCGGTTCCCATTCCTGCTTCTGCCAGAAGGCAAACTTCGCTCCAAGGATATTCTCTGGGCATGTTATAGAGACGATTTCTCCCTCTCTGAATTTGAACGGGCGATTGTTGAATTCGGGAGCACCATTAATCCAAAATTTGTCTATAACTTCCAGATAAACTAGGTTATCATTTTCGTCAAAAATAACATACTTGACCTCTAAAAAGCAAGTGTTTTCATTCTCGTTGATGTTTTCAGGGTTTTCAGGTGGAGAGGTTATGTTACCATATATAAAGTAGATGTGGGATATGGACATTCCTAGCGTGAACAAGATGAGGGAAAGGATCAAGATTTGTGATGGTTTCATTTCTCTCATGGTTTCATTAAGGAATCTGATATAATATACATTCATTCAGAAACAACAGTATGACGAGAATGGATGTGTTCTTTAATCTAACTCAGATTCGGATTATTTGATGAACTACGAGAATGCGGGTATCGAAAATCTGGCTACTGGCGGCTCAGTTAACTGATGGTTATTCACTTAGCAATTGCGGTTATGTTTTTCTATCATCGTTGCACTTCATTTCTATCCATCTGTAAGTTTTGGTGAGCCCTTCTTCTAGGCTCACTTTGGGCTCCCAACCTAACACCTTTCTGGCAAGGCTTATGTCGGCGTTCCTACCTCTAACGCCCTGAGGCGCAGTTAAATCATATTTTTTGGTTATGCTTTTCCCAGATATCTCTATGATCATGTCAGCTAACTGGTCTATCGTAACTAGCCTCTCTGATCCGATGTTTATTGGTTTGTCAAAGTCTGACCCCATTAACATTGTGCTTCCTTTTATGCAGTCGTCGATGTAGCAGTAGGACCTCGTCTGTTTGCCGTCTCCCCATATTGATATGGTTCCCGGGTTGGATACTTCAGCTACTTTTCTGCAGAGGGCTGCTGGTGATTTTTCTCTTCCTCCCTTGTATGTTCCTTCTGGACCGTAGATGTTGTGGTATCTTACGATTCTGATATCCAAGTCGTAGTCGCGCTGATATGCTTCGCACATTTTTTCTGTTGTTAGTTTTTCCCAGCCATAGAAGTTGTCTGGATCCGCTGGGTATGCATCTTCTTCCTTTAAGCCTTTTACAGTTGTGGTTTTTTGTTTGTAGGTTGGGTAGACGCACGCTGACGAGCTGAATAGGTATCTTTTCACCTTGTTTCGTACTGACGCCTCTAGCATGTAGGTGTTTATCAGTAGGTTGTCATGCATTATTTCAGCTCCTACCGCCGTGATGAAACCTATGCCCCCCATGTTAGCAGCAAGATTGTAAACTTTGTCCATGCCTTTTGTTGCAGCGAGACAGTTTCCGAAGTTTTTTAGGTCCAGTTTCAATCTTTCATTGTAGTATTTTTCCTGGATGTAGTCATCGAATTTTATGTCAACTACTCTTACAAGGTTTCCTTGTAAATACAGATGTCTTGCGAGGTGACTCCCTATGAAGCCGCCTCCACCAGTGATCAATATTCGTTCCATTTCACTGACGCTCTTTTGAGGTTTTGCTTTACTTATGCATGTATAAAACTTTTGTCAAGAACCTCTGGGTGTTCGCAAAGTTATGGCATGATGGCTTTGAGAATAAGCGCCACAAGTAATGTAAGTAAAGAAGTTGACTGGAAAAAGCGTCGACAGCTAAAGATTAGAATTTAGTAGATACCTCTGGGGGATTCGAAAAAGGGTTACTATAAAAGGGGGACGGTTTTCCCATGATCCCCCTATGATGCTGTGGTTGCACTCTCGGTTGTTACATGTTATTTATTGAATCGCATATGTCCTTTGCATACTCCAAGTCTGACCAGCTGCTGTTCGGATCTCTAAGTATATCCTCCACTATTGCCATGGCATCGCCGAAGGTCATGTCTGGAACTCCATTGTAGTTTGTATCCACTATTTGAGACATTGTGGTGGCACCGTTGGCCCAGTTCAACCAGCAGGCTAAGCATTGTTTGAGAGCCCTAATATACATGCTTGAATCCTTACTCCATAGAAGGTCATAGGCGCTCTCCAAAGTGAGCGTGTAATTTTCGCTGAATACTGTTGACGTCGCGTTTATTCTTTCCAGATAGTCTACTAGGATTGCTTCCACATAGTTTTGGAATGTTCCTTTACCCGTCTTCCAAACATAGAAAACGTGTTTCCAGTAGCCGATGGTTCCAAAGTCGCCAGTCCCATGCTCTTCCACGAAAACTGCGGTGAGGTTACCACCACAAGTGATGGTGAAGGTTGTCGGGTTATCTGTATTGCTTGAGACTTGGACGTTGCCAACGATTTCCCAGTGATCAAAGACCCAGCCAACAGGAGCATTAGCAGTAGCCAAGCCAGAAGTACCATAGAGGAACGTGTCAGATTGACCATTAGTGTAGGTATCTCCCTCAAAGGTTATGTTGCCAACGGTGGAAGGATCAGTGAAGAAGACAACCGGACACAATAGCTGTCTGAAGACGGCTGTGAGGTTGCCTCCACAGAGGACGGTTACCCTTGTTGGGTTGTCTGTCGGGCTTGAGATTGTGATGTTGCCCTTTGCTATCCAGTAGTCGAAAATCCAGCCTGAAGGAGCGTTGGCTGTGGCGTTAGCAATGAGGCCGTAGGAGAAGTTGCCGCTCTGACCGTGGAGGTAGGTCACATTCTCAAAGGTGATGTTTCCAATAGTGGGAGGATCAGTGTAGAACTTGACCAAACATTGTGTCTGTTTGAAAACTGCGGTTAGATTGCCGCCACACTTGATTGTAAACGTTGTAGGATTGGTTGTTGTACTCGAAACTTGGACATTGCCCGCGGTTTCCCAGTGGTCGAAAACCCAGCCAACAGGAGCATTAGCAGTAGCCAAGCCAGAAGTACCATAGAGGAATGTGTTTGACTGGCCATTGGTGTATGTAACGCTTTGGAATGTAATGTTGCCAACGGTGGAAGGGTCAGTGAAGAATTTGACCAGACATTGGGTTTGTCTGAAGACTGCAGTTAGGTTGCCACCGCAGGTGATGTTGAAGGTTGTGGGGTTGGCTGTTGTGCTTGAAACCTGGACGTTGCCGACGGTTATCCAGTGGTCGAAGACCCAGCCTAAAGGAGTGTTGGCGTAAGCCAAGCCAGAGGTTCCGTATGGGAAGGTGTCAGATTGGCCGTTAGTGTAGGTTACGCTTTCAAAGGTGATGTTCCCGATGGTTGAGGGATCGGTGAAAAAGACAACCGGACATCGTCTTCTTACGGATTTTCTTACGGCTATGGCGTCTATCTCTAGAGTTGTGTCGCCGTAGGTGGAGGGTGAGGTGATGCCGTCGTCTTGTACTCGAATGGTGTCGATGAATGAGCCGTCGAAGCCTGGCAGAGCGTCCAAGTCGATTGCTACTAGGGTGTCGTCGGCACCGTACAGGGTCGGCGGGTTGACCTGAAGGTCAGCGATCGAGAAGGTTATGCTCAGGCCTTTGCTGTTGCTTAGGGTTACGATCATGCCGCTGAGTTCGGCGTCCTCAAAGATGAAGATCTCGTACCCGTTTATGGCTTTTTCTGCTTCTGTCGCGTTGGCAGCCCCAGACGGCCCCAACACTCCGGTTGCAACTATCCCATCCGAAACAATCACTTGTGAAGTGGTGGGATCGAAGCCTCCCAAGAAGTATCCGCCTCTTCCTGTGTCGAAGTTTGCTGTGTCATCGTTTGCGTCGGCGAGATATCCGAAGTCGTCTATGGCTGAGAGGCCTTCGATGACTTTCGCCAGAGTCTTGTCCTCTTGTCCAGGGGTTGGTTCGCTTGGACCCCAGCCGAAATCGTAGACTTCCTCTGGTGAGTCGCCTATGTACTCAAATAATCCGTAGAAGACTGCTTTTTCTATTATTGGGCAGGTTGGTGCTCCGGCTGGAACAGTGGTGCCTGCGCTGAACATCCAAACCCCCAAGGTATCATCTTGAGTACCGGTTATGCTCTGTTGAGCGACCACGATTTTTAGATACAGCGGTTCAATAAGCAACATCGCTGAAAGCGTCACGATTATGATTATCGCTTTTATTTTGCCTTTCATTCTTTTATCTCCTTTCTCCCTATTTAAGAAAAGAAAAACCGAATGTTATTTAAGAGATATTACCCCTATGGCATATTACTTTACATGATATGTGCGCTCATAAATGCGTACGCAAGCACCAAAATTCAGGTCCACACAATTCTCTTAGCTTTCGTTTTTCATGTTCTAATGCGATGCCATAGCGCGCGCATTGGTTAGACTCAGTGTTAAGTGGAAAAGCCAAGAGAGAAACTTTTTTGAAACCAAAACACTTCATAGGAGTGGTTGGAGTAATGGGTTAGCGATGCTGGCTTTAACAGTTGATGTAGAAGAGGGGTTTCATGGTTTAAGGCCGAGTGCCCACGGCGCAATGAAACATCATGCCCCACGAGGAGCATTTATAAGACCACTGCAGAGCATTCTGGGTCTTTTTGAAAAGCACAACGTGAATTCTACGTTTTTTGTGTTAGGCGAGATAGCACAAATTTTTCCGGAGGTTGTTGAAGAAATTCATGGTCTTGGTCATGAAGTTGCGTCTCACGGATATTTTCATGTTGATTTAACAAAGATTTCCTTAAATGATTTTGAGGAGATGGAAAGTAAAAATCGGAGCGTCTTGGAAGAAGTAACTGGAGAATTACCCGTGGGATTTAGAGCTCCCTTTGCTAGAATCAGTCCTGCAATGATTTCTTTGTTGAGTGAGATGGGTTATGTTTATGATTCTTCTGTTGTTCCGTCCGTGTGGATGCCCGGTTGGTGGAGCAATTATGGTGCTTCCCTTTGTCCGTACCATGTTAATGTGGGAGAAAAAAAGTTTTTTGAAGTGCCTATTGCCGTTTTCCCGTTCGTGCGTTTTCCAGTTTGTGGAGGATGGTTCTTGAGGAATTTTGGGTTGACTTATGTAAGGACAGCGATTAAATGTCTTCTTCGTAAAGGGATGCCTGTGATTCTTTATGTTCACCCCTTTGATGTGGACCCTGATGTTCAGAAGTTAGGAGGAGTTCGTTTTCACATTACTAGGCATTGCGGAGAATATACACTCAAGGCTATGGAGCATCTTCTGAGAACTTTTGACTACCCAAAGATGCCTATTCGAGATGTATTGAAGGAATTTATGGGTTAGAGGAGTTCTTCATGAAGTTTGTTTTTGGGTTAAGAGAAGCGTTCAGATTGGAGTTGCTTGATATTCCGTGGGCTAATGCGTTTTTGGCTTCTAAGATTCTGGTGGCTGGTATGAAAGATGATGGGGGTATTGTGGCTGTTTGTGGTATAAGGAGTGCACTTAATATTCTCACTTTATATGTTTGCAAGGAATGGCGTGGTCGAAGAATAGGCAGTCAGATACTAAAGAAAACAATTGATATGGCACGGAAACGACATCTTGGCTTTATTCTTTTGGGAGTGTTCTATGATAACATAAGGGCTTTTCGTTTATATTCCAAGTTTGGGTTTAAGGAGGTTGTGTATCTTAGGAAGTCGGGTCTTAGAGTTATGATGCTTCCACTGGACTATGTAGGCGACGTGACATATGTATCGTTATGTGGTATTATTTCGTTGTTGCCAAATGTATTTTGGGCGTATGCTGCACAGTGGATTCATGATAGAACGGTAAGCGACAATAAGGGAGACTAGCTGTGGTTAAGCTTTCTTTGGTGCAATTATCTGATAGTAGTAAAGATTTGTGGAATGATTATGTTTCTACGAATCCACACGCTTCTGTATATCATCTTTGGGAATGGGGTGATGTCTTAAACAGAACATACGATTACAGAAGACATTATCTTGCGCTCCAAGAAAATGGAAATACCCTTGGAATCTTGCCTCTTATTCAGATTCAGAGTTTTCTCTTTGGAAATAGGCTTGTTTCGCTTCCATTTTGCGAGTATGGAGGAGCTTTGCTAATCGATTATTCTAACAAAAAGCTAATCAAAAAAAGCGCCAAGATGCTTTTGGGATATGCAAGAGAATTGCCTAAAAAGCTGAATATGGATTTTATAGAATTCAGGCAGCCTTCCGAGTTAGTTTCTTCTTTTCTTCCATCCTTTGGTTTTACTGTTTTGCGGCACTATGTTACGTTTCGAATAGATCTGACTCAGAGTGAACAAGTTCTTTGGAAAAAACTTGAAAAACCAACACGCCGCCACGTGAAAAAGGCGTTAAAGGTGGGAATCGAAGTTGAAGATGTTGATGCTAAGAGTCTATGCCAATATTACATGTTATATCTAAAAACCCAGAAGAGACATGGTTCTCCACCTCATTCTTACGATTTTTTCAAGAATATCTACAATGTTTTCAAATCGAAAGGATTGCTGCAGATGCTTTTAGCTACCTATCACGGAAAGCCCATCGCTGGGAGAATGGTCTTTTGCTTCAATCGCAAATTATATTGTTGGAACAGTGTATTAGACAGAAAATATGCAAGTTTGAATGCTTCGAATCTTCTTCTTTGGCATGTCATCTGTTGGGGGACGGAAAATGGCTTTAAAATTCTCAATTTGGGAAGGACAAGAATAGAAGATAGCGGGGTATATAATTTCAAGAAAGGTTGGGGCGGTCAAAGAATAAATCTTGAAGACCATGCATTCCCTTTTAGAAAGATGCAAATCCCAGATCCTCTTCAGAGAAGATACATATTCTTTTCCAAGATGTGGTCTGTACTGCCACAACGTTTAACCAGGAAGGCAGGTCCACGTTTGATTAGGGAAATAGCGTTATAGCTTCCTGCAGATCTTCCGAAGGAATCTGTGAATTGCACAATGTCCTATTCTTCAAGAAAGAAAAAATAAAAAAAGGGGATGTGGCGATTTTAAGGACAATCGTGTTGTGGTTTTTCGCTTATTGTTCCAAGTTTTTCGCGGATGGTGACTATTGGCGGGCACCTCAGGGTTCCATCGGCCTTCTTGTATTCGACTCTCAATATTAGGTCTGTTACGTGTAGGTTGAGGTGTTGTAGTTCGAATTTGTGTTCGTCGAACCATTTGCAGGCGTAGTAGGTGTCTTGTGCGTTCCATCCGCGGACTAGGAACACTATCGTTCCGTTCTTGTCTTTGAATGTCTGGATAACTGCGTATCCATAGCGGTCTGTCACTGGCTTGCTTGCGTAGAAACCATATTCAGTTAGGTCTTTGTCCCAGCAGGTCACTGCGTAGTAGCCGCTTCCTACCGTGGTGCCGGACATTGCTTGTCCGAAGTCGTTGAAGTATTTGGCTATGTTGTTGACAGCTGTTCCGCCGACTGTGATTATGTTGGAGCTTGATATTGGCCATGAACGATCCATACTGTCTGCGTCTAGGGTGCGTGAGTAGCACCAGTCGTCGTAAAGGTGATATCTGCCGATGTTGTCTGGGCTTATGGTTCCGTCTATCAGCCATGGCATTCTTGGTCCATAGGTTGCAGATTGTATGTCTAGGCCGCCGATTCCGAATTCTATTAGTTTGTTCTTGAAGGCTGCGACGACCATTGTGTTGCCGAGTGAGTCTTCTGGTGCGGAATTCTTTCCGATTGTTCCCCATTCGTAGCGTCCGCTTGGGACTTTGAAGACTATTTTGAGCTCTTGTCCGGGCCAGCCATCTTCGGTCTGGGTTTGGTTGAGTGGTGGTTGGTCGAGGACTAGTTCGTCGCATGTGCTTGTTTCACGTATTATCCAGTTGCCTCTCACCTTGGTGTCGGTTACGTTTAGCCATTCTCTTTCTTCCCAGACGCCGAATCTTTCCCAAGTCTTGTTCGCAAAATTGCCGCCGGTGACATTGTTCCAGTAACAGTCTTCTCTTGGAACCCTAATTCCTAGCGGGGTCTCAGCTGTGGTGTAGTTCACTATCTGTTGCAGTGTTTCGGTGTTGGAGACGTTTAGGCTGCCTACATCGGGGTATGCTCGTAGTGTGAACGCTGTTTTTGATCCGTCTCCGTGGAAGAAGTTTGCATACCTGATGGCGCCGTTATTGGCGGTGTAGTTGACTAGGAGCCACTGGCAATAAGGCACTGGGTCTTGCATGTATATGGTTTTGGTTGCGTTGTTGAAGACGTAGTCTCCGCCTACTAGAGCCTTTTCGCTGTGGATCCACACCTTCTTAATGTATGTTGGGCTTAGACCAGAGAGGGTGAAAGTTTGCGTTACTGAACCGTTACTGTGGAACTTCTCCTCAATCCAGCTGTCTGCGCCTGTTATCGAGCCATTCCAGTATTTCACGTCGACCTCTTTACACTTGGAAACATTGCAAACTGTTAAGGATCTAGCACTCCATGCGTACCAGGGTGTGCCATCAGTCTTCGACACATTAAAGATTTGCTCTGGTGGTTGTTCGACTAGGAACACTTCTGTATCGGGCTTGTATTCGGAGATTATGTCGTGGTGTAGTGGGAAGCGGAAGTTCTCTCCGTCAATAGCGTACTCCCACTGATCTAATTCGTAATCGTACTCCCACAGGTCGTCTTCGTCCCATTGATCAGCAGTAGTCTCGTGGTGTTCGCTTGACCATAGAACCTTGACCATAGAACCCACAGGTAGATACCATTCCTCAAACACCTTCGTAACTGCGTTAAACTCATAGAAACATATTCTTCCAGTGTTGAAGTCAATCGTGTAGAAACGACGGTCTTCCGGATACTCATCTATCTCAACTGGAGTTGGATCAAGCCAGTGGTAACCGTAGACGTACGATGTAGATGTGGCTTCACCATCATCAAGGGTTATACCTCTTGGAATCAACTCATATCCTGTGCCACTGTTTACGAGAACTCTCTCAGTGAAGGCACAGTAGGCGTCCCAGCAAAGACCGTGATCATCGTCCCAATGTCCCACATAATCATTCGGACGAACTCTAGGCTCCGTTCCCGGATAGACAGGTAGACAAGGAATCTCTTTGCCAACTTCTATCTCTCTTTCAGAGTCAAGTTGTATACAATGGTATTTTTCACCATCCCAAGCTTTTATGTTCGGCGATGTCCAAGGAGTGGTTGGAGTAGCCACGCCCTTGTTGAAGAATTGTACCCAGCTCTTCGTGTTCTTGTGCATTGCATCGTATATGTCCCATGGATTGAAGATTTCATCGAGTTGATACTGGATTTCCCTGTCAATCCAGTTTACGCCGTTAGACCAATCTTCAGCATTCGCTCCTCTCAACGCGTCTCTGTCATCTGCGTCGTGCCTGTCGGTCAACATGTAAACGGATACTATCCTGTACGAAGGTACATCTGATTTTAGCCAGAAGTCGTGTTCATAGATCGTGAACGGAATGATCGGTTCTTTTGTGCCACCCGTCGCATAGACTACATCGTCCATTTTAACCCATACGTCATCTCTGTCGGCCAAATAGCCGTATGGATAGTCGCCGCTTATTGGGTCCTCAGTCACAGTCCATTTGTGCCATTCAAGCAACCTTGATATTGGTGTAAGCATAAGCGATAGAGAGGACGGGTTGAGCCCTCCACCTGCAACCGTAGTGCGTTTTGGCGGGTAGTAAAGGTTGTGAGCAGCCCAGAACTCTGGGTGAGGCCAGACAGCCACTGCGCCCACATAGTCACCTGCTTTGGTTATTACTTGAGCCACGGCGTATGAATGTTCCTTTATAGTTTGATCATAATGCCATTCGCGACCATAGCAAGTTGGCTGCGTTTCATTCCATGATATGTCGTTCGTATAACGACCACCTGGGAATGCCCTCATAGATTCTGTCCATTCGTCACAGACAGAAGTTGGTATCTCGTCAGCAGGTACTTCGTCCCACCACTTCTTCGGATACTTGTATTCCAAGAAATAGCTCTTGAAGAATTCAAAAGAATTCTTTTCTTCAGTGAGAGTAATTGTTCCAAGACCATCCTGGTCCCAATATTGGACTGGTTCATCAGTGTACCAGTGGATATAGGAGTCAGTGGCAGGATAGATGCCAAGGTCCCACTCGCCACGGTTGCCAAACTGTATATTCATATCACTCTTCGCGTATAACCGCTTAACGTCCTTAAGTATGATGACATTCTTCTCTGCTTTATTGAAAATGAATGTAAAGGTTAGGTCAACCAATTCCGCAGCAGCACCTACGTCACTGATCTTTGTTCTGCTAATAGCTATGAATCTTCTCGGTCCGTTATAGATGATCTCTAGGGGATCTGTCTCACAGTAGCCATTGGTCTTCCTTCCACCACTCTCCGGTATAGGAGTAACTATTCCCGAGTATGCGGCGGAAGCAGGATTAGCGTAAGGTGGGTTCTCTTGCCATAAAGGTCTAGCTGGAGAATTCGCAGCCACAGAAGGCATCACTATCCAGTCGCCTCCGTGCTTTGAACCGTCACTAAACAGAGCGAAAGCCCAAATCTCCCTATTTTCTTCTCCGCCCAGTGGAGTATACTTTATGTCTATGAACCATCCGTTCATCCACCAGTCAACGCCTATCTTTTCGTTGCAGAAGGGATCGACAGAAGTCCCAATTCTCTGATCGTAAGTGCCCAGAGGCGCCAGATCAGGATCCGCCGCTCCTGAATACCCTGGATATTGTAACCCAAGCCCTATCTTAGTGTCCTCATTATAGCCTATCATTTCACCGTACTTCGAGAAACCAAAGTCTAGGCTCTTTCTAGCATAGGGATACAATAGGTAAGTGTCATTGTGAAGAACCCCTTCAATCCAACAGTATCTATCCACGTTTATGTACTGCGTAGAAACAACAATAGGTCCGAAAGCAGCAAACATAGCCAAGAATGTCGTTAAGGCTAATGTTATCGCCAACAATTTCTTCTTTGACATTTCCATCTCTATTTCCTCTTTTTTACGAAACGCGTAATGCGCGAACCATAGGTTTCAAAAAAGCCTTTAAAAGTTTTTCCATGTTAGCTATGTTTAAATCTGGATTACGAGGAAAGTTATAGAACTAAACTCCATAGAAAAACTCTATTTACGCCATTTTTAACAAACACGAATGAGCCAACCTTTGGAATTTGTTCTCATCGGCGCCTAATAGGCGCTACATCCATTCAATATAGAAGAAGAGGACAAAGTTCGATTTGCGCACACTTAAGAAACCTGAGTTCTCCTGTCCCAAGAATATTGCTGAATTCCCTTTAGAAACTAAAGGGGTTACATCGGTCTTCTCCTATTGTGACACCTAGCTGTCATTTAACCCTGTAAAAGCATAGTGTTTATTGTGGTAATTAGATGAGTGTTAAGGCAAAAACAGAGAAGTTGCATGTTCTGGCTGTTCTTGGAGATGGATTGTTAAGGAATACGCATGAGATCAGCAGCAAGCTCGAGAAGGACTTCGATTTAAAGCCTCGTTTGAACACTTTACGAAAGAACCTTGAGCGATGTTCAAACCAAGGGCTTGTAAAGCAAGAGAAGATAACAGGCAGCTACCAATACAGAATAAGCCAGAAGGGAAAAGAAAGGCTTCGTCTAATCAGAGCCAAAAGACAAGAAAAGTTTGAAAAAAGCGTTGAACTGCAAAGGCAACCAAGCTTCCCGAAAAAGCTCGAGCAGAGAAAGTTGTTGAAGAGAACTATTGAAGTTGCATCAGCCATAAAACTTTGCGACACTGTGTTAAGCCTTTCTTCCGACAGCAAAACTCAACATTTTGCAAAAAGCACAAGAATGTATTGGGAGCTCGAATTTCTTGAGTTAGTTCCATACATCACTGAGCAAGTGATGAAAACAATAGAACAGATGTCTGAGCAAATGGCAACGACAATAGAACGCTTGCTAAGAAGCATAGCGACTTAGAATAAATGTCGAAAACAGGCTAGAGCCAACACAAAGCACACGCATTGGCACTTATATAAACACGCAAGATAAGTTACCCATCTTCTATGCAACTATAAAAATAGGCAACCACGGGCTCATCAACTGGGACCCGACCTTTATAAACAAACTTCTCTAAGTCGAGGCTGGTGTCAACTGTCAAGTCGTCAACCCAAAAAGACAAGCCCTTCCCCGGCTTCGAATAAACAAACAAGTTGATGTAATCAACCGAGTTGATAATGAAATCCGGCGTCTGAGAAGAATAGTCGGTAAGGTTCACCACAAATCTCTTCCAACCCGTAGTCGCCGAACTACCTTCCGCTTCTATCCCCCAGAAGGTTCTAGAACCTCCGTAACAATCTACAAGAGTTATAGAGAACAGAGCAGACTCGTTGCACTTCACCCAAACACCAATCGAAGAGTACCCAGCCAGATTCCAAGTTCCAGGACTATCATACTTGATGCCAAGGGTACCCCATGAGTCTGTTTTGCCACTAACTTTTAGGCTTGCAAACCCCTCTTTTTTAGACAACTCGTCAATCAGCAAGGTTCCATTTTGTTCCAGCACTGGCAAGCTCCAATAGTTCATTGAGTCTGCGGGATCGTTTCCGCTATAGGCTTTGGTGCCGTTGATTCGTTTTGGATCCATTTCTGGAAAACTCAGATCGCCACCTTGCTCCATCCATGCGAAGGACCAGCTCGATCGGAAATCAGTGAAGTTGTATGATGTGTACCCTTGGGAGGCGTTGACGCTGAGAGAGACGACCGAGGGGTCTTTTGGGTCGATGTATAGATATGTGCTATTTATCTTGGAGATGATCTTTTCTCTGATCACTGTTGTTTCGAGTCCGTATGAAACCTTGGTAAAATCGATTTGTGAGTTGGGTGGAATAACATAGATTCCGCCGCCTATATGATAAGGTTTCATGTAACACGGCACATTATGGTTGTAAAAGTCAGGCGTCACTATGACTATTGGATAAGACATCAAATCCTCTATACTCCTAATGTGCGATTCATGAAAGTAGCGCGGAGGAACAGGTCCACTCCAATTCCCCAGAAGCTCTCTATAATACAGATCCGAAAAGTATCTCTCGACTTTCATTAAGTACGGATCATAAGTGATTTTCGGTTCCGAGGACGCAAGATGAAATAGATCTTCTATATCGCCATAATAGGCAAAATGCTCACCAACCTCCATCCCCATGTAGTTTCGGTATAGACCAGTATACCAGAATCCAGGTTCGCCATAAAATACAATCACTGGCTTCGACAAGCCATTTTTCGCAATGAAATCGGTAATAGTCACAACCTTTTCATAACCAGAATAAGGGATATAAGGAGTCAAAAATTCGCCTGAACGATGAAACACAACGATTGTAGAAGTCGCCAGCAAACAAAATGTCACAATTGATAAAAATATGGAGCGAACATCAATATCTGCCAAGAACCTACCTCTTATCACCGTAGCTGAAGACAAACTTTTGAGAAACGAATCGCAAGCTGGCACAGAAAGAACTAAGACCAAAGGGGTTGGCAAGAGGAACAAAGTGCGCAAAGCAAATTCAGCAGGTAGGGCTTCGCTTAGTCCCGATATAATTGCTAAGAGAATAACCACAAAAAACCAGCAAAAAACTAATCGACCTAGCTTATTACCTTGCTTTGCCTTGCGAGACAGGTAACTTAATCCAACAATTAACAAGCCAAGAAGCAACCATGAACTGCCAGTCCAAGAAAAAATGTCGTAAAAAGTCAATTCACGTTCAAAGATGACTATCGTACTCATGTACGCAAGAAAGTATGGATAGAACAGGAGTGCTAGAACAATTGCGGGAACAGCTACCGCTAGAGTTAACACTAATGCTTCTTTCAGGTTTTTGCTTAAAAACCCATACAAAACCAAGGATAATGAGAGGACGAAATAAGTTTCAAAATGAGTGCTAGCTATAATAAATAGGAGAAAAATGAAAAGTGAATAATTCTTTTTAGGAGATGATTGAATATCCCCAAGTTTTGGAACCAGCAAAAATGCTATCATACTTAGAGAAAACGCCATAAAATTTCTGTTGAGGTCAGCCAGAATTCTCAAAAAATTCAGTGAGAGGACTGTAAGGAATGCTGCCAAACCAGCGGTATGTATTCGATTTGTAATTTCGAGCACTATCCGCGAGTTTGTGTATATTAGCAGAAAGGCAAAAAACATTGGCAGAATTCTCTCAACAATCAGAACATCTCCAGTCAAATAGCCAAAAAGCGCTAGTAGTTGGGTATAAAGGTGAGGATAGCTCCAGGCATTAATCATATGTATCGGACCCTTTTCTATGACTTCCTTAGCTATCCACACATACCCAGGAGAATCCCATCCTAACAGAAGAGACGTTCCAAATATGCCGTGTCTATAATAGTGGAATAGTACGATCAGCGTCATTACAAAAGTTGCTAAAATAACGTATACCATAAGAAGTGAACGATTTTTTAGAGTTTGATCAACGGAAGAAAATGTCTCTGACATAGTGAACCCTTTAACATATTTTAGTTGAAAAAGCGAGAAGAACTATTCCCAAACTCGGAAGTTTTCGCAAAAGAAGTTTTGGTAAATAAGGGTTTAATCCTTCAATGTAGGTATGCCTGAAAGTTTTCATTAAAAGAGAACGTAACTGCGATATATCGTACTCCTTCACGTGATCAGATGGAAATGGTATACGTTGGAAAAATCGCATAAGATTATATATCTTTGCGTTCGGAGTTGATATAATTAGTCGACCTTCTTTTCGAAGTACATGGTGACAATCTTCTATTGCCTTAAAAGGTCGCCGTAGATGCTCGACAACTTCCTCGAGCACAACTACATCGAAAATGTCGTCTCTGAAAGGTAAGTATTCTACACTACTACAAACTAGTTGGTTTTTGACAGAAGATGATGCTTTTTTTAAGAGACCTATTTCTATGTCAATACCAATAGCCACATGGCAAGTATTTGATAACCTTTCAACTAGTCGGCCGACACCACATCCAGCATCCAAAATGATTTTTCCACGTAAAGCTTCATTAAGAACTATGTTTCTTTCTAACGTACGAAAAGAATGCTTTCGTGTGCTTTGCCAAATAACTTGCCACTTTATGTATTCTTCTTTTTTCTGCAAGCAACAACCTTCCGATAATATACCCCGGTTTTGAGTGTCGTCAAAAGAATTAAAGTGTTGTGTTAACTGTCTTCAGATATAGTTTGTAGGTTTTTTCTGCCACTTTCTTCCAAGACAACTTTTTAGCCTTCAAATCTAGATTCTTTGATAGTTCACCCCTCAACTTTTCATCATGCAGTAATGTCTCCATTACTTGTGCTAGATCTTCTACGTTTGACCTAACCATTAGCCCCTCTTTTCCATCACGTAACGACTCTTTGAAAAAAGCTGTAGACGTAACTATCATAGGCTTTCTGTGCTGGATAGCCAAAGAAAAGAACCCACTAGCAGAAATTGAAATCGCATGTGGTAAGACGACAACTTGAGCGCTTGATAACAAAGTATGGACATCCTCACCGGGTAGGAAGCCTGTGAAGATTACTCTTTTTTCCAAACCCAATTTGTTTACTAGTGACGTTAAACTTGACTTGTACCCTTTGTAAAATGAAGAATCCTCTCCAGCAATTACTAGGCAATATTCTGGTTCCCTCTTTGCAATAAGACCAAACGCTTCAATTAAACGCTCCAACCCCTTTCTAGGGGAAAGCACGCCAAAATACAAAATTGTTTTCTTATTATTAGTCATGTTACGATTGTCTACTTTTTCGTGTTTAGTTGAATAATCGTAATCAACACCATGAGGAATTACCATAATCTTACGCTGATCAACTAAGTACTCTTGTGAAAGTCTTTCTTTAAAGAGTGGGGCATGAACGATAATTCGATCTGAAAACAAACCAATAACTTGATACATTATCATCAGGTAAAGTTTAAAGAATAGAACGAAACGTCCAAAATGACTTGGAATCACATATTTCGAAAAGATATTTTTGGACCAATGTCGCGAAATGACCTCATGAACAGTAACGATTATTTTTACTCGTAAAACTTTCAGAAAACAAAGTAGTAAATGAAACAATAGAGTAGAATATATTGGACCGAAAAGATTAAACTCAAACTGAACATGTACCAAGTGAGGTTTGTCGTTGACAAGCGCTCGAAAGATTTCGAATGGGTACGCATAGGGAGACCATACAGGCCTTAGTTTGGTTTTACTGGGCGGTTTTTTCCAATACTTCTTCTTAGAAGAATAGAATAGTAAGCCATCAGAAGATCTAAGTTGCCCTGATAGCTCTTTACACAGATACCAGGAATACCAGATATCAGAAAAACATTTGTCAATCATAACTATTCTCATAGACACCCTCTTTCTCAGAAGTTGAATATTTTATTTTAGGACTGTTTCCATTTTTTTTGCATGAGCAAACCAGCTGTATTCTTTGCTTTTCTTCCAAATCGAGTAACTTAGTTTTTTCATTAACTTATCATCTTGAAGTCTAGAAACGGCATCTACATAACTTCCAATATTTCCTTCAATAACCTCGAATCCGTGAATCCCGGGAGTGAATATTTCCCATGCACCTGAGCCGCGTGGATACACAATTGGAGTACCTTGCGCGGCAGCTTCCAAAGCGGGAACACCAAATGTCATTCTAACAGGGTACAGTTGACATCTAGCACCACGATAGAGTTCAGTCAAATTTTGCTCGGTCAGATTTCTGACGATTACTATATGGTTTTGTAGTTTCTCTTTTGACATACTTAATCTAAACTTTTCATAGATGCTTTTGTTTGACCACGTACCACCTACTACAAGCTTCAAGTTTGTATTCCTAAAATGTTTCATCAAATGGATCAAGAAGAAAGGTTTCCTATCAGGATCCCAACGAGCCATCGAAAAAATATAATCTTTCTTGGGAAACGGAAATGAAGGAGATGGATCACAGCCGGGATAGATAATCTTTGAATTGACCCCAAACTCTTCAAGCCAAACTTTCGCCAATAGATTACTTTGACACACAATTTCATCTGCTTTGCTAAGAACCCATGATTCATACAATCTTGCAACCTTTGCGCCTTTGATTTCATATTGTTTCATCATAGAACAGATGGGTACATCGTGCATGTAAATTACTTTCTTAAATTTTTTTGATCTGGCATGCGTATCTAATACCATTAGTGGTGTAAAAGTTGTTTGACATAGTAGACTTTCACATCTATGCCTCTGTAACCATATACTGGAACAAAACCCGTGGAGGACGGTGCTAGCTAAGTCGATGGATGGAAATTGATCCGACGCAACTACAAGATCGCCAAGAATGGTTTGGAGTTTTCTAGACAAGAAAGGAACAGGTTTTAATCTGATAATCTCGAGGTCGAACAATTCGGGATATACGCTAGCTAGACTATTCAAGTTCGTTTGCTGCATGACTATAAAAACTTCATGCCCCAACCTCATGAGATTAGTGCCTTGTTTAGTAATGATTTTGACACAGCTACTAATCCGTGGGGGCTCAGCAACTATTCCTATCCTCATCATGATCTCTCAGTTCAGTACTCTGATGCCAGAGTTTCTTCATGGGCGTTTTACACGCAATTGCTAATATGCGAGGGTAGCTAAAATTCTTCAAAATGGGAAAACATCTGACAAATCTGTTTATGATATCAGCTTTCAGTGTCCCAAAATCTGTGAATTCAACACGCAAAACTCTCAAATAGGCTCGATCAAACAAGTTCTCCAGATGTTCTCTAGTAAATAGGCAATAATGTTTATCTTCAGCCCGTGTTCCACTGTACAAATCTCGACCTCTTGTCTTTAAAATTGGCCTAGTGTGATGCCCTAAAACATGAGATGCCCAATAGCCAGCATTATCGGTAGTTATAACGATTTTTCCTCCTTCAGTACACACTCGTCTCTGTTCACGTAGTGCGTTCAAAGGATTGGGCAAATGTTCTAGAACGTTCTTACTGTAAACGAGATCAAATGAATTATTTCTAAATGGCAATAACTCAGCATCTGCTACTAGGTTAACAGTTGGTGACCTATAGATATCTAGTCGTATATCCCCAAAATCAGTTTCTCCTACACCAATATTGAGTATCACTAAAGGACCCAACATATCAGTTTATGCCTGTGAATTGGACATAAATTTCAGGTGAAACAAATAGAAGAGATTGTTGAGGCCATCCATTAGTGCTTTAATTTTGGAACTCCCAACTCTTTTTCTATATTGTATGGGAATCTCTGTTGAATCGCATAACCTGAAGGCTTTTATCTTGATTTCTTCCGAAAATGCCATTCCATTACTCTTAGGCATAATCCTCCCAAGGACACCTCTTCTAATCACCCACATACCAGATTGAGAATCCATCAACTTTACAGAAAATAAGAGACGAACCCACAAACTCAAGATACGGTTGCCAAACCTACGCGAAAAACTCATTGCCCCAGGCTCCAACGCATCAAGCCTATTCGTCGTAATAAACTCAACACCATTATTAACCATATTCTGAACAAGTGTCGGAACGACAGAAACAGGATACGTAAAATCACCGTCAAAAGTAATTAGGATATCTCCTTGAGCCGCATCAAATCCGGTCTTGTAAGCTCTACCATACCCTCTGCGAGGTTCAAGGATAACCTTTGCTCCAAACTGTTCAGCCCTCTCCCTCGTTCGATCAATCGAACCTCCATCAACAACTATAACCTCACACTCAAAACCTATTCTCTCCAATGTCTTATGCGGGAACTCAGAAAGAGTTGAAGCAATACCTTCCTCCTCATTAATCGTCGGAATTATCACACTTAACCGACAAGGCTTTCTATCCAACAGCTTCTTCTCCTGCACGCAGCAAATATAGGCTGGGAACGTTTAACCCATAAAGCTCTTGTATGTCACTACGTTCCAAATAAAAATCTTCTGTATAACCACTATTTAAAACCAATCTCACAAGCCCGCAAATAAAAGTCAAAATTACTCACACCTCACGTTCCATGTGGAAAAAAAACACTTGACAAGGTTTTCCAGAAAATTATAAAACCATCCACAACAATATTCAACTTAGAAGAATTCAAAGTCCCACTAACAGCAATGGGAACCTCAGCAAAACGACACCCACCCCTGATTGCCTTAACCAACATCTCAGACTCAATTTCAAACCGCTTAGACGAGAGCTCCATCCCCCTTACTACATCGGCTCTAAAGGCCCTAAAACCACACTGCGAATCAACAATCTTCCTTCCGGCAAACAAAGATATCAAGTAACTAAGGATCAAATTACCCAACATCCTAAACTTAACACTTGGAGAACACCCAGAACGAAAAACACGCACCCCAATTGATACGTCAAAACCGTCATTGAAAATAGGAAACAAAAGACGAGGAATATCCTTATCCTTAAAGGAGCCATCTGCGTCCAACGTTACTATTACGTCACCCCCGCAAGCACAAAAACCCGTTCTAAGGGCTGTTCCCTTGCCCATTCTACGCCCATTCTTAATCACTCTGGCGCCATACATCTCACAAACCAAAGCTGTACCGTCATCCGATCCATCATCCACCACAATAACCTCAAACGAAAGACCCAACTCTTCAAGCACCCGACAGGTATGATGAATCACCCGACCCACGGTCTGTTCTTCGTTAAAGGCCGGAATCACTACTGATACCGAAACGTTGCCAACATTCCTCGAATATTTTATCAATTAATGAAACCTTTAACTCTCATATTCTGCCTGTTTCACTTAAATAGATTATCTAATCGAATGTCTGAGTGACATGATGCCCTCGCGCGCGCAAGTAATGTACATGCATGAATTTCGTATTCTTTAGGTTTTAGGGTTTAGGAGTTGATGGATTTGCTAAAGCTACAACTATCAATGGAATGCATGCATGCATGCATGCATTCAGAGAGAAAACTTCAACCCAAAGGAAACTTCGATATGGATATAAACATTCGTTTACATATTTTCCTTGAAACAATTTTGCAGTAGAACGAGAGGACGAACGCCAAGTATAGGACGAAATGTGGGAATTAAGGATTCTTCTGGTGAGATTGTTGCATTTGTTGACGGAGGTTGTTATGTGCCCCGAAAAGATTAGTTGAAAACCGCTGTAGGCCTACTCAGATAGAATAACATCGGTGGATGCACGCATGCACCAAGATACGCTTTATCTACACGCCACATGGCATCCCCACTGGTTGCAGCTTTCACTCGCAGACAAGATTGCGCGTGCAATGATCGGCGACGAAGAACTTTATGGGGAGGCAAAGAACGAGTTTTTATAAGCGAAATCTTTCCAACTATACAAAATTGTTAAATTATATGGGCAGAGAAAACATACGGATGTGGTACTCTGCAGCCGAGCATTCTTCCTTCATGCATGCATTGGTGAGGCTTTTGGAGTGATGTTATTGGAAGAGGGAATTTTATTTGATCGAGGGAACTACACCGAGTTGGCGGAGAGGATACTACGTTTGTCACACGAAAAAGAATTATCAAAAAAGCCAAGCGAATCTTGTCTGAAACGAGTTAAAGAACCTTTTTCTTGGAAAGACAAAATTGATCAGTATTTGAGGTTGTATAAAATAACATGCCACCTAAAATTTGAGTGATGCGATATTGAAAGTATTATTGATTTACCCTCCTTTTAGTTTAGCTTCTTATGAAAGACCTATAGTTGTCCCTCCACTAGGGCTAGCCTACATAGGTGCAATTCTTGAGAAAGCTGGCCATGAAGTTAAGATTCGAGATACCGTAGCTTTGAACTGGAGAAGCCCAATCAAGATTAAGGGCAGAATACACTTGGGGCAAAAATGGAAAGATATAAGTGATGAGATAAAAAGAAGCAAGCCCGATGCAGTGGGGATAAGTTGCCCCTTTTCTTCTCAATCCGACAACGCCCATAAAGTTGCAGAACTAGTGAAGGCCTATAACGCTGATGTCCCAGTAATTATGGGAGGAGCTCATCCTTCAACTTTACCGAAAAGAGTCTTGCGAGACCAAAATGTCGATTATGTAGTCATAGGTGAAGGAGAAATGACCATGTTAAATCTTTTTAAGACATTATCAAAGGATACAGCGCGTGTGCGCACATCTTTCAATGAAATCGATGGTCTTGCTTACAGAAAAGAAGGAAATACGGTGATAAACCCGAAGAAAAAGTTCATAGAAGATCTAGACTCTCTACCTCTTCCAGCACGTCATTTGCTCCCAATGAATGAATACTTTAATGCTGAAGCGCCTCATGGGCCAGAATTGATGAGGAAACCCTACACCTCGATGATAACAAGTAGAGGGTGTCCATTTAACTGTGTATTTTGTTCCATCCACACTGTCTGGGGGCATAAATGGAGAGCTAGGAGTCCAGATAACGTAGTACTGGAAATAGAACATCTGATTGATGTCTATAAAATAAGGGAAGTACACTTCGAGGATGATAACCTGACTCTGGACAAAAGAAGAATGGCGAAAATCTGTGACTTGATATTGGATAAGGGGCTTGATATAAGGTGGTTTACTCCAAACGGAGTTGCTATATGGACACTGGATAAGAATCTTCTAGAGAAGATGAAAAAATCAGGATGCTACAAACTTAGTTTCGGGATAGAGTCCGGTTGTCCGCAAACCTTGAAATTCATAAAAAAGCCAATCAATTTAGCACGGGCACGCCAGGTCATACATTGGGCAAATGACGTTGGAATATGGACTCATGGCTTCTTCGTGATAGGTTTTCCATATGAGACAAAAGAGGCTATCTATGAAACCTTGAGATTCGCTGTTGAAAGTGATTTGGATTTTGCAAGTTTTTTCATAGCAACACCATTTCCTGGAACAGAGCTGCTGGAGATTGTCAAAAAAGAAGGCTTGATTGAAAATGATCTTATTTGGATGAAACAAAATGTATCTCATACGACACTTAAAACAAAATTCTTGACGAGTGAAGAAATCAATTCCCTGCGAAGAGATCTTTACGTCGGATTCTTTAAGGGAAGAATTCTTAGTTTTTTAAACCCAAGAAAATCTGCTTTAAGGCTCAAAAGAATTCAGTCTAAGGAGGATCTTGTCCTACTGTCGAGGCTTTTATCTAGACTCATTCAAATCGTAAGAAGTGGATGATTTTGAAGTGAGTGCGCTCATGTTTCTCGTTATTCTTTAGTTTTTAGAGTTCTCGAGTAGATGGCTTGTTGATCCTACAACTACTAATGGAACTCCTACTACCAGAGAGAAAACTCCAACCCAAAGGAAACTTCCATATGGATATATGTCTAAGTATCTTTTCTGAAGCAATTTCATAGTAGAACGAATACCCGAAAAAGTGACATTAAATAATTCAAAAGTGTAGTATCCAGAATCAATTATTTGGAAATATCTTTCACTATACGTCCACTCGCTCCACTGATCAGTGGTCGCTAGGCGAAGGATGACTACTTGGTTTCCGCTGGCATCTGAAATTGAGTAAAAAGCTTCGGCATAGCTATGAACCCACAGAAAAACTCCCAATACGTAGTCTCCATTTGAAAGGTTAAGAGTAAAAGTTGCTACGGATGCCCCTGCTCTTTGACACACCAAAACCCAATCTTGCCCCCTTTGAACCTCAACTCGATCAGACAGTGCAACCCCAACAAATCCAAGGGTTATCAGACCTGCTCCAAAACCAATCATTAGCATACGATACATATTTTTCAAAGCCCTACCACCCATAACAGTATGCGTGCATGAACTCTGTTTTTAAGCATTTTCATGTACTCAGAGAAGGTTACTTTAACGCATACGGATGATAAATCCTATCAAATCCTATGAGTTCTTGTCCTTGGTATTTTTATACAGCCAAGGGGCTAGCGATAGCCTGTTTCCTTTGTCCCCCTTCTCTACTGTGATAACTCCTCGACTAGCCAACCTTGCCACTACCCTATGAGTCTTCACTTTTGAGAGCTCAGTCATCCACCTAACGTCCTTTTGTAATGCGGTTCCTCCCCCTTTCCAAACTGCCATACAAACTTTCCTCTCATCTTCACGTAAGACCTTCATAACACCCTCAAAGGAAGCTGGAAATCCTTCTTCAGGGTTGATTTTCTCGTCTTTTTCCAGCACAATTTCAGGAAATGTCAATGAGTATGCTACTACTCCAATGGTGAGAAACATATATGCAGCTCCAAATATCACCAACATGGAGGTTCTTAAGAACGAGCTTTCTTGAAGAAATGAAATAAAGACTATCATCACAAACGTCAGAATGAGGTAAAGAACCGCGATGGCATTCCTTCGCCTCAACTAGAACCCCACAAATCTTAGGTGGAAATCCCAGCATAAAAGATTTTTCAATGTAAAGGACAGAAGTTTCATTTTATGATACCGCTGGCTTAACAAAAATGTCCATGCGGGAAAGGCAAGGGTTTCGCATTCTGTTACCAGGTAGTTACACTCAAGATATTATTGCATCTAATTCCAGTTATTCTTTGTCAGTACACTAACATGGTGAAGATGTGTTAAAAGTCTACAGAATAACCCAACGTATATTTACGAGAATCTCTAGAAACCCAAAACTCCTGCAGTGTTATGACTGCGAAAAAAATCTCAATGTAGGCAGTTTGGTAGTTTCTATAACTTATAGTAATAGTTGCAAATTAAGATGTTCAGATTGTGCGATAAGATATCGTATAGTGCCAAAAGAGGACATTATCAAGTTTCAATGAGCAAATGATTACGCGTGCATTGAGAGGTTAATGACGTAAAGTTTCGTAGTTGAGTGCAGGGTTCGAAACCATTGTGTTGATTTTGCATGTGAAGTCTTGTCCCACTACAGTTTTGAAGGCTGTGACGCTTGTTACTGAAATGTCTGGGATGTCTGGAAAGGTTTTTTATGGGATTAGACCTCATCCTCATTTCCTTTCTAATATGCGTGGGTGTATTATGGCTGAAAAGCCCATACACTTCCCAAAAATTTTAATTTGATCAGCTCCTAATAGGGTATTTCAATATCGGATGGAGATGATGTCTTGAAAAGGATAATTGTATTTCTGGCTTTTGTGTTTCTTCTATCTTTTATTGTGTCTCCTCTTAATGCTACCGAAACTCATCTTATCTATAATTTGGCTGACTGGTACGGCTTGGTTGTTGAAATCTATTCCCCTTATCAAGCCTATCCAAACGACAAGATGACTATAAGAATAAGAGTTGAAGCAAGAGAAGCCCTTAAAAATGTTACTGTCAGTCTAAGAATTTATGGTTCCATGAATAAAGGCTATTTTCTATGGTCGAGAACTTTGGATGCTGTCGAGGATGAAAACTTGAATTTGGGGGAAGTTAGAGACCAACACTTTAATGTCAGCATCCCCGAAGATGTAGACCCTGGTTTATTACATGGTCTTGTAGCTTGTTCTTGGAAGGTTTGGCTTGAGTCATCGTGGCAAGAGCAAACCATTGAAGACCAACTCATCCATATAGTGACTTATCTAAGAAACAAACCCTACGAAGACCTCCAAGTAGCATACAGCCAATTACTCGCAGATTATAGTTTATTACTAAGTAATTACACCACTCTTCGAGCAAACTATGAAATACTACAAACTGACTATAGTCAACTACTGGCAGACTACGACTTTCTTCAAACCAGCCATAGCGATTTGGAAAATAGCTACACTTACTTACAAGCAAATTATAGTGCTCTCCAAACAAACTATGATGAATTGTTAGCTTACTATAATTCACTCCAAAACGAACATGACAATCTACAAACAAACTATGACTCTTTGAACTCTACTTACCATAGCCTTCTCTCTAACCATTCATCTCTGCAAGCCAAGTTCAATGAATTAAAGTCAAAGTATGAATTTGGAGGCGAAATAGCCAACACCCTCAACTTGATGTACATCTTTATTGAAACGACGGTAATCTTTATCGTAACAACAATTTACTTCGCGTATGCTCATATTTACTCTTCATCACGGAAACGCAAAACCTAGAATAACTAACCTAACCTTTTGCATGCGTGGGTCAGCAAAAAAGCAAGCAAATCCGATTAAAGAGATGGAAGAAACAATGCTCTTGGAAGCGCGTTCATCTGGCATATATTCCTTCGCAAAGATTTAACAGATCCTGGCTTCTTAAGTCATTATTGTCGTCATTTCAGAAAAACTCTTATTGAGAGAGCGGGTACAATATTTGAGCATGATATTACTTGAAGTACCAAGTTTCTGGGTTCGCAATCCTTCTTATACTCTTCGTTTCCTCGCCTCTTATCATAAAGGCTTCGGAATCTGAAACCATTCTACCTCTAGCAGACACATACGTAGACGCGTTTTCAGTTGATTCTGCTTACGGAGAAAGAGACTATTTAGAAGTTTCAGATTACGCAAGTGGACTTTCTATCACTGCGTTGATGTTTAACATTTCAAAAGTTTCACATGTTCTTAATGCCTCGTCTGAAGTGAAGCTGCGCCTCTATTGTTTTGACCCTCAGAACCAACCGCCTTCTCGACATGTCGTGGGTGTGCACTGGTGTGTAAACAACACTTGGAATGAAGAAAACTTAACCTTTGTTTCATTCGGCGGATTTTTCAAAACTGACCCTGAAGACGCTGTCATAGTTGACTCTATAGACGTTTGGTACGAGTGGAAAGTAACTAATTTCGTTAGCGAGGCAATGGAAGAAAACTGTGAGAAAATAACGTTAACTTTAGAGGTTGAAGACCCACTCGAAGGAACGGCGCGTTCATTTTACGCCTCAAAAGACCAAACAAGCCCGGAAAGGCGTGAGTACAGTCCACAACTAGTCTTCACTTATCTCGAACCTCAGACAAACCTTCTGGACACACCTATCAAAGTAACATTAGGGTTAACAGTAATTGGTGCAATCGTTTTTCTAACTTATAAATTCTCGAAGGGACGTATGCTAAAGAAGCGGCGCCCACATCGAAAAGGTTTGAAAAATAGAACAAAAACCAGTGGCTAATCTTTCCCTTTTATTGTCGAACGAATTGCCCCCTAACTTGTCATATTATCTCCCTTATTAAGACGCTAGCTACATTCCTTCCAGCGTTTCCGTCTCCATAAGGAGAAAATTCTGGAAAATCAAACTTTCTATTCAAAGTTTGTTCTATCTAACATTTCACGCATTTTTAAGAGAATAATTAAAGGTAAAAGATAAGTAGCACTTTTCATGGAAAGCACTCGTTAGGGAATAAGAATGCATGCGCTTGTTACAGGCGGCGCTGGTTTTATTGGAAGTCATCTATGCGACTTACTAGCTCAGCGTAATTGGGAAATAACAATCTTAGACAACCTTTCCTCGGGCTCAATAGAGAACATTCAACATTTATTGAAGCAGATACCTCGAAAAGTGAAGCTAGTTAAAGGCGACTGTACAAATGCACTTCACGTTAAAAAAGCCTTGAAAAATGTGGAAGTTGTTTTTCATTTCGCTGCAAACCCTGAAGTTCGATTAGAACTAGGCGACGCTCAAACATGCTTCCAACAAAACATCTACGCCACATATACTCTGTTGCAGCAACTTAGAAACAACCAAAAAACCCATACAATAATCTTTCCAAGCACTTCCACAGTTTACGGCGAACCCAAAACCATACCAACACCAGAAAACTATGCGCCCTTACAACCGATTTCACTATATGGCGCATCAAAACTCGCTTGTGAAGCCCTAATTTCCGCTTACGCCCACAACTACAGCTTCAAAACAGTAATCTACCGCCTAGCAAACATTGTGGGTCCCAGAAGCAAACATGGCGTAATCTATGACTTTATCCAAAAACTGAAGAGAAATCCAAAGGGGTTAGAGATTCTTGGAGACGGAACCCAAAACAAATCCTATCTCTACATAACCGACTGCATACAAGCCATATCTACAGGACTAGAGAAATCAAAAAGCCGAGTTGAAATCTTTAACGTCGGGTCCGAAGACCAAATCAACGTCAAAACCATAGCCAAACTCATCATCGAAGAAGCGAAACTCAAAAACGTAAAGCTCATCTATACAGGCGGGGTAGACGGGGGAAGAGGCTGGAAAGGAGACGTCAAAAACATGCTGCTAGACATTAGCAAACTCAAATTCCTCGGATGGAAACCCGAATTCAAGAGCGAACAAGCTATAAGAAAAGCAACCAAACATGTAATGACCCAGCGCGCGCCGTTCAGCTAATTCTTATCAGTATTTTTCATCAGTAGTTAAGGCATTTACACTCTTCTCTAATCTGTTCTCAATCTCGCCCAGTTTAGCACCCTCTAGTTACTTTTGATCTCTTCCATCAAAATTTCAACAATACCCTTTCCGGCGTTTCCGTCTCCATAGGGAGAAATCTGTGGAAAATCAAACTTTTCATGCAAGGTTTGTTCTATTGCACCGAGGATGTTTTTCTTATATACACCGATTACTTTGGCGAATCCGGCTTCAACTGCTTCGGGTCTCTCTGTAGAAAGTCGGATCACTAAAACTGGCTTTCGTATAACCGGGGCTGTAGCCTCCTCTTGCAACCCACCTGAATCGGTTATTATCATTTTACATTCCTTCATCAACAACAAAAAGTCAAAGTAACCGAGAGGTGGCAGTATCTGCACGTTTTCTGAAGACGCAAAACTCTTCCACATTTTATGTTGACGCAGGCTTTTTCGTGTTCTGGGATGGATAGGATAAACAATTGGAAGAGGTGCCTCAATAAAAGACTCTACAAGGTTTCGAAGAACAATTTGGTTATCAACATTCTCAGCCCTATGAGCCGTGGCAAGTGCGAACTCTTTGAATCGTATCTTTCTTAAGATATCGGACTTTCTTTCTGCGGTGGGAAGATGTTGCATCACAGCGTCAACGACCGTGTTACCTGTAACGTAAATCTTGCCCCAAACACTTTCTCTTTCAAGGTTTTTTCTCGCCGTTTGGGTAGGTGCAAAAAGATAAGTAGATACGTGATCTACCAAGCGTCGGTTGTGCTCCTCAGGCATACGCAAGTCGAAACTTCTTAAACCAGCCTCCACGTGACCAACTGGAACGTCAAGCTTTATAGCAGCAAGAGCTGAAGCCAAAACTCCATTAGTATCGCCTTCCACCACAACCAGTCTCGGTTTAACCTTTTTCACGACTCGCCCTATAATTCTCATTATCTTGCTAGTCTGAAGATACGGTGAATAAGCCTTGATCTTGTAGCCATGATGCGGTTTCGACAATCCGAGTTCTTCAATAAACTGTTGAGACATGTTGTAGTCGTAATGTTGTCCACAATGTACGAAAACAAATGGAATTGTATTGCTCTGAAATGCTCTTAGGATGGGTGCCATCTTGATTATTTCAGGTCTTGTCCCAGCTATAAGCATCATTTCATTCATTTAGCACACGCCGAATTTCGTTTCTTCTCTCCATGCTCTGTAATATTTAATTAAATTTGTTGCATCTAAGAATCCTAACAAGTTGTGCTGTCGTGGTCATCATATTTGGGTAGAATCGGAAATAACTGAGACAATACTTGCAAAGCATTTAACCTCTGCTTCTAAGTTTCAGAACTGTTTTCTATCGTAGTTAACGGTTCCCGTTTTCGTTGTTTTTGTCCATTTTCTGGGTCTTCTTAAAACTATCTGAAGTAACGCATAGAATGCGATGAGGTTTTCTACGAGCCAATATACGAAAACAAATGGTAACCATAGCAGGTTTGTCGTTTTGCACGGTTTGGTTACGTAAATTAGGGCTGTTCCAATCATCAACAGTGCGGTTATTGTTAGAATCAGGAGAGTTTGTCCAAGAATGGGTAAGATAGAATCAAGTTGAACAGATAGAAAAGATGTGACTAAAGCCATAAAGTAGCCTAGAAGTCCTATAATTTGAATGAAGGGTGCAAGTAATGTGGCTTCAGTGTCCAGACTCTTCTTATTAATGTTAGTGATCAAGTTTCCATACTTCAAAGCGGTTTCCATATGTCCTCTCAGTGATCTTGCTCTTTGCCTTATAAGAGTGTCAAGTTTTGCTGGTGATTCTTGCCACGACTGTATTTCGGGCACATACCTTATCAAATAACCCTCTTTGGTTAATCTAACCGATATTTCCAAGTCTTCGCACAGAGAATTCTCGTCCCATCCACCCAACTTTTCAAGAACATCCCTTCTCAGAAAACAGCAACTACCTATCAAGTAAACAAACAAATCGAGGACGTTTCTTCCTAAAGCGTAGGCTCTGAACGAAACAGCTTCTTCGTATGAAATGAGACGTGCCAACATGTTCTCATTTGCATTGATGGAGGCTGTGCTTCCTTGTACTGCGGCGGTCGAAGGATCCTTAAAACATTCCACTGCTCTTGACAGAACGTCAGAATTTGGAACACAGTCAGCGTCAAATAAGGCAAGAATTTCGCCTTTAGCCCTTTTTAAGGCGTAATTTAAGGCAGAAGGCTTTCCATTGGATGTTACTCGATGGAATAGTTTTATATGGCTTGGATGTTGGCGTGCGTATTTTTGGCATATTTCAACAGTTCTATCCCTCGATCCGTCTTCAACGATGATTATCTCACTTTTTTCTTTAGGGTAGTCTAGTCTTAACAATGTGTCCAGTAGTCGGCCAATGACTCTTTCTTCGTCTTTCACGGGAACTATGATGGAGATGAAAGGTAAATTCGCTTTACTTGACGGCTTGGCTTTTATGCTTTGTTTCTTTCGCAGTTTTCGTAATAAATGCTTGAGACCCACAGCCAAAATGGGCATGTTGTATAAAGTCCAAGCGTACAAAACACAGAAAACGAAAAGTGAGATTAAGCTTAGTGGGTTCATCTAGAAGATGCAAGCCTCCTTAATTAGAGCTGAGTTATTCTTAGAAATCAATGGAATGCGCCTTGAGGTCTATATGCGGATATGTTTTTAAATAAAATTTTCTACTCTATAATCGAGCCTTGACACGACTTGAAGATTACAGTTATTTGTCAGTGCACAAAAGCATAAACTCTTTTATGCGAAGAGAATAATTTGTTGGTGGTGGAAAATATGGCAGAAACCGTAAAGGCAATTGGTGAAAGTATAGCGCTATTAATCGAGAAACTCGCAGGAAAAGGGTCCAACCTTGAACTTGGCTTCAAAGATTTGACACTTGAAGTGGCTGGACTAAAAACCAAGATAAACGGAACAGTGGTGTTAGATATCCTTTACGTGTCAAAGGAAAAGTAACTCTCTGCTTGGCTTTCGGTGAAAACTTGGAAAACCCAGTTTTGCTACTCAACTTTCTAAAATCTGGGGAAATCAGCATTCTAACAAAAGGAAAGGAATCGCTCAAGTTAAAAGTTGAAAATAAAAATATAGACGTCAATCTATTTGACGCGAAATTGATGAAAGACCTAATGAAAGTTGCTTCAAGAAAGAAGACTTTGTGGGGAAGACTTGGAAACTTAAAGCGTATCGCCGTGAACTTAAAGAATGAAGGATTCACAGTAACCGTATCTTATGGGGGTTCTGTTGTGCTAAAACTGGGTTTTGAAGCTGGTTCCAGTCTTCTCGGAGATTTCATAGAAGTAAGAGACTTAAGCAAGTTATTATGACTGGCTTTAACATAACGACATATTTGTCCCGATTATCTTTCTCTTTTATCTTAATATTTTTGAAAATCATCTGGTATTTCTTATTCGGTAGGATGCCGCACATCTTCTCCAACACTGTACAAGAAAATGCGCGCAGAAGATGGCCCGAGACGGCTGAAGATTTTACCTAACTCTTTGATCACCAGAGAATAATTCTTCGACTTGTCTAACCCATCTAAATATCTTTGGAATGATCCGAATTCCTTTCTAATTTTTTGGAATTGCTTTGCGTTGTGTATGGCGGCTAAAATTTTCTTTTGGTTCCTGACTATGCTTGAATCAGCCATAAGACGTTTTATGTCGTCTTCATTGAACCTTGCAACCCTGTCAACAGAAAAGTTTTCGAAGGCCTTCTTGAAGTTTGGCCACTTCTCTTGGATCATCTTCCAACTCAAGCCTGCCTGAAATATGACGTGAGTCATGTTTTCGAAGTAGGCGTCATCACTTGGGGGACGTGTTTTGCGGTAGATCCATTCAGGAGGTTGCCAACTTTCTCCCATGACACACACCTTGTCGACTGTGGAATTATCGGTTACCTTATATTTGGAGTAGTCAGTTTTAAGCGTAGTGTCATAACAAGAATGGTGATCTGAATGCCGTATGATGTGAAGGTTACGGTAAAAGGTGTTAAGGGGACATGCGATTTCGGCCATAAAGTCGGTGATGTCATACACTTCGACGGAAAAGCGATTAAGGGAAACATCTGCTACAGCGCTCTCATGGTTTTGCTTCCAAAAATCTATTCAATGCGATACGGTGCAGAGTTTCCATGGGCAAAGGACAGAGACGCGATAAGCAATGCATGCCCAGATCCTGAAAACCCAGTGGTCTTTGAGATCAGAAGAATCAAAAAATAGAGTGCTGTCATTTTCATTCCCTTTCATTGAGGTCCTTTACGTTTCAGAACAGTAGACTCTTATATTTTCTATGCCAATTATAGTAATGTCTTCAAAACTGGCGAAACATATGCGACAAAGAATATCATTCCCATTTTCGGCCATTGTTTCATTGGACAAGCTAAGACTCGCCATTTTGATCAATGCGATCAATCCCAAGATTGGAGGAGTGTTAATTCAAGGACCCAAGGGCTCTGGAAAAACAACAGTTGTACGAGGACTGACAGACATCTTGCCAAAACTGGAAGTTGTAAAGGGATGCCCATTCAACTGTGACCCTCACGATCCCACAAACATGTGCGAAAAATGTAGTGAACGTTACCAAAAGGGGGAACAGCTACCTACAGAAGAAAGAGAGATGGCGGTTGTAGATCTCCCTCTCGGAGCAACTGAAGACAGAGTGATCGGAAGCCTAGACGTTGAGAAAGCAATAAAACTTGGAGTAGAGGCTTTAGAACCGGGAATTCTTGCAGAAGCAAATCAAAACATTCTCTATGTAGATGAAATAAATTTGCTACCCGACCACATAGCAGACGACTTGCTAGACGCAGCCGCAACAGGATGGAACGTAGTGGAGCGCGAAGGAATATCAGTCAGTCATCCTTCTCGCTTTATATTTATAGGAACCATGAACCCAGAAGAAGGGCAACTCAGACCACAACTCCTAGACCGCTTCTCCTTATCCGTAAGCGTCGAAAGAATCTCCACAGTCAGTGACAGAATGGAGGTCGTTAAAAGAAACATCGAGTTTGAAGCGAACCCGGAAGGTTTCATCAAAAAATACACAGCAAACCAAGAAGAACTGAGAAACAGAATAATCCGTGCAAGAAAGATTTTGCAAGAAGTTGAGATGCCAGAAAAACTTTTAGAAGCCATATGCCAAGCCTGCTTAGACCTAAAAGTCGACGGAATGAGACCCGACATCGTGATAAGCAAGGCTGCGTGCACGCTTTCTGCATTTGAAGACAGAACAAAAGTTACCATAAACGACATTTTAGTAGCCTCCGAACTTGCCTTGAGCCACAGAACAAGAGAAGGCGGATTTCTAGAGCCAGCTACACCCGAGGTGATATCAAAGACTTTCATGGCAAGGGTTAAAGAAGTAAAATATTTTGAGGAAACCGAGCCATCAGAAACCGAGGAAGTAAAAAAGCTAACGAAGCCAAAAGGACGAACAATGATGTGGGCTAAGGGAGAGGCAAGTGAGAAAGAGGAAGCCGCCGCAAAAAAGAAGCTTAATAAGATTCGGGGAAAGATTTTTGCTTTCTTGAGTAGAATCAGTCCAGTTTTTGGATTTGGAAAAAGGTTGAAAAAGAGCCCTAAAGAAGCACCCGTTACAGAAGGAGTCGTGAAAGGGTCAGATAGGTTAAGAGGAGCAGTCTCTGAAGAACAAGAACTTAAAAAAGGCGAGAAGAAAGGAATCCCCACAGTTAGTTCGGCACTAAAACCGCCTCAAATGACTGAAGGCGTTACTTTACTTACTAAGATTAAGGGAAGCATTTTGGCGCCCTTTAAAATCTTCTTCAAAATAGAACCTCCTATCAAAGGGATCAGTAGTTTTGCGGGGAAAAGGGCAGAGACTGTAACTACACTCCATCGCGGCAGACCCTGGAGATGGAAATTTCCACAAGGGAAACCAACAGACATTCACTTACCAGCAACAATCAGAGCCGCAGCGAGAAAACGAAAAGACAGGAAACCTTCTCTCGAAACGGCACTTAAAATATGTTTAGAGGATGTGCGCGAAAAATTAAGGCTGTATAAGGCTCCGATGACGTTGGTCTTCGTAATTGATCTAAGCGGATCCATGATATTCAGCATTGAAGAAGCAAAAGAGGCGATACTAAAACTGCACAGAGACGCCTACCGATACAGAGACAAGGTTGGAATAGTGGCTCTTAAAGAAACAGGGGCAGTTGTTGTTCAGCATCCCATAACCAACTTGGGAGTTGTAGCGAACAAGTTGCTGGGGCTGCGGATCAGTGGCTTCACGCCTTTGGCGACTGGAATGTTGAAGGCTTGGGAAGTTTTGAAAGAAGCCAAGCGCCGTGACCGATCGACAACACCTGTAATGGTTATTATAACTGATGGAAGCGCCAATGTTCCGCTTCAGAGAAGCTTAGAGACTGGTGAAATCCGTGAGTTCGACTCTGTAGGCATCGCGGTGAGAAAATATGAGGACTTAGCTGTTACGGATGTAATATCGGTTTCTAAGATGATTAGAAAAGAAGGGATCTACACCGTTGTCGTAAACACGAACCCACACTATCTCGGACGGGAAACCTATGGATTTGCAGTAACCAAAATTATATCCTCAATAACAAATGGTAGCCATCATCAAGTTGGCAGAGTCGCACACAGAAAAGAACTTGTCGAGAGAATCTTTGAAGGGATAACTGAAGATCAAAGGAAAATTGCGCATGATGTTTCTTTATCACTAAAGTAAGCATAAATACAATCCATTCAGAAGAATAATTATGAAAGTTGCATATCTGAAGCGGTCAGTCATCGAAAGTTTGCTTGGTTATGCGGGTAGCTTGCATCCAAAAGAGAGTATTCTCCTTCTTAGAGGAAGAGTTAGCAAAGGTGAAGTTTTCGTCGACGACACCGTTATTCCGCCTCTTGCAACTCACGGGGAAAGTTTCTCAGCTTTTCCCCTGCATATGCTTCCCATAGACCTTTCTATAGTTGGTGTCGCCCACTCTCATCCCTCAGGCATTCTCACCCCATCTATCAATGACCTTAACCAGTTTTATGGAAGAATAATGGTTATCGTGGCTTTTCCTTACCACTCCGAACACAACATAGCCGTGTTTGATCGGGAAGGAAAAACGTTAAGGTTCAAAGTCGTCGAAAATCATTTGTAGGTGCTCAGAACGTCTTCAGCGTTCTTGATGAGGATATCTTTTTTGTCGATGGGGACAATGACGTTGGCTGCGTATTTGTGACCGTCAGCGACACCAAACCCTTTAGAGGCTTCTCTCAAAAATTCGACTGCCCCGGGCATTTCTCCCCTATCTATAAGTGACTGTAGGTTTTTGGGAACTCGAACAGAAACCTTCACAAATTTTTCTGTGAGTTTTCCCCATCCAGGTATCTCAAGTGGAACATTCACGACTCCTAATATGTACTTGTCAGTTTTTATTAGGCGTGTTTGGTAGGACAGAAAGGAACAAAATTGTCCTATGACCTTTGTACCCATCCCCTCATACGTGTCATCTGCCTCAAACCATTGGATATGATCTGTTTCCTTTAGTCTCTCACGATAAAGCCTTGCTATGAGACGCTTATTCGCTTGTTTTCGTTTATCTTCCAATTCAGCGATTTTTTGTTTGACTTCATCTGTGATTCCTTTCAGGCAAGCCTGAACCCCGATAGAAGGGCCTGCTTCGTAATAGCCGACTGCTCCCAAGATCTGAAGTTTTGAAAAGAGATCATCAATGCGAGTCCCAAATTTCACAATCCTAAACTTTCCTTTCTCAGCTTCGACAATACCGTTTCTTATTGCTTCGTCCAAAACAACTTTGTTCAAGCCGACGAAACCGTCTGGAATTTCGCAGCTTCCAACCAACGCCAAATATGAGAGGTCGGCATTTTGCTCGTTGAGGGCTTTTGCGAAAAGGTAACAGCAAGTGGCGCCAGAAAAGTCGCTCTCTCCTTGAAAGCCATGGTTTTCTAGATTGAGGTCGTAGACCTTCGGGTCTTTGGCTGGCATGGGGTCATGATGATCTAAGATAAGGGTTAGGTTTCGACTTGAGTTGCATTCGGAGATGAAGTCGGCGTGCGAAGAGCCTATATCCGCATAAAATATGACTTTACCAGAACCATCGTGAAGGCTTGTAATCACTTCGGGATAGATTTTCTCTAAACAAAGCGGTTTTACCGTGTAGCCTTCACGTTCTAGTGTTGTTTTGGTTATGGCGGCTGAGCAGAGGCCGTCTCCATCATCGTGATGAACTAGGATGATTTTTTTGGGCTTTGTCTGCTTAAGTTCGGAAATTGCCTCGCCAATTTTTTTCCCAAACTCTTCGTATGTCATAAAAGTCCACCATTATGATGAGTGTTACAGCGGTTTTAAGATTATTTTTAGTAGGTCTGATCGGGTTATTATGCCGACCACGTCTCCTTTTCTCATGACTAGCACTCCCGAATGATCTTCTAGGAGAGGGCGAATCATACTTATGCTTGTGTTTTCTGGAACGCTTGGTAAGGGAGTTTCCATGATTTCTTCAACTCTTTTGTCAGCGATGTTAGAGCTCAAGTTTTTGATGATGCTCTCCTCTGTGACCGTGCCGATTACTTTCCCATTTTCTATTACGGGTAACTGGGATATCGCATGGTTCATCATTACTTTGCTGACTCTCAGAATCGTATCTTTAGGTTTTGCAAAAATGACTTCAGTCGTCATGACGTCTCCGCATTCTTTTCCTTCGCCTTCTGTTAAGACCTGAAGTATCTTATTGACGGTTGATAATCTGGGGTCTACATTTTCTTTTTCGATTTTTGCGACGTGGGCTTGTGAAACGCCGACTAATGTGGCTAACTGTCTTTGGGTTAATCTGGCTTCAGCCCTCAACTTCTTTAGCATGGTGCCCGTGATGATTATTTTGATAACCTCTAGTTATTTTTTATACGGGTCTAAATATCGCAAAATATATATTTAATCTTATCCATTAACGAGCCTCTAAGGGCGACTTTTATGAGAAACATATTTGTCGACTCCTTGAAGCAAACCCCTCTAGAACAACAAAAGTTGGAGATAGTGGAGAGAAAGGGACTTGGCCACCCCGACTGTATCTGCGATGCCATAATGGACATGGTCTCGGTAAGGTTGAGCCAAGAGTATTTGAAAAAAACAGGAGCCATATTACATCACAACATCGACAAGTCCCTGTTAGCCGCGGGAGAAGTCGAAACCCGTTTCGGCGGAGGAATTATCAAGAAACCCATGCTCCTCATTTTTGGTGACAGAGCAACCTTTGAAGCAGGCGGAGTGAAGATACCCGTTGAAGAGATAGCAGTTCAAACAGCCAAGCAATGGTTAAAGGAGAACCTGAGATTTGTAGATTCGGAAAAGCATGTCAGGTATCAGGTAGAGTTAAAGCCTGGACACCCCGAGCTAATGGACATTTTCCAGAGGAAAGGAAAGGTGCTCGGCGCTAATGACACATCCGCGGCTGTGGGCTACGCACCAATGACACGAACAGAACAAATCGTGCTAAAAACCGAGAAGTTTGTCAACTCTCGTGACTTCAAGAAAAGATTTCCAGAGTCAGGTGAGGACGTAAAGGTGATGGCGTTTAGAAAGAACAACAACCTGCGTCTGACGATTTCCATGGCTTTGCTGGATCGATTCGTAAACAGCGAAAGCGACTACTTCCAGAAAAAAGGCGAGTTGTCAGAGGAAATCAGCAGGTTTGTGAAAGAGAACACAAAATTTGAGAAGATAAACATTGATTTAAACACCTTGGACGTGAAGGGAAGAGGCATTGGAGGCGTTTACCTCACAGTCTTAGGGACTAGTGCAGAAGCTGGAGACTCAGGGCAGGTTGGAAGAGGCAACAGAACCAACGGAGTCATACCTTTAAACCGACCTTACTGCTCTGAAGCTGCCGCTGGAAAGAACCCAGTTAGCCATGTTGGAAAAATCTACAACACCTTAACCCATAAAATAGCAAACAATGTTTACAACAAGGTCCCAGGACTAGAAGAAGTCTACATATGGCTGCTGAGCCAGATTGGCAAACCTGTTGACGAACCAGCCATAGCAGCAGCACAAGTAGTGATGAAAGCTAACAACTCGTTTGGAAATGTTAGGAAACAGATAGTAGAAGTGATCGACGAGGAGTTAGAAAACATTGACAAATTCTGCCGAGACCTAACAAACGGAAAAATTCCTATTTGCTAAATTTTTGCTCAATCTGCAAAGTGGCGATGTTACTTTCGTTTGCGGAAGAGTTTGAAGCCATCCATATCGGTGATATACTCGAAGCCAACTTCAAGAAGGGCTCTGGCGCCTTTAACTGTCTTGGCTATTCTGGTTGTGTATTCGCTGTCGTCTCCTTCACTGAAAATGGCTTGCTCCAAATTGATGTAAACTTCAGTGTTTCGGAGGCTTTTATGTCCCAGAAGCTGCTTAACATGGTAGGGGTCCTTTGTTTTGTGGTATTCCATTGTTGCCTTCCAATGACGGAAACTGTGGAAGTGAATCTGTAACAGCCTTGGGTTAGCGAGTTTCTTAGCAGCCTTTTTTCTTGAGGCACAGAAGGTTGCTCTAAGGGAACTTAACGTTGCTTTTCCAAAGACTCTTTTTGATTTCTTTGGCAGGGGGGTTAGCATATCTATGAGCTTCGCAGAGACTTTGAAGACTCTGGGGTTGCTGCCTTTTTCTGGATGTGTAAGGTTTATGAGACGGCGCTCTATGTCGATGTTGCTCCATTCCAAGCGAAAAGCTTCGCCTGCTCTCATCGCTGTCTCTTTGAGCGTTTGAAGAAACGCTGCTGTCTTGTTTCCACAGCTCGCTATCAAAGTGTCAATTTCCGTTTCGGTTGGTATGAAAGGAAAAGTTCTTTCTTCTTTGTACCTGGGTGGTCTCCATGATAGCCCAAGCATTCGCAGAAACGTGTGGTATGAGTCTACAATGTTAGCCCTAGTGTTCACACACCATGACGATTGATTGGCTATTATTTCTTTGATACTTTCAGGATCGTGTAGGTTGGCTCCAAGCTTCACCAGTCTTCTTAGGTTTCTGGAACGCATGTGGATAGTTGATTCAGCGTAGCCTTCTTTCTTGAGCCACCATGTAAATTCTATCAGTTTTCCTTTGATTGTTGCTTCATCTAGTTGTGTTGTGGCTCCCGCCGCCTGGCTCTGGTTCTGCTGGGTTGTATTCACTGCGGCCAAGTTTTTCGAGCCTTCTGTCAAGAGCTCGCATACTTGACGGCTACAAGATATGTTTGAGGCGCTATTTATTGACCATCTTGAAGCCTTTTGTAAGGGTCTCTGGGACCCGTTTAATGAAAAGCGGTATCCGCAGTCGCGGCATAGCCATCTCTGAACTGGGTCTCCACCGTTGCTACGAGGATATCTGAGGCCATCTCGGTATAGTCTCTGTGATCCGCATTCTGGGCAGGCAAGTTCTTTACTACGAGCATTATAGATAATTGTGGATGCGGGGCCAGGATTTGAACCTGGGACCTCAGGCACATGGGACCTGTGCGCGTTCTCTCTGGCTGCGCTACCCCGCATATCCGTAGCATTCTTGCATGACTGTTTTGGGGGCTGGTGCGACTGAGCAGAAGAGTCCAACTTCCCACTATTGAGTCGCTTTGTCAAGTATGCTGTTTGTGGAAGACCAGCTTTGCCCGCCGCCATGCTATGTTCCTTCTTTTTCTCAGCCTAAAAGACACCAGTTCTTTCCTTCTTGGCTCCACTTCTTCTTGTCAAAATGAGCCTCACACAACCAAGTCCTCACATAATGAAAACGATCCGTCCAAGAACCTGTCCTATATGCCGGCAACTTGCCACAAACAGAACAATGAATCGCATCTCCATGATCCTCAATGAAAACATCACGACCACCATCAGACTCCTTCACATAGCGCCTAACACGCTTAACATCACGCACAACAGTCAACTCGATAGTAGGACTTTGGTTTACCCACTGGATTTTCTGCTTCATTCCCGTTAAATAGCCTGAGACAAGCATTTCGGTAACGTGGCACAAACTAAGTCCGTTTGCTCGACAGAACTCTTTTAGGGCTTCTCTTAACTCAGGCTTCATCCTAATACTAACAACATCACGTTCGCCATGAAGCCTTTGGTAAACCTTTGTCTTACAATCAGTGGCAGTGATGTCTTTGTGTTGTTGGTTTGGCATGAGGTCAGCCTTTGGTTGGAGAAGAATCAGTTCTTTTTCTTGGGTTTGCGTCCGACTGTGGCTGCGTCGTTGAAGAGCCAGTAGAAGTAACCTTCTCGGGTGAGCCTGCCATCGTGGTTCTTCAGGTCTGCAAGCATGTTTTTGTAGTCTAGGGTGACTTCAGCTTTTTCGTCCCCTCCAGGATATCGTTGATAGGGGCCGTGTGTGCCTTGGGCTTCTCTCCATTTGACCTTCTCCGGGTTCCATTCTGGGGGTCCTAATTCTTTCAGGTTTTGGCGTAGGCTGATGGTTGCTGCTTCTATGGCGTTTGCGAAGTCTACGACGGCGAAGACGATCTTTTCAAGTGTTTCGGAAGGTTTTAAAGTATGTTCGTTTTTAGACATATGGGGCACGCACCTCTATCTGGGGGACTCCATGATGTACGCCGCTTGGAGCCATGGGAAGAGAAACCGGTTGCGACGTACATCTGGAGCCTCCTTTCCAGGTCAACTTGCCTCACGGCCTTGGATGTGCTTCGCGCCACCTCTCATATGCTGCCAGCAGTTCTGCACGGTCTTCCGGTAGTTCCGCGGTTAACGTTGCCTTCAGCTTAATCTTGGCGTGGCACTGTTGACAACAGAATACCTCTTCTATCTCGACAGGGTCTAGAGCCACATCATTGTTCTTGAAGGCTTGTTCAACGCGCTCGATCAATGTCATCCATTTCTTGCTTACCTCATAGTTCCAACCCTTGTTTCCGCAACTCCCACACCAATAGCTGAGACCGTTTAGGGCATTTCTGGGTGAGATAAAATAGGCATGTGGTCCAGTAGGAAGTCTTGCTCCCTCAATCTCAGACTTGATGTTGATGACGCCAAGGTAACTGCCCTCAAAGGAGTCCTTGTTTCGTCTTCCCTTTGCCTCATCAATTAGCGCGTCTGTCAGTCGCAGTTCCAACTGACCCCGCACTTCAGTGCCACATTTGGGACAGATCCAGGCTAACGCCTCTGTTTTGTTTCTTTCCACAGCGCCGCCGGCTCCTGGGATGCGAAAGGTCTCTAAACGGCCAAGCAGTTCATCAGCAATTCCAGAGGTAAAGCGATATATTCTTTTAAGGCCGCAGCGACACTCCGTGATAAGGACAAGTTCATCACCATCAATGTTAGCTTTGCCGGAACCACTATCCATGTCGACTTTGAAATCAAGATGGTGCCATTTCATCCTCTGGCAGCCCCCAGAATCTGCGAAGAATGTCGACAATGTAGCGGCTGCGTGGAATGTTGCCGCGTTCACTTTCTATCCTCTCGAGCACGTCCTTTGGAAAGCTTATTCCAACAACTTTTCTCTGTCTCATGTTTCAACATGAAAAAAGTTTTATTATTTAAAGACCTATGGATAATTTAAATTATTGAGGTGTTTAGGATGGAGGAGCCTGAAAGGTTACTTGAGAAGTTGATTGAGGAGGCACGCAAGGTTAAGACAGTTACTGTGGATGACAACCCGCAACAAGGCTCTCTAACTCACGTCGTACCCCTTAAGACATCTTCACGCGTATATGCCGAAGTGGTTCTGACGAACACTGACTTGAAACCTGGTGAAGATCTTGTTTATTGGCAGAATAAAGATAGATCCATCACATTGCAGCCGGTAGAGCCAACTGGCAATCCCTATAAGTTCAAGAGTGTGCGTGAGAACCAACACATGTTAGGGCGGAGTTTGCGAGAGGTTATGGAGAGCCTAGGCTATTAAGACTGCGCCTATTCTGGTGTCATTAAACTAGGCTTCTTCTCGAAGGGTTTGTAACCGTGTTTGGAGGCAGCTTCTTCAAGGAACTGTTGCATTTTTGAAATTTCCGTTTGTAAACGCGCTCGTTCAACAGGGTCTTCAGTCTGCATCAGCTGATCTCGGGTTAGCTCCAAGAGTTTTGCGTTTGTATTGACAAGCCACTGCTCCAGGTCACTCATTTTCTCGTAGGTTTTCAGCATGCTCAAGTAGCTACGTGCGGTGGAAACAATTGTTCGACATCGCTTGATTTCTGCCGACGAGACATCTGGATTTTGCAGCTCCTTTAACGCTCCAAGCAGAAGCTTCAACATCTCCTCCATGCTGATCAACTCCGTTGCCGGCCTAATCTGTGGCAACGTTGTTGTTGACCCTAAAGTTACTTGAGTCTTCTGCGGAAGCGCGAGACCCAAACGGCGAATCTTGAGCCTTACGGCTTCTTGGCTGCGCCTAAAATGTTTGCAGAGTTCTTCTATGGGTTTGCCTTCTTCAACCATGCGGGTTAAAGCAACTTCTTGTTCGTGAGTCCAATAAGGCATGGAGGATATCTCCATTTCCAGATATATACGAATTTTGACCTATTAAAAACTTGCCCTTTTTAACAATGAGAATATTGTTAAATCATGATTCAAAACAAACAACCGAGAGTTTGAACAGCGTCCTAATCTGGTTAGTGGTAGATTCGACCTGACCTGGGTTTCATGGTAGCCCGGGATAGGTTCAAATATCGGTTTAAAATATCGGGGTTAAAACTCAATTCTTTTTCCTTTCAGAAAAATGTCTTCAAATCGACCTTGAAGTACATTTTCGAGTGATATTCGTGAATGTTGACTTGTTTTGTTTAGATTTCTCGTTCGGTTTCGCATTATCAAGGGGAGCTTTGACTTCCCTTTCGAGTGTTGACGAAGGCTCAGGGTAGATTTT